>Ga0315287_10000102_pt1 | contig 69429 bp, 75 predicted proteins | sample YL17G11_0_MG_FD_205037 | JGI IMG/M metagenome (GOLD analysis project Ga0315287, IMG submission 205037) | Sediment microbial communities from Yellowstone Lake, YNP, Wyoming, USA - YL17G11_0 | ecosystem: Environmental > Aquatic > Freshwater > Lake > Sediment | place: USA: Wyoming | collected...
AGTTCGATAATTTGGATGGGGGTAACCCTGACGGGGACTGGCACGAACGCTTCAAAAACTTTCTAACTCTTGCTCACCAAGCCAGTTACATCGCAGCGGAGGCAAATTTCGAAGCCCAGCGCGATTTTTTGCGCCGGGCTGTATCGAACCTGAAGTTGCTCGACGGAAACCTAATTGTTTCTTATACTTCTGCGTTTAAAATCGCCGCCGAAACGGCGAATGAAGATATGGGGTCGCACGAGTTACCCTGTGCGAACACCGAATTATTATAATACCTTTTATCTGAACTTAAAGGAGCCCCTCCACCGGAGGAAGGCTTCCTTTTTTCATAAGTTTTCGTTGCGAACTTACCGCTTATTTCTTCAAAGACTTTTTTATTATAACATTCATCAGCTATCTTTTGTAATGTTTTATTCCATAGCTCAGCATTTTCTCCTCTATTGAAAGGTCGTCCAAATAAGCCGATTTTGAGTTTACCAATACCCCTTTTCTTATCGGTGACGTAACAAATGACTGAATTTATTATTCTGGGTAAGATCGCCTGTATACGTTCTCTGTTATTTTGATTCATCACATAATAATCTTCAAATAGCTGTAATGTCTTAATATGATCATGAGCGGTACCAGCTTGCACCTTTTCTGCTTGAATTTCAGATTCCAGTCTTTTTTCTTCCAAATCAAGCTCTGACTCGTCTTGATTTAGAGCTTCAAGTTTCTGCTTAATTGCATCAACTACTGCCATCCCTTTATCTGTAAGTACCTCGACCAAATTAGCAATTTTAGTACGAATATCCTTAAGTCTTGACTGGACTCTATCTAAATCATCCTCCAAAACCCCTATTGTTGATGCGGTCGCTTGGTTAGCTTCTTTTATAATGTTGCTAACAGTATTAGGATTTAAACGTAAGTGCCGTAGAATCTCTATTATTGCCTCATCCACAGCTTCTGATGCCAAATAATTAGTTTCTTCACAATCAATACCATTAGTCTTATATGCTTTCATGCACATATAATAGGGATAATATTTGCCGCCTCTCCCGGTAGCCGGTCTTGCGATCATGGTTGATCCACAATTACTGCATTTAAGAAGACTTTTGGCAAGATAGACGTAATTATGATTTGAGCTATTGGGGCTATGATTAGTTAGCCTATTTCTATTAAAAATAGCCTTGATCGTTTTGTGAACGTCTTCAGTCCTTAAGGGCTCCCAATTCCCGGCATAAATTTCACCGTCATGTTCCTGCTTTGCAGTATAGCGGATATTTTGAAGAATGCGTGATACCTGAGGCTTTGAATATGTTTTCCCGCGAAGAGACTTATATCCCTTTTGGTGTAGAATATCGACAACCTTCCCGGCACTTTTCACTCTCAAATATGTTTGATCAATAAATTTGACATGCTTCTTATAAACAGGATCCGGTTCAAAGGTAGTCTTACCGTTGACATCTTTGCTTATTCGATAACCGATGGGTGGTGGACCGATTGGACGTCCCTGGCTAAGATGTCTTAAGATGGTTTCTATGCTGTATTGCCCTATCCGTTCCGCTTGCCATTGAGCAAGATTAGCGTGATTGCGCATTATCATCTGCCCATCAGGCGTCGATGTATCTATATCCAAATCCAAACAAACAAGGGCAACTTCATTCTCATTAAATTCCGCTGAGATATCAATGTAATCTCTCATATTTCTTGCTAAGCGATCCAGCTTCGTCACAATAACCACGTCAATAAGCTTTAACTTAGCAAGCTCAAGGGCCTTGGCTAACCCCTTTCTCCCTTCCCGTTTTGTTGCAGTCCGTCCTTTTCTCTGCCCATCGGCACTCTCATTCTCTACAAATATTTCAACAAGTTCCCATTTTTGGGGAGCATGCAAGCTTGATTTAGACCTCACCCAATTTTTAAGAACCTCTTTCTGATGATCTAACGATTCACCTATTTTCTTTGCCTGCTTGTCTGTTGATACACGAACGATACCAAAAACACGAACAGTTTTGGAATCCTTAAAACTATAGACAGTTGTAACCTTTCTCCAAGAAGAAACCTTTTGAGCCATAGTATTATCCTTTACTTTCGTATGGGTATCATTATACTACTCTTGTAGCTGATTGCAATCTTTTTTATTTCCATAAATGTCTCTGCTGCCTTCCCGGCATGACTCAGCCCAAAGCAAACCAAAGGTTTCATCAAATTCTTTTAGTCTCTCTTCATCTGGCAATTGAGCGTAGGGATTACTTGGATTAGCATACAGCTCAGGCGCAGAGCTAGCGTCAGCGATTTCGACTGTAAAAAGCCGAATCACTTTTCCAGAATGCTTTATTTTCTGCTTCATTTTATGCTCATCCACTTGAGTCTTCCTTTTTAACACCGCTTAATTTTGAAACGAATATCAAAATCTCACTCCCCTGCTTTCAAATTGCCTGAACCATTCTGCCTCTTCTCTAGAAACCGATGGCACAGTCGAATTGATTGTGTTAAGAAGCGAATCAGTAGTAACCAGCAGGCTGCGCCCTTTCTTAATATCTATGCCAAAAAGATTGCTTTCCGTTTCCTCGCAAATATGGGAAATATCCGCTCCGCTGTATCCATCGGTAGATTCTGCTAAAGCAACATAATCAATATCATCAATTAAGCCGCCGTTAAGATATAGGTAAAACATCTTCTTCCTTGCCTCTATGTTTGGCAGGGGTACAAGGATCTTATAATCAAACCTACCCGGACGAAGCGCGGCGTTGTCTATGTTTTGAGGCCTATTCGTTGCGCCAATGACAAGAAGCAATCCCTGCTTATGCGTAACCAAACCATCCATCTCAGATAAAAACTGGGCGACTGCCCCATTCATATGGCCGTTATCATTACCTTCCCTTCTTGGAACAATAGAGTCAATCTCGTCAAAGAATAAAACACTTGAGGAATGCCTTCTTGCCTCTTCAAATGCCTCCCTAATCCTACTTTCAGACACCCCCACATATTTGTCTTTGATATTTGTCACGGTAAGGCTCAGAAAAACAGCTTCCAATTCCGTGGCGATGGCTTTACCTAAGAGCGTTTTCCCATTTCCTGGCGGGCCATACAAAAGCAAACTTGTCCTTTTCTTTATTCTGCGGTTTTTAAATAGTTCCGGATATTTATCTGGATAGATAAAATTTGTGCGTATCCTTTCTATAATGCTATCCATGCCGATGACCTGGTTAAAGGTAACGTCTGGCTTTTCCGCAATAAAACAACTGCCCACCCTGTTACTGACGGTTTGTTTCCTGGATTCTCCAGAGATATTCTTAATCATAGTCTCGGTTAACGCTCCTTTCTTTTCCTCTAATTTATTAAGCAATGTTTCCAGCTCCGCATAATGTATTCCTTCACACGCAGAAGCTAACTTTACCGGATCACTCTCCTTAAAAAGATAGGGTTTTACAATCTTTAAACTGGTAAATAATCTTTCGAAGTCTTCTTTTGTCGGTGGTTTCCATTCAAAATGCATCACTAGCGGCGGATTCATCCGCCTAATATCGTGATAGATATTATCTTTATTGTCAGTTAAAAGGATTAAGGTATGGCATCCTGTGTCAGTAATCCAGCTTTTTACGCTGTCAATCAGCCTTGGGTCAAGTGGGGTGTTCGAAAGCAATACTTCCGCCCTCTCTATTACAACCGCTATCTTTAATTTCTGCTGCTGCAATGCCCTTGTAATTACGTTACAGCTCTCAATGGTGTCTTTGGGCAGTTCAAATAACTTCATACCTGCCATGGACAGCCGGCTGTATTTGTCGTTAGGGTTGTAGGTGGCAGTGCCTCCTATTAAATTCTTAAATTTTCGTTCCATCTCAACATCCGCAAACTTGATATTGTCTTTCGCGGAAAACAACAGGACGATATCGTGCTCAAGGCAGAGCCATTTTACAATCAATTGGTCTATTGAACACCAATTCTTCAGGTAAAAAAGACCTTCCTGCATTGGCGGATATCGGTCAGGAGAAAACTCTACGATGAAAGAATTGACCCCCAACTCTTTGCCTTTTTCGATATCCTTTAATGTCTGAGGAGTATTTATCCAGTCCATATTCTCACCCGCAAAATTGCTGCCTTAGTTCTATTTTTTTATTCCCATCCCTAAACTCAAGCTTCATACCGGGTTTCCCCGTTGGCATACCAGAAGATGGATTTACAGGCTCAAGCGCCCGGGATTGAATACCAAATTGCGCCATTATTTCTCTAAGCGCCGTTTCTTCTGAGCAGCACTTTTTCTCTTCCATGCCTGAAAACTTGATATTGTAAACTTCTCCCAACGGCAGCGTTACCTCTATTCCTTTCCCGGAAGGCATTTTCCCCTGGATTACCACGCTACTGCGTGGGTTGTCAGGGTCTTTCTGACGCATCTCTGCTTCATAGCCAAGATATCTTAGCGCCTCAAGAAAACAACCTGCCACATGCTCCCTTTGGTATTCTGACTTTTCATCCGCGCAGGCCTCCTGTTTAACCGTTTCTAATTCCTTGTACATCTGGCCAAGAAATATCATAGCAGTCTTATAGTTACCTTTTCCAAGGTCCTTTTTGGTGGCTTCTATTCTTTCCAGGAGCTTGCTGAATTCCTTTTGCTTCCATTTCTTAATTAAATCGCCGTCCGTTATCCTTATTGCTGCCTCAAGCTCGGCAAATTTCATTTCAGCTTCTTCCCGTTCGCGCTCCGTTGCCTCGCGCTGATAGGCTTTTTCCGTTTCTTTCCTTAAGCGTTCTGATGCTTCATAACGGCTCTGCCACTCTCTGTTCTCCTGTTCCTTCTGCAGAATAAGCCTTTGGTTTTCTTCCAATGCCCCAAGAAGCCTTAAAGTTTCCCGGCTGGTTGTTTCATGCAGGTTCGTATTTCTTTCTATTCTTGCTTTGAGGTCATTAATAACTGCTTCTGTCTCTTCGATCGACTCTAAGAGCTTCTCTTCCTTTCCGCTAAACTCCTCCTGTTTTTTCCTCCTCTCCAGCTCTCTTTGCTCGGCTTTTTGCCTTTCGAGCTTTTCCTGAAGCTCCTTAAGCCTTCTTTTCTCCTCCGAGAGCTCGTTTTCTCTTTTCCTGCGTTTTTCCTCTTCAAGCTTTCTTTGATTTTGTAAAATGCTATTATCTTGGGACTCTTCTTCGCTACGTGCTTCTGTTTTTAATTTAGCGAGGCTTGAGTTTTGGATTCCTGCCATTTTTCTGGCGCGCTCCTCGCGGTCCCGAGTCTGCCTGGTTGAAAGGATTAAGAGATTATCTCCTTCTTTCCTTCCCCGTTCTTCCTGCTTATAGTGCTCTGTAGAGATGCTTTTATTGTATTGGATGTTAACCATGTCTAAAGCGACAAACGAAAGGCTAAAGCTTCTGTATGCCGAAAAATATTTCTCATCAGAAAAATAGACTAACCACTCAGACATTGCTCTCCTCCATTTGGGTTTCCTCGATTAATTCTGCCAGCCTTTGCGTCAACTCATTAATCTCAGGAAGATTTTTTGCTTTCTCCTTGACGACTTTCGTGCTTTCTAAAATCAGTCTTAACTCTTCTTGTTTACTTTTTAGCTCTTCTGTCAGCTTTTCCCTGGTTAAAATAGTATCTTCAGTTTTCTTTCTGGCAGATGCCAGATTTTCGTTTAATTCCTTTACCTTCAAGCCGCAAACTTTTTCCTCATCTTCCAGAGCTTTAATCTGTTGCGGGACATTCTTAAGAAACTCTTTCTTTTTTTCTATTCCGGACTCAAGCTTTGCCAATTCTTTCTTTGCCTGGCCAATATCCTCATTTAGCTTAAGCTCTTCCTGAGAAAGACTGCTAGCCTTCTTTTTCATACCTGAGAGCTCTCCTTTTTTCTGCTTAAGCCGCTCATTAAGGCCTGATTTTAGCTTTTCTGTTTCCTTAATCTCTTGCTCAGCTTTATTGATTTCCTCTTCTGTAACTGGGAATACCACTTTTTCTTCATCGGCTTTCTTCTTTAAATCCTTAAGCTTATTGCATAACTCTTCAGCAGTGCCGAGACGCAGCATTTCAGCTTCGAGTTTCTCGGCAGAGATTAGCTTCTCCGCGGCTTTTTTCTCGCGCTCCTTTACTTCACTTAAAAGAGGATTTAGTCTCGCTGATTCCTGTTTTAGTCTTCGTTCAAGATTCTTAAGTTCCTTTTCCTTCTTAATCAGCTTATGCGCTTTAGACTGTAGTTCAGACTCTTTTAAGTTATGCTCTTTATCCTTCTCCTTAATCCCGCCGAGTGCTTCCTGTAAAGGTGTCTTCTTACCTGCGGTATCCAGGTGCAGCCATTGGCTAATCTTAGCTACTCCTTGAGTTTCCTCTTGGGCGATAATCATAAGCGAGCCGTCATCTGTCAGGCACCAGAGAAGACCGTCAGGAGAAACCTTGCAGTCAATTATTTCTTCCGCAATAAAACCACCATCCACAATGTCTCCTCTAAAGTTGAGCATGAAGATTGCGCCGTATTCGCAGGTAATTACAATGTGATTAACTGCACTCAATACGTCTTTAACGGTAAAAGGAAGTTCTTTTGTGAATATCTCTCTTTTCTGCTCATCAAAAACCCTGACAGTTTTGCCCTGTACCCCGGCAAAATACGGCATATCAAAAGGAGTCTCTAAAGTCTTATATATAGGTAAAGGAAAACCCTTTAGTCTCCCGCCGGGTTTTACCCCAGAGAATACCTTTACACTTTGGGTCTTGTTACAGATATAGGTCTTTGCTCCCACATGGGTTATTGAAATCTCAACCGGTTCTGCTTCTTCGACGTAAAGCCTTTTTATTGCCGAGAAGGTGCTGCTTAGCCCTTTTAGCCTTAAAACTGTGTTCTCTTTTCTTGTGCTAATGAGCTCGAGATCAAGACTTCTTATTTTGCGCGTCCCCAGATAAAAGGAACTGGAATCTGGCCCGGGAAGCAGAGCATGTATCAGATTCTTTCGCTTCACAATCTTGTTTGTTCTTTCTCTTAAGTTATAGAAACATAGTGTTCGAACGTCCGTAGCCACTATCGCCCGGTTGTCTGCAAATACCCCTTCTTGCATTTTGTCCCGGCATTCAAACTGGCTAATGCAATTGCCATCCAAGTCAAAAAGTGTAGCTCGATTCTCTTTAAATAAGAGACAAAACAGGCCAAAATCTGTCGTAAATTTTGTTACTCCTATTTCTAATGCTGGTATTTTATGTATACATTTCAACATGGCGCACCTCCTTAGTTTTGTCGTATTCGCATGCGGATAGAATTTATTAATTCCGAATGCATGCGGATAATACTTTCGTAATTCCCGGCAAGCTGAAAAGCAGTCGGAACCCTGACGCTGTTGGGAAAATTGTGCCTAAATCTGTTTAGATAGGCGCTCATAAGCGCGGTGCGGTCATCAAAAGAAAGCGGGTCTACTTCTGTACGCAAAACATATTCAATATAAGCTTCCTCTTCCTCTTTCTTTATGGCCTGAAATAATACGTCGATTACTGCCCGTAAGCCGCCGCGAATACCCCTGCTTGCCATCTCAAACGCTCCGCTTGAGCCGCCAATATTCGCAAAGGCCCGATCTATGATGTTTGCTGCCTGCGATGACGCCATATAGCGCGGCACCGCCGCATTGCCACGGGTTGCGCAAAGCTGATACTGCACGAATCTGGTTATCTCCTCTTCAAACTCCGCTGAGGAATTTACCGTACTGCGCGTTAAGTGATACCTCTCTCTTGCCGTATCGTGCTTAAGCCCTACCACATTGGTAATGTTTACTTCATCCAAAAGTTCTAACATCCTATTAAGGTTTGCCATGGCTACCTCCCATAATTTTCTGGTCATGTATCTTTAATTTATGGTAACTAACCTGAGTTATCTTGTAGATGTTATTGCCTGCTACAGAAAACGAAACGGTGTGCGTCTCGTAATAGAATACAAATTCTCCTGTCCTGGAGTCTTCCTTCTTCAGAACATAAAACTGCACAGACTCATGATCAATGCACGTAACGCACTCTACAGCCCAAAGGGTGCCGCGTTGTAACTCTGTCAATCTATCAGCTTCAGCAATTATCTCTGAGATGGAAATATCCCGGCGCCATGGTCTTTGTGTTGATGAATTCTTAAATATTATTTTTCTCATGTTTCCCTCTATATTTCGTCATAAATTGCTCTTTTTTTGTTCATAGCTTCACTTATCACAAGATTACCAGTATCTTTACTTACCTTGGTATAATAACGTTCAAATGAATTCTGCTTTATCTCATCCAAAAAGCCCTTACCGATTTCTTTTGGGGGGCCAAAGGTTTTCATATTAACAATATTATAGTCGGCAACTTTAAGATAGGCATTGCCTGTAGTACGCCGCATAAGGGAATTTACATCCACCATTCCGTAAAACTCTTTAAACATCTGCTGAGCATCCTCCCAGCCAAGCGACAAAACAATCCAGGTTCCTATGTTGCCCATCGCAGATTTTATCGCCTCGTTCATATACTCTTTCTGCTGGAAGGCTAGTATCAACCGGACGTTAAACTTACGCAACTCCCTCAAGCTATGCTCAAGGCTTTTGGTCGGATACCGGTGGAACTCATCGATATACAGGTTAAAGGGTACTCCGATCTCTGTATCCGAAGTTTCATCGTTTATCAAATCCATTCTAGACATTGCCGCATTGTAGAATGAAGAAAACAGGCAGCTGCCGAGAATATTGGTAAGGTCGTTTCCCAGAACGCCAGAGCGCAGGTCTACCAGTAAAATCATTCCGTTGTCAATAATCTCTCGGAAATTTATCTTATTTTCTTTCTGCGAGAAAATCCTTCTTGCCCTTTCCGGCTGCAAAAACAAAGTCAATTTACTTGCGACGCGCTCAATTGAAACAATGTGCCTAAAATCCTCCTCCCAGAATAATTCCTCTTCCTTATTTTTAAGGAACGGTAGGATATAGCGCCGTAACTTTTGCCCTTCGCTATTCTTAGCAAGAAGCATCCTTACATCGGATAAGGATAATCCGGGCGTTACCGCAATAGCGTAGAAACATCGCCTTAGAATATCTTCTATATTCTGACCCCAGGCATTTGCCGGATAGAGGCATTTAAACCGTAGGACGTTGTCATCAACGATCTTGTCGATATTATTCCCGTCCTTAAAGAAGTTGCAGCAAGGAACATATTCGTTGTCGCAAAAAGTCAAATATATGGTCTTTTTGATTGCCTCTCTTTCAATCTGCCGTGCTAATATATGTACATGCGGACCGTGTGAATCAAAAAACGCGACACCGCGGTTTTTGCGGATGTCATCAATTGCCATATTGACCATTTCCGCGCTTTTTCCTTGATCTATGCGTCCAATGATAGCGCTATGGTTCTTCCTGACTCTTTCAGGCTGGGTTATAATTACCCTCTCACCGGCATAATCGCTGTAGCCAAGCACTACCCCTTCTGACTGCCGCAATTCCTGGGGTACCCTGAAGCCTGTTATCCTATCTATTGGGTAACTTTCGTTCTTCAATATTTCCTCTGCTGGAAAATGAAAGAAACCCAGCATTTCCCTGGTGTTAAAAAGAAATCCGCCGTGGTAGACAATCCCACTAGCCACCCAAGTCATAAGTTCCGAGGGCGCGTTTATAATGCCCTTATAATCTGTCTTATCCAAGTAATTAAGATTCTCCCCGGAAAACTGGAAGTTTCTAACAACAAGCGACAGAGCATTAAGCGCATTCTCTGTATTTGTTCTCTTTGAAATAACAGCATATCTTATGGCCGCAGCCAAAATTGGGGAGTCGAGCTTGCACTTATTTTTTTCTTTATTTCCAAAACCCTGATAATACCATCTGGAAAGATTGACATTCCCATATTTTGCTGCTTCAGCTTCGGTTTCAATCAGGCTTAAGATATTCTTTGGCCAAGGATATACTGTGGGCTTGATTATCACCTGGTAAATTCCCAATTCATCCTCTGCTAAGCTGCTCAAGGCTGCGTAAAGCGACAATAACGGCGATGATTTATTATTCTCATCAAAAGTTAAGCTTCTCCAATAGGCTGGATGCGGGTAATAATCTCGCAAACCAAAGCTGTAATCAGAGGAAGATTCCAACACGTTGGAGAATTTTCCGAAAGGATCTACTCCGCTATCGCAGTCAATAGCCGGAAACCTTGCTTTTAAGACATTCTTTACGATAGATACCCCAGGTGGGTCTACGCCAATGATGTGCATAATCGCTGTCTTATTCCCCAGGATCATAAAACTTATAGGGTTCATTACCATGGTCAGCTCTCTTAAGAAATCTACTTCTTGCCACTTTAGCTTGTTCTCCTGAGGAAACCACAATTGCATATAAACTACCCTTACGGCTTTCCTGGGATCCAGCCTCTGCTTGAGATTAAAACTCGGCAAGACTCCGCTTAAGGTATTTAGGGTAAAGGGATGAAAAACCGGCTCAAGGTCGGTTGGCTGCCGCTCTAATAATACCCTGTGTCCTTCAGCGAGAAACGAATCCTGCACCTCTCCTTGTATTCCGCCAATGACTAAAGCCTGGTCGTTTAAGCTAAGCCGTTTTTTCATTGCTCTCCCGCCTTTCTTACTAAGGCCTTCAATCCTTCCTCTCCGGAAACATACCAAATCGGTTTGAAAAAAGTAACCGGGCTTATCTGTTCGTTTAAGGCAAGCCAAAATAACCCTGCTGGAGCAATCTGGCTGCATATCTCTTTTAAATTCTCTAAGTATGAAACCGGCTGCACGATCAACAGGACGCGGAAGCCTTTAAAATCATAAGAAAATAAGTCGGCGAAATCCTTATACAGCCCCTGCTCCCAATAGGCAACGTAGGCTTCTATCTTACTCTGGATATTTGGTTTTCCACCTTCCAGGGTCTGAGTTCCTCTGTAAATCTCAAAGAATAAGAGTGACTTGGCAGTTTCCTGCTTGCGGTTAAGGCATATCAGGCCGTCAGGGATTATTTCAGTATCAACTCCTTTGATAACTACGCTTTGAGTGATGGATTTCTTAAGCTTTGTAACTTTTCCGGGAAGCTGTTTATATTCAGGAATAATTTTAGCTTCATAATTTCCACATTGTTTGCTCGCCTGCCTGACGCAGATTACAAAATCCGTTATTGCCAGCTGATGCAACAATAGCGGCGAATAGGCTGATGGTTTCATTAGGCAAGCCTCATCGTGCGGATATCCTAAAAGCTGTAGAATTTCATTAGCCTTCCTTTGCTTTAAGTAATAAACATGCTCGGGCCTTCCGCGGCCAAAATATGGCTTGTCGCAATAATCCAAATACCCCTCTTGATGCAACATGATTAATCTCTCCCTGGCTTTTTTCTCATTAGGAAAAAGATCGAGATTAACCAATTGCGTTGCAGTAAGGGCTTTGTAATTAAAGAGCTCCTTAAAACATGTTATGTCTCTGTCAGTAAGCCTAAAACCATGCATGTTAATCCCTCCCGAAGATTGGTCTTTCCGGATCGTCCTTGAGAAAAAGCCCGCCAAACGCCTGTCTTGGAAAACACCCTCGCATGAGTTCATCATCGGTTGACATCGGCAGAATGCCAAACTTATCAAGGGTATGCCTGGTTGCGCTGGCTCCCCCCGTTTCAATTACAATATAGCCGCTGTAACCGACATCCGCTAAAACCGTCAGTACTTCCCTAAACGGGATACTGCCTTCTCCTAAAGGCAAATGGTCATCATTCAAGCCCCGGTTATCTGAAAGATGCAGATTAAAAATTACCCCTTTTCTTGCCAAATCCTTTGTCTGGGAAACCAACCATCCATGAACCGCATTACCTCTATAGAATGCTTTAAATAAGTACAAGTGCGCTATATCTAAGGTGGCGCCGATATATTCATTGGCTAAGCGGTTGCTTTCCGAACGAGAATAACCTTTTTTCTGAAGCCGACTTGATAGTTTTTCTCTTGAGCACTCGATTATTTCCCAAAGCTCTTTTATGTGGCTACCGTACATCTGCGGCTGGGGAAGATTTTCTATTGCCAGGCGTATACGGCCGTGACTATTAGAAAGACTGATACAATATTCAGCTATCTCAGCAATCGCCTCAGACAGTACTTCTAGTCCGTGCTCTTCAAGGGGGATTATTTCACGAAGTTCTCTGACAGTATTTGAAAACTGCGGCCAGCCTGCTGCCAAAGCATGTCTTGCAGCCTCAATAATACGCTGGTTATGCGCCAGTTCGTCTTCCAGCAAAGCAATTATTGACCTGGTATCCTGAGGCACGGGAATACCTAAGGAACTAAGTCGGTCCGGGATACTTCTTTCATGCTGCCATCTTTCCTGGGGTGACCTTTGGATAAGCTCTTGGCAGTAAAAAAACGTATCCAAAAGCTTTTCTCTGCGCTTTTGGGCATCGCTAAGGGTTCTTTCTCCTTCCAAGAGGCGTAAATAGGCAGCGTTTATCTCAGCTATCCTCTGCAAATTCAAAAAACCCTTGATAATCTCTTTTTGCGATTTCCCGCTTTTTTGCATACGCCTGCTGTATTCAGCAAAAGTTATCTCTTCACCCCTTATCCTGCCATTTTCATCTACTGCCAGGCGCTGGATAGGATCACCTTTAACTGAATCTGTTATAGGAGCACGGTTTCTGTCCTCAAGCCATAGAGGTCTGCCGCGGCTGTCTTTTGCCTGCTGCGGTATGTAAACCCTGTCTTGCTCTGATATAGCGCCGACTAGTGCCTCAGTCGCAGGATCAACTAAATAATAGGTTTTCATAGTTTCCTCGCGGAATACTCCTGGCTCAATATCTGATATTGGCCTGGGAAAACTATTAGGATGAATAACCACAACCGTATCCCCGTCTTTTATTTGGCAGAGAAAATCTATGGCTGCCTTAATTTCCCGGACAGCCCTGTTACGCTCTTCAAGAGAAAATCCCCTGTTGGTAAAGCCTGATGGATTAGCGTAAGGCGAGGCATGTACGGCAAAAGTCACTGCGCTGAGTTTACCTATCTGCCTAATTTCTTCCATTATTGAGGAAGATAATCCAAAGTTTCTAGCAGAGTTATTTTTATCCAAAGACCCGATCTCAATGTGCCGGGCACCGCTATTGGCTGTTTTTTGGATCTCCTTAAGCATGTTCTCCTGGCTATCAGCTGCAACAGCGATTCCGACCCGGATGTCATCTTTATGAAAATGCTGGCCTATTTCTTCATAGGTATATACTGAGCCGCTCATAATACCCCCTCGGTTTTCCTTTTTATGACCTACTAATGGTAGTAACGATTTTGGCGCGATTTTATAACTGTTTTTTAAGAAATCTTCCTACTTTCCAAGCTGCCCGCTGAAGCAGAAGGTTTACCCTTGGCTGGGATACGTTTAAACTACGGGCAATTTCTTCCTGCTTGTAATTCTGCATAAATAGCAGAAGCATTTCTTTTTCCTTGTCCTGAAGGCATCTATTTAGTGCTTCTTCTACTTCCAAATGCGTAAAGAGCTCTTGTTTTACGCCTGAGGAAATATCTTTCACCGCCCGCAGGACTTCTCTTTGAAAAGGGTTAAGAGCTTGATGTGTGTCTTCGATGTGCGAGAAGTCAACCGTATAAGTTTTAGGTTTTCGTGAGGCGGTTTTGCCGCGTCCGGTAATTTCTTTCTTTACGCTGGGACAGATTTCCTTGCATTGCGCATATCTGATACATGCTGTACATAGGGTCATGGAGGCTCCTGGTTCTTGAGCCTCCGGTCCTTACTTGACCCTATGCCCTATGGGTTTAAAATAAATTTAACTACGCATCTGTATTCTGAAATTTACTCATCTCTATTTCATGAAACTCCTTGCACCTTTTGCAATAAACTCGAAGGATGTACCCTTTCGATTTATCGTAAACGATCTCAGCCAAGAAATGACCGTGATGGCATTTTATTCTTGGAGAATTTGGAAGTATTGTGTTTTTAGTTCCGTTCGTATTCATCTTATTAACGGTAAATAAATAATACTTCAGGGTGCCTTTACAAATAAACGCGCCCTCAAAGGAGAAACCGCTGTTTCCTAAACCGAATGTGCTAATGTAAGGCATCTTTTCACTACAGAGTATAATATATAAAGGGTAGCCTGTCAAGCTGTAACCCATTGAAAACAAAGAAGTTATGACACGGTGTATTTCCAGATTTTACACAGTGTAATTATAAGAAACGCTTGCCAAAATACGGAACAATCTCATTTACATAGGAATCTATTGCTTTTTTTATCCCATTATCTAAATAGTCCGCTGCTTGCACCCGTACTCCATTCGAAACATAGTTGCTACCCAGAGCGTCAAATCCCATCCTCACAACCAGATAACCCGACTCTGCAAAAGTCTTACATGACAGAAATGGTATGTCCCTTCTTCCGGGGTCTTTATGAAATTTTATAACCAAGTCATCCAGGACATTGACCCCCTGTCTTAAAAGATTCCCTTTTGTATCCTCAGAAAGAGGCATATCGCTAACTGAAAGCTTCAACTTCTCTTCCAAGGGTAAATCTCTTCTTGCTGGCATTTTTGGTTTTAATTTTTACTTGGCAGGATTTTTGATGAAACGAGAGGATTAAATTGACTGGCTTAAACTGTTAGAACTATATAGTGGTGAAGATATTTAAAGCTTTCGGTTGGGTAAATTTGATTGGGATTTAGGGTGGGCGGTATATACAGTACAGGCATCCTCAAGAAGTTTCTTGGCTAATTCAATGCCTTTTTGATGGTCAGGGCTCTTTCTTGTTTCGTGCCCCAACTTATCCGTGAGTTTGCTTATATTTCTTATATTTTTTATTTCTATATTTTCTGGCAGGATCGCTAACCTCACGCCTCCTACGGCCCTGTTATACAAGATTAAATCCTTCTTCTCATCTCTATTTAACTCAAATATCTCTTGCTTTGCAAGCCACTCCCTAAACTTATCCTTCCCTCTGTACTCAAAATACAAACATCTTCCATCGTATCCCTCCCTACACTCTTTAAAACATTTTTCTATTTTTTCCTTCTTGGGATGAATATGCACGTAACCTTTTGTCTTACCCGTCTCTTTTGTCTCACCCATTTTCATTGCCACAGCAAGCCTAGTCAGGAGCGCGAAGCTCTTTTCTTTGGCCTTTATCAATACTTCTTTCCCCTCTTCTCCTATGCGATAAAATGACAATTTAGGCTTATCACCGCAGTCTATTTTTATACCTAAATTCTTGTACCATAGGCCTTCTTTGTCTTCTATTATTTCTAATCTGAATTTTGCCTTGCTAAATTCCACAACCTGCACTCCTTTGACTTCCCACCCATGAGTTCGTGAGCTGTACAACGGAGAATATTTTGAATAAACCTCGTCTTTCTCTTTCCCAAATATATAATTTTCAGGTCTTTTCTCACACAGCGCTATTATAGAGGGCTCTCCAATGATCACAAATGAGGCCGGAGAAACCAAATGCAATTTAACCTCGGAATTAGCAATTTTAAAGTCTCTATCCTCTCCACTTATGTAGCGTCTCTCCATCACTGACAAGGCAAGTTCCTGTTTGTTCTTAAAATCCAGCCTGGGATAATTCCACTTAAACAGAGGCAATATCTCGCGCGTTTTCTTTGATAACCCGCTACATTCATCAAAATATGCGTTTATGCCCTTTATCTTCCTGACTTTCTCAAATGCCTGCATGCGGGATTTTATATCCTTGTGGCAGATTTCAGGATCCGGCTCAAAAAACCTTTTTATCTCATTATAAAAGAGGCATTCGTAATCTATTGCTTCCTGTTTTTTGACATTTCCCATGATTGAAGCAAATACGGCAGCTCCATTTGAGAAAAAATCCAATTGCAATGCTTTGGTGAATATTTCCATAAAGAACCAGTCAATAATTATTTCCTCAGGCCTGTTTATTTTCAAATCCAGAAAATTCTGCACTGACTTGTCCCTGTTTTCATCAGTAAGGAATTCAAGAAGGAGCAAAAACGCAACAGCAACTGCGATTGCAGCACCTTCATTCAAACCGATATTTGACGGAATTCTAGACCAAACCTTTATTTTGAAATAGTCTTTAAACTTACTCTCCAACCCTTTAAAATCAACGCCTTTCCCACTCAAGAATTCGGATATTTCCCCTCTTTTTACTGCCTTTTCTATTTCTTGTTTACCTATCAAAGATTTCTTAACCTCTTCATTTAAGTAAATTTGATAATTGAATATCCTATCTTCCTTTATTGATGACAGCGGCGTTTCACTCCTAAAGATAATCTTCTCTTCCGGGGGCATCGTTCTTCTTGTTTCTGTCTTTTCAAGAAACTTGCCCCCGCCAGAAGATTTGCCCCATTCAAACTCTTCATATATAAATCTCTTAAAATTACCTTTCTCTATACCTGCATATGCATAAAAGGGCAACGGAAACAGCTTTGTTTTATCGGAAAACCTGTTTCCCTCAAGAAAGATTGAAGCCGGTGCACCTACAATCCTCTCGCAGCCCTGGAAGAATTCCCTTCTTTCTTCCTCAATCTCGGATTCTGTTCTTATTTTAAAAGGCAAAAAATCTAATTGTGGGATTAGGGATTTCTTATTCATTTCTATGACACCCCCTTTGTTAAACCACTATTATTATACCATTCTAAAAAAAACACAAAAGTAGAAAATGCACTATGGAGAAGAGAAAATTAAAGCATAAAATAGTTTTCTTACAGGAAAAATAGAAAAAATAACATCTTAAGTGAGCTTTGGTGATTTGATGGAAGTCACCACCAATTTATTTCCCACTTCTTTTTAGAATAATCCAAAAACTTCTTTATCCTCTCAATCGCTATTTCAGCTTCGGTGTTGGTTTTTGCCTTTACTTGCAGCCCATACTCAATTTCATCTCCTGCAACTTCAACCCCAAACTTCCTTGCTTTTACCTGAACCTCGCTTAACTTCACGCCTCTCGGCAAAGGCACTTCTGTTCCTGCGGTATGAACCAAGCCATATAATTCGTGCCTTATAAAAACCTGAGTTCCTTTATACATAAAACTTTTTACCATTTTAACCCAAGAATACTTCTCTTGCCCTTTTTAGTGCCTCTTTTAAGTCCTCTGCTTTAACGATTAGCTTACCAAAACCGAAGTTTATATCGATTTTGCTTTTGTCAATTTTGCCTTTATTAAAGTGCCTCTCAAAACCAAATTCTGTATCCTGCTTGATAGCTACTTCCTTTAAACCTTCCTCACCAATTTTCTTTAAGGACTTTAATGGCACTACTGCCTGCAACTCCACATCTGCTTTGATAAGGTATGGCATTTTAAATTAAGCTTGATTTAAATCAATTATTTTATAATGCTTCTCTAAACAATCTTCGCAAATCCCAAAAACTAACTTTTTATTCTTCCGACACAAAGGACACTCCCCTTTACTCACAATCATTTTTTCCAAACTCACGCCTTCATATTGTCCTAAATCCATTTTAATAAAAACAAATTTATATTTTTATACTTTTCTTATCCGCCCTTCATCTTGCTTGTTGCTGTTGCACTCTGGACATCTGCAAATTTATCCTTCCAATTTTCCTTTGGAACTTCTTCTGTCAGGACTTCGGTAGTATTCTCTTTTTCAAGAGTAACCATCTTTCCTTCTGCCAACTGTTCATCTATCTTTTCTGCTATCTGGCTTTCAGGAACCTGCACTTCGTCGTGTCCATTCTTGCTCTCAATAAGCAAGGGTATTGTTTTTTCCATTTTTGCCTCCAATTTAAATTTTTATTAAGATTTTATTGTTTTTCTCGCCTCTTAAATAGTTCAAGAGCATTTGTATACCTATCATAGCCACGATTTTATTGCCTTTTTGTATCCACCTCTTTTCAATATCCTTGTCCTCTTGGCAACTTCCATTCGTCTTGTCCGCCAAGTCAAGCGTGGCTAAATCAGTTTTTAAGTTACTTTTTTGAAACGCCATAATGTATCTGCCCTCTGCCCTCAAATCAATAAAGTCCTTATTGTTTTCGTGGCAGTATCTAAAGAGCAGTTCCCTGACAAGAGTGTTGTCAGCACAGCAGATAATCAAGTCATAGCCCTCTAACTGCTCTCTTTTTAGTATTCTTTCTTTTATAGGATAGACAAGGGCATAATCCTTGTATTTAATTGCTAAAATTCCTGCCTTGCTCTTACCAATATCTTTTATAGTAAAATTCTGATAATCCAACTGCTTTAACTCAACCATATCGTTATCTGCTATGTCAAATTTTAGTGTCGGCTCTATCTGTTCCTGCCTTAATGCCTCTGCTATTTCCTGAATGAGCCAACTGCCCACGCCACCAACCCCGATAATTAACATTTTCATTTTATTGCCTCTGTCATCTGTTGCATACCCTCTATTTTAGGAAGCATTTGCTCTTGCTTTATCTGCTCTTGGAAATTCTTATTCTGAATATCCCGCCACCATTTATCCACCCTATCGCCTAATTCCCATAAATCCTTTGCTACGGTTATATCGTATCTCATACCCAATATTCTCTTGGCTATCCTATCATTCTCTTGTGCCTCGCTTTCACCATAGGTTGCTGTATCCATAATGCAGAGGTAAGTATCTTTCTCGCCGTCCTTGACTTTATAGACGCTCGTATCCTTGCCTACCAAATATTCCTGTCCGCTCTCTCCCTTCACTAACCAACCGTCTTTTACCCGTTCTGCGTTCGCCAATCTTATCGCATTTTCCAAGAACTTTCTGCTTCGCTCTATCCTTTCATTATGCTCTTTTTTAGAAATAACAATCAATTCGCCTATCTCTTTTGGGGAAATATCTTTAATGCCTCTATACAATAATTTTATCGCCCTGCCAAGCAAGGTTTCGTTACCTATCCTGTATTTATCAACCTCTTTCTGCAAATCAAACAGGGCATTTATGTCTTGGACTTTGTATTCCTTTTCGTAGAAACTAACATATACCTTATTGTCTTTCTTTATCAAAGGCAGGGTAAATTTAAATTCACCCTCGTTTCTTATCAGGCAGTTATCATCATTTTTCTCAACCTCAAACTTAAAGGTAATTCCATTTTTCAGGGCATTTTTTAACCGCATGCTTTCTCGGCTTGCTTCCTTAACCCAACTCTCATAATCCTGCTGATTAGAAAAAGCCAAAGCCCTTAGAATAATCTCGCATACCTCATCAGTTCTGACTCTTGAACCATTAACAGAGAACACTCCCCTTGCTCTGCCTATGTTTATATTGATTTTGCCTATGCTGATTTTTGCCTTACCTTGAAAATTTATGGCTTGTATATCATTCCCCAAATAACCATACTCTTTTGTTTTTCCCAAAAGATATTCAACATAGCTGATTGCGAGATTATGGAAATCAAGGGTTTCCCTCATAGGTATTTCCTCTACTGCGATAAATTCCTTCATCTTGTCGCCTTTTATGGTAATGCCATTATAAGATAAGCTTTCAGGGGTAATTGTAATCCCCTGCCTTGTTAAACTGCCCTCTTTAAATTGCTTTTTGATTTCCGTGATAAGTTTATTTTTGCTCTGCTGTTCTAATGCCTTTCGCCTTGCCGTCATTATCTCCACTCGCAAACTGTCTTTTTCCAACTCATAAAGTTCCCTTGTTAATATGCGATAGCATTTCTCATCAACCCTTTTAGCCAAGAATACAAATTCCTTATCGCTTATCTTACCTATTAATTCGTCGCATACCCAAACCTCTCCTGTTCCATAATTAGAATAAATCTCCCTGCCCTCGCATACATAATCATACCTTTTGTCGTGCGGCTTAAAGGTTTGTATCCTGACTTTCAAGCCCTCGCAGGTTTCAAGAACATTCCTGCTGAAACAACCCCTTGATTTCTCAAATTGTTCCATCTCCTGAATTACTGCCAATCTGATATTCCTTGCAGAGAATACCTTAACAATAACAGAAATGTTTTTTGGCGTTTCCTTGAACTTAAAATTAAATGGCTCGTTGAATAGCCAATAAATCGCCTTCAACTGCTCTGTCATCTGCTCTTTTCTTGTTTTCCTGATTTTATCCCTTTTATCATTATCCCAACCGCTATGCTCTTGCCAATACGATTCATCTGCCAAAAGGACTTTGTCATACTTATCGGTAAATCTGTCGCAGAGTTTTTCTTTCAGTTCCTCTAAATTGTTTGCGGTATGCTTAATGCTTATGTCTAAAGAACGATACTGACAAATCCTATGCAGAGCGTAAATCTGCTCGGGCAGTTCATCAAAGTTAATAAGTGTCTTTAAAAGTATTCTTGTATTCGGCTTCAATTCAAACCTTCCGAAGTCAATAGTTTCCTTAATGACAATATTTTCTTTGTCGTCGTGGGAAATGCCTATAACCCTGTCGCCTTTTATTGCCTTTATTGAGAAACCTGTCCTTTCTGTATGGCTAACCTCATCTGCGATTGCCTCAAACTCGGCTTCGGTTAAACCGAGATTATGCAAAGAGTTCATAACCATCAGAGTGTTAATGTTCATTTTCTTATATCGGAAATCTCACGGGATTTTGAGATTTTTTAGTTGATTTTCTATCTGTAAGGGAGTAATGTTCTCAATCGGTTTTGCTTCTGTTTCCTGCTTTTGACTTTCTTGCAGTTTTTCGGTTAAAGACTTGGCTAACTTCTGGTATTCCATCTCTCTTTCAATTCTTTCTTTCCATCTGTAAAAAGTGCTTCTGTGCCTGCCTGTCCTTTCGTAAAATTCCCTAATCTGCTGTGCTTTGGATAAGCTACTGCAAAGTATCTCTTTCAGGATTTTTATTTCTCTATCCACATTCAGTTGTGCCTTTGCGAGTTCCTGCCATTTCTCTTTATTATGCTTGTAGATTTCATAAACCTTGATGGGCAACCGCAAATTCATCACATCATCAGAGGTAGTCATATCCGTGTTATCTCGGATAAAATCTGCGATTTCCATAGGGATATTACTCACCTTGCAAACCTCATAGATGATTTCAAGCATTTCCGAGTGGGTAAATTCTATGTTGTAATTCAAACAACGAGATTTCACCGTAGCTATGGCTTCGGGTATTCTGTTGGAAATAATAATCATCTTGCCTGTGGGATTATATTGAGGTGGCACTTTTAATTTTGTGGTTGTCGAGTGCCATTCTACCGTCCTCTTGTGTGTTGCACTCCATAAGAAAGACAAAATTACCCCTATGGTTGCCCTGTCATTAAAAAGTTGTGGCACATCATCTACAATAATCAGCTTATCCTTGTTGGCATAGCAGAAGTGGTAAAATTCAAGTGGCGTTACATAGGTGGTAAGAAAAACAAAATCCTCATTTAATTTTAACCCCAAGCCAAGAACAGAATTTAGTATCTGGAAAGTCTTACCTCTGCCTGTGCTACCCTCAACCAAAAGCCCGAAAATCTTATCTGCCTTGACAAGAAGTTTTGTGTATTCTTGCAAGATAAAGTAATGCTGTGATATTCTCTCGGACTTGATTTTTTTCAGCATTTCAAGGGATTTCTTAAATTCCTCGCTGTAATACTGTGCTTCCTTTTTGAGTTGCTCCCCTTTGTCGGCTTCCTTTCTCTCAATCTTTTTGACTTCTGTTTTTGCTTTTTGTTGCGAGAGTGCCTTGACATAATCACCCAAAATTACCAAGTCCTTATCTTCCTTTGCAGTATCCTTAATCATGTTGCCGAGAATTTCCATACATTCAAGGTCGGTAAGGGCATTTTGCCACATAGCGTTGTAATCCGCTAAATCTTTGGTTATGTTTTTTTGGATAAAAAGCTGTGCTAATTTTTCCTGCTGTCTGGTGTCAGAAAAGAAATTAAAATTCTTGTCTTTGATTACGCTGTTCTCTATAAGCAGTTGTGTTAATTTTTCTTGAATTGCCTTATCCATTTTTCATTCCCCTAAAACTTGGAAACCTCATCAAACCATTTTTACTTAATTCCAAATACTGCACATTAATATCAGCATAGCCCTTTGTGTCTATGAGTTGCTTAACCGCTTTTGCCTTATGCCCTGCCACCTGCACAGCGTTTAAGCCATCAGATAATCTTATCCCTGCGGGGTTTTCAGAATAAAAAGGAAACCTTAAAACTTTCTCTTGGAAAAATTTGTATTTAAGCCAATTATCAGAACGCCTAAACTCGTATTGGCTAAACCTATCCTTTATCATAATGCCCTCGCCATTTTTCTGCCTTACGCTCTCAAGCAGTTTATCCAACTCTGTATGCTCGTAAGTCCGTAGTATCTTAACCGCCTCATTTTCTTGGACAATTTTTTTCAAGAGATTTAATCTCTCTTGCAGTTCTTTTTTTGTCATATCCACGCCATTTATGTTAAGGACATCAAAGACAAAGATAGTAACAGGAATGAGTTTGATTAAAAATTGTAGCTTTGTTTGGTTTTGGGTTAAAGCCCTTTGCTGTAATTTGTTAAAATTCTCGGCACAAAGTTCTGCGTCTAAAACTGCACTCTCGCAGTTAATCTTTATCTGCGAAAGTTCTCTTATAAAATTCTTGGTTATGTTTTTATCTCTACGATTAAATGCCTCTATTCTGTCCTCGCTTATGGTTATTACTGCCCTCTCGCCATCTGCCTTTTCTTGATAGAGGTATCTGTCGCCTCTTGGCAGTTCTCTTATTGGGTTTGCTAACATACATTCAATTTTACAATCCTAAAACCTTATCAAGAGTGCCGACTAACTGCTCTTGCGAATGAGTTAAGGATTTATACTCGCATTTGAAATAATCCCTTAAATCCTCTATGATTTCTTTATCCTCTTGGGTTAGTTTTTTTGTTTCCATTTTTGATTTTGTGAATTGGCAGTTCGGCGAAAATAGGCGAGTGAGAGCATACTGTCTTTTCAACTTCGCCGAATTGATAGGTATGCTGATATAACTGCCTATTAACTGCCCTTTGGTGTGCAATACAGGATACATTTTATCTTGCCTTCGCCTACTGCTCTTAAAAGAGGTGGCTTCCTGCTACTTCTCTTTGCGAAAAAGCAAAAGAGTATTATGCCTGTTCTAATTCGTCAAGTAAGGACACTTCCTTTTTTTCCTGCTTTGGCTTTACTGTTACTTCTATCTCGCCATTTATCGCTTGGTTAAGTTTTTCTGAATACTCGTTTCTGTATGCCTTTAAGACAAACTGTTTCCTAAACCGCTCGGCTAACTTTTTCATCAGTTCCATTTCTGCCTCTTGGATTTCTGCGGTGGGTGTATCCTTTGGTATATCCCTTATCTGCTCGGCATACACTATCCCGTTCATAGTCAATACATTTCCAAATGGCTTTAGCTTTACCAAAAGTTCCTTTGTGTAAATCACTACCTTTGCTACTGCTACCTGCTTGGTGAGTTTAAGATAGGTTAAAAGCAAGGAAAACTTTTTGATGTTCCTTGCTGTCCTGTCTTTGTTTTTGCTGTCGGTTTCAGGCAGGATATAGTAAAGCGTTTCCTTCTGCTCTTGAAAGCCAATTTCTTGTTCGCTGTTAAAACTCTCTATGTTTATGTTGCTTCGTGTCTTGGCAAATGAGTTTATAAGTTCGCTTGGAATTACCTTAATCACCTCATCACCGCTCATAAGTGCCTTCTGCTTAAACTCTCGGTAATTACTGCTTACTTCCTTTTCACATTTAGAGCAAAGGTATTTTAGTTTTCTTGGGCTACCGCAACAATCGGTTATGATTTTCAAATCCTCTTTGTCGTCGCTTACTGCCTTGTATAAGTCAATAGGTATGTCGAAGTTCCCTATGGTTATGTCCATACTCGCAATTTTTCTGTCGCTCATTTTTGTTTTGTATTTTTTAGTTTTTTATTATGATTTCTTTCTGAATTGGTTTTATCTCGTATGTATCATCTTGAAAAACGCCCTTTCCCTTTTCCTTAATAATATATCTGCCTCTTGCCTCAGCATAGTTTATGACTTTTTGTTTAGTCCATTCCTTTGGCAAATCGTATCTTTCAGCAAGAGAGCAAAAAGTAAAACCCAATTTCAGCAAATCATAAATGATAGTGGCTAAAAAGTGCGTTGTATGGGCATTACATAGAGGCAGTAAGGGAACATAAACCTCGTTATTGTCCTTTAAGGTTACTTCCTTAACATTCGCAAAAACAATATGCAAAGGATTAAGTTTAATCTCGGAAATATCCTCGTTGTTTTCTACTGCCCTTTTAACTCTTGCTATATGTTTGCACTCCTGCCTTCTGAATATCCATACAGGACAAGAACAGGCAAAGGTATTCTTATCTGTCAAACTTACAGTATAGTTTTTATTCTCGTCATTCTCGCTTGGTATCTGCCATTTTTTTAGGTATTTCATTTTATAACCATACCTGCGATTTTATTTCGGTTATCATCTGCTCGGCTATAATTCTTATGTCCTCATCAAGTAAAATTAACTCCTGCTTGTTTTCCTCTTTCATCATCTTGTTATATCGCTCTTTAAATTCGTGGATAACAGAAAAAACCTCGCTTTCTCTTGTTTTGTCTAAAAACTGTTCTTTTGTAATGTAATCTGTTGGCTTCTCTTTCTCGCCTTTCTCTTTGCACTCTCTACAAACAGGAAAGCTCTCGCCATTATTCTTAATGTCAAACCAATCTTTACCCTCTTGCATATCGGCAGTTAAAGGGTTAGAACACTCAAAGCAGTAATCCCAAATATCCCTGCTTTCCCTTTTCTGCTCTAAACCCTGCTCTAAAATATAATCCTCTACATTACACATTTTAATAATGCCTCGTTCCATTTTTAAATCGCCTCTTTGAAAAATGCCTTGTTATCGAGATTAACTCGCTTAAAGTCCTGCTGTTCTTTCTGCTGTTCCTGTAATACATCATAGTTGATATTATTGTATTCAAGACAAGTTAAGCATATAGGAAGTCCATTTTTGGTTTTTATGTTCTCTCTCGGCACAAATGCCTTACAATTCGCACAGATTATTTTATCTACCATTTTATAAATTTCTTAAAAGGTTATGAGAAATAAAAAAGCAAGGTTAAGGGCTACCTATACCCCCTTTATTACTATGCTATGGCGTGTTAAACCCTGCTCTCATAACCTTATGAGTATAAATTTAACTTTGAACATAAATTTATTTATGTTCTGTCTTTCTCATAAGGTTATACTATTTTAAAATCAAAAAAAATTAATGTTCTGTTTTCAGCAGTAAAATGTCTTGCTCTTGGTAAAACTCAAAATCCTTTAAAATAAAGTCGGTATATTTGCCCTCTTGCTTATATAGTAGTTCGCTTTTATATGGTGTATCGTTCCAAGCAGTAACATTAAAGGATTTATCCTCTTTAACTTCTATTTTCCAAACGATAAACTCTTTATTATCTCTTATCTTTGCTAAATATTGGACACTTTCAACAATATCTATTAACCAATAGCAGTTTAATTTTTCTCTTAAATAGTGTATTCCGTCAGTAAGATTTAAACTTTTAAAAGTGCTACTATAATAATTTTCTGTTCCTGTAAAATTGCTTAAATCTCTTAAAAGTGTTTCCTGTTCAGTTTCCATTTTTTAAAATTCCTGTTATTATTGCGTGTTGCCCTGTGTCTAATTCGGGATAAACTACTTTTTCACTCTCGTTTAAAGGTGTTCGTTCTACTGCGACAACTCGGTTTTTTTGCTTTTGGAATAAAGGATTTATCTGGTTTTTCTCTATAAAGTTTTTAACATAATCCTTACTTCCTATAAAGTTAAAACAAGCATTACCATTAAATCTATTTGTATCACTATCAGCAATTAAGCCAATATCCCAACCGTGAAAAATAGCACACTCTTTTATATCGTTAAATATCTTTTCCTTTCTCTTTCCCTTAAACTTAAAAATCGGTGTTTCTTCTGTTGTTTTCCCTGTGCATATTGCCTCAATTTTCCAAGTAGTAGCAAGAAAAGAAGAAATACCAAAAATAGTATATTTTTCTTCTACCTTAAAGATGTTGTTTATATTCTGCTGTTCTTGTAATAATTCCATTTTCACTTAACCCCCTTTTGTTGCTTTCTGTAAAGCCAAAAGCTTACTATTTTTTAATTCTAAAATAATCTTATTGCCTTCTGTTTTAATTTCATAAAATAAACCTGCCTTAAAACCTGCTTTTTTTAAATGATTCTCTCTAATTAAAATATAATCGCTTTTGCTATCTGAATAAACTTTCATTTTTCGCCTTTGCTGTTACTTTCTTTTATTGCTTTGTCTATCTCTTTAAATATGTCCTGCTCTACTTCTTGAAAATTAACCATTTTATTTTATAAGTTATATTTGCCTAATTTATTATGCAGAATTAAGGAAGGGTATATTTATAAATATTATGGAGATTTAATATATATTTAGGGATATATAGGTAATTTGTTATGTTTAAATACATAACCTTAAATTTTAAAGGTTATGGACTTAAAACAGAATAAGGTTTAAATCTTTTAAAAGCTGTATTGCTATTATCTTTTTCTTGATATTGCAGGAAAACTCCACTTTTTCGCTATTGGTTAGGCGTTCTTTATCCAACCTCTTTTTAATTATTTTTATCTGCCAATCCGTAAAAATATAGGGCAAACTCTCCGTAAATAAGGAATTTTTCAAATTCCTTATTTTATTTTCTATTTCTTCCATAGCTAAAGACAGGGCAAACCCGCTTATAAATCTTTCGCTTTTTTGCCTAACTTGTTAGGCAAAAGAAAATAACAAATATACATAATAAGCCGGCGGGCGCCAAATTCTTAATAGTATAGGAATCAAGCGGTTACGATTTCGGCCCTGGGGTGTAAAAGACCAATTAAAACCCCAGTCAAAACCCCACTTTAAGAACAGACTAATCCTTGCGGCAATCTACTCTCATATACTTAAGCATAAATTTTATTGCACCATGTTTTGATTTAAAATGCCTTAATATAGTGGATTTAAGCCCTTCAACAAGAACAACGATATACTCCCGGGGTGATATCTCGGTCACATTGATCAATTTCCTTTCACTCATATAAGTTCTGGCGCTTATTTCACTCCAGCCTTTTATTTTTGGCATTTTTGAACTTTAGAATATTTTACTCTTTTTAAGGTTTCCTATGAGCCTAATAAATTTCTTTCTCAGAAGATAATGCGCGATATTTTTCGATTTCCGCAGTAAGATACTCCATTCTTTCTGAAGCTCTCAAAAATCTTTTAACCTCGGCTTTTAAGTTAGTTATCTCATCTTGTTGAGTAATATTAGATTTTTTTAACTTATCTATTTCTCCTTCCAATTCATGCTTTTTCTCTTCAGGCAAGTCTTCAAGCTTATATACCTGGTTTTTCAGCATTTCCTTAATCTCGTTAGCATCAAGATTGGTATAAGTTTTGCTCATATCCTCACCGTGCCCCATAAACTCAATAGCCGTATCTTTAGCTATTTTCCCTTGTTTTGCGAGCCTATAAAGCTCTGTTCCCCTGCTATGCCTTAATAGATAATTCCATCCTTCCCTACCTAATGCCTTCTGGGTTAATGTTCTAAACCATTTAGAGACATTATCTTTGCCTATGGGTTGGTTCATATCATTTATTGCGTGAAAGACATAAATTCCCTTCTTTTTCAAGTTTTCCTGCTCTTCTTGCAATTTCTTAAGGTAAAAGGTTGCTTCCTTAACAAAAACAGTCCTGTTTTCTTTTGTCTTTGTTGAAAAGATATTAACCTCACTTATATCTCCATCTACATTGAATTTTATATCATCCCATTTCAGAGTCCTTGTTTCTATTGTCCTTAATCCTGCTTCATATTGAGTTAAAACAAATGCTTTCCAGAACATCTTGGTTTCATGCCTCATCATCCTTTCTATATCATCTTTCTGGAATATCGTTTGGTGATTAATCTCCCTTTTCCTTTTTGGCTTAGAAATCAGTTTTATATCTTCTAAATTAGAAAACCTTAAACTCCAATCGCTAAATAGATATTTTAGGAAATTTTTAAGGTCTGTTTTTATTGTATTTTTAACATAATCGGATAATCTACTACTGTTTATTATGGCTAAGGTGTTACGCAGATCCTTCAAATTCATTTCTTTGAACTCTTTCTGAAGGAGAAATCGCAAATGCAAGAGGTATCTCCTTATGTCTTTTAGTTTTTCTTCGCTTCCGCAACCCCTAGCCTTCCGGTATACTAAGTAATCAGAAATAATACCCTTTTCAGTTTTTGACAGTTTATTATAGAATCCTTCAATCTCTCCTTTTCTAAAGGTAGGGTATAATTTAAGCATAATATACAGCGGCCAACCTTCTTTAAATACTTTACGGTGTTGAAAAAAAGCGTCCCACTGAGCTATGGCGGGACTTAAATTTTCAACACCATAGATTGTTTCCCATCCAAGCAATCGAGCTATGGGGGGATTTTTTAACTTTTGTATGGTGTTTCAAACCCAAGGAGGTTTGATATATCTTATATGAATAGTGATTTAAAAATTTATTGTATAAAAAAAATTGCCTAAATCTAAAGTCACAGGAGTAGTTTTATGACCTTTTGAAAGATTTTTGTTTTGTTTCATATAAAAGTCCCTCTAACAAATCAATAGTAGAATAAAGACCTTTTAGTATGCGATCCTTCTCTTCTGGACTTGGCTCACTCTCGTAAGCTAAGGGAATGGAGACTTCTGGCTGTCGCTCTATTGTTTGCTCTTTCGCATAATTCTTCTGATAGTAGGTCTCCATCTTCATGCACAAACTTATCCCGCCAGAAGCACCTAAAACAAACCAATTCCTGCTCAACCTTCCCATTTACGAATCTACTGCTTAAAATTAGCTTACTCTTATCAGACTCACCACAAAACTTACAGTGTTGCATGAATCCATAATTTCAGCAGCAGTTATATGGCTTTTCAGCAGTCTATATTAAATGCCTGACTAAAGGTCTTCTTCGTAATCAATGCCCTTAGGTAAAGTGTGGTAATCAAACTTATACTCAATTACATGAGTCAGCTTCATTCCCACATCCTTCAAGACGTCGTAAATTCTGTTGACCCTCTGCCTAATTTCTAAAACTGCCTTCCTTGCCTTTGTTTCCAGATCTTCCTTAGTCATTTTAACCTTTAGCTCTTTATTGTCTCTATACCAACAGCTGCGCTTGCCTGTCTTTTTTTAGCAGATTCGATAACCTTCTCCATGTATGCCACAGGCTTAAAGAAAGGTCTTTCAAATCCCGGTACCCTAAAGATGATACTCCTACCATCTCTTGTGGTGCCTATCTTTAGTTCTGTTTCTTTCTCGCCTTGATATTGGTTTAAATTTTTATCTTCCATTTTGCCTCCATCTAAATTTTGTTTTAATTTTAAAGGAGTAACAGTTTAAATATCTTTTCAGCAAAGAATATTAATGAAGAAAGCAAATAAAAAAGGGCCTTTTATCCTCATGCCCAGGAGTTTTTGTGTTAGTGGTAGTATTAAGAGTAGCTTTTCCCCGCTGGTGTCCTCATCACATAACCAATGAGTGAGAAGGTGTTTTCATCCCTTCTGAGGGGCTGGTTTAGCCCAGCAACTTAGGCGTTGTAGGCATCAAGCACAACTTCTTGTAACTGCTCTTTTGCCTCGCTATCCAGAAGTTTTACGGTCTCATACCACTTACCGTCTTTGCCTTGCGCCTTAGGCATACTCACGAAAAGATTATCGTTTTTGCCTGTTATGATCCGTAGGCCTTTTACCAAAAGGCCATTAATAGTCACGTCGGCAAAGGCTTTAAGTGCTGCACCGTTGTTGTCTAACCTGTAGATACGTGCGACTTCAATCATTTTATTCACCCCCCTTCTGCTTGTGTTGTATTTCATTCCAAGATTAAAGTTCGCCCTGCGATTAGCTCGCCGCCCGGGCTTTTGAGCTTCCCGAGAATCTCCTTATTAACCAGCACTGCCAGGGGCTCGGTAACGTAATCCCCTTTCGTGCCGTTCAGGGCCGCAATAACTGCTGTATCTATCCCCTCTAACTCCGTTGAAAGCAGCACAAAATTGCTGAACTGCCCGCTTATTATGTGCCTGTATTTCTTTGTCTCTTCCGGGGTAATGTCTCTCATCTCGCATCTCCTCTCTTCCTTCCTGTTGTTAGGTTTTATTGGCAATAAGATGTCCGAATTGCTTCCTATCCTGGGGATAGTTTTCCAGGTACTTGGCGAGTTTCTCGCAAGACGGGCAAAAGTCGTAGTCCTCGCAAAGGTCGCAGAAGGGAAGCGCTTCTGAGATATTCATATCCTTGGTGAGCCTGCATTCCTTGCATTTAAAACTGATACAGTTCTCGCAGGGAAACTGCGCGGAATAAAAATACCCGCAGTTTTGGCAGTCTTTAGTGGTGCAGTTTTCGCAAGGCACATCCTGAAGATTAAACTCAGATTGCTTCTCGGTGTTTTGCGCAGGAGATACCGAATGCAGGGCTATCTTATCGGATATCTTAGCTAAACTAATCTCAGGGCAGCCGGTTAAATGCAGCTCTACCTTTAGATAACCAAAACCACCGCAGGTAAGCTTTATCCGTTTTGTGGCGGCATAGCCTTTCTGGTTGGTAAGGACAATGCTATAGCTGTAAAGATTCCTTGCGTGGTGGTCATCCTGAGCTGAATGGAATGCGCCCATGTCATGATGCGAATGCACTATCCCATCGCCGCCTAAGTCCTCTTCAAACTCGCATTCCGTGGAATTTACTTTCTGCTTAGGTATCTTAAAGCTGGTTATGGCGTTGTCCTTTACCCAGAATACCGCACCCCATTCTCTGCCAGACATGTTCTGAATGATGTAGAGCCACTGGCTATAGATGTTCCAGGGAATTTTAAGGGTCTCTTTATTCTCCTCATCAAGACAGAAGCTGCACTCCCCGTAGTCTTTTACCTTTACATCCAAGAGATTGCTTTTCTTATCCTCTAGGCTAAACATGGGATTTTCTCTCCTTTCTTCTTCAGCCATTTTTTAAGGGCATCTTCCAGATCATCATCTTCAACCTTCCCGGACTCAAGCTGCTCAATGATGCTGTTTAGGTACTCTTCCTTTGCCTTTTCTTTGATATTGTCAATGTCGTCTTCGCTGTAACGTTCATCGCAGGTCTCGCAGTAGCCGTAACCATCCTCAGGGTCAACTTTATGGCAATCAGAACATTTGTTGCAGTCATCGCAATAGCCATAACCGTCAGGGATATAGTCTTCGATGTTGTCTAAGATGTATTCTTTTTCTCCTTCCCTTGCCTCATCCAGAATATGCTCAGGCACATAGGAAGAGTGCTGGATGTGTAGTTTGCCGATATCATCCATCAGACAAAGCTCCTTGTAGACCCGGGATGAAACTCCTGCTGCCGCGGCAAAGACTGCCGGAATTACCCAAGAAGGTGTAACGGTATAGCCGCCTTGGTCAGTTTCCTCCTTAAAAGAAAGAGGAAAGGTCTTTGAGACATTAAGAATGGTTCCGTCATAGCCAATCCTCTGGTAGGAAAATTTGTTCTTCTTGCAGTAGGCGCAGATGAGCTGCTGGCTTTTAAGATTATCCGTACAGCAGAATATTGTGCCCCTTAGGATCTGGCAGTCTTCTGGTTTTTCAATGCGTAGGTTGTGGATTTCAATTCTTAAGAGTTTGCGTAACTCCTGGATAAACCCTTTTACTGCCTCGGTTTTCCTTACCCCTACAAGGCTTTCCTTTAAGGGCAGACGGTTTAAGTTAGATACTTCAACGGTATCCGCATCAATAAGGATTAACTCGCTAACCCCGGACATGGCTAAAAATACCGCGGTCCAAAAACCTGTTCCGCCTAAACCTACTACTGAGACAACGTCAGGGACTTCCAAATCGTTGATTAAATTCTGGCGTTCATAAAGCGCTTCTTGTAACATAACCTCCACCTCCTTAAAGTAATTCTTCAATAAGTTTTTCTTTGAGCAGTTTCTTGAATCTTGTTTCTGCGTCTTCTTCCTTATTCGATAAAATGGTTCTTAGCGCTTCATAGTTGTCCGGCAATAATACGGTTCCCAGGGACTCAAGGTTGATTACCTTGAAAGAACTGATTATCTTTAAGGCTGCCTGTTTCAGGGTCTCAAGAGAATCCGGATTTGAATACTGGATATCCCCGGTGCAGATGGCATGCCCCTTTTCATTTAACCCAAGATAGTGAAAGCCTATTTCCGGACGCGCGGTGAAATGCTCAAAGCTGCCACTGTTGTCGTATACTCCGTAAATCCTAAAGGGGTAATACTTCACCGTATTCTTTAAGAGATAGGTTTTGTGCTTATAATAGAGCCTGTCTACCCAAAGCAGCCCGCAGTAGCCCTCGATAAACAGTGAATCTGCCTCAATAAAAGCCTGATATGTGCCTTTAAAGGGGATAGTGAATATTCCCGCTTTTAGGTCATTTACAAATGTTCGCCAGGAATGGTCAATTGTCTCGATTACCTTTGATTTTTCTTTTGCTTCAGAAATTAGTTCCGTGTCTATCATCTGATTAGCTCTCCTTTTCAAAAAGAAAAGGGGGAAAGAAATTACTTCCCCTCCCCCTTTTTGTCCTCAAAAAAACACCTCTTAACCTGCCTTGACGTACCTTTCCACTTCGATTTCATGGCCTGTGAAGCTTTGAGGTAAGTCAGCTGTCGAGGTAATCTCCTTGCCATCAACGATGATGGTAAAGGAATCAATGCCTTTATCCTGTAGGATCTTCTTTAAGGTATCCTTTACAGAATCTGAAGCATTAACCTCAACTTCCTCGCCAGCGATGGTAACAGCTACCTTTTGATTATTCAGTTCGTTTAAGTTCATCTTATTCACCCCCTTCCTGTTTTGGATTTTGTGCAGCAACTTCAACTTTTTCCCGCTCCCAGCCTTGGGCTTTGCGGATGGTTTCAATTTCCATTGCCTTGGTGGGAATAAAATGCAGGTCCCTGTCTACTTCCACAAAATCAACCTTTAAGCTGCATAGCTCCTCAAGGCTAAAATACCCCCATTCAGCGTTATCCAAATCCAGGTTGAGAACGGCAAAGCCAAAAAAAGTTTGGCTTTCAGGATCATACTCAGTTGCGTACCAATCACAGCCACCGATAAAGAAGTGCATATATATCATCTTATTTTTTAAAGGCACTTCCTCAGTCGAATAGAATTTTGGCACCTTTGACAATTCTTCAACACTTGGCTTGTTCCACACTTACGGCCTCCTTTCGCAGGGCATCCTTAAGGTAACAGTTGTTACAATCATTGTTTTCCTCACTAATGCAAACCTGACAAATCAATTGCTTGTCAACAGTTTTCAATGACTGCTGAATCAAAAGCTTAGCAATTTCAGTCATGGGCTTCTTCCAAACACGCTTCAACCGGTATAACGTCCTTACCAGACCCTCGCTTAATATAGGGCTGTACATAAAGGGCTCCTTTCTCATCAGGAATTTCAATCCATACTATTCCGTTAATCTCAACCCAATCCTGAATCTCCTCTTCTCTTAGCTTACTATTTAATTCATCTCTTCTTAGCCACACCAAAATCACCCCCTTTCTCAAGAAATAAAAAGGGGAGGCAAAAACATCCCGCTAAAACCTTCGCGAGGAAAAAACGGGAATGCCCCCTCTATTCTTTTTAAGTAGATAGAAAAAAGAGCAACCGCTCATTAAGCAATTGCTCTCTCGCGAAAAGACATCCGAAGATGCCTTATGAATAACCCCTCATCAAGAGAAGTTATCGATTTTTTATAATTAGAGTATGTAGAACTTAGGTGGCAGGAGTATAAATACTTTTTCAGCAGTTTATATTAATGGGGAATTATAGGGTAGGGGGGATTAACCTATTTCGAAATTTAAAACAGACACAATTTTTAGCTTAAAATTAATCAGATTGTTTTCCTTCAAACCCAGCTGGATTTTCTCTTCAGCTTCTTTATTTGTTGCAACGCAGACAGTCTCATCAAACGCCCTTAAGTCTCTGGTAATATTCTTGATAAAATCAGAGTTACCTGTTTCTATCTCAATGGCTGTATTTTTATTTCTATTGACGACGATAATATCAGGCTTTCCGTTGATACGCTCTTCAACAAGAACATCGAAACCCTTAGCTTTGTAATATTCTACTATCTTAGTTTTCCAGAATTTATGCTCTATGCTTTCGCTTTCTTCTTTAACTTCATAACCTAAATCTCTTAAGAGACTAATGCCTTTCGGCGTTAACTCAAACAATACAATTCTGTAGCCTCTGGTAATAATTACTCTGGGCTTAACAAGGCCTTCTGAAATAAGCAGATTTTTATAGTGGTTGCCGTATTTAGGGTTAACCTTCAGTCTTTGATATCTTCCTGTTATGCTGGATATCGGGCATTTGAATATGTCTATCAAAAGCTCCTGCGCGGGGTTATTTACTCTTTTACCTTCTTTACCTTCATCATACTTATCCTCTGGTAAATAACCCCCTTCTTGCGCGCTTTTTCCGTCGTGGAAGGATGGTAAATAACTAGGGATATTTACCTTAAGCCATTCATCGGTTATCATGCCTTTTTTTACAGGCACATAAAGGAATTGCGCAAGGCAGGGATTGATTCTTTCCATAATCTTGACTATGCCTTGTCCGGTTTTTAGCATATTCAAATATACCTCATCATCCCTTGGTAAGAATAAGGATTTTCTTGCTGCCTCTATATCATCCTGATGCTGCAGGGCAAGAAAGATCAAGGTATGAGAGTTACCCAAGATATGTACCGGCAAAAGCGAACAATGCTGGGTAATGCTCACCAAACCCTGGCCAAAACTGCGTATCTCACGATACACATTCTCCAGGCTATCCATTCTTCCTTTCTCAAATTTTGTGGTCTGGAACAAATTGTGAATCTCTTCTAAAAATAACACATGCCTTAATTTATCACTCTCGCCCTGCGCAAGCCTGTGCAAATGAATGAATCTTATTACCAGCTCCTGAAAGAAAATTCTTAGGGGCTTGGGCATTTCCTGGTCTAATTCCAGTATGACTGGTTTTTCAAGTAGCTCCTCAAGCTTTATCGGGTTTCTGGCGTTGAAAGATTTTGAAGCTGGTCCGAAGGTAAAACTTTTGAAAATCCTCTTGGTTGATTGCCACCATAAAAACTCCCTGCCGCCAACTTTTATATTTTGCAATTCTCTAAGACCGTCAAAGAAATTAGGATAGCGTTTTTCATCCTTAATCTCTTCAAAAAGCTGTTCGTATATCCTGATAAAGAAATCAGCCACTCCCAGGCCTCCGAGATGGCTCTTCTCGAGGCACTCGGCGATTACCGAAATCCAGGTCTTATAATCAATATTTGGTGGCGGTCGGAAGGGATTCCAGAGAAAAGGAATAATGTCTCGTCCTACTGTATAAACCTGCACTTCTTTAATATTAGGATAGTCACTAAGGCTTAACATTGAGCGCCACTGGCGTTTCCAATCTATGGCCACAAAAGGAATCTTCTTTTTCAATAATTGCAAGGCAAGAAGCATGCCTACGTTTGTTTTCCCGCCACCGGTTATGCTAAAAATTCCAATTTGCTTGATGAAGTCCTCTTCCTTTAGATACAAAGGATATAGCCTCTTATCGCGATAAATCACATTCCCTAGAATAAAGTCGCCTTCTGCCTGTGCTTCTGATGGTGGCGGAAGAAGAATAACCCTATCTTCCAGAGGCCCATGCTTTAAGACCTTCTCGGCAATCATCTGTATCTCTATCTCTAGGTCTTTCCTTTCCTGAAAGTCAGAGGCAAGCCAGGTATACCATAGCTCATCTGCCTTAGTCCCAATTATAGGTTTGAGTTTCCTGCAAAGGGTCTCTATATCTATCATTTTCAATTCCCAAAAACGATTTTCTATTACTTGCGGTCCAGTAATCCTTAAGCGCTGAAAGCAAGTATCTCTTTAAGAACATCAAATCCTTCCAGCAGGTCAAATACTCCTGGCGTTTTTCCTTCTCAAGCTCACAAACCTGATTCTCAAGCTGGGTTCTTCTCCTTGAGAAAGCTATCTCCAAATCAGGCGTATACTGCCTTTGAGTAAAGAATCTAATCTGCTCAAGGTAGGAGCCGGTTTTACAGATATCAGAATCTATTCTACCTAACAGTTGAGAGTTTAATCTTTCCCTCAAAAGAATTTCGTTAAACATGGCCTTTATCGTGGCTTTAAGGGTTCTTCCCTTATCAGAGAATATCTTTTCTACTATGCCTCTTTCTTTTTCAGGCTCATCTTTTAAGACAATGCTTTCGAGGCTGCCTTCAATGCCGGTCTGATAAAAGGACCTGGGTTTAAGTAAAGAGTTATCCAAATAGCCAATTAGGTTAAATTCTTCTCCTTCAGGTTTATATGCTTTATATTCCATTTTAAGTTACTTAGAAGTAGTAAAACTTTCTTTAAAAGGCTTTTCAGCAGACTATATTATTCTACTACGCTATGGTCAAATGCAATTATTTTGAAGGCATCCTTACTAAAGATATACTCTTTTGGCCAGGCGGATTTACGTTTCATTAACCCTAGTTTAAGAAGTCTGTTAAAAGCCCGGTAAACATCACTGGTTGCCATCTTGGTAAGTTTTTCTTTTTGTAAGCCAGGTACGTTTATTCTCTTTTTACGGTTGTTTTCAAAATCCATTTCATTTCCCAGCTTGTAAGCTTCTTTAAAGACAAGGCGTATTTGCCTGCCAAGACTTCTACAAAATAGTATACCGTATGCATTCCAGTTTAAATGTGGCAGGGGATTAATCTTTTGGTTTATCTTCATTTTTTTAAATAATTCTTCTAACCTGTATTTATTTTTAGGCTCTACGCAAAATACCTTGCCGATTTTCTCATTTGGATTTAAACACTTAACAATGCCTTCTGCCTCAAGCCTCTTTAGAATAATATTTACATAGTTGTTTTTGGTCATATGTGTTCTTACTCTTAAATCCATAGGTGTCCCTGGCCTTTTGGCAAGCTCAATTAGAACACTACAGATACATCTAGAGGAAAGCCAGCCCATCTCTTTTTTCATCAAGTCGCAGTAGTAAAGATTATTTAAACGACTTTTCAGCAAACTATATTAATGAGGTAAAATAGCGAGAAGGAAACTTATTTTGGAAAGTGTATTGGTAGGACTAGCTTAAAAACTTTTCGCTTTCAGTAATGCAGACTTAGTAAGGGGTTTTTCTTTTATTAAAGCAGAACGGTTTAGACTTAAGAATTTATCAATTTCGGCTTCTAAGTCCTTAAGACTGTTAGAAATTATTTTGTATCTAGACACAGGATAACCCATTTTCTCGAGGAGTTCAATTATCTCATTGAAGTACTGTTCTGTTTCATTCACATAGCTATCCAGCTTTTGAAGGTTGAGTTCACTCCTTATCCCCATTCCTTGAGCAGGCTTTCTAAAATCGAGAGCATGTCCCCATACGCGATCCCTAAATGGTTTTATTCTCTTTTTTATACTAGCTAATTTCTTTGCTTTACTTCCTAGGTTATAAGTAATACATTGTTTTTTATCTATCGTTTTTATAACCTCTTGAAGTAAAAAAACTAAAGACTTTTTTCCGTTGTTCTCAACCACTTTATAGAATGTAATAATCGTTGCACAGCTCATCGCATTAAGAAAAGAGTTGCGCAAGCTATTCACATTTCTGTGAGCTAATAAGACATTACTAAATGCACGTTTTATTAGCATAAACTTTTTTGCATCACATATGTTATGCCTTACTAAATCAAGTGCGTCTTCCCATTCTTTAGGGAGCTTTTTTAGTTGATTTGGGCACATGTTCTATTTTTGCCTCTATATTCATCAAAGGTTGCATTCTATTGCTTAACGCAGGCTAATGCCTCTATGCGCTTCTTGGCTTTCTGAGCGTATCTGCTGTGTGGATATTCGCTGACAAGCTGGATATAGCCCTGAATGGCTTTATTTTTATCCCATACATAACCAGAGTTTTTTGAATCCTCATCATAAATCCGGCCAAGCATATACTGGATATCATCCCTGAAATGATGATAAGGAAATCTGCTGAGGGCAGTTTTTAAAACCACCTCGGCCTTGCCTAATGTTTCGGATTTAAGTTTAGTGTGTCCTTCCTCATCATATTCCATATAATGCAAGCTGCTACTTCCCCATTCAGTATATGCAAGAGTAAGAAGCATGTAAGCCTCAAGAAAATTGGGATTGGTTTTGACTGACTTCTCCAGATATCTTACTGATTCACCCTCAAAACCCTGATTAAATGCCATTAACCCTTTTATAAAGTAATATCCGCTTTTCACAACAGGGAAGGCTATCATTCCCACTACGAGCAAGAAAGATATTAATAATATCCTTTTCCTCTCCATCTCTAATTTAGTAGGCTGAGAAAAATTTCGGCCCATTGAAATGAATCATGTGATCTGGATTACTTGCAATCCACACTTCTGTTTCCCATGCAATATTATCAGTATGTCTTTTGAACTCATGGAAGTCGGGGAAAGCGCTAATGTATATCTTCTGAACTTTGCATCCCTTCAATACTCCCTCTAGCTCGACTTGACGCTTAGGAGATATCGGCCCATGAGAAGTAACTGCTTCTATCAGAAGAAGATGGTTTTTCTCCTCATCGTAAAGAACCACGTCTGGCAATTTATCGTGCTTTGTTATTGGTATATTCAGTTTTCTCAGTAATTTCTGATCCTCGAATAGTAATTTGTTTGCAGCATCCCCTACATATACCAGCTTAGCCTTAGAGCAAAATCTGGGGACTAATTCCTTAATTATTCTTACTTGCAATACATTGTGTTTCCCGGGTGAGAATTTAATAAGATTTCCTGCTGTAGTTTTTAACTGTATGAGATTTTTATCCTTCCTTTTTTCGTACTTTTCAACCAATCTCCCCTTTTTTGCTACAAACTCATGCAACTCTTTATCCCAGTGAGTAGTACCATAACTCTTGACCAATGCCCAAGCCTCATCTGTTATATTATAAACAGTATTGGGGCTATTTGTTGGTCTAAAAGGATCATCGGAATTTCTCTCAACTATACCAGCCTGTTCAAACTGATGAAGTGTCTGCCTTCTGATAGTTTCCCTGGTATTCTCGGCATATTTCTTCTTGTAATTCTTCTGAATAAAAACAAGGATATCATGTATACGTATAATTCTCTTTTTTGCGTGACTCCAAGGAGTGGCTTGCTTTAAATCTAAAACAGCTAAAAGCGTTAAAGATGAGCGTTCATTCTGCTGCGCACGTGGCACTCCGACTTTAATTAGAACATCTAAACTTTGTTTAATTTTGTTCATCTTTGTCATACGCCTCCTTTAAATCTCCTAAAATTTTTGGATCAATTCTCAAAATATCAATGACCAATTTATCTAATTCCGGCCCTATTGCTGGTTTTGACTTTATAACAGCCTTTCCAATTAACTGAATGTTCTCAAGCGAGGGAATAGGTAAGTTTTCAATATCTACGGCATTTACCTGTGTGCTGCCATTTAGCATCCTGAAAAAAATATCAATGATTGATGTATTTAATACACCTGCAACACCATACGCCTCTTCAATTGAAAGCAAGCCGCCATATTTGTAAATATAGTTTAGATGATTCTCAATGCCTATTCGCTCGAATTGCAGTTTTGATTTCAATAAAACTCCCGCATGCACCCTCTTCTTCTGTTCCTTAGAGCTAAATCTTTTCACTAACACATAATTTTTTGTTGGAATTAAAAGTGCCTTGCTTCCATCGCTGACTTTGATGGCTGGCTCTTTTTTATTATTATGAACAGGCCAGACGGCATCCATCCCCTTGAGGTTATGCATCCACAAAAGAGGCACCATGGATTTATTATCTTTGTATTCAGCAGACAAAAACTTGGTTGCGCGGAATGAAACGACAGGTCCCGTTGAAACCTTCAAGCCAAAAGCATTCAGCGTGTATTTCCATGAATTAATAATACGCTGGACTTTTATATCAATTTTTGATGAAGGCACTTTAATAAAGACATCTCCATTTTTCCTATGAAAAATGTCTTCATAATCAATCGTGAGTTCATTAATATCCTGAAACAGGCTGTTCCTGCTTTTTGTTATAAGAACATGCTCTTGCTCTTTCCCTTTCTTCTTAGGCGTTAATCTGATAATGATATTTTCCTGCAAAACCTTCTCTTTCCGAAAAACATCTTTTCTTGACTCAAAAACATGAATATTATTGATATTCCCATGTTCAAGCAACCATTTTCTGAATCTCTTAAAATATAAGCCCGAGCAAAAGCTTCTTGGCGTGATAAAAACCATCTGGCCGTCATCTTTAAGCATTTCTAAAGACAATGACATAAAAAAAGAATAAATATTGGGCTGACCTGAAACGAATTCACTCAAAATCTGAGTCTGCGGAGAATTTTTGTTTAGTTTATAATAGGGTGGATTTGAAATGATGTAATCGTAATAAATCGGTTGGCTGTCTGTTCTGAAAAGGGTTTTTTTATTGAGATAATTGGGATTGTCGAGAATGAAGTCTTTTTCAATGATTTTATACTTAAACACATGACCTTTTTCTTCTAAAGCAGCCTTACATTTTCTGAGAGTTTTCTCAAGATAAGGAATTAATTTTGCATCAGTTTCATATGCATCAAGAGATATGTTATAGTTTTTTTGTGAATTCAACAGGCGTTCACAGAAGGCCGCGCTAAGTATGCCGATACCAGCACCAGGGTCTAAAACACTAAAAGAAGATTTATTGATATCAAGCATACGAGCCATAAATAAACCAATTTCTCTTTGGGTAAAAAACTGCCCCTTTGATTTTCTCTCTTTTAAATCACTGTTCTGAGTATAAGCCTCAGCCAACTCTTCTGCATAAGCCGTCAATATGCCATTATTTACTTTTGATATTATCATTTCTTTTGGCATATCTCCCGAAGGTTGATTTCGAGAGTCAATCTTTATTTTCTCTTCCCTTAGTAATTCCAAACTACCCTGGCTATTCATTTCTTACCCTCTTTTATGTTTCAATGTGAAACTTAAACACCTTAATAATTTTTCTATCTTACTCCTCATCAATCTCATAGGTTTGCTTAATCACACTCAAGAGTGTATTCAAATCAGTATCGTTATGCACTCTGATATGAGTCCATGTTTTATCTTCGTGAGGGCGGATGTCTAAACCTTCCTGCATAATCTCTTTCTTGTCTAACTTAACATCAACCCAAAATTGATTTCTCTGGCAATAAATCAGTGCAAAGTCATACCTCACCTTAAAGCATATATGATTTTTCGTAAAGTGCTCTTCAACATCTTCATCTATAGTCAAGATTTGCTTTCTTACCTGCTCAACTCTATTTTTTACATCCGCAGACTCAATCTTGTTTAAATGAAGGGATAAATCATATTCTCCGCTTGTTAGTGACTTGTTGTTTAAGTATGCCTGTTTAATAAGCCCTATCAAATACTCAATATCCTCTTTTGAGTCAAAAATAATCTGATATTCTCCTGTGCCATGATGCCCCACACCTGTTACGTCTCTTGCAATTCTCTTAGGATCACTTAGCTTATCCTTATCAATACTTATCCATAGCTTGATGCGATTCTTCTGAAGCTTTAAAGAAGTAAAGTTAGTAAATCTTTTGAAGGCAATATAATGTTTATGTGGTAACAATTTTACATCTGAGCCGAAAGATAAAATTGATTCCTTGAGTTTATTGTATAACTCGGTAACCGAGCCGGAAGGCTTGACAAAATGAGCCAGCTCACTATATTCCCCTGAATCAGTTGCCTCAATCTCAGATTCTGTCCTCTTAGAAACACTTTCCATAATCCACTCAATAGAAGCCTCACCCTCTTTCTTTTCAACATTAGTCATTGTCCGCGCATGCTTAACAGAATTTCTGTATTCCTTGAAATTCTTGAAATGCTTATCTAGTTGTTCTTTTGAACCAAAGACATCTTCAAATAAGTTCCAATTTTTGAGAATTATCTTAGCATAGTCCATAACATCACAAAACTCAAATTTTCTTATTGGTTGCTCATAATCTTCTTTCTTCTCATAGGGCTGTTTCTGTAATTTCTCCTTAATCCTCTCATTGATATTGGCCTGAACATCCTGAGGGATTTTCTCCTGCCAATAATTTTCACCAAATTCCTCATAGAGAACAGAATGAATTTTCCATCTTATCTTACTTTCCAAGCTATCAACAACCCTACCCGGATTAGATTCCAATTCCGATTCTAATTTTGTAGTTATTCCTACCCTTTTTTTTATCTCAGCCTCAATCAACTCAGCTCTCTGACTGACAAATTTTCCATAATCATCTGACCATATACCCGAATCGTCTTTATAAGGAATTAAATGCGTGCCTATAGTATCATCAAAAGATTCATTGATTTTCTTGTAATCTTTAAAATAATCACTTGGTTTATTATTAAGTATCTCCTTATTTAACTCAGATGGAATAAAACAAAAATTAACCAATAGATTCTCTCCTTCAATTTTTTGTTTTCTTAAATAACTCCTAGGAAAGATGTGATGTTTCTCGTGGCTATTAAATTCTGAGAAAAAATCCTTGTCCAAGGATATGAGACTATTATCCCTAAAGTTTCTGGGATTTTTCATAGCTAAAATGCAAAAAATCGCATTTCGTAAGGCAGTTCCTCTGCCCATTTTGATATTTTTGATTTTTCCTAAGTTAATATTGATAGGGTAATCTATAGAAACTTCTTCTTCAGAAATTACCTTATCAAAAATCTCCCTATCCTCACCCATCCTTGTAAAAGTAGTAGTGCTGTATCTCTCTGAAAAAGAAACCTTCCAGAACCACTCTTCAATTTTTTCTTTTTGCGCAGGAGACATCTTGGAGGATTTGTAATAAAAATAGGCAAACAATGGAATCAAATCCCTATACGGCAAGAAGTCATATCGCTTAACTCCGAGATTGTTCCTCAAGAAGTCGATTGATTTCTTTATGGATTCTATCGCGCCATCCCAAACACCCTTAATATCTGCATTGGTAAGCTGTAGCTGAAAAGCCCTTGTACATTGCTTCTTGATAATTAAAGATAATGTTTCGGTTACTACCTCTGGCTCGACCTTTCCAAAAGAACCGCTAAATTGCTTGTTTAATTCCTCTATTTTATCTTTTAGCTCAAAATCTTCTGACCATGTTCCAGCAACAACTAGGTCAAATATACTTAATCTTTTACCACCTTGGTTAATCCTCTCGAATATCTCGCAAACTTCCTCTAGTCCTTTATCATAGACTAGTACAACTGAAAGAGGATATTTATTAAAAATTTGTACACATTTATCAAATATAACCTTTCTTTCTTCGCTTAGTTTGTCGTATATCTTATGTCTTTCTTCACCCAATAGCTGACACAAAGAAATAAACCTTATACCATCGCCTTCTATGCAAACAAATTCCTCTTTATCCAAGTCAAAACATATTTTAGAGTAATCTACCCCCTTTATAGTTAGGCCTTTAATTGTGACATACAGAGAAGTTATCCTTTGTTGCCCATCTAATATATATTGGATTTCGTCAGTGTTATCTGGATTCCTTAAATTCAATTCTGGGATTTCTCTAAAAAAAGAATTGTATTTTTGGGGTGCATACCAAATAAAAAAGCTGCCGATGGGAAACTCTTTATACATACTACCCAGCAGCTTGGTGACCTTAGACCTCTCCCACACAAAATCTCTCTGGAATCTAGGTATTCTGAGTTTGCCAGACTTAACAGCATTAATTAAATCTGCAAGATCCCAATCAGTTACTTTAATCTTCTGTATCTCCATATTTCCTCTATGTTTTAATTATATTTAACCCTTTCTACTTATTCGTCCTCGTCCTGGTAAGCACTTAAATCCTAATCTACTACCCAATAATGTACACCCTATAATGTCTTAGGGAATTTTTCAATAAAAGACTGTAGTAGTTTTACTGATTCTAAAGCATCTTTCTCTTCAGCCTTCTCGCTTCTTTCGTGTAATATTCCGTCAGCTTTTCTTGTTATCTTTGAATATATCTCAATTACATCTTTTTGCACTGAAAGCTTTTCAGTTAGAATACCAGGTACTGTCAGTTTCTTTAACTGTGTTTCCTTACCGACAAGCAAATCACTGTATCCTTTATACTCGATAAATCTTTTTGCAATAACCTCGGCAATAGCGCGGCACAATACACAGCTTGCCTCGAAGGCACCATAAATAAAACATCTAATAACCTCGTTATAAAAATAGCGTGTTCGAGGGTCAATGTTTACGGTTAGATGAAGCGGTTTTACTTTTCCGAGCCTCTCCTTCATATCATCTTTTAATTCTAATAATTTTAAGTCTAAATGTTTTTCTATGTTTTTATCATAGTCTAAGCTGGGAGACTGAGAAAAACAATCCAAAATCATCTTTTGCTTGTCTGTTAAACCAAGTAATGGAAAATATTTCGTATCAATTAATAACTCTTCTATTTCGCTTCTAAAATCCTCTGCTTGCATACATAAAGCCCCGTATTCGTCATTGCTTTCTATCAACTCATCAAATGACAAATTCTTTGCCTCATCTTCTATTTGAGATATCTTTTCGTTAACTTTACCCCACTCACGAATTTTCTCAAATAGTGCTTTTTTTAGCTTGTTTTCATACATAATAAGACCTATTTATTTAGCCTTCATACTCTTTCGACAACAGTCGTTCTCGGATGAGCCTTCGCGTAAGATTTTTTAACAAATCTTCCTGTCGTAGCGCTTCTTGCAGCTTTGAATGTCTTAGCCATAAGTCGCCTCCTTCTTTTTTATTTATTCGTCCTCGCCTTAATAAACTCCTCCAAATCCTCTGGTTTAATCCACCATTTGCCTATTTTAGTGGCCCGGATTTGCTTTTCTCTGATGAGCTGTCGGACCCTGTATTCAGTTAAACTCAGCTCTTTCGCAACTTGTTCTACGTTCAAATATCCTTTATGCTGCATCTCAAGCTCTCCATTTAACACAATGTAACATTAGTTCACATTATACCATATTGCAAAATATCGCCAACAACCTTTAAAGTTCTCTTATTCATCATCTACTTTTTCTCAGGGTCACGTTCAAAGCTAAGCATTTCCCAATCAACCCTTCCCAGGTCGTCTCCTAATGGGCCGATTTCTTTTCCGTCAGGTGAAAACACATAGTACCAATCGTAGCTACCCCCTCCCAAGAAATACCTGTGTTGTGAAAGCACTATATAACCTTTGTATTCCCCCTTATCTAAGATTCTATCTAAAGTATTAGCTGCAGTAACGAAATGTTCATTAGCCCCATCAACATTGACACTATGCAAACCACCAGTCGTTACCCAGGCTGATGAAATAAAATACACAGACTTACTATCTGGAGAGAACTTCAAACTGTTATCATCAATGTGAGCTATAACATCTGCCCCATTAAATTTATCAAACCCATTATCATCTGGATTGCGATCACGAGCGAGCATTTTCTCGTTTTTGCCATCTATATCCACTATCCAAACCTGATCGGCCAGAATACCATCAGGCCCACTCTGAAGATAATCTTCTGGAGCCCCTACTGCCAAATAAGCCTCCTTGCTTGACTTTCTCAAGAATGCAACTTTTTTCCCATCAGGTGAAATAACCGGAGTGCTGTCTTTCTGACCCTTTGTGAGCTGAATTTTATTCTTGCCGCCAAGAGAATAAAATATACTCCCGTTTTCAGCAAAAACTTTAGGAAGTGGCAATTCTTCTGCTACCGCAATTGAAAACATAAATAACAAAAATATTGCTACGGTTACTATTCGATTTTTCATCCTAATTCTCTTTCATCTTCGGGAACCATTTAGTTATCAAAATGCACATCCGCTGCCGAAAAGGCGGGTTTATATATCTAAATCAATTTTAAATATTCCCTGCCTTAATTTCCGCTCTGATAAAGGAGTTCATAGTTGAATAACGACTTAATCTATCCTTAAATGCCTGCGGATTAGACATGTTCTTTTCTAACCATCGGTTTATTCTATCTTTTAATTCTACAGGCAACGGCCTATCATCTCCCTGAGTATGTTGTGTATCTTCTGGATCGCCGAACATAGGGTTAAATTTTCTCATTTCTTTCGCTGCGTTTTCAGGAATCATACCTGCTTCAGAGTAATGCGTAAAAGCGGCAAGCCGGGCATTTTCATCATCTACTTCCATCATACATCTTTCTACTGGATGCATATTCCAAAACCATTTTATATCTGCATCTTGCACGCCATCTTTCCTTTTAATGTTCATATTCATAAATTTTGAATCTTCTTTTTCTTTTTGAAGAATATGGTCCCCAAAATTCGGCGGCAATTTATCGAATCCACATTGCTTAACCTTATCTTTTGCCAACATTAACATCTCTCTCGCCATCTTTTGTCCTTCACCTTTTGACAAACCCATAACGGAAGATTTCATCGCTGCATACATATCTACTAAATGATTTTCTAAGTCGTTTTCCTTATTTCTAAACCACATAAAATACCCTCCTTGAATTAGGCTGGTTATCTTAATAATAGAACTGCCAACTAACAAAAATATTATTACTATGAATATTCTCTTGTACGTTTGGGAGACTATTCTTTTATTTTGGGAAACCATCTTAATTTATCTGCTTCCTTGCCGAGCTCTGTTTGTCCACATGTCTTAACCAGTGTTTTATAGAATTTATCAGCCGCCTTGGGGTCTCTAACCTTAAGATACGTACCACCCCGGCACAATGCTTTTGCTTTTAGTTCATCATTATCTGGCAATAATTCCGCCCCCTTCCACATCAGATCGGCAGCCTTATATCTATAATGAAATCTGCGAAGCGGTTCGGGTAATGACGCAAGAACGCGCTTTTCTTCATCTTCGCTTCCGGAGAAGAAATCCCTCTTTTTCTCGTTTTCTTGTCTTCTTGCTTTAAGCTTTTCTATGTAGTCCTTTGACCACTCCTGGTAATCTTTTTCAGCTTCCGAAGTTAGAATTGAAAATCGCGTTTCTAGCGCGTCGTAACACATGAATCCACCCCTTGATACAAACCCATCGGGATCAAGTTCTGTCCCCATTAATTCCATGCCATACTTTCTAAGAATAAGCCCAGACTCATAGTAGCCTTTGGCGCGTTCTTGTTTTGACAAACTGCTATCTTGCGCTTTGCTCAGTAAACTAATGAAGGTTTTAAGCTTTTCTCGAAGATTAATATTCTCAGTCTTTTGTTCCCAAATTAAGTACCCCTCTCCACTAGGCTTTGATTCATTCCACCAGATTTCAACCGATGTAGGCATATATTCAACAGCCTTATCCCAATTTTCCCCTCTTGCAAATCGTCTTGCCAATAAATACGTAAGCGCTTGATGAACGGTGTCTTTTCTTAATTCAGATTCCCATTCTTTTTGCCATTCCACATCCGGACGTTTCTCAAAATAAAACTGCATATCAATATAATAGCCATTATACAGTTCCCAGGGATTGTCCATTTCTATGTCTTTAGCGTGTTGTTTTAAGTAATCTTCGAGTTCGCTTGAGGTCAGAACCTTTTCTGCCACATAAGCGATATCCTCCCAATATTTGCCCTTAAGTAGTACGTTAAAAGCCATAAGATACTCCTTACGGCTCAGCTTTAAGACGCCTAGATCGGTGTTTATTTCGCGGATAACATCATTCTCAAAGAATACTTCTCGTTCGGAACTCTTTTCAAAAAGAGGTATAAGCTTATGAAGGCTATCTATCGCCTCATTAATCTTTCCATCCCGTAGCATAATTTTTACAGCTATAAACTTCGAAAGCGCTGATTCTTGTTTAGAAAGCTTAAGCCACTTCTTAGCCTTATCTACATCCCCTTTTGTGTAATAAATCCAAGCTATCCTATCTGCGTTTTCAATTACTCCTTTTGGCTGCACTTTCTCAATAGCTTTTAGAAGCTTTGCATATATATCTTTTGATGGCTCTTCTTCATCAGGAGCAAGCCAGAACGACTTGCCATACTTTGTCGGCCTTGAAACTACCCACCCTATGATGACTTTGCGCGCCGTATCGTCTTTTATCACTCCCTCAAGTACGGAATCATCAAGCTCAAAGATTTTGCTACATACGCGATTAAGAGAGTTAACATCAAGGGCACTTAAGTAATTCCTAAGGCATGAAACATAATCCTTGAGTTCATACTCTGCCAAAGCTTGCCAGCCATAGCTTTCCTGCGAAAGATTTAGCGAATCCTTAAACCCATCAGAAGCCAATTTACGCGTTAAATCAAAATACGGAAGTGCTTCTTTTTGTTTACGCATAGATAGATAAGACTTCCCGATCATAAAACTAGCCCACGTGCTTTTAAATTGTCTCTTGTCTTTTGGTAAGGCGAGTAGTTCTTTCCACTTGCTGATCGCCACTTCAAATTCGTTATTGTGATATGAGATAGCACCTTGGGCATAAAGAACAAACTCCTTTGGTATTGATTCTGAAAATTTAAGCTCTGTTTGAAACTTTGGGATATTTTCTGGGAGTTTGGGCGCATAAGGGCCGGTAGCTGCACCTGAATCATCCTTGGCCTCATGCGAACGGAACCTTCCGCCATACCAAAGAGAAGAATTTTCAGCAGAATTAGTTTTCAAATAATTGAGTATTTGAGAACGGATACCAGCATATGAAGCGAGTGCTTTTTGTTTATCTTCTTTATTCAGACTTAGACTGGTAAGTACGTTTTCTAAATCTTTAATATCAGCATCGACAGTAGAATCTTTACCTTTATCTAAGGATACGGAAATAGCCCTATCAAAACCCACCTTCTTTCCTGATATGCGCGAGAGCTCAAATAAGAAATTTCCTTCAGGAATGGCCAAAAATTCCTCTTTTGAAGCACGAACTAAGTAAGCTGAATCAAATTCAGGTCCGCAAGCGTAAGAATAACTTCCAAACATAAATACTATAATCGCCCCTATCGTCAGCCTAAATATTCTCATCGGTTTACCTCACCAATTTTTAAATTTATACCCTTTGTTTTATCAAAACTCCTAAACCAGCCAACAAGAACTTTTTGTCCAACGTAAGGAGCCGAACCAGAAATTTTTATCCCCTTTTCTATTTTTATCTCATGGAACTTCCCCATCAAATCATAAAGAACTTGTCCATCTTCCGGCCAGTTGATATTGAAACTAACCTCTTCAAATATATTCTGCTCCCCAGAGTTTACAAGGTAGACTTCGTAAAGGCCGTCCTTTGATTTTGTTAAGTCAAGCTCAAGCTTAATGCTGGGTTTTTTACCTGATAAGACGCATTCAAGCGTTTTCATATCCCAATTAAATTCATCGGATTTCAAGGGAATCCTAAACCAATAAAATCCTAAAAGATTTTTTGGCTTAGTCTTTTCTACTTCATGGATAAATGCAAGTATATCTTTTGGGTCAGTCAAGACTACCTTATGCTCAACATCTTGACTCCATAATACAGGCATATTTTCAGCTCGTAGGCCTATAAAATTACCATCTTTTGTAAAAGCTACTTCATACCCATAGGTAGGCAATGAAATATAATATGGGTGTTTTAGATTAGAGGCTTTTTCTGCGTAAGACAGCGCTTTATCTGCTGGGAAAATTTTACTGGCCTGATCGGCATCTTTAGGCAACTCGAAAGAATGCAGTTGTAAAACATAATAGTCGGTAGTCTGAATTAGCTCCATAAAATCTTTGTCTTGTAACCAAGTAGGTAGCGCTGTAATCGAGATGTTAAACTCTGCTAGTTTTTCTTTGAATGGTTTAAGCCGTTCCTTCATAATCTTCACAAACCGAGCATAATCCCTAAGCTTAGAGGTAGGACAGTCATAATCAAACTGGACACCTACGATTTCATCTTGCGGGGCAGATTTAATTGTTTTTCCTATAGCGTCTTTTATATAATCCGCGATTGAATAAATTGCATCGGATGCGAAGAATTTACTGGCTTGGGCATTGATGCGGAAGGCTAATGTAGCGCTGGTTTCTGTTTGAGTGAGATATGGCCATTTTATATCCACTAAGCTAACGGTAGGCCTTTCTCCTTCAAATTTAAGATCTCCACACAGTACTGTAAAATAACCTGTGGTTTCTTGGATGATACTAATAGCATCCTCAAGATACTTATCCCAATTACGCTGCCAGATATATATTACGTTGTCGTAAGCATACGATACAGAAATGGATGAAAAAATTAATAATACAAATAGTGCGATTCTTAATATCTTCGTCATATAGGGAGTAAAACTCAATTAATTACTTTAAGACTGATCCAGATCTTCTTAGCGTCATCCCTAATTCTTCAATTAAGGAATGTTTGAACCTTTTACGAGATTCTATATAGACGCTTTCATAAAATGTGAGCTTATCTTCCTTGGAGGCATTAAAACGTTTCCATAAAGAGTTCCCGTGTTTCTTATAAGCTTCTATCATGGAAGTTAAGTTATTAATTTTATCGGCACAGGCTATAAGACATGCCTCCTTACTAGCCTTCTTGAGATGCTTTAAATAAGCATTCTTCCTTGTTACCCAAGCATCATCTGGACGCTTGTCTGAAACTGCCTGCACAAGCTTCAACACTTTTACGCCAAAATTATCTTTAATTTGTTTTGGGCTATAATCTGTATCTTCAAGGGCATCATGCAACAATCCGGCAATAACGGCATCCTCGCCACATGAATGATTCATAAGAAGCAGGGCTACAGATATAGGGTGAACCGCATATGGAGTGAAATTATCTCCTTTGCGCTTTTGCCCTTCATGTATCTTAAGAATAACCGCCAAAGCAGCCTGAATGCGAGGTGAAATTGAGCTCTTCATTTTATTTATTCCTATTAGTCAAACTTGGCGTCTTCATCTTCTGAAACATCCTCTATGCTTTCGGGAGATTCTTCTATTAATTCAGGCTTACTTTGAATCACCTCACTCTCGCCTTTAATATCTATTACATTAGACTGATTAATGAACTGATCAGCCGCCCTTTTCTCGGCAACCGTCGCTAACCAAACGCTGTAGAAACGCATTCCATAAGTGAATATGAGTCCACCAACAATGGACCACCCTGCAGCCCATTGCCCCTTAAAGAATAATCCAATTGCTGCTATTGGAGAGACTATGTTAAACATAAACATACAAAGTAAGGCCAACCATCCCAAATAATGGAATATCATCAAGAACGAAAACATAAAAACTGACGCACCAACTACATACGAAAGGATTAGTGATAGTCCTGCCAGGAAATTTTGAAGTTTCTTAAATAAAGACAACGGCAAAATAATTAACAGAAATAATCCTATAGAAGCTCCCGCCAATACAGAAATAACTGGGTATAGGAATTCAGAAACTTTAAGAGCACCAAAAATAAAGATGAACGGGATTATACAAAATCCTAAGAAAATAATTATGCCCAATATCCCCGATCCAAAACCTTTAATCTTTTCTTTCAAGTTAAATTGAGCCATAATGCCTCCTCATGATATTAAAAAAACCACGTCCTATTTCTAATGATTGGGATTAGAATTGTTAATAAGGGCAGCCCAATCAAAAATACAGCGATTTTAAGCTTTCTAAATTTAGCGGATTTGTTCTTAACTGCCTCAATCCCTATAACAAATAATTTTAGGGAAACAGCAAGCAAAACAAATGGGATTAAGACCGCTATTAAAACTCCAAAGAGATAGCCCTTACTAAAAAAAACCGACCAGTTATCGTTAATCGATTTTGATGCCGTGAAAAAAGCAAAAACGGATAGCTTGTTCAAAAATTGAAGAATGGGATTATAAACTATGGTTATAATGAACCAAAACCTTTTTGACAACCCATAAAAAAAGAAATCTGTCTTATCTCTTTCATCCGAATAACCAAATCTAGAAACTATTTTTGTACCAATAAACGCCCCAGTTAAAACGGCAGTTATCTGAAATGCTAACATAAATAAGAATGATTCCGGCCAAATACCTGCGGGGGATTGACCTTTAAAAATAGCAATGGCTATCATCAGCAAAGCAAACCAATATTTCATTAGAAGACCTATTAACAAATATTTCCATATCCTTAAACCCCTAAACCAATAAGCAAATAAACCGACAAAAAATATACTGCAGATAAAATCAAATATATAAATTAAAACATCAATAAAATGGCGTTGGAATCCTGAAATATATATTTTAAGCTCTAAGGATCTCTCATAGAAATCTCCAATCACCTGCCCTATACTTGGAAAATACGATATGCTTAAATACATAAAAAATAACACTACATAAATAAGTGGCCTAACTCTAGACTTTGTTTTTTCTTTACCCCGAGAAGACGCTACTAGCTTTTTCTTAGGTTCTTGGGGGGTAAATTTTCCTCCACAATAACCACAGAATTTTGCTTCTTCAGATATGACTTTACCGCAATGTGGACATTTCTTTATAATCATGTTTGAATCAGTCCTCAAACTTTATATCGTCTTCAGAAGGTTGTGATTGATTTTTAGGACAGTCTTCAACGCCTATAAGTAATTCTGTATCACCGAAGCCAATAACATCACCTTTTTTCAGTTCGGTTTTTCCATGAATTCTTTGATCATTCAGAAATGTTCCATTTGTGCTATTTAAATCTTCAATAAAACAGGTACTACCTTCCCAGTATAAAAGCGCATGTTTTCGAGAACAGAAATCGTCGTATCCAATTCTAATATTGGCTTCTTCACTGCGCCCAATCAGTATTTTTGTATCCGTTTTAACAAAATACTTGTGCCCCTTCAACGGACCAGACGTAACAAGAACAACAACGAGTTTAATCACATTATTACTCCCTTCCTCCAATTCTTCAGTGTCTCATCATATTCCTCTAATAACTTTTGGCGGCGCTCTTTGGGCTGTTGTGCAATAGCATCTTCTAGCAACTTAATAGCTTCTTTAAGTGAATTATATTGTTTTCCTAATTGCAGCGCTTTCTTTATATTTTCATCGGGAATTCGAAATTTTTTTTCTTCATAAGTTTCAATCGCAGAATAGAATTCTCTTGCTGTTTTATATCTGTTTCTCATATCTGGCTCTAAAGCCTTCAGAACAATATTATCTATCTCGCTATCTAAATCCCCATTAAACTTTGAGGGAGGATCCGGAGGCCTATTTCGTGATACCTGAATCGCTGATTTCAACTCGCTTTTCTTAGTTGACTGGTATCCACTAGGCATTTTATAAGGGGAAACTCCCGTAAGCATCATATAAAATATAATCCCGGCAGAAAAAACATCACTTGCAGGAGTTTCATAATCCCAAAAACCTTCCGGTGGTAAATAGGCCAGAGTACCAGCGGCTTCAGTAATCCTTGTTACTGGATCAACATGCTTAGCTAAACCAAAGTCAGAAACCTTTGCGATGATTTCACTTTCTTGAATCGCCAACATAACATTCTGAGGTTTTACATCTCTATGAACTAATGGGGGTATTAAAGAATGCAACTTTAACAGCCCAAAACAGATTTCTCTTTCAATCTTTATGGCAACCTCAAGAGGAAGCCTTATCCTTGAAGCAATGTAGTCCGCAAGAGTACCACCCTTCACATACTCCATGGCGATATAACAATAGCGATTGCCATCGAATTCAAAGGTATTTGCCTCGTATACTCGGACAATGTTTTCATGCGTAATGCGAGATAATATGAAAGCTTCATTGAATAATTCAGGTTCTTGTTCTTTGGATATGATACCTGGATGGAATATTTTTAATGCTTGTATACCCAAATACTTATGACGTGCTTTATACACACCACCAAAAGTCCCTTCACCAAGAAAACGGTCAATACTATACGTTTCTCGAATCTTGGTATGTTGTGGTATTAATATCTTTTTAATTGTCATATTTTACGAATTCCAGCATCACTAACTCTATCGCTAATTTTCTCCTGTTCATCTTCGGGCATTAAACTCCAAATTTCCAGCATAATACTTTTTAGGGAATCCATGTCTTGTCTTTGTAAAGCAATGCTCCCCTCACTTAATAACTCTTCTGCTCTTTCTCGATTTGTAAAACGACCAGGGTCTTTCTTGACTTCCTGAAATGCGGAAATCCAAAAGCCTGGTTGTCGAAACAACACAGCCCAGCGAATATTAATTATTTCCTGATTCAGTTTTTTTAATCTGTTAATATCCTTGCTCGCTATTGACTTGTCTGCTTCATTTTTTAAAGATGCCAGTTGATCTTTGTCCTCGTCATTACCATATGTTGTGACTATATGCTCACAATCGATAATAATTTCATTAAATGCTTTTAATGCTATTGGCCACTTTGTTAAAAGATCGATTGTGTCAATTTTTTGTTTTATTTCTTTTAATAGACGGTCTGCTTTTTCGATAGCATCAGGATCACCACCTTGTGCGGCTTTCAAATCAACTTTAATCTCATCCAGGTCCACCGATAATTGCATCTCCCTAAGTTTTTCTTCGGTCGTCTTATCCTGGGCCAATTTAATTTCTTGTTTAATCCTGTTTAATCTCTTTTCTTCACAATGAAGATCTGCCACAATATGATCAGGTTGAATACTTGGTGAGATTTTTTGAACAATAATATCACCAACTTTTCGATCTAAAAGGGGAATAAAAGCTTCAGCAGAAACAACTCGTGATTGATCAACATTAATGATGATTTCAACCTCGCTATTTTCTGGAAGAGTTCTACTAACATCTGTCCCTTTGATTCTCAAGGTTCCAAGATGCCTATTTCTATCTGCAATTTCACTCTCACCCTCCCAAAGATGGATATTCAGGCCATCTTTTTCTTCACCAGGCTGAATAGTTTTTGATGTTAGGTAAGTTACTGGTCTACTTCTTGCAGGTAATGATTCACCCTTCGCAAGATGCTTACTAAAAGAACCGTCTTCAAGTTCTACCCCAATCGAGCGTATCAATGGCGGTTCCGCTACTGACAATCCTTGTGTAATAGAAAAGGAATCTGGCTCAATCTGTACTTTGTTCCCTATCTTGTCATACAGCGCCAGTGTGAATGTATTAACCTTGTTTTCTCGTAAATTGACATTCGTAAAGAAAGCATTATCTTTTACTTCAAGTAGTCCGCTCTCCCAATCTCCACTTGTCCGATTAATTTGGACCCTCATTCCTTCCGGCAATTTTTCATGTCCTTTCGCGCCGCTAAACCTTCCCCCCACAGCTGGATCGATTTCAGTCGTCATCGGGTTATAGGCAAGCTTTACTGATACCTTCGAATAATCCCGGATTGTAAGATCTTCGGGGATCAATTGAGAAGCCGCAAATATTGAAGCACCTTGTGCAACAACAGTGATTGGGTCAATTTTGTGCTCAATTTTAATTCCAAAAGCATCTTTTAACCTCTCCCTAATATAAGGGATCTGAGTTGGTCCCCCCACCAAAATTAATTGACTAATATCTGAAGGAGATAATCCTTGGTTGCCAAGAACTCGCTTAAACATATCAATGGTTTTATTAATGAACGGTTCTATCAAAGCTATAAGTTGCTGTCTTTTGATAGGAATATTAATGCAAATTGCTTTTCCATCCTTATCTTTGATCTTTTCCAAATCCAAGACTATTTCTGTATTCTCAACTTGTGATAATTCAATCTTAGCGTCTTCCGCAGCCGCTTTTAATGCAGCATTTAGGACTCGATATTCCTTTGTTCTCCCCAACCCCGGCAAATTGAATTCCTTTACCAGAACAGGATGTATGATATTTTCGACAATCTTCCAGTCGAAATCCTTGCCTCCCAAGTGATTATCCCCGTAATGATCTACAACGCTAAGTCTTCCCTCTTTTGCAGACATTATTGCTACATCAAATGTACCACCGCCAAGGTCAAAAACTATCCAATATCCTTTCGGCATTTTTTCCAAAAAACCGTATGCAATCGATGCGGCAATCGGCTCTTGCAATAATGGGGCATATTTAATTCCAGCTAGCTTAGCAGCTCTTTGAGTTGCTTCACATTGCACAATTTCAAAGTTACAAGGCACCGTAATTACTGCACAAGTTATTTCATCTTCTTCGGGAAGATTCTTTTTCGCCGTAATTTTTAAGTCTTTTAGCACTTCAGCGGATAATTCCTCAGCGTTCATTTTCCTATTACTGTAAGAAAATTCTTTAACTTGCTGTGTGCCCATCCATCGTTTGAATTCCCCGACAGTGTTATCTGAATCATCTACTAATCGTTCATATGCCTTCCTGCCAACACGTACGGTTCCTTGTTCATCTATGCGAACGACAGAGGGCGTAAATTCTTCACGTTTATAATTCTTAAAAACTCTTATTTCACCATTCTCCATACAGGCAATTTCTGAGTTTGTGGTGCCAAGATCAATGCCGAAATCAATTGTTCTTCTTCCCATATATCACTCCTTATTTAGAATATCTTTAGATTTACCAACTATAACTTCACCATGAGAAATAACTTTGCCTTTGTAGTAAATAGATGGCTTAACCGTCTCGATAACTTTCATTTTTCCCTTCGGAATATTCTCAACTTCCTCTATATGCAACGCTTTAACTGACAGCCCATCGTTATAATCCACCCCAGTATGGTCACATATTTCTATTTCTTGTTTCCGGAATAAATCTTTAATTCTTTGGACTTGATCAATAATTGCGTTATCAATCCCTTGGCTTATTTTTGCTTTCTCAATTCTCTTATCGAGACGCCACATCTCAACAGCTAATGATGATATTAATTCAATAGTTAGAACAAAATCCGAGGCGTCTTGCGCATTTTCGGCTGCAATCAGTTTACACCCACCTGCAATACATCGATCAAAATCAGCTTTACTTTTGAAGAAATATATTAACCCCTTATCGTTTTGATCCTTAACAATTTTTATCTTTGGTTTTTGGAACATTAAACTGCCTCCATTTCATCGAATCCGGCTATTATATTCGGCCACAAGATTATTTCTTCTTTTTAGTTCTTCTTCATACCCTTTATACAAGTTCTGATAACTAATATAATCTTTTTGATACGTCTCCAAGATTTCATTGTGGCTATTAACGGCCTGATTATACTCATTTGCAATCTGCTCTTTACCATACCCTGCCTTGTTATATCGATTTTCTAAATCTTCAATTCTGCTTTTCAAAACGTCTATGGTTCCACTCTTTGAATCAAGATTTGACTGCAATTGCTTTAATGCGCTTTCTTTGTTTTTTATTGACTCCTCTAATGCTTCTATCTGAGTCTTTAATTGATAGACTGAAGTTGAGGGATTTGCCGTGCTAGAAGTTGATGTTGTCGTAGATACAGATTTATTCTTTGAATCGTTTGGTAAATTGGCAACAATAACCATAACCACAATAAAGACAATCCATCCTATAGGTTTCCAGTTAAAGCTGGGTCGTGATATTTGAGGGGCTTTTTGTTTTGTTGTCGTTGATGTTGTTGTCTGTGTTGAAGATGAGTGCTGATAGTAGTTATTTGCTAATCGCTCCATTTCTATGTTGTTTTTTATTACTTCTTCATCTTTAGCAAATCTTTGTTTTACATATTGAGTAGAAGCATACTCATTTGCTTTTTTTATCATCTCGTGCGCTTTATCGAACGCAGACGTACGCGTCTCTCCTATGATTGTTTTATCAGCGATAAGCAAATTATTTAAAATAATCGCCATATTCTTGACGACTCCGGCCAGAGAATCTCGCGTTAAACCAAAATCTGATATGCAATTAAAATCAACCAGATTACCTTGCTTAATCGGTTCGTCAACCTTCGTTTCTAATTGTGCGTATATCTTAATTAATTGTTTGATAGGTTTTTTGGGTAATTTTTCAAAAACAGCAATTTCTTTATGAGATGTCTCGCAATGTCTTTTTATTAATGACACTTGTGAAGATAGCGTTTCATTAAATCCCTTGCGTAGCACATCGTAAGAGATTGATGACCCATTGAGTAAACTAGCATGCCTTTTTGTTCTCTCATAATCCTTATTAAATAATGCTTGGGCGATAAACCTTAAATTTGGGTTAACAATATCACATAAAAAATGCTCCTTCATTTCATCGACCCTTGATGATGATAGTCTAGGATCATTAATTCTCTCGGCTTTTTCATGGATTCTTTTCCAGAATAAATCTTCTGCAGCAATGAGAGAGATGCGATGATAAGCAAAGCGCCAATTTGTCCAATGGCTATCCGAAAGAACGGTATTAATAACTGTTTCTTTCCCCTTCAAGGTCAGCTTACTACCGCAATGGATACAATAATTCAACTCTTTGCCCAAAACAATTTTACATTTTGAACAATATTTGCAATCACCACCAGCACCGCTATCGTTGTATTTTATTGTGAGCTCTTTCCCGATGACGCTGCTATGAGACAAAACCATCTGATTCAAAAAAGCTGATGTGGTATTTTTATCCGGATGATCGGATATTGTTAGCTTCTTCCATAACACATGAGCTGATTGTCTATCTCCTTTAATCAAATAATTAATAGCTTCCCGGTCCGTATCGGTATCATTCCAAAGCCAGAATATTTCTTCTTTTAACCTGTTTACAGGATTTTCTAAGCGTTGCAATGAACTAATAACATTCTCTTCACTTCTGTCTATCTCCCCCATCCAAGAAAAGTCAAAATCATAATTAATGTGCAGACCCAGAGATTTCTTTATTTTTATCTCATTAACACGCTGCATGATGTCTTGAATTGAAGCAGCGGAAGATAACCCTAAAACTCTGAAAGAATTATTCTGATATCTAAGCATGTACCCTTACTCCTACAAATAGGATTAATAACGTTTAATGCGAATCCGCGTCTCCTCATCATGTTTACGTTTAACATACTTATTGATTTCATCTCGAGTAATCCTATAGCCACCACGCCGCCCCTCTTTGTAGGCTTTTATTCTACCCGCCCTAATAAGTTCGCGCAGATATTCTTCACTCACTCGGAGTATGTCTGCTGCTTCTTTTGTTAAGAGTATTTCCCGCTCCATGATCCCCTCCAATAAAAACAAGTGAATCACAACCGACAAAGTTGATGGTTTAGTTTATGGCTTAATTAACGTATGCAAACGAAACCATATACAATTATATACAGTCTATTACAGTATGTCAATAAGATTTATACTCCTCTTATAGGACAAAACTCTCCCCATCTTTCAGAATTTTAACATTGTTAAACAGCTTAAGGTAATCTTTGGCTTGAAAAGTATGAATGGGTATTAATGTCCCCGGATTTAGTGCATTGGCGAAAGCTTTCAAGTCCTCTACAACAGCATGACCGCTTGTATGAACCTGTTCAATAATAAGCCCTTTTTGAGTGCTGTATTCCTTGAACTTATCTGTCAGGTAGCCTTCCCACATCGAATATATGATTCGAGAGCCCCGAACATCATCTATCTTATTAATAAGAAGCGGGAAAATCGAATTATCCCTAGCAAGCATAAGTATCCTGTTCCTCTCACGCTTAATCTCTGCGATATCAATCTTCCTCTTTGAATATCTATTCAATAAGTCATCGCAGCCAGCGCTCATAAGACTGCTAACATGATGATTAAAGAATTTAATCCTGACATTCTTCCAATTGTATTGCGGAATTCCTTTTGATACCTTTGCTAACTTTTCGAGAACAAAAGCTGTGTAGGCATCTATAACAAAGATGCTATCTGTTTTTAAGCAGGCCCTATAAGCCGAAACTATTCTGTCTATATTCTGTGACGAAAGAGAAATAAAAGTAATGTTTCTGCGTTCCTTAAGAATCTCAGCAATCCTTTTCTCTATAGATTGTTCATCAGCATAAGCCTGCCTCCCTCTGCCGATCATCGTTCCTTCCATAAGTAAACAATCAACATTTTTAACAGGGTTTCTGATCATCTGTTTGAATAGAACACTTTTTCGACCATGCCCTCTGAAATCACCTGAGTAGAACACGCTACTACCATCTTCTTTAATTAAAAAAGCTAAAGCATCAAATGCTGAATGATCCACTAGATAAGGCGTTATGTAAAAATCCCCTATCTTAAAAGCCTTTCCTGTATTAACAATCTTGCTGTTAATTGTCCCTATTTTATTAGGGGTAAAAACGTTTGAGACATCCACCAACTCTATTGCGCCCTTACTTAAATAAACTGGGATATCTTGATTCACATAGTTCAGAAGACCGTAATGGTCGAGATGGGAATGAGAAATTAAGATTCCATCAATACCTTTCTTCTCATCCTTATAGAGCCCTTTTATATCAGGAATGATCTTCTGCTCTTTGAGCTCTTGAAGGGATTTACCTTTAAGTTGTTTTACGTCGAACGGCTGATGGTCGCGAGAAACCAAAGGTATGCCAAAATCAATTAAGATTCTGCTAGTAGCTGCTCTTAATTCAACACAGCTACCGCCGATTTCATGGGTACCACGGTGAATTATTAAGTTCATACAATAAAAGGATCCTGTTCTAGAATAATCGCCTCTGATTTTTCCTTATAATACGCCGCGAACAATCGAATTTTGTCGTTAGCAATCTGAAAAGGAGCAGTTTTCTCTAGAATAGCTTTTTCTCTTTCAAAGCTATCCTTTTGATTACGATCAATAGCAACTACCGCCTCTACTTCTAATGACTTCGGAACCTTGCTACTAAAACCAAACAACCTAAACCATTCAGATCCTCTTCTTGAATAACGGATGACCTGAAGAAGCGTTACAGCATATGTGTAGGCCTGCGATGCGGCATGCTGATAGGATCCTGGTTTTTTCAATTCCCACACAGAAAGATTTGTTTTATTATCCTTACGCCTATGGCGAGCAAGAATATCAATATATCCGTTACCTGCTTTTGGCTCTCCGGTGTTAGCTGAAATTGGAACGGGTATTTGCAGAGGAAACTTTCCAGCAATCATAACAGGCTGAATTCTTAAGTTCTCGATACCAAATTTTCCAGAGCCTTTACACATTTCAATTATAAATTTTGACTCTACCCTATGTTCAATACTCTTAACTTGTGGCATGCCTTTTTTAAAGAACGCTAATGCCTTAAAATCCGCTCTAAACTTTTTTGCTTCCCTTCCTTTCCACGGATAACGACCATCAGCTAAAGAAACATTAAACCACCTCGTGTTTTTAAGCTTATGGCCTTCTAGTTCTAAAAAGACTTCTTTATTTTGAACTATGAGATTTGCTACCTCTTGCCCGAAGAAACGTAGAGAAAAAAGACCTTTTACGCGAGATTTAGTTTTTGTAACTGAGACATAAGCTCTGAGAGGTGACCATCTGTGAAATTCTTTCTTCGCCAAGCGTAAAAATTCCGTACCATAATCAAGCGTATCAAGCCAGACATTTAACCTCTTTTCAAACTCAATATTCTTATCTTGCCAAATACCTTGAATTTTATTGAAAAGATTCATATTAATCCTTTCAGCGCTTCCAGAATATCAACCATACCTTTTGTATCCAAATCACAGTATTTTTCAAGAGCGTTGTGAATACGTTGGCGTTCCTTTTCGCCAACGTTCTTTCCAAAAGTCACGCGAGAATACTCTATGCTAGCCATGCCCCCATCGGCTATTTCCATAGCATCGTAGTTTGAATTTGTCATGACCGGAAGGACATTCTTGAGCGAAGCGCTCCCTGCCTGATCCGGATGATAATAAAGAAAACTTCGAAAAGGAACAAGTAAATCAACAATGCGTTCTTCTAGTGCAGATACCCAAGCCTGATATTCAGTATATGCTTCGCTCGCGTGTCGCAGAGTTGTTTTTTCAAAAGTCGCATTATAGGCTACTATGGAACCCGAGTTACCCAATAATGCTTTTAACTGTTTTAAAATCTCAGCTCTTGGGTCCTTGTCGCCTGGGGCAATGTATGAGTGATGCTCTGGTTTAGCGTCTTTATCTTTAACTATGTATAATGAATACTGGAAAGGGATAACTTCAAAAGGTCTTGAGTTATCGTAAGCGGGTATCGCAGGATTTATTGTTTCAAAATCAAGGAAGTAAATAGGATATTCCAGTGTATCGAGAAAACCTTTTATCCCCTTTTTATCAATGTGAGGCAGGCCAGTTTTATGACACGCGACTTGAATACACTGCTTATCACTCAGCTTAACGTCCTCTGTGATATCGGCAATACTCAATACGCCACGCTCTAATAGTTCATAGGCTTTCTTTTGACCCGAATATAGACAAAAGATATCGCCTTTTTCAGGCAGAAAGCTCCAACATATACCTTCAATAGGACAAGGGTAAGGAGTGCTACAATGCTGACCAACTTTTATCGACGGCGCATCATTTTTCCGTATCGCCTCAAGCATATCAGCTATGTTTTGCTCGATTTCAGGAATAAGCTCATCGGCTTGTTTCGTAACATCTTCAGTCGCGAATAACTTCTCAGGTTCTATCTGTCCTTTGCGAACGTATTGGTTATTAATATACATGAGATAGCATTTGCGAATCTTTAACCCTGCGCCTTCATATGTATACTTTTGAAAGGCTACATCGTAGTAATGCTCATCTTTTACCCCGCTTGAGCTCTTAACTTCGATTAAATCCCAGACATCTTTGGCAACTGGATTAAGGATATCAGCCAACGCATAGGCCTGTTTAAACACAAAACCTGCCTCAAAAAGAGGCTTACAAAGTTTTGCGGCTTCTAATGATTTCTCTGCCTGCTTATCTGGCATATAATCCCTTTGAATCGCTATGCCTCCGGTGAAAAGCGTCTGAGCTAATTCTCCGACAGCTTTACCTTGATCCATTATAGCCTGCGTAGCAACATCAACCTCCGGCAAGTCTTCCTTGCGGTTATACTCATACCATAGAAGCTTATGACACTTAAGCCCTTCGAGGTATTTGGTTTTGGATACAAAAGGAAGCTGACGTTTCTCTTTTTTCATGCGTAGATTGTATTCCTCTTAGGGTGGCTAAGACCCTACTCCATCCTCGCCACAAGGCAGGATGAACATAGCCCGTCCTTTTGCACTTTTAAGACTGGCGGACACCCAATCCATTTCTGTTTTTTAAAAAGTCTCGCATAATTTCCTTACCAACTCTTGGATTTTGCAATATATCGATTACTGTCTTAGTATCCTCCTTAACATTTTCCATAAGAGAATTAAAATCAAACCTCCCGTTGATCTCTCCCCAAATATCTTGAAAAAGGATAACTTTCTGGAGGTTCTCCCTACCGATCGCTTCTATTCCGTATTGATTTGGTCCCACTAAAAGTATAAGGCAGGCTTCAAGGGTAGGCGAACCCTGATGCTTATTACCCTCCAGTGTAACATACTGTAGTCTTTTATCCTGATTTTTCCAGATATACTCTAGAGCAGCATTAATTGGACCGGCAAAAATATAATCCTGACTTTTTACCTCGTAGATTCTTTCGACAAGCCCTTTTCTGACAACCCCAAAATCAAGGTAGGGTCCTCCTTTTGGGGGAATACCTGCAGGCATAATTTGTTTCACGACTTCATATTGATTGGACGGAAACTTGCTCCTAATCCACTGTTCAGCAACCCGTTCGCCAATATATCCCATTAATCCTATTTCTTGTTTCGGCATATCAGCATCTCCTTTTTCGAACTCTTGTTAAATGTAGCCATTGAGTTTTAATGTCAGTCTCATCGGGTAGACCAATATATTTTTGCCAAGGTTGCGGAAGAGAATCTTTATATATTCTACTCTCTTTTTGCATAAACGAATATAAATCTGGGATTGGATAAATGCCCCCTTTAAATCTTCTACTTTCAGCTGTGACGCGCACAAAAGGAATTATCTGACGAACAGCCGATATTAGATGCCGTGGATGAGATGGCACACGAAACAATAGCCAGTCATTCAACAATCTACACCTGTCCACAGCCGCTGCCAAGGAAAGAAAATACCCCCGAGGGTTAACTAGGGCAAATATATGCGAGAAACCCATTTTCTCAACCCTATGAATTCCTTTTACAAGTGATTCCGTCAATGTCTCTAAATATTCACACTTACCGGCTTTTGAAGGTTTAAACCATCGCCAATTAGGAGCTCCCCAGTCTTTGCCAGTAGGATTCTTGGCACGACCCATTTCTGTTTCAAAAACAATGGCGCCTTTATAACCTCTTGGCTCGGTTTCTAATGTTGAGCTATCCAATGCAGCAAATGCCACTTCCCCTTTTTCTCTTAGTCCCCGAAGGAGCATATCAGCTTCCCGCCAGGTATTCCACCCATTCTTACTATAAGTCTCTGCACGAAAATAATTGCCTATGCAAGCAGCAGCATTGCAAGGAAGAATTAGCAGTGTTCGTGCATTTTTTAGGTCTCGCAGCTGAATCCAAGAACGCTTCACAATCATAGTTTAAAGAAATGTATCCCTAGTTTTAGGTTTTAAGAATGTCTTTATCTTATCGGCAGCGCTTTTTAATGTGGCCGCGGCATCCTTAAGAACCTTTTCGTTGAATCCATCGTAATATATGCCTACTCCTAGACTAAGCCATAGATAGTCTTTATTTTGTTTAAAAAATCCTAAACTTATAAGTTCTTTTGAACATATCTCAAATGCCCTATAAAAATTTCTTTTAAAATCGGGGCTATTTTTATCGAGCTTGATTATTTCTCCAATCCTAAAACCCGGATCATCCCAACCTTTGGCAAGAAAACAGATATTCTTCTCCCTTCGATATACATCAAAATAGACCTCAAGTTGTTCATCTGTTATAAATTTTTTAAGCTTTAATTTTGATTTTCTAGCGCAATCTTTTACTAATGCGATACTTCTAATTTGGTTTAATGCATAATCGTCATAAAAGCTACTGCCCATTCCGGGGAGTTTTGTCGAAGAAAACCCTATATCATTATTAAACCTAAATATTCTTCTCTTCATATTAACCCCTATAAACAAAAAATCCTTCGCCGGTCATAACTCTACCAACGAAGGTTTTTGTAGTTCAATTAACTTTTTCAACAATCTTCTATGACAATTTTCATCAGTAGGTTCTTTACAAAGTAGAGTAATTATCCCCGTCTTTGCTCTTTCGGCTAACTTTTTTATACTTTTTGTTTGTTTCTCCATCTCTTTTAAATACCTCTTCTCATACGTCGCCCAATCAATCCGGTTATTATTCCAATCGGCCAATAACTCTTTACTCGGAGCAAGCTCTCTTTTCCATTCGGCTATCGCTGCTTTTTCTTTGCTTAAAGGACGACACCAATGTCTCATAACTAAGATTCTTATTCCGTCCTCTTCTTCTACCTTGTCATAATATACAGACTTAGTTTTTAACATATTGTTTCTTTGCGTCTAAGTTGGTCGAGCAAAAGGGGCAAAATTTCCATTCTTTCTCAAGTTTCTTTAGACATTGAGGGCAGAATCCCTTTTCTTTTAGTATCTGTTCGACTTCTTCGTCAGTTTTAGCCCTATTATCTTTACTTTCTGCCTTCGCTTTTTGTTCTAATGAACTCCCGTTCTTTTTTGGAAGATTTGCCATTTCCTGTTTCAATTTGTCTATTTCACCTATCAGCTTGTTTCTTTTAACCTCAAAATCTGGCTCTTCATCTTTATTATTTTCCAACTCTCTTAAATCTTTTTCTGCATCCGCTATTTTTACATCAATCGGCCTTGTCGCTTGCCGCCAAACCGCTTTGGCTAAGATTGAACCTAACTCCTCCATTCTCCATTTAGCCTGTTGCTCAGTTTCTTTTCTTTCGCAAACCTTCAAGATTACTCGTATTTTATGCTTGCATCTCATTTTAGAACCCAATTTAGCGCTCGAAAGAGCGCTTTCGCGTAAGTCATCGATGTTCTCAATCTCTATCCCACTAAGATCTGTAATCTTCACCTGCTCAAAGAAAGTTACCAATTCAGACAGTTTTTTCTTCCGTCTTATATTTTCATCGCGTAATTGTTCTAAAAATGACTTATTCTCTGACCAAATAATAACTCTTCGTGGATTCAATTCCTTCGCATACAATAAAATCTCAAATAAACCCTTTAAGCTTGCTTCTTTGATGTCTAAATTGCTTAAATGAGCCTCAAATGAGCCATATTGCCACCCATCTTCATACATAATTACGTACCCTATGCCTTGTTTGCCTTCCTCATTTCGATAGAGCTTACAAAAAATAAGCATAGTATTGAACGTCCGCGATTCCCATGCTTCTATTTCCTTTTTATCGTTTTCTCTGAATATAGGATTTGAACGATAGATGAATTTTGGAATATTCATTTAATACCCTATCTAATTACTACGCTCTTCTTAGTGTATAGCGACTGAGTGGGTATTTACTAAAGAGCTGCATCCACGGGTAGATACGTCCACCCTTTTTGTCCCCAAAGAATTTCAGCCTGTTTTTTAAATATTGGGAAATATCGCATTTGCGGACTCAAATCAACCAGAAAAACAATCCAGCCGAGTCGTAACATAATACCATATTCCCCATTGGGTTCTTGACCAAAGACCAACGGCCTCACCTCGTTCACGTATTCTTCGCTGTCAGCAGGCAATAGAATTATTTTGCGATCACCCTTACCGCTAATTACAAAATCTCTTATTGAATCATATTCATTGCCCCGGAATAATTCGGCACCCATGAAATAAACGATAGAAGAAAAAGCTATTTTTTGAATACCTCTGGCAAATTTGGGATCAGCCCCAACTTTTGTTTGAAATGAAACTGTGGTATCTTTAAATTTAGCAGCGACATTCCGCACAGATTTTCCAACGGGCGATACCGAATATCCGTCAACATTAATCTTGACCTTTTTATCTAAATTGAAGTAGATTATCTTTTCATTTCCCTTATGGTATCCCACAACATTTCCCCGTGATAAAATTTGTGGCAGCCTATTCCTTTTTCTGGGAATACCTTGGGTAAATATAAAGAAGTCGAAATCATCAATAACAGCTTTATCAAGATATGCAAGACTGGTATTACAACCTTTACATACCTCCCCCCTAGAAAGCATAAAGCCTTTTGGGCAACCTAATCCCTCTGGAATAATATGTTCTTTATCTGTTGAGGTATGCTCCTTCTTACACCAGATACATTTAGTCATGATAAGTGATAAACATGGCCATCGGAACTGATTTCAAATAATTAATGCTACCATAAGACAGTAAAAGCCTATGGACAGTATTAATCCCGAACCCATTGGAAGGGATTACACAGTCGATCCTCCCTTTAAAAGTAGCTGAAGGCATATTAGGCGTGCGCTGCTCAGTCTTTTTTTGGATCGACTCCCATTCCATCCGCGACTTTTCATGAGCTTCCTTCAATTCATCCGACAAACTTTGGACTACGCTTTTGATACGGTCAGGATTATGTTCGCTTTGAATACTTATAAAAATTTTACGCAAGACATTCCTAATCAGTCTTATTTTTCCAGATTGCCGCATCTGTAAATTTATGACAGGGTTGATTTCAAAAATAAAATCAAGCTCAGTCACACATCTTGCCAATGGTTCCCATAATTTTTGGTGTTGGCCAATATTATTTACCGCACCTGTTATTTCTCTCCATCTGTGTTGATTATCTGTATACATAAAAGATCCGGTAATTTGCGCCAAGAAAAACCCGAGTTCAAAATTTGGAGAAAGATGCGATATCAGAAACTGCCCTCCTTTTTCTCCAGGTGTCATAGGCTGCAATAATGCAAGAGGATCCTCTAAACGTTTTCGTTTCATATAATCCAAAGTACTTACTACCTGCTCATCGGACAAGTTTGGCAATGCAGTTTTTATATTTCGCTTCAAACTTTCGTCAGGCAATCCCGTAAAGCTTCTCTTAAAATCATCTTTATATAATTCTTCCATTGGCTTCATGTGTTCCGGATCGGGCTTCAAATAGTCAAGACGAGCCTTTGCCATAGACCATATTTGTTGCCTGAGAGAATGATTGAATGTACATGGATCTGGAATCATATTTACGATTCCGGCTTCTATAAATGGAGCGAGCTGCATCAATAATAATACGTTCTTCAATGTTTCTTGTTTATATTGGCTCGGCGAATCCACTGGACTAAATTCGGGTTTAATATTCGCAGGATTAGTAAATGGATTAATAACTATGATCTCATCGAAATACAGCGAAAAACTGGCCACATTTCTTAAAATTATGCGGGGGTCAATTAAACCTGTATAAAGCGCCCTGAATACCTTTTTATCAGGCCGAGGTAGCAAATCAACAATGCTTGTTTCCGGTGGCCATAGACAACCAAACGCGCCATGAATATCTTTCACCTGTTTATCGCTCAACTCTCTCCGAACATCATCCCATATCTTACCTTTGGTAAGACCAAGGATATTAGTTACCATTTCAAAAAACATCAGGTTTCTTTCCCGAATACTGCGTTCAGTAGTCAAGGGTATATCAGCAGGATCCTTATCACGGCAACATTTCTTATATTTTCTCCCGCTCCCACATATGCATGGCTCATTTGCTCCTATCTTACCTTTTCTGGGTGGTTTTTTTAAATACGCTAAATCTCCGACAGTACGTCCAAACTCATCCTGATAATAAGTGGAACCGTCCTCATATCCAACATATATTTCTCCACCAAAATGATACAATTCATTCTTGGGTGGCAAAAGAACCTTTCCCACCTCTTCCCAACTGTCTTGTAAATTAACTTCGGGAAATAACCACTCCTTATTTGTAGCCGCAACATATCTACGCGCTCGTGCCTTTAAGATATAATTAATCGTCTTAACGTGCTCCGGCTTTAACTTACGCGATCTAATCATGGTATCAAAGCGAGAAATCGTCGGACCAAAATGTCGTGCATGAGTTCTATTGGTCAATAAATCGACGCATTGTGGTTCTCGTGCGTATTCTAAATTGGTAAGGATCAGACAGTGATTAAAATCGAGAGGGAAAATTGTCTGCGAACCTTTGAGAGCGATAGGTGGATCATTCGGATATTTACAGTAAACAGATTCTAGAGGGCAAGCTGGGTTATATATTGTTACAGGATGATCCGTTACTATAAATTTAATATCTGAATCTTCTGCGGAGACTATTTCGCGAACTGCCTCAACCCACATTGTGCAATGCATCTGGCGAATTTGTTGCATTTCAAGCATGAGCTCAACTTGAGTTAAACGTGGATATTTAGTTTTTATCCAATCAAGCCCCTTAGGTGTTCTTATTTTTTGTGCATCTAAATATTCAAAAAACTTTGTGAACAAACGATAAAGGGCAGTAAGGTTGTTGTCCACCACTGCACGTACAGCCGCAGAGCCCTGTGTGTCTATAGCACCAAATAGATATCTTTCAATCTCGTCGTTTAGGAAGCCAAAGATTGATGTTGTATAGAGGTCTCCTTGCCAGAAACACCTTTGCGGGACCCAACGATAAAGATCCTTCATTATAACTATTCTTCCATCAGACAGTTCTTTCTTGTCCGGGCAAAGATTAAGATAAAATAGAGCTTCCGCACCCGGTGGTAAGAATCTTTTCTGATACCAAACCGGAACATAATGATTTTGTCTTGTTATTACCATTGAATTGATTACTCCGTTTTCAATAAAAAAACCCTCGCCAGTCATATTCTGACCAACGAAGGTTTTACTTTTTTAAAGTCCGGGATTTCCCCCTTCAAACGCGGGACTATCTTTACTGTCTATCTTATACACCCAAAAAACATAGAAATCAAGCACTTTTTACCTATAAAGCTCATTATTTGGCTAAAATATTTACAATCTTGTTTCTTCAAGCTCTTCTATTAATTCCCTAAAACGGGCTAATTGTTGACGCTCCTCGCCTTGTCGTACTATATCGAGTAGTTTCCGTAGATGGAAAAACTGGAGAATAGCAGGATCGTTTTTATT
>Ga0315287_10000103_pt1 | contig 68787 bp, 64 predicted proteins | sample YL17G11_0_MG_FD_205037 | JGI IMG/M metagenome (GOLD analysis project Ga0315287, IMG submission 205037) | Sediment microbial communities from Yellowstone Lake, YNP, Wyoming, USA - YL17G11_0 | ecosystem: Environmental > Aquatic > Freshwater > Lake > Sediment | place: USA: Wyoming | collected...
CCTTTGAGTCCACAGTCCATAAAAAAAAGGATTGTCTCCGCAAAATTAAGGCGGAGACAACAAGTGGGAACGCGAGCTGGCGCAGCGTTCACCTGCTCCTGAGACCTTTATGATTTCCCGGCACCCGCTCAGCTTCGATCCTCTCAATCTCCTCTTTGAGTCCACAGTCCATAAAAACATTGACCCCTTCAGAGTAAGGAAGGGGTCAACGATGGTAGAACGCGACCTAACGGGAGCGTTCTTCTGCTTTCAGTCTCCGCAGGGTATAGGCGGAGACAACAATCTCGAATGCGACCTAAAGGAGCATTCATCTTCTCCTGAGACCTTTATGATTTCCCGGCACCCGGTCAGCTTGCGGTTCCTCTTTGAGTCCACAGTCCATAAAAACATTGACCCCTTCAGAGTAAGGAAGGGGTCAACGATGGTAGAACGCGACCTAATTTCCACAAAATTAAGGTGGAAATTTGATAACGAACGCGATCAAAAAGAGCGTTCATCTGTTTCTAAGGAGCGTTCATCTGTTTCTTCCGCAGGGTATAGGCGGAGACAAGGATATCGAATGTAGACCCCTTCAAGATAAGGAAGGGGTCTTTAATGTCGCATGCGACAAAAAGGAGCATTCATCTGCTCCTTAGACCTTTATGATTTCCCGGCACCCGGTCAGCGTGCGGTTCTCCTTTAAGTCCACAGTCCATAAAAACATTGACCCCTTCAGAGTAAGGAAGGGGTCAACGATGGTAGAACGCGACCTAACGGGAGCGTTCTTCTGCTTTCAGTCTCCGCAGGGTATAGGCGGAGACAACAATGACGGACGCGACCCAAAGGAGCGTTCCCCTACTCCTTAGACCTTTATGATTTCCCGACAACCGGTCAGCTTGCGGTTCTCCTTTGAGTCCACAGTCCATAAAAAAAAGGATTGTCTCCGCAAAATTAAGGCGGAGACAACAAGTGGGAACGCGAGCTGGCGCAGCGTTCACCTGCTCCTTAGACCTTTATGATTTCCCGACAACCGGTTAGCTTGCGGTTCCCCTTTGAGTCCACAGTCCATAAAAACATTGACCCCTTCAGAGTAAGGAAGGGGTCAACGATGGTAGAACGCGACCTAACGGGAGCGTTCTTCTGCTTTCAGTCTCCGCAGGGTATAGGCGGAGACAAGGATATCGAACGCGACCCGGAAATTGATGAATGCTCCCTAAAGTCGCATTCCCCCTTGTTGTTTCTGCTTGTATTTTGCAGAAACAAAGGAGCATTCATCTGCTCCTTAGACCTTTATGATTTCCCGGCACCCGGTCAGCTTGCGGTTCCCCTTTGAGTCCACAGTCCATAAAAACATTGCCTCTGCAATGTAAGGCAGAGGCAACAAGGGTAGAACGTAGACCCCTTCAATATAAGGAAGGGGTCTTCAATGTCGCATGCGACAAAAAGGAGCATGCATCTGCTTTCAAAGGAGCGTTCATCTGTTTCTTCCGCAGGGTATAGGCGGAGACAACAATCTCGAATGCGACCCGGAAATTGATGAATGCTCCCTAAAGTCGCATTCCCCCTTGTTGTTTCTGCTTGTATTTTGCAGAAACAAAGGAACGTTCCCCCTACTTCCAGGTTCTTTAAGATTCCCCGACTCCCTGTTGGCAAGCGGTATTTCCTTGAAAGGCCGTTATCTAGGGTGAGTAAAGGCTGCGAAGGCCGGGGAATCGTTGCGAAGGTGAAAGTAGCGGTTCCGAAGCCCGAAGTAATGGTTGCGAAGATGAAAGTAAAGACTGCGAAGGCCGGGGAATCGTTGCGAAGGTGGAAGTACTGGTTGCGAAGACCAAAGTAATGGTTGCGAAGATGAAAGTAAAGACTGCGAAGGAAAAAGTACCGGCTGCGTCTGCCAAAGTAATCGTTCCGTCCACCGGGGAATCGTTGCGTCCGGCAAAGTAATGGTTCCGTCCCTGGAAGCACTGACTCTGTCCTCCGTGGGGAGATGGAGAGAGTTTTCCCCAACTACCCTTGACAAAGATTTCTTTTTTGTTAGAATGAACTCATGTCTGGAAGTAAATATATGAGACAATGTTGGGCCAAAAGAAGAGGAATATGATGGGCGATGCCGGGAACCAGGAATCGATCGAAGTAAAAATAAAGACCCTGACGCCCTTATGGACAGGGGGTGTAAATGTGGGCCAGATGGATCGTATCCATGAGACCGGCATTCTCGGCAGCCTGCGCTGGTGGTACGAGGCCATTATCCGGGGATTGGGCGAATGGGCTTGCGATCCAAGCACGCATGGATGTTTATATGATTCAAAGAAGCCCGATAATGGACTCTGCGACGCCTGCCATCTTTTTGGCACAACCGGCTGGCGGCGACGTTTCCGGTTATCTATCAGCAGTCAGATGAAACCAACCTGGAAGGGTAAACATCTGAATATCAAACCTCCGGGCCGGACGCGCGGGTGGGTTCTTAATGCCGGCATGGCCGGCGAGCTTGATCTTATATTCACCGGTGATCCGGATAGCCTGGCACAGATACATGCGTTGCTGCATTTCCTGGCAGACTGGGGCAGCCTGGGCGCCCGCCCGCAATTGGGTTATGGCGTGTTTGGCATCATACCATCGGGACCAGTGCCGCTGCCCTTTACCTGGCAGATTGACACCCATCAAGATACCGGTATTTCCGATAAATATCCAGACCTTCGATCTTTTTCCTTTTTTAAGCTGCGTTTCACACCCAGGGTCCCGTACTGGTGGAACAATGTTCCCGGGCTGCGATCGCTACTGACCCGGCCTGATGAACGAAAAATCCTGGAGACCCTGGCAAAGAAAGGCATGGTGCCGGTCACCCCGACCCTGAAAAACCACTTACGCTTCGGGCAGAAATGGTCATCGGATGCTTTGCCCCACTGGCTATTCGGCACCCTGCGCGGAAATGAACGCAGCCGCAGCAAAGTGGCTTTTAGTTGGGCTTATCGTGTGGACAGTTCGGATGAATGGGAAATCCGGGGCTGGCTCTACCTGCCCCAGGATAATATCGGCAGAAGCCACAGCCGGGAGGTCATGCAGGTATCCCGGCATTGCCTGGAGCAACCGCCAGGATGGTTTGAAGCATTGGGACTGAAGGCCGCCGATTATCGAGCGGCCCGTGTGATCTTACCACCTTCTGTTAAACACTGGCAGTTTTATACCAGCCGGGAGGTTAGGGGTATATTGTCTGATGTTCTGGAGAAACGATCATGATTGAGAGTATTCTAATCAAGGGATTTCGCGGGATTCGATCGGGTCAGATCGATGGTTTCCGGAAATTTAATGTGTTTGTAGGGCCGAATAATTCCGGGAAATCGGCTGTTATCGAGTCGCTGTACCTGGCCGGGACAGCCGGTCAAAAGGCCCACCTGGTCACGCAGCCGGATCAACAACAAAATACAGAGACCTTGCCGGTGAGCATCTCTTCACCGGATCTGTTGGGTGCCCCGCCATTAGCGCAAGTACTGGGCCGGCACAACTATGCCGGGCAGCGGTCGAGTCGTTGGGAAGAGGGGGTGATAAAAGTGCAGGTGATGGATAAAAAAGCGCCGTTCACTGGATTTGACATATATGCCGGCCAGGAGCATCTATTTGCCCGGGAAGAAGAACCGCATATTGCCATTTTTTCACTGGATTTATCTGGAACGGAAGACCAGGAAATAGGAAAATTGGTTGTAAAGCTTATCGGCCAGGAAGCGAAACCTTTCAGCGATAAACGGGTCATATTCTGTTGGAGTCCGGAATTGTCCCACTTCGGCAAAGGCAGCGCCACCTGGATGATCAAAGGCCAGCCGCCGGTTGCCCGGCATACTTTATTATTCGATACCACCGTTGCCCAGGGACAATTATCGTCCCTGTTCATCCAGGAGATGCTCGGCAATATACCGGGATTTACCCAACGCATCGGGCAACATGTGGGGGCGGTATTTAATTTCGAGCCATCGTCGTTTAATGTCCAATTCCTGCCGATCAATGGCGGAGAGAATAGGCTTCAAGGCTGGATCGCGCCAAAGGATCGACCGGGGCTGCCGATCGATACTTTCGGCGACGGTATGCGCGCCGCTTTTAAGCTTTTAACCCCGCTGGTGGCCCTGGCTGAGAGTGCAACCCAAGAGGAGCCGGGCCTGCTCCTCTGGGAAGAACCGGAATCTTTCCAGAACCCAAAGACATTGGCTAACCTTTTAAAAGAGGTGGCGGTGCTGATAGAAAAACGGCCGGTGCAGGTGTTCTTTGCCACGCACAGCCTGGAGTTTGTGGCGCATTTGACGCTAATGTTACAAAGCGGGCAGATAGATCCCGACGAGGTAAAGCTTTTCCGTCTCAACTTAGCCGATGGCGAGATGAAGTATTCCTGGTTTGATTCAAACAATATGGCGGCCTGGTTAGAGTCCGGCATGGACCCGCGCGTGTGGGGCGATTTCCTGCCGCCGGTGCAGTTCCGGTTACAAGAGGAGCACCGATGACAATTCATTATTTCTACGAAGGGAAAACCGAGAAAGAAGTTCTGGGGGGCCTCAAAAAGTTCAGCGGCAGTGAATGGAAACCCCATGATGCAGAGGGGAAAGGCAATCTCAATCAAAAGATAGTAGACATACTCGGCCCGATGCTGGGGCAAGAGCCGATTCGCGGGCTGATCTTGCGCAATCTGGATAGCCATGACGGCGAGACTATGGAAAGAATTGTCCAGGGTGTCACCGGTGCCTTAAAGAAGGCGTTCGACTCACGAAAGCTGGAAAGCTCCTTGGTTAGATTAAATCAACATCCGGGGCACAATAATGTTTTTACATTAGATATTGAGCAACTTGACTTTCACCTGGCCTTGCATATCGCCGTTTATCGCTGGCGGGAGGATTTCATCAAGTCCACTATCGATGACTATATCCTGGACCTGGCTTTGAATCCTGTAACAGCCGGGCATTTGGCCCAAAAATTAGGTATTACGGGTGAGCGGTTGATCCACAAAATGACCATAGAAATCCCGGACCTGCTAAAGAAAAACGGCATTACCTTAGCTGAAGCCAAAGATTATGTACGGCTGTACGCGGCTGTGATTAAAAAACACACCTCGCCGCCGGTGTTTGCCAAGAAAACCATGGCCAACGCCGAAGAAACGCAGCTTCGCCAGGTATTTGCGCCTTTGCTGGCAGCTATCGATTTTGTCGGGGGTTGAGCATGCAGTACGAATTCTGGGCTCAGCAGGATCAAGACCAGTGGGTTTATGAAGCGATGACGGCCAAAAATAAGATTGAAGACTGGAAGAAATGGAAAAAATGCTATAATTCCCCATCAATCCTGATCGATCGTTTTACATTACTCCCGGATATATCGGCGATAACCGGTATGCCGGCATTGAGCTTCATGCTGCGTTTTTCTTTTCGCTTGCATAAGCCCTTTCTCAGTAAAGACGAGCGCGATTTTTACCTGCTCGAAAACCCATTACGCCGGGAAAAGGTCTTCCAGGTGCCGATGTTCCCGTCAACCGGATGGAAGGGCTCGTTACGGGCGGCCCTGTGGCAATTGGGTCATAAAAAAGATGATGAGGTAACGATCCGCCTCTTCGGTAATGCGCGGGATAGCGATGAAGGACAGGCTGGTCGCCTCTATTTTTACCCAACCTTCTTTAATCGAATAAACCCGGAAGCGATCGACCTGGAGGTGCTCAACCCGCACAGCCGCAAGACCGGCACCGGTGCGCACGGGCCGATCCTGTTAGAGTGCGTGCCGCCGGGAACCCCAGGCGATTTTGTTTTGCTCTATATGCCTTTTAGCTTACCGGGGCGAAACGAAGCCGATAAATGCCAACAGGTGGCAGAAGACCTGGAAACGGCTGCCGGTGGTATCCGGGCCATGCTATTAACCTATGGTTTTGGGGCCAAGACAAGCAGCGGATTCGGCACCGTGGAAGAGCAGTTGAATGAACCGGGAACATTGGCTATCCAGGCCGAATGGCCAAATGCCGGGGGGAAAACACCGGCTAATCTCCAATCGCCTATGTCAAAACCCGACTTGCCTGGCTACACTGCTTATTCCTTTGGCACCCTGGGTGAGCTTTATTCTATGGCGCAGGGTGTGGCCGACCGGTTACGGGCTGGGGGTGCAGCATGAGCGGGCTGGAGATACTTTCCCGGAACAGCGGTTCCCTCCTGCTGGCCGAGGCAGTCGGCTGGTTGCACGATTATCGCAAGTGCTCGGATGAGCATTTGAAAGTACAGTCGGCAAATTTAAAAGATCAACAGCCACTATCCAAAAATTGTCTTAAAGATAGACATAAAGGGTTGGCCGATATCATTATTAAATTGCCTATACAGGAGACTTCCCGCAATGTTTTAGAGCTTCTCGACGATAAAACCCGGAATAATGACCTATTGGGCCAAATTCTCACCCGCTGTCACCACACGGCGCATTTCGATAAGCAGGAACCAGCCGGCGGAAAACAGGATTATCCAGGCACTAAAATCAGTACCCCCTTCGGTTATGAGAAAGAAATAAGCAGTGATTTGACGGACCGGCTCTGGGCGCTGCCCTGGGATAAGTTAACCGCATATTCGGAATCTGCCCGAAAGGAGTTAAGGGCTGCCGTAAGCGCGTTATTCTCCGAAACCGTCGCCGACACGCGCCGGCCGATCGATGAAGTGGATTTGTGGAGCTGGGGCCTACTCGTGGCCGCGCTGTATAAGGCGGCTTTGGCCGGGGCGCTATTATCGGGTACGGTAACCGAACCAAGTGAGTTGCACTGGCGTTTGCTGGCTATCCGGGTTAATGGCCTGGATTACCTTCTCCAGGTGACGCGCATCCCGGACTTACTTGCCCGGCAAAAATTACTTTCAGCCAGCCTGGACAGGGTGCAACATCTCTTAGAGGTAATCTACCCGCTCGGGACCGAGGTGTACCGGGATGAGAACGGGAGCATCTTTGTCGTACCCGATGTGCCCGATTTATTGGACCGGACAGACGACAGCGGCATTGACCTGCAAGCCCTAATATTGCAGGCGTTTAGTGAGGATATAGATGGAAAGATGACGCCGGACATTAAACCGGACATTAAATTAGAAGAGAAACCGTGGTGGGGGCAGGATCCCAAATGGACAAAAGATTCTCTTCCAGCTTCTCTAAAAGATGAACTCCCGGGCATCGGCGCTTTGCTTTGCCAGGAAATTTCATCACCCCCCGAAGTTGAGAAAATCGAGGAATCCTGGTCAGCAGGGGAAACCACTGATATTTGTACCGTGTGCGGCCTGCGTCCGCAGGGCCCGGGAAACAAAGCCATAGACCGCAACGTGTGCGACACCTGCGAAGAGAGGCGGGCCGAACGCTCAAAGGAATGGGCGACATCCCGGTCAAATGAAACCATCTGGACCGATGAGCTGGCCGATGATAACGGGCGACTGGCCCTGGTCGTCGGTCAATTCGACCTGACCCATTGGCTGGATGGGCGTATGCTGGAGTCTCTTTTGGTGATCGCTCCGCATGACCCGGAAAATAAAAACAATAAATCTATTACATCAAAGACGCCCTCCTTTAGCCGTTTGCGGCGCATCTGGGAGACCACCCGGCAGTTCTGGCAGGAAGTGCAGGCTGAATCTCTAAAAAAACCGACCGCCGATCGACTACGCCTCGAAATCCATATAGACGCTAAACCCAGCCTGGGGTCATATCATGTCTACGACCTGGTGGTCGGTCAAACCGCTCTCAACCTGGTGTGGGTGCCGAAAAATAAAGACAGCAACGGCTATTTTATCAGCGCGGACAACCTGGGTTATATCGCCCGGCAGTTGGGTGCCGACCGGCAAACGTACATTGATCCGGCATTAGCGGCCCACTTTATCGCGGATTACCTGGAGGGAGAGTTTGTAACAAATGGCCGTCAACCCATTTTACGTAATCCCGATGCCCGGGCTGGCCAGGATAGTTTCAATTTACTTGCCGGTAAACGTATTACCCAGGTGGAACGTCAAAAAGCCCCATACTCCGCGGCCATCCCCATCCTGGCCGAACCGCGTCGTTTTATGATACTGGTGCCGGCCGATCGATCGCTGGCTATCATCGATATGATCAAAAAGAAATATGAAGGCGAGCTGGGTAAAGTACGCGACCGCCTACCTTTACACCTGGGTGTGATCTATGCCGGCCGTAGAACACCGATCCGCTCGGTGCTGGAAGCCGGACATGCCATGCTGGATATGGCCGGCCCAGCCGATATGGAAACCGGCAAGGGTTGGGAAGACTGGCGACTGGAAAATATTGCTCACTCGAATAACGGCGAGCGGGAACTGACTTTTGCCAATGGCATTACCTGGCGCATTTCCGTTCAGACCGGTGATGTGAAAATAGAGGATCGGTGGTACCCGCGATTTTATGTGGGTGATACTTGGGAAAGAAAGCAATGGAAACATATCGACAAACTTAGCGCCAGGGAGTCTAATCTCCCGGTAGATAAAGATTGCCGGGTGTGGGTGCGGCCGTCCCGTTTCGATTTCGAATTTCTGGATACCAATGCCCGGCGGTACGAGATTCACTATAACAAAGAGGGCCGGCGACCGCGGCGCACGCGCCCGTTTTACCTGGAAGACCTGGATCGTTTGGAACGGTTATGGAAGGCTTTGAAGCCTTTAAACGCATCCCAGGCTCACCAGGTGATCTACACCATCGAGGCCACCCGCGAGAGGTGGTTTGGTCGGGATAATGGCGGTCGATCTTTAGAAGACGATGTTTTTAGACAATTCGTGGCCGATACCCTGGCCGGGGCCGCCTGGCCCCCAGGCAAACCCTGGCGAGATATCCCGGCAGAATGGCAGGAAAAACTTATCCGGTCCGGGGGTTGTGGCGAATTGGCCGACCTGGCCGAATGGCACCTGGAAATACTAAAGGAAAAAGGATAGAGGAGGCACTGCGATGGCAACTTATAAACGGCAACGTTATTTATTGATGGCCACAGACCCGGTACATATCGGCACCGGCGGTTACCGCCTGGGGCGGGTAGATAACAGCATCGTGCGCGAACCGGGCACGCGCCTACCGAAAATACCCGGTACCAGCCTGCATGGGGCGGCCCGCTCCTATGCGGCCCAACTCTACGGGACGCCGGGAGCGGCCGGGCAAAACCAGGATAAGATCGAAAATCCCGATAACAACCCGGTTTGTTATACGTTCGGTTACATCAAGAAAACAAATCGGAATACCGGCGATGAGACGATGGCCTTCTCCGGTGTGATCAACATCTTCGATGCGCACGTATTGCTCTTCCCGGTGCACTCCATGGCTGGGCCGGTGTGGGTCGGTACGAAAAACCGGTTGGCGGAGGCCGGGTTTACCGTAAATGGGGTGTTTCCCGCTGGGGATACAGCCGCGGCCTTATCGACATGGAAACGAAAAGATGCCCTCAACCTGGGCTGGTTGATGGTTAATGTGGCCGCTCAAGCGACCGTTGCCGCACCGCCAAAGTGGCAAGACGGGGCGCGCTGGCAAGCAGTGCAAGACCGTATTATCCTGGTGCCGGAATCCCTGTTTAGCCAGGTGGTTAACTCCAATCTGGAGGTGCGTACCTCGGTGGCCATTGACCCGGAACGGGGAGCAGCCGAGGAAGGCGCGCTCTTTACCTATGAGGCGCTGCCGCGCACGACCTTTTTGACTATGGAAGTGGTGCTGGATGATTACCGTTGCACGGGTGAACGATGGCCCCTGGGGGAGATTAAAGAAACCGGCCAAAAGAAGCCATTCCCGCCAAAAGTCTCCTGGTCGGGCCCCCTGGATGTGGTCAAATCGGGGTTGGGTATGATCGAATGGCTGGGCGTGGGCGGTATGGGTACGCGCGGTTTCGGTCGCCTGGCCATGGTCGGCGGGCCGTTGGAGCAAGCTTACGGCGAGGAGGCGTGGAAATGAGCGACAATCATGTATCCCAACCTAACCTGGACCGGCTGGCGGCAAAGCATGCACAGGCGATTATTTCCCGCACGAAAGACAAAAAAGCAAGCGAGGTGGATAACACGGTTACCAAAACTCTGGGCGTGCTCCAGGAAAATGGCATTTATGCCTGTTTCCTCTATTTGCTGGCCAAAGAGAAAAAAAAAGGCCGGGAAGTAATGGAAGAAATGCTGGCCTTATTGGATGGCCTGGGCTTCGGCTGGGGGAAACCCGAGAGAAATGATGACCCTGAATTAGTTCTTAAATATATTTCGGACAAGGTAATGGTCGACCTGGAGCGATTGCTCCTGGCCAAAGAAACCCTGGAGCAGATGCTGATTTATGCCCGTTATGGGGCCAAAGCGCGGGTTGAGGATTAGAATTATGTCGTGGAGGACTTACCGGGTCATCTTCCGATTGCGTTCACCCCTGCATAGCGGCTGGGGAAAAGTGGGTAATTTGCAGCGTACCCGTGCTTACATTACCGGGCGTACCTTATGGGGTGCTTTAACTATGCGCCTGACGCGAGATGCGGCCCAGGGGTGCGACACGGGCATCGATTCTTGCGAATACCGGCGTATGGGAGAACAGGTTCATAAAAACCTGGCTTTTACCTATTTTTTTCCGGCGTTAAAATCGGGGGATGAGTTCCCGGTGATATGGCCCTGGGAGGATGAACCTGCCTTCCGCAGTCGCTTTATCAGTAGTTACCAGGCAACGGCGCTGTCTTATCCCCAACAGTCGGCATCCGAAGGCATGCTGCATGAGGTGGAGTTCATCGTTCCCTATACACTGGACACCGGCGATCCTGTCTACCTGGTCGGTTATGTATTTGAACGAAAAGGTGGCCGACTGGAATGGCAGTCGGCTTTCAAACGGTTGCAATTGGGCGGCGAGCGCGGTTATGGTTGGGGAGATGTTCGATTATTTGGTATTTGTGAGAGCCGAGATGGAGAATTATTTAATGGGGCGGCAATATTTAATGGTGTGGCTGCTGTGCCGATGATTCGAGTTTCGGCCGGTCAACGCTTGTTGGCCCATGCCCTGGCCAGGGGCTTACCGGCTAATGGCGATGTAGAACCGTTGGTGGGCCGGGAGTGGCGAGCCGACAATCCTGGGAAACGGTTTGTGGGCCAACATGTGGCCTTTAACGGTGTTTGCTTTCTCCCTGGAAGCGTGGTAAAAGAGGACCTTGATTTTGCGGTGAATGAGTTTGGCTTATGGAAATACTGACTTAAATTACTGGATTTTTTTAAGGCCGGAGACTTGAATTCTGGAAGTAAAAGGGTTATATTATGACATCATTATAAGCAGGAGGCATGGACATGAACATAAAGGTAATACGCAGCCGCTGGCTGGTCATGGGGATCATCGCCCTGGGACTATCTTTTAACTCCTTTTCCTGGCTTGAGGGACAGAATCAACCGACCGGCGACCCGGATAAGGAGATATCTTTTCTAAAAAGGCAATTCGAGAGCCTGGATCACCGGCTCGACATGCTGGAGAAACAGATAGACGATATCCTCTGGTACAATAAAATGGGGGATGTCGCCTTCATCGACAAGGTGCGCCACTATGGACCGCCCCTGGCAAAGGTGGAGAACCCGACGGCCATGGGCGCGAAAAACCCGGTGAAATTTTACTCTTACATCTTTATCCCGAAAAAGATCGATTATAGCCGGGAATATCCTTTGCTGGTGTTCCCGCACGGCGGTGTGCACGCCAATTTTACCACTTATTTTGCCCATATCATACGCGAGCTGATCGGCCAGGGTTATGTGATTATCGCCACTGATTACCGGGGTAGCACCGGTTACGGCCAGGACCTGTACGAGGCCATCGATTACGGCGGTCTTGAGCTCGAGGATGTCCATGCGGCCCGGGCTTACATGCTGGAAAACTACGATTTCCTCGATAAAGACCGGGTCGGTATCATGGGCTGGAGCCACGGTGGGTTGATTGCCTTGATGAACATTTTCAACCATCCCGACGATTACCGGGTGGCTTATGCCGGGGTGCCGGTCAGCGACCTGGTGGCGCGCATGGGCTATTCGACCCAGGGGTATCGCGATCTCTATTCTGCCCCTTATCACCTGGGCAAAACGGCCAATGAGGATATAGCCGAGTACCGCCGGCGCTCGCCGGCCTGGAATGCGGAAAAGCTAAAGACCCCGCTGCTCATCTACACCAACACGGCGGATGACGATGTGAATGTGCTGGAGGTCGAGCATTTGATCAAATCCTTGCAGGCTTTTGGCAAAAAATTCGAGTATAAGATATTCCAGGAGGCGCCGGGGGGGCACAGTTTCGATCGTCTCGATACCTTGATGGCCAAAGAGATCAGGCTCGATGTCTACCGCTTCCTGGCCCGCTACCTCGATCCCCAGTACCCGTTCAAATCGGTCAAAGATCTCATGAGGGCCGGTTACCCGGGCGCCCATTAGTCCGCGGCTAGTTGCTCCTGAAGGCGGGACTCGAATAATTTCCGGGTGGTAATGGCCAGGGTTTTGCCGCTCTGGCGATCGATATCGAGGATGGTCATATCCAGGGCCATGTTCTTCTTCTCGATCTCAAACCGGTGGTTGATACCGGTCAGGGACTTCATGATGACCGGCTGGATTTGCATACCGATGATCGAATCGAAGGAACCGGTCATGCCGACATCGGATTGGAAAGCCGTACCGTTCTCGAGTATGCGGAAATCGGTGGTCTGGACATGGGTGTGGGTACCGAGCACGGCGCTCACGCGTCCATCTAAGAAGAACCCGAGGGCCTGTTTCTCGGCTGTCGCTTCGGCATGGAAATCGATCAGGGAAATGGGGTAACGGTGTTCCTGGAGAAACCGGTCGATAATGATGAAAGGATTATCGACCACCGGTTCCATGAACACCCGTCCCTGGAGATTAATGATGATGCCGCTGGTTTGCTCCGGGGTGTGAAAGATGTAAAAACCTTTCCCGGGGACAGAGTCGGGATAATTGAGCGGACGGATGATACGTTCATCGTCTCTCAACAACTGGAGGGCTTCCTTCTTATCCCAGATGTGGTTGCCGCCGGTGATGATATCGACACCGGCATTGAAGAGTTCATTGGCCGTCTTGTGGGTGATGCCGAGACCGCCGGCCGAGTTTTCACCGTTGGCGATGATCAAATGGGGAGAAAAGGTGCTTTGGACCAGGGGGAGGGCTTTGGAGAGGAACCTGCGCCCGTATTTGCCGATGACATCGCCGATAAAGATGATTCTAAACGGGTTATTTGGCATATTCGACGGCCCTTACTTCACGGATGACCGTGATTTTGATCTGGCCGGGGTATTCGAGTTCTTCCTGGACCTTTTTGGCTATGTCTTTGGACATGAGAAAGGTCTTGTTATCATCCATTTCATTGGAATCGATAATCACGCGTACCTCCCGGCCGGCGCGTAGGGCATACGCTTTGGATACGCCGCTAAAAGAGCGGCTGAGCCCCTCCAATTTTTCCAGCCGTTTGATGTAGGTCTCGAATATCTCTCTCCTGGCGCCGGGCCGGGCAGCAGAGATGGTATCTGCGGCCTGGACCAGCACCCCTTCGACAGAGGTGAATTCCACATCCATGTGGTGGGAGGCAATGGCCTCCTGCACTTTCCGGGATTCCCGGTGTTTTTTTACCAGCTCCACAGATAGCTGGGTGTGGGTGCCCTCTGTTTCGCGGTCGATGGATTTGCCGATGTCGTGGAGGAGTCCGGCCCTTTTGGCGATAGTGACGTTAACGCCGAGCTCGCGGGCCATGAAGGCGGCCAGGTAAGCGACTTCGATGGAATGTTGCAGCACATTCTGACCATAAGAGGTCCGGTATTTGAGCTTACCGAGGTAAAAGAAGAGTTCCGGATCGACATCTTTGATGCCGAGCTCGATGACGGCGTTTTCTCCGAGTTCACGCAGGTGTTTTTTAAAGTCTGCCTTGATTTTTTCTACCACCTCTTCGATGCGGGCCGGGTGGATGCGGCCGTCGCCGATAAGCATTTCCAGGGCCCTCTTGGCGATTTCTCGCCGGATGGGATCGAAAGAGGATACGATGATCGCTTCCGGTGTATCATCGACGATAAAATCGACTTCGGTGGCTGTTTCTAAGGCCCGGATGTTCCGGCCTTCCCGGCCGATGATGCGGCCTTTCATCTCATCGTTGGGTAAATCGACGACGGTCACCGACGAGGAGATGGTATGCTCGCTGGCTATCCGCTGTAATGATGTGGAGATGATCTCTTTGGCCGCATCGGCGCTCTTTTCTTTGACTTCCTCTTCGATGGCCCTCAGTCTCTGGGCGGCTTCAAGCCGGGCCTCGCTTTCGAGCTGCTGGATGAGCACGGTTTTGGCTTCTTCGGCCGTCATGCCGGATATCTTTTCCAGTAACTCTTTCTGCTCTTCTTGACTCCGGGAGAGTTTGATTTTTAAGACGTTGAGCTCTTCTTCCTGGTATTGTAAATCCTTTTCCTTGCGTTTGTTTTCTTTCTCTTTATTGTCCAGGTTGATGTACCGGCGATCGAGGTTTTCTTCCCTCTGGTTGAGCCGTTTTTCCATATCGTTGAGCCGGTTAACCTTGAAGGCGTTCTTCTGGTTGTATTCGTTCTTCCAGTTGGCAAACTCCTCTCTCATATCTATGGTCAATTTCTTCGTGAAATTATCGGTCTCGCAGCGGGTCTTCTCTTCGAGATCTTTCTTGATGATGTCGAGTTTCTCGTACTCCCCGGCCATGATTTTCTTCTTAAGTAACAGGCAGGTGAAAAATCCACCGGCCATGCCGATGACGAGAAATAATATATTTAAAAAATCTTTCATGTCTTTCCTCCTATAAAAGTTCTTTTGTCAGGATGAAAAACTAATTGAAACCTGGTTTTCCTCCTCCAGGGGAGATAGCATCCGGTCGATGCGACTGAGTATCACCCTCAAATTTTCATTTTCCTTCTTCAAGGAGAAGTACTCCTCAGCGATATTGATGGATGCTAAAAGCCCTAACCTGAATGAATCGATATCCTCCATTTCATTTCTAACCCGGATCATTTTCTTCTCTACAAACCTGATGATCTCCTGAAAATCATGGGGCTCCAGGTTTTCGGGCACATTGAAACTGAAACGCCGCCCCAAAACCCGGACTTCAATCTCCCTGGTCATGCTTTTTCTTCTAAGGAATCGATCAACTGGATCAAGGCTGTGATTTTCTGCTTGATCCCGGATCTTTCTTCCTCTTCTGCGGAGATGAGTTTCCGTAATTTATCGACTTCCGCCTTTAATTTTGTGTTCTCATCTCTCAGCATTTTTAGATTTTTCACCAGGTGATTGACTTTTTCTTCGAGCTTAACAAATTGATCGGTCTCCATCCCGACTCCTTATCGTTGAATTAAACGAAGATTTTCTATTAATTGCCTCACCCAATCTTGATGTATCCGGTTCACCTCCTCGTTGGTCAGGGTTCTCTCTTGATCCCGGTAAGAGAAACTCATAGAGAGACTGACCTTATCGGCCGGGATATTTTCCCCTTCGTATTTGTCTACCAAAATATAAGCTTCGAGGCCCCTGGGTTTCAATGCCTCGATCTGGGCTTCGAGAGCCATGTATTTTACGGTTTTATCGATCAGGAAAGAAAAATCCCTGCGGGCAGCCGGAAATTTATTCCAGGGTTTAAACCGGTTCTCCCGGATATGATCAAGAAAAGCAGAGAAATCGATGTCGGCGACATACAGGGGCTTTTCCAACTTACAAGCCCGGGCCACGGCCGGGGCCAGTTCACCGAGCGAGCCGTAATCTTTCCCGTCGATAACCAGGGAAAAGGCGGTTCCCTCCCTTAAGTATGGGCAGATCTTTTCCGACAGCGTAAACGGGAGCTTAAATCTTTTCAAGAGCCCGGCAACAAAAGATTTGAACAGGTAGAAATCGAACGGTATGCCGCCGGTGCGCTGCCAGTGGCCGGGCATGTACTCCCCGGAGGCGCTGATACCGAGGATCTCCTTTTCGACGATACGGTCATCCCGGCGGGAAAAGGTTCTCCCAAATTCGAATAGGGCGACCCGCTCGATCGATTGGTTAAAATTATGCACCGTATTCCTGATGAGCCCGGGCACGAGGGAATTCCTCATCACGGAAAAATCTTTGCCCAGGGGGTTTTTGATCTCGATAAAGGGTGTTTCCGCAGATACCAGGAGGTTTTCCTCCGGGCTTTGAAAGGAGTAATTGATCACCTCGTTAAATCCCAGGGCAATGAAGTGGTTGCGGATGGTGCGGGTGATTTCCCGCTGGGTATCGATCTGCACCGCGGTGTTGGCGGTTAGGGGAATATGGGAAGCGAGTTTGTCATACCCGTAGATGCGGGTGATCTCTTCGACCAAATCTTCCTTACCGTGGATGTCGACCCGGAAGGAGGGAACTTGTACCCAGATTTTACTGCCGCTGTCGGTTACCTTAAAGCCGAGATCCTGAAGAATGCTGGCCGCCGATTGGTCGTCGATAGGGATGCCGGCATAAGTACCGGGAAAGTTTTTCTCCATTTCCAAAAACTGGGGGAGAAAGCCTTTGGGAAAGACGTCGTTTAAATAGGTGATATTGATATCCTGCGCCTGGCTTTGGCGGATCAACCGCAGGGCATATTCGATGGCCTTACGGGTGATCATGATGTCACCGCCCCGCTCGAAACGGTACGAGGCATCGGTGATCAGTCCCAGGGTGCGGGAAGCCCTTCGCACCAGGAAGGGGTCGAAATAGGCACTCTCGATGAAGATGTTGCGGGTGGAAAAAGTGACCCCGGAATCGTACCCGCCCATGACGCCGGCCAGGGCCACGGGTTTTTGTTGATCGGCGATGACCAGGAATTTATCGGTCAACTCTTTGGTTTGTTCATCTAAGAGTTTTAATGTCTCATCGTTATAGGCCCGCCTGATCTTGATCTTGTTGCCGGCGAGTTTATCGAGGTCGAAGATGTGGATGGGCTGGCCGATGGTCATCAGTACGAGGTTGGAAACGTCCACGATGTTGTTGATGGGCCTTAGACCGAGGCTGGAGAGTATATCTTTGACTGCCGGGCCCGATTCTTTTACCTGGATGTCCCGGATAATACAGCCGGTGTACCGTTTGCAATCGGCGGTGCTGGCGATCTCGATGGTAAAATCCTCGCCGGCGAGGTCTTCCTTGATCTCATCGACTTCCAGGGGCAGGAGTTCCCATGCGGGCATGCGGGCATGAAATTCCCGGGCCACCCCATAATGGGAGAGCCAATCGGGGCGGTTGGGGGTGATTTCTACTTCGAATACCTGTTGACCGTTGTGGTCGGCGATCTCACCGACTTCTATACCGATGTCGCCGAGGAGTGCTTTGAACTCGACTTTGCCTTCTTCCAGGCGGATAAAATTTTTCAAATATTCGAGGTTTATCTTCATGGTTTATCCGAACTGGGAATTGAAGCGTAGATCGTTTTCATAAAACATCCGCAGATCGATCACTTCGTGCTTGAGGAGGGCGATTCTTTCGATGCCCATGCCGAACGCAAAACCGGAATAAATATCCGGCATGATCCCGCAGTTGAGCAGCACCTGGGGGTGAACCATGCCGCTGCCGAGTATTTCCAGCCAGCCGCTGCCTTTGCAAATCCGGCATTGGGGGTCTTTTCCGAAACAGAGGAAACAGCTGATATCGACTTCTGCCGACGGTTCGGTAAAGGGAAAAAAACTGGGCCTAAACCGCAGGTTGACATCTTTTCCGAAGAAAGATTTAATGAACAATTCGAGTGTCCCTTTCAGGTGGGAGAAGGTGATGCCTTTGTCCACCAACAAGCCCTCTACCTGGTGAAATACCGGTGTGTGGGTGGCATCCGGCTCATCTTTCCTGAACACTTTGCCCGGGGAGATGATCTTGATCGGTGGTTTGTGCGTTTGCATGTACCTGACCTGCACGGGCGAGGTATGAGTCCTTAAAATGGTGTTGGCAAAATCCTTGATGAAGAATGTATCCTGCTCGTCGCGGGCCGGGTGATTTTCCAGGAAATTTAAGGCGGTAAAATTGTAGTACTCGCTCTCGATTTCCGGTCCATAAGCGATCTCGTAGCCCATATCCAGGAATATGTCTTCGATCTGTTCCCGGATGCGGGAAAGCAGGTGGGCATGACCGATGGGCAAATCGATACCGGGTAGGGTAAAATCGCTTGCCCTTTCCGCCCGGGAGAGGATTTCTTTCTCCTGGACGGCCAGCTTCTCTTCGATGCGGGTTTTTAGCTCATTGATGAGCTTGCCGGCTGCCGGTTTATCCGGGACCGGGATATCCTTCAGGCTGGCATAAAAATCCGTGATAATTCCTTTCTTGCGGCTGAAGTATTTTTCCTTCAGCGATCTCAGATTGTCCACGGTTTGAATTGAGCCGCTTTCTGCAACGAAAGTCTCGATTATCCGGTCAACCTGCTCCTTCAATCCATCGATCATACGGTCGCTTTTACTTTTTCTACGATCTGTTGAAAGGTATTGGGCTCTGCTGCCGCCAGGTTTGACAGGGTTTTCCTGTTCAACCGGATATCGGTTTTATTCAATCCGTCTATAAAGCGTGAATAGCTGAGGCCGTATTTCCTGGCGGCCGCATTTATCCGGATGTTCCATAATTTGCGAAAATCCCGCTTCCGGCTCTTCCTGTCCCGGTAGGCATAGCACAGTGCCTTCTCCACCGCCTCTTTGGCGGTACGGTAGTTTTTCTTCTTGGCACCGAAAAAGCCTTTGGCTAATTGCAATATATTCTTTCTTCTGGTCGATTTCTTATTACCTCGTGTTACTCTGGGCATTATTTCCTCCGTCTGTGACTCAAGAATAAGGCAACATTACCTTGATTTTCTTGAACTCTTCTTTCACCAATATGGTGGAGTGTTTTAAAAACCTCTTGCGCTTTGCACTTTTTTTAGTCAGGATATGCGCACCACCGGCTTTACTCCGCTTGATTTTCCCGGTTCCCGTGAAGCTGAATCTTTTCCTGGCGCCTTTATGGGTTTTTAGTTTTAACATTTTTGTCTCCTTTTTTCTTCCCAATGAGTATGTGGCAGTTCCATCTTTCTGTTTTGGGAGGGGCTTCGATTTCGGAAATCTCTGTCAGGATTGCCATAATCTTGCTGGTCATCTCCTCAAGAAGCTCCGGTCTCCGTTTTTGTTTCCCCCGCAACCAAATGGTAACCTTGACTTTGTTTCCCTCATCGAGGAATTCTTTTATCTTCTTTAATTTGACTTCTACATCGTGTCCGCCGATAACCGGGGTAAATTTGATCTCTTTGATCTGGACTTTCTTCTGGTGTTTTTGTGCCTCATGGGCTTTCTTTTGCAAGGAGTAGAGAAACTTCCCGTAATCGAGCACCCGGCACACCGGGGGATCGGCAGTGGGAGAAATGGCGACCAGGTCCAATTCCTTACTGCGGGCGATCTCGATGGCTTTAGCCGTGGGTACGATACCGAGCGGCGTTTTATCCTCGTCGATCAACCGGACCTGGGGTGACTTGATTTCTTCATTCAGAAGATGAAGCTTTTTTTTGATTCTGGGTGGCTGATTAAATCTCATAATGAAAACTTTTCTCCTCGATTATCCTTTTGATCCCGGTTATAAAATCTCCCAGGCTTATCTTACCTTTATCGCCCAATTTGTGGATGCGATAGGAGATGACCTGTTCCTTTTCTTCCTCATCGCCGACAATAACGATATAGGGAATCTTTTGCAGCTCGGCATCCCTGATTTTTTTCCCGATGCCCTCGCTCCGCTGTTCCAGCTCGGCCCGGATAGCGTTATCTCTCAATTCGCGGTAGAGGCCGCGGGCATATTCGGTGTTGCGGTCGTTGATGGGGATGACCACGACCTGCACCGGTGACAGCCAGAGAGGGAAGAAACCGCCATAGTTCTCGATTAAAATACCGAAAAATCTTTCCAGCGAACCGAGCAGGGCCCGGTGGATCATGATGGGCTGCCGGATTTTGCCCTGGTCGTCCGAGTACTTGAGATTGAACCGCCGGGGCAAGTTAAAATCGACCTGGATGGTGGTACATTGCCAGGCCCGTTTGAGAACATCTTTAATTTTAATGTCGATCTTGGGCCCGTAAAACACCCCTTCGCCCGGATCGACCTGGAAGGGAACCCCACTTCGTTCCAAAGAAGAGCGTAGGGCGGCAGTGGCCATTTCCCAATCGGATAGCTCGCCGACATAATGTTCTGGCCGGGTGGATAGGTAAACATCGAAGTCGTTGAATCCAAAAGTACGTAAAAGGCGCAGACTGAACTCGATCAACCCCTGCACTTCCTGCTCGATTTGCCCCGGTGTGCAGAAGATGTGGGCGTCGTCCTGGGTAAATCCCCGCACCCGCATCAACCCGTGCAGCACGCCGCTCCGCTCATAGCGGTAAACGGTACCCAATTCTGCCCACTTGATGGGCATATCTTTGTAGCTCCGGTTACGGGATCTGAAAATGTGGATATGGAACGGGCAATTCATCGGTTTCAACTGGTACTGGGTATTGTCAAACTCCATCGGCCGGAACATGCTCTGCTTGTAGAAGTCGTTGTGACCGCTGGTATCCCACAGGTCGCTCTTGGCGATATGGGGGGTATGCAGCAGCTGGTAACCATCTTTGAGATGCTCTTCTTTCCAGTACTGCTCGATCTCATGGCGAATAATACTGCCTTTGGGGTGCCAGAGCACCAGGCCGGCCCCGATATCGTTGTCGATCGAGAAAAGGTCGAGATCGGTGCCCAGTTTACGGTGGTCCCTGGCGGCCGCTTCTTTTAAGAACCGCAAGTAACTATCGAGTTCCTCGCGGGTGGGGAACACGGTGCCATAGATCCGTTGCATGGAATGGCTGGTCTCGTCCCCTTTCCAATAGGCGGCGGCCACGGATAGGAGGGCGAAGTGTTCCAGGTAATGGGTGGAGGGAAGGTGCGGTCCCCGGCAGAGGTCGATGAAATCGCCCTGTTTATAGAGGGAGACCTCATTATCTTCCACCTTTTCCCGGATCAATTCTACTTTTAAGACCTGGCCCTGAGCGGTAAAATAATCGATGGCCTGCTGTTTATCCCAGGCTAGCTTCTCCACCTTCACATTCTGCTTGACCAGGAATTTCATCTTCTTAGATATCTTTTCCAGGTCTTCCGGGGTAAAAGGTTCTTGGGTTAAAAAATCGTAGTAAAAGCCGTTCTCGATGGCCGGGCCGACGCCATACTGGACCCCGGGGAATAACTCGGTGACCGCCTGGGCGAGGAGATGGGAACAGGAGTGCTTGTAAATGTCCAGGGCTTCTATTGCACCCGGGGCAATGGCTTCCACCTGGTCTCCCTCTTTAAAAGGTGTATTCCAGTCTTTCCATTCGCCGTTAATTTTTAATAATATAACCTCTGCTTCCTTTTTACTCATCAGGCTCGACCAGTTTCCAATGGTTGAAGAATAGGCGCGGACGGGATCGAACCGTCGACCTCTACCGTGTCAAGGTAGCGCTCTAACCAATACTGAGCTACGCGCCTATACACTCTATATCATCACTTAACCAGGGTTTTTAGGTTTTTCCCGGGAACGAACTTGACCACTCTCTTCCTGGGAATTGTAATCTGGGCCCCGGTCTTCGGATTTCTACCTTTTTTCTGCTTTTTATTGATTGTCTTAAAAGTGCCGAATCCGACCAACGTCAGCTTGCCATCTTTCTTCATCTCTTTGGATACGATTTCCATCAGCGCATCGATGGCTCTCAGTGCATCACCCCTGGTAATACTGGCATCTTTTACCATTTGCATAGCCAACTCATATTTATTCATTCATTGCCTCCTTAGACATAGAAGACTATATTTACCTTAATTTATAAGTAAAGTCAATACTCTTAACGCAAAAACCGACAAGAAACGTAATTTTTTTTCTCATGTTGGCCCGGGAACCTTATTTTAGCCTCTGCTTGACATTGGCCATGACCAACTTGGAAATGTTCTTTAGCGTCTCAATGACGCCGTCTCCCTGGATGGAAACGGCTTCGATCACCGGTTCATCCTTTTTCCTGAGTGAAGCGATCATCTCGTTGGCCGGCATGATGCTGGGCAGGTCCCGCTTGTTCAGTTGCAGGACATAGGGGAGAGTGGAGAAGTCGAGGTTGTACTCTTTCAGGTTCTCGAACATATCCTGGAGGCTCTCGATATTGGCCTCGAAACGCTCCCGCTGGGAATCGGCCACGAACACCACCCCATCGACCCCTTTCATGATCAATTTACGAGAGCTGCTGTAATAGATCTGTCCCGGTACCGTATAGAGGTGAAACTTGACCTTGTAGCCTTTTATCGTTCCCAGGTCCAGGGGGAAAAAATCGAAAAATAGGGTCCGCTCCGTCTCTGTGGCCAGGCTGACGAGCTTACCCTTATTCTCCTGTTTGACCTTGTTGTAAATGGTTTTGATGTTGGTGGTTTTGCCACTCAAACCCGGCCCATAATAGACGATCTTAAAATTAATCTCTTTGGTTGAATAGTTTAGGAACGACAATTTCAATCTCCAAATATTTCATCGATATCTTCATCGGATACCCCTTCAAAAGGGGACTCGCCTGAGCTGAAGGCGCTGACCTTCAGCTTCTCGTTAATCTTGGTAAAGATATTATCGAGATCCTGGGTGGCATTCTTCACCCGGAACCGGATAATGCCCAGGTTCGAGCTCTTGTCGAACATGACGATCAGCATGGTTTTATCGTTGATCAGGGAGACATGCAGGCTCTTTTCTTCCGATTCGGTCAGGATAGTGGCAAACTTCTCGATGTTGAGCATCTGTGCGATACTGTTGACGGCAGCGATACTCCCGGCAATGAGCGAGGAAATCGAGTTTAGCCGGGAATCTTCCATTTCACCGGTGGAGGCAATGCAGTGCCCTTCGGAATCGGTGATAAAGATGATCTCCGCACTGGTGTTTTCCCGCAAATCGTTCAGGATATTCTTGATCAGTACATATTCTTCGTTGTATATGATGAAGTTTTCTTCCATGTTAATTATCCCTGGAGTTTTCTTCCGAGGAGAGCAGTAACTCCCACTCTTTGTCAACTTCCTCCTGAATTTTTTCTACTATCCATTTGTTTTCCGCTTTCAACAGATGGATAAACCGCTGTTGCGCCTTGAACCACTCTCTTACCGGCAGTTTCTTGGCCGGTTTATAGTTGATGGTGATCTGATGGCCATGGTCGATCTCATAAATGGGCCAGACACAGGTGTCGGCCGCCAATTTCGATATTTCGATCGATCGATGGGTCGGGATTTTCCAGGACCCCGGGCAGGGCGAGAGGACATTGAGAAAAGCCGGCCCGGCGATATGGAAGGCTTTCTCCATTTTTCGGTACAGGTCCTGCCATATCCAGGGTGCAGATTGGGCGGCATAAGGAATCTTGTGCCCGGCCAGGATCTGCACGATATCTTTGCGGAACTGCAACTTCCCCGGCAACATCCGGCCAACAGGTGTGGTCCCGGTCGATACCCCCATGGGGGAGGCCGATGACCGCTGGCCGCCGGAACACGCATAGGATTGGTTGTCGTAGCAGAGGTAGACGAAATCGTCTCCACGCTCGATGGCCCCGGAAATGGCCCCCAAACCCGAATCATAGGTGGCGCCATCGCCGCCGATAACCAGGAATTTAATCACCTTGTCGGCAGGGAGTTTACCCTGTTTCTTTAAAGAGGTGTAAGTGGCCCGGATACCCGATAGAGTGGCCGCCGCATTGCCGATACCGGTATGGATACAGTTTAGTCGCCAGGCAGTGGCCGGGAAATGGCTGGACGCAACCTGTAAACAGCCGCTGCTGACGGAAACCACCAGGGGATATTCGGTGCTTCGCAGAGCTATTTTCAGGGTGACCGGCAGCGTGCAACCGGGGCACAGGCAATGACCGGCGGTAAATAAGTCCTCTTTCATCGCCAATTCTTTTAAGGTTGCCATCGACTATTCTCTCACATTAAGAAACTGCACCGGGCATGTCGTTTGCCCGGCTTTTTCGTGCCCCTGCATCATATCGGCAAGGGCCTGGTCGAAGTGGCGATCCTGGATGTCCCGGCCGCCCAGCCCATAGACATAAGGCAGTATTACCGGCCTCTCCTGGGTGTCGTACAAAGCGGACCTGATCTCGGCGAAGAGCGGCCCGCCGGGAGTGCCGGGGAAATAGGCCCGGTCCAGCACGGCCACGGCTTTCAAGCCGGTCAGCGCCTCTTTGATCTCCAGGTGCGGGAAGGGTCTCATCAGGCGTAATTTTAAGAGCCCCACTTTACCCCCATTGCTTCTCTGGGTATCGATCCACTCTTTGGCGGCACCGGCGCAAGAACCCATCAAAAGTAAAGCAAAATCGGCATCTTCGAGTTTATAAGCTTCAAAGCACCCATAATAACGGCCAAACCGGTCGCCGAATTCTTTTCCTACTTCTTTGATGATTTTTCGGGCCTGGTCCAGCGCCTGGAACTGGTTAACCTTGTGTTCAAAGTAATAGTCTGAGCCACTGAAAGAACCGACCGTCCGGGGGGTCTCGGTGTCGAGTACCGAAGAACCTGCCCCACATGGCCCGACAAACTCTTCCACATCTTCTGCCTCCTCCACCAGGACATTCTCGAAAGTATGGGAGGTGAAGAAAGCGTCCATGCCGACCATCACCGGTGCCCGGATATCGCCGTGCTCAGCGATGCGAAATGCCTGGATGACGGTATCGTAGGCTTCCTGGGGATCTTCGCAAAACATCTGCACCCAGCCGGATTCCCGCACGGTCATGGCATCGGCGTGGTCGGCGCCCATCGCCAGGGGGGACGGCAGGGCCCGGTTAACCACTGCGGCCACCACCGGCAGGCGCAGGGAAGAGGCGGTAAACAAAAATTCGTGCATGGCCAGTAATGCCTGGGAAGAGGCCACGGTAAAGACCCGCCCCCCGGCCAAAGCAGCACCGAGGCAGGCGCTCATGGCATTGCCATCCGATTCCATATTCAATATCTCGGTAAAAAGGCTGCCATCGGCCACAGAAGCGGCAATCTCTTCAACGATGGCAGTGGTTGGAATGATCGGGTAGACGACGGCCACATCCGGCTTTACTTGCGTAACCGCCAGCGCCACGACTAAATTTCCTGTCATCACCCTTGATACCGACATTACTGTTTATCCTCTACCACAATTCCATTTCCTCCTCCACCATCACCAACGGCAGCGGTTTCTTCTGCACCGGGCATTCGTTCTCACAGATACCGCAACCCTTGCAGTAGTCATAATTGATGCCTACTACTTTTTCATACCCGATAATTATAGCATTTTCCGGGCAAAAAACCCAGCAAAAAAAACAATTTATGCAGTGCTCTGGCGTGAAAACCGGTTTAAACCCCCTTCTGAGCACGCCGGTAAAATTTTTGACGGCGCTGCCGGCCTCCAGGTTTACCCCCCCGGGCTCCAATTCGTGCCATTTTTTGAGACTCATGCCTCCCTGACCTCCTGGAGCACCCGGTCGATACCCTTGAGCTGTTCTGCCAGCAGCTCGGCCTTGATCTGGGTAGATAGAAAGGCTTCCAGTCTCTTCTTGAACACCTCGGGCGGTAAGATGCCCAACCGATCGACCAACAGTATAAATAGGGGGATATAAGGTGGGGTACAATCGCCGATATCCAGGCATAGCACCTGGTTTACCGCCAGGTTTAATTTTTCTTTGATGAGTGCCGGGTCAAGGGCGGTGTTAATGACCAGGAGCGGTTGTTTGCGAATATCTTCACGGCTATCGGCGTACTTCAATAACCGGGCATCGAGGACAACGGCAACCTGGGCCGGTGACGATGGGGAGTGGCTCTTGATGGGGGTATCGGAAACCCGGTTGGAAGCGGTAGCCGGGAACCGGCACACCGGTAGATCGGGCGGGAAATAAGCCTGTACGTATTTCCCGGTTGCAGCCAGTATTTCCGCCAGCCGGCAAGCGGCGTCCTGCACGGTCTTGACGGAGGAGCCGTACCAATTGATGCCCAGGCATTGATCCATCGGCCGATCTCCTACATTTCTACCCGGCCATCCAGGGCGCGACCGATGGTCACCGAATCGACATAATCGATATCGGCGCCAATGGGCAAACCGAGGGCGATGCGGGTAACTTTAATGGGGTACTTGTGCAGGAAATCGGCCAGGTAATGGGCAGTGGCATTGCCCTCGGTGGTCGGACTGGTAGCCAGGATGACCTCCTGCACCTGCCCGTTCTGCGCCCGTATTTCGAGGCCGGTCAGTTTCAATTCGTCCGGGCCGATGCCTTTCATCGGTGATAGGTTACCGTGCAACACATGATAAAGCCCCTTATAGGTATGGGTTCTCTCTATCGAATAGATGTTGAACGGTTCTTCTACCACGCAGATTTTGCTCCCATCCCGCTCATGGCTGGAACAGATTTCACACGGATCGACAGCGGTGATATTGTTGCACCGGGAACAAAAAAAGGTCTGGTTGCGGGCCTCGATAATGGCCTGGGCCAGGTCGAGGGCGGTTTTTTTATCGGCCTTTAATAAAAAGAAGCCGATCCGCTGGGCAGATTTTCGACCGATGCCGGGGATCTTCTTCAATTCCTCGATCAACCGGGTGATGGGTGGGGTGAAATTGAACATGGGCCGTTACTACCTATCCAGGCCGGTCTCTTTAAAAGCCGGGGAAAGGGAAACCGCCCGGCAGGCCGGCTATCCCGGAGGCACTATCTTTCATCTTTTCATCCACACTGGTAATGGCATCGTTCACCGCCGCAATGATCAGGTCCTGCAACATCTCGATGTCATCCGGGTCAACCACTTCTTTCGAAATGGCCAGGGAAACGATATTTTTGTGGCCGTTGAGCACAGCTTTCACCATGCCGCCGCCGGCGTTCCCCTCCACCTGGATGGCGTCCATCTGTTCTTCCATCTGCCTGGCCAGATCCTGGGCCGTCTTCATCAGTTGATTGATATTCGGTATCTTGGCCATATCATTCTCCTTTTGGGTCTTCTATGGAAATCAATTTACCTTTAATGGTATCCATTAATCCGGTTAATTTCTCATCGCTACGCAACTCTTTCAATTTTTCTTCCCTGTCTTTCTTATCCTCATTTTTCTTAACCGGCTCGGACACCGGTTTATTCGGCTTTCTATCATCCGGCTTTTCCTCTATCTCATCGACCGGTGGGTTAAGCGGCGGCGTGGCGGCCGGTCGATCGGCCAACGGCTGCGGGAAAGCCTTGATCTTCTTGATGAGATCTTCGATCGCTATGAGAGAGGGGAAGAGAGAGAGCTTTAAGAACAAGTACTCCAGGATAATACGTGGATTCTCGGTGTTTTTTACCGTTTGCTCGATATCCCTTAAGGCATTAAAATACCGGAGCAGCTCCACCTCGCTGGTATTCTTCAACATCTCTTTGACCTGGGGTATATTTTCCGGGTTTAAGTTGTGGAGCTTATCCGCCTCTTGCAGCGATTTGATAACCAATAAATCCCGGAAGAATTTCAAATACTCGTTATAAAAAAACCGCAAATCTACCCCCCGCTCGGCCAAATCATTGATGCACTCGATGATGCCCTGTTTTTCTTTCTGGAAGACATAGGTGGTAAGCTGGATAAATATGTTTTCCTCGATCACCCCCAGGGTCGAGGTGACATCGCTATCCTGGACGTTCTTGCCCGAATGGGCGATGGCCTGGTCGAGTACCTTCTTGGCATCCCGCAGGCTGCCGTCTGCTGCCCTGGCCACCAGGTACAGGGCATAATCGGATATCTGCACCTGTTCCTTGAGGCAAATTTCCTTGAGCAGCTTGATAATCACATCGTGGGGGATGCGCTTGAACTCGAAATGCTGGCAGCGGGAGACAATGGTGGCCGGGATTTTGTGGAAATCGGTGGTAGCCAGGATAAAATAGGTGAAATCAGGCGGCTCCTCGATGGTCTTGAGCAAGGCATTCCAGGCCGAGGTGGACAGCATGTGGACTTCATCGATGACCACCACCCGGGACTTGTTCTTCATCGGCCGGTACTTGACCTTCTCTTTCAAGTTTCTCACCTCTTCCACGCCGTTGTTGGAGGCACCGTCGATCTCGATGTAGTCGGTGGAACGGTCTTCGGTAATCTCCTGGCAGAATGAGCACTCGTTGCATGGCTCTACGGCCGGGCCCTTTTCACAATTTAACGCCTTGGCCAGGATGCGGGCCGCCGAGGTTTTGCCAACCCCCTTCATACCGGAAAATATCAGCGTCGGGTAGAGCTTGTTCGTTTCGATGGCGTTCTGCAGCGTCTTGGTGACATGCGGTTGACCGATCAAATCCTCGAACCGCTGCGGACGGTATTTTCTTGCTAAAGCCAGGTACATAATGTCCTTCTATAATGAGAGGTGGTCCGGGAAATCCCAAACACATGCAGAATCCTGCTTATTGCTGCTACCTTTCGGTCCTGACAAGGTTCGCAGGTCTGCATTGTCGGGCTCCCGGACCATTTTTTATTGCTTATCCTGATCTTCATATAATCCCTGTTTTGGGGGACAAGTCCATCTCACCCGGAGAGGGTGGGATTCGAACCCACGGTACCGTTCCCAGCACACACGCTTTCCAAGCGTGCTCCTTAAACCGCTCGGACACCTCTCCATAGGGTGAAGCCTAATTTTATAATTAATTTTACATAAAAGCAAGCTCTCCGGGTAAAAAATCGGAGATTTTCCTAAAATAATCGGTAAATAGGTCATCGGTAAGATCGTCACTCCATCAATAGACCAGGCCGCTGAAATACCCGACCACCTGGTCATAGTCGCCGCTGGTCACCCCCGAATGGGTGTAACAAGCTTCTTCGGCCCGGGTCGCCCCGGCCTCGATGGCGGCGGTCAGCAGCATCACCGTGGGCGCCACCCCGCACATGGTGATATGTTGTTCAAGCACGGTGGTAAAAAGACCGCGGGGATCCAGCCCCAGTATCCGGGCAATCGCCTGGCGATCTTTTTTCTCGGCCGATTGGGCATCGATGTAATGACTCATGTCCGTGGAGGCGATCATCATGACCGATGGGTGGTCTTTCAGCAGGTGGCCAATTTCTTCCCCGGCTGCGGCAAGGACCGCCAGATCATGGGAAGCAATGGTTATCGGCAGGATCCTGGCCGTTGGTTTCAGGTACTGGATAAAGGGCACCTGCACCTCCAGGGAGTGTTCGCTCTGCGAGGCCAGACTGTCCGCGGCAAAATACTCCGATCCGGTCAGCAGCTCCCGCCGTAATTCTCCATCCAGGGCCACATCGCCCAGGGGGGTATTCCAAAATTCATTACTGTCCACGGCCAGGGGGTGGCCATAGCCCCGGTGGTTGACACCCAGGATAATGACCGTATCCGGTATCTCGACCAGGGAAAATCCTTTACCGGCGCAGGCCCCCGAATAGATGTAACCGGCATGGGGCGAGATCAAGCCGAGCACCTTTTTTTTGGCCGGCGAAGGCGGTATCAATTGCTCCAGCTCTTTTTCCAGGCTGGCTTTCGTCCCGGGATAAAAGGCCCCGGCCACCGCAGGTCTTCTGATCATGTTTGAGCTCCTCGCCCGATAATATACCCCCATCTCCATTTTCTGTCAACCACCCGGACTGTAAATACAGTACTTTTACCTGGATCGATAATAAAACTTCGGGGGGGGTGTTTCCGTATGAATTTTTTTAAACCGAAATGCAAAAAGGAGGTAGTTATGAAAAAATGGGTTTTGGTTTTACTGTGTTTAAGCTTTATTACTGCCGGTTTTGCCGGGAAAGACGCCAGGCTATTGCGCTTTCCCGATATCCATGACGACCTGATCGCCTTCGTCTATGCCGGCGATATCTGGACCGTACCGGCCACCGGCGGTCAGGCCAGGCGGCTGACTTCCCACCAGGGGTTCGAGCTGATGCCGAAAATATCCCCGGATGGGAAATGGATCGCCTTTTCCGGCGAATATTCCGGTTCCCGCCAGGTCTACGTCATGCCGGCGACAGGCGGCGAACCCCGGCAATTGACCTATTACAATGAGGTCGGTGAGCTCCCACCCCGCGGCGGGTACGATAACCTGGTGCTGGGCTGGACGCCGGACAGCCGCCATATCCTGTTCCGGGCCAACCGCACCCCCTGGGCCGAGCGCAAGGGCAAGCTCTTCCTGGTCAACATCGACGGCGGCTTAGAAACACCGCTGCCCATGCCGGAAGCCGGCTTTGGCGCCTTCTCCCCCGATGGCAAAGCGGTCTGTTTTACCCAGATCTCCCGCGAGTTCCGCACCTGGAAACGCTACCAGGGCGGTATGGCCGCAGATTTGTGGATATATGACCTGGAGAAGAATACCTCCCGGCGCATCACCGATTTCCCCGGCACCGACCACATGCCGCGCTGGTACAAGGATAAAATCTATTTCGCCTCCGACCGGGACCTGCTGCTGAATATGTATGAGTACGACCTGAAAACCGGGAATACACGGCAGCTCACCCATCACCAGGAATACGACGTGATGTTCCCCTCCGGTGAAGGCGGGCGGCTGGCCTATGAAAACGGCGGCTACATCTACAAATTGGACCTTCAGACCGGCACTGCCGAGAAAGTGACCGTGGATATTGCGTTCGATAACCCAGGCGTGCGGCCTTATTATAAGAATGTCGGCAAAGATATTCTTTCCGGTGACCTCTCGCCCAGTGGCAAACGGGCGGCCTTCGAGGCCAGGGGCGATATCTTCACCGTACCGGCCAAAGAGGGCATTACCCAGAACCTGACCGATTCCCAGGGCATCAGGGAAATATACCCCCGCTGGTCGCCGGATGGCAAATACCTCGTTTATTACTCGGACCGCACCGGCGAATATGAAATCTACCTGCAAGATAAAGACGGCAAAGAGAAACCCAGGCCATTGACCGAGAATAGCCACGGCTGGCGGTATGCGCCGGTCTGGTCAAAGGATAGCCAAAAGCTGCTATTCGCCGATACCAACCGGACACTCCAGGTACTGGACATCGGCAGTCGGCAGCTCACGGAGGTCGATCGTTCCGAGCGGGAGGAGTTCTTTGGCTTTCACTGGTCCCCCGATTCCAACTGGATCGTTTATTCCCGGGTAAAGGAAAACAACCAGGCCGCCCTATGGGTCTATTCCGTCAAAGAGAAAAAGAAATACCCATTAACCGAAAGCGAGTTTAACGATTATTCGCCGGTATTCTCAAACTGCGGCAAATACATTCTCTTCTTATCCGACCGCGATTTTAATCTCGACTTTTCCAGCTTTGAATTCGATTACCTGTACAACAAATCCACCCGCATCTATGCTATGGCCCTGACCAAAGACACCCCGCCGCTCTTCAAACCCAAGAACGACCGGGAAGAAGATAAAGAACCGGCCCCGGCCCCACCGGGCAAGGGTGCCAAAGAGGCGGCCAAAGATATGGTGCAAATCGATGTTACCGGCGCCGATGAGCGGGTGGTGGCCCTACCCAACATCAGGCCGGGAAACTACGGCAACCTGGTGCCCCTGGATGGTGCTATCCTCTACGCCACCGAGGATGGGGTTTTTCGCTACAATTTCGACAAACAGGAGAGCGAGTCGATCATCAAAGGCGTGGGCAGAACCGCTGTTTCAAGCGATGGAAAAAAGCTCCTCTATACCGCCGGCGACCAATACGGCATCATCGACATCGCCCCGAACCAGAAAGTGGGCGATGGCCAACTGAAACTGGATAACCTGGTCATGCAGATCGATCCCCCCAAAGAATGGCAGCAGATGTATACCGATGGCTGGCGCATCTTCCGGGACTGGTTCTATGTCCACAACATGCACGGGGTAAACTGGCCGGAGATGAAGAAAAAATATGAAGTACTGCTGCCCTATGTCAGCCACCGGCTGGACCTCGATTACATCCTGGGAGAATTGGTCGGTGAAATGAATGTCGGCCATGCCTATGTCGACCGGGGCGACTTTGCCCGGGTGGAGCGCATCGATACCGGTCTATTGGGCGCGGAGCTCACAGCCGACAGCGGGGCCGGCCGCTATATCATCAGTAAAATTTATAAAGGGGAAAACTGGAACAAGGACCGGCGCTCCCCGCTGACCGAGCAGGGCATTGTCATAAAAGAAGGCGACTACCTGATCAGCCTCAACGGCCACGATGTGACGATCAAGGACAATCCCTACCGGTTCCTGGAAAATACCGTCGATAAGCTTATCCCCATTACAGTCAACAGCAAACCCGATCTAAAGGGCACCCGGACCTATACGATCAAACCGATCAAGAGCGAATTGGAGCTATTCTACCTCGATTGGGTCGAATCCCGGCGGCAAATGGTAGACCGTCTGTCCGGCGGTCGCATCGGCTACATCCATGTACCCGATACGGCCGGCGACGGTAACCGGGAGCTCTTCCGGGGCATGTATGCCTATTATAATAAAGAGGCTTTAATCATCGACGACCGTTACAACCAGGGCGGCATGATACCCAATATCATGACCGACCTTTTGGGCCGGATCAACTATGGTTATGCGGCATCCCGGGGGTCTATCGAGGCCATACCCCAGATCGCCCACCAGGGTCCCAAAGCCATGTTGATCAACTATTATGCCGGTTCGGGCGGGGATGCTTTCCCCTATTTCTTCAAGAAGATGAACCTCGGGCCCCTGATCGGCACCCGCACCTGGGGCGGCCTGGTCGGCCTTTCCGGTAATCCCCCGTTGGTGGACGGCGGCCTGGTCAATGTGCCCACGTTCGGGTTCTTCGACGCTGCCGGCCAGTGGATCATCGAGGGTATCGGCATGCCGCCCGATATCGAGGTCATCGATGAGCCGCACCGGGTGGCCAGGGGCGAGGACCCAGCCATCGAGAAAGCGGTAGAAGTCCTGCTCAAAGAGCTGGAGAAAAATCCTCCCAAGAAAGTCAATGCCCCGGCGGATCCGGACCGGTCCAAATGGATCGAAAAGAGGAAATAAAGACTTGATCAAAGGAGTCGGCACAGATATTATCGATATCTCGCGGGTGAAAAAAACCATCGAGCGGGACAGGCGATTCGTGGATAAGGTCTTTACCGAAGAGGAAATCGCTTACTGCCAGGGAAAATTTCACCAGGAAATTCATTATGCCGCCCGGTTTGCCGCCAAAGAGGCGCTCTTTAAGGCGCTGGGCACCGGCTGGCGGGGCGGCATGGCCTGGCAAGATATTTCGGTCGGTAACGATGAGCTGGGTAAGCCGGGGATAACCCTCTCCGGCAAGACCCAGGAGTATTTCCTGGATAAAGGGTGCAGTCACATCCACCTATCCCTGTCCCACACCCGCCTCTATGCTGTCGCCTTTGTCGTCATCGAGTAAACCGCCGGGGTCTGGCGCTATATCGGTATAGCGCCATTTATCAGCCGTCCCTTTGCCGTCGGCCTCACAGCGGAAGAGACACAACCGGAAGGAGGCCGCTTATCCCGGTGGGGTGATCGCTACAAGATGTTGCCCGATATGGATCAGATTTGGGCGATATTCGCCAGGGGTAAAGATTGGGGATTGAAAAAAGATCGGTTTTTGATTACAATACGGGTATGGAAAAAAAAGAAGTATTAGAGGGTAAAGATATCATCGAAAAGAAGGATGTCACTGAAAACAAGGAGATAAAGGATATCGGTGTTTTCTTCTCAGAGCAAGACGCCCACCTGACGCAGGCCCAGAAGTGGGAGCAGATATTCGATGCCTGGCTCGATAAGATCGATCAGAAACGATTGATGTTCGAACTCTTTGAACTCAAACTCTGGTTTGAGGGCATGGAAGAGTTCTTCTCCTCCGCCTATTTCGAAAACCTCTCCTTTAAGTACCAGACAGGCGATTTACGGAATTATTACGTCCACCTGGCCACCTTCTCCCAGGTGGTGGGCAAGATACTCAGCCACTTGAAAAATCTTGATTTTGAGAAAGACAAATTATTCCAGAATTTCGAGGACTTTATTCTGGAGAAACTCCTGGAAAATTATTCAACCAAAACCTTCCCTTATCTCAAGGATGTCTACTCGCCTGAGTCCTGGTTTTATGAGCTGCGGATTTTCATGCAAAACCTGCGTAATGTCCTGGTCGAACTAATCAGCCTGGATACCATTTCCCTGAAAGCCTATTCCTCGCTCAAACGCCTGTACCGCAAGGAGCTGATGAACAACTCTATTATGATCTCCCTCTTAAAGGGCAACTTCATCCCCAAGATGGACAAGATTTACCAGCAAGATATCTGCGATATCATCACCTCGATCAAGGACAAAAAACTGAAACGCGATATCGGCATTTTCTTCATCCTGGCTTTCCGGGTGCTGAAGATTAATGGTTTTATCGACTCGAACATCAGCAAGGCCAAGAATGTCCAGATCATTATCCCCCTGGTATTGGCCTTGAAAAAGAACTTCGATTATATCTTCTCCTTTTATGACGTCCTCTTAAAAAATAGCCTGGGAGGGTTCCTGGAAGAGAAAAAATGCGGCGATATCGACCGGGGCTTCATGGCGTACAGGTTCGAATACCAGAAAATTTATGCCGGCGAATTCCCTTATTACTTCGAGGCCGATAGTGAGAAGGTGAATAAGCGGAAATTGTTAAAGAATACGGCGGTGCTCTCCACCCTGGCCACGCAGCAGTTGATCGAATCTGTAGCCCGGATATTTAACCCGGAAATCAACGGCGAGCAGTTATTCGGCGATTTTATTCCCCGGGAGCAGATGGTAATGGAATTGAAGAAGAAACTGGAGGGCCTATACAATAAGATCAACGAGTACTTTTCCAGACGGGGCGAGTTATCCTCTGCCGATGTGCTGTTCGAGGTCAACCTGTTCATGGAGAACGACTTAAATTACCTCATCTACAAGGATTGGAACGATTTTTTGAAGTTCCATCAAACGCTGATCAAATCGGATTTTACGCCGGAATTTAAAATAAATCTCAAGGCATTCCAGGGTTTTATCGCTAAAATTTTAAACGAGATTAAAGCTGGGAAAGCCAAATAGTCAAGAAACCTGGAAAAAACGGAGGCTCTAATGGGTGTGGAAAAAACGTTTGTGATGATCAAGCCTGATGGTATCCAGCGGGAGTTTGTCGGCGAGATCATTTCCCGGCTCGAGCGCAAAGGGCTGAAGTTGGTGGCCATGAAGATGATCATGCTGGACCGGGCCCTGGCCGAAAGGCATTATACCGAACATCTGGGTAAGTATTTCTACGAGCGATTGATCGATTTCATTACCTCGGGACCGGTGATCGTCTCCGTCTGGGAAGGGCTCGATGCCATTCGACTGGTCAGGCGCATGGTCGGCGCCACCAGCCCGGAAGAGGCCGAAATGGGTTCGATCCGGGGCGATTACGTGATCTGCACCACCTTTAACCTGGTCCACGCCTCAGATTCCCTGGAGACAGCTGGGCGGGAGATCGGCATATTCTTTAAAGATGATGAACTCTTCGATTACTCCCTGACCATCACCAAATTCCTCGGCCAGTAATCGCCCCCAGGACAAGCTTTTTCCCTTCGGACTATTGGCCCCGGTAGCGAATAGTCGTTTCCCCCTGTCATAAAAATTGACAATTATTCTTCATTCGCTTATAATCTACCCAAGCGAGGTCAGAATGAGGTCCCTGGAACTGGATATCCTGTATGATAAACTGGACTACAAAAGCGGCGGTTTGTACCCGGTAACGAATAATCCTTCCGACCTGACCGGCAGCAACGATTGGCTCGAAAAAGGCGAATGGCTGGCCGCAGCCAAACGAGCCGGCGCTGAAAAAATCTTTTTTGTCGATAATAACCCGGTGGTTGTTTTTACCTCTTGTGATGGCGGTATCGAAGAAAAAATCAAAGCCTTCAACCGGACCTGGTGCCTGGCCCGGCCACGCCTCCTGTTTCTTGCCTCCCCGGGCGAGATCACCGTTTATGACCTGGCTCAAAAGCCTATTAATGAAAACAAACAAGACGATTGGGGAAAACTTGAAAGTCTGATTACTCTGAATGCCCTGGGAGATGTTGCCCATGAATTGCAGGCATACCACCGGGACCATTTAGAATCGGGCCGTTTGTTCGCCGATGAGAGATTCGGCAACCTGGACAACCGTGCCGATAAGGCCCTTATCGGTGATCTGAAGGCCGTGCGCCGGGAATTGATCCGGGCCGGACTTGACGGGCCAAAGGTTCGATTTGCCCATGCCCTGATCGGGAGATCCATTTTTATCCGTTACCTGGAAGACCGGGGTATATTGACCGAAGATTATTTTCTCCAGGTGGCCCGGCAAAACCCTGACTGGGGCGATCTGTTAAGTAATCCTGCCCGGGGGATAGGCATCGATTTTTCTTCACGGCAAACCTTTTATCCGCGGGTATTGGCAGACAAAGCATTCACCTATGCCCTATTCAGGAGACTGGCCAGAGATTTTAACGGCGACATGTTCCCCGATGTCGATGCCGAAGAGGCGGCGGTCACCCCGGCCCATCTAAAGTTGGTCCAGGGTTTACTGTATGGCCAGGACGGTATCCAGAAAAACCTCTTTTTCTATTCTTATAACTTCGCTATCATTCCCCTGGATTTGATCAGCTCGATCTACGAGGAGTTTTATCATATTCCGGTAAGCGAAGATAAAAAGGATACCCGGAAGCGCCAGGATGGGGCCTATTACACACCCCCGGTGCTGGTCGAATTTGTGCTTTCCCGTCTCTTAACACCTGAAGTAATCGAGAAGAAACCACGGGTACTCGATCCGGCCTGCGGTTCCGGGATTTTCCTGGTGGAAGCGTTCAGGCGTTTCGTCCGGTATAATTGGTTTAAAAATAGACGCCCCCCAACATTCGATGAACTAAAGCTCATCCTGAAGGAGCAGATCGCCGGCCTGGAAATTAATGAAGAGGCGGCCCGGATCACCGCCTTTAGCCTCTATCTATCTATGCTCCATTACCTTGACCCACCCTCGATCACCCAACAAATCAAAGCCGGCAATAGACTCCCCAACCTGCTGGCTGACCCCAACAACTCCGGTGAAAACCATTTCCACTGTATCCTGCCGGGGAATGCTTTCGATATGGCCCTCATCGAGTCAAACCCCACCTGGCAAGAACGCTTTGGCAAGGGCTGCGCCGATGTCATCGTCGGTAATCCACCCTGGGGCGCGACCGGGAAGGATGCCGACCAGGAAACGAAAACACGGCATCAAAAGCTTGTCGATTGGTGCAAAACCAACAGCAAACCGATTGGCGATAAAGAGCCTTCGCAGGCTTTTCTCTGGCGGGCCCTGGATTTTCTGAAAGAGAATGGCAAAGCCGGGATGCTGGTATCTGCCGGGGTTCTATTTAAACATCATGATAAATCGCAGGCATTCAGGAAACAATGGTTAGAGGGTGTCAGGCTGACCGAGGTGTTTAATTTCTCTCACATCCGCACAATTTTTTTCAAGGGCGCGATTTCCCCGTTCCTGGCTATTTTCTTCAGCCGGGCAGAACAGGCCGACCACCCGGTTTACTATTGGACGCCCAAACAATACCCGGTGGTTAAAAAAGTTCAATCGATTCTACTATCGAAAAATGACTTGAGAATCATCCAAAATTCTAACCTATCCGACTATCGAATTTGGAAGATAAATACCTGGGGCTCTCACCTGGATCGAAAATTTTTGGGCTATCTTAATCATCATCCATACACAATTTCATTAGAAAGTGAAACCCTTTTCAGCCGTGTTGGATTCATAATAGGCAATAGGAGAAACAATGCCGATTGGCTATCTAAATACAAAAAAGTAAAGATAACTGCTTTTTCCAGGTATGAAAAGCTTGACCAAGAATCCTTCGAGGAAGTTCCATCCGAAGTACAATGCTATGGAGGTGGAGAGGATAGTTTTAATGGTCAAAGGATTGTGGTTTTAGAAGCGCCGCGTCAGGCTGATGGGGCCAATGGAAGGATAGAAGCGCGATTTGAAACGGAGCCATACGCATATAATCACTCTTTCCATATCCTGAAGTTGTCGGACGGAGCCGGGTGGAAATATCGTGTTGTCATAGGTATACTATGGTCTTCTTTTGCTAAGTACTATCTTTTTTTGACCACATATTTTTGGGGTTTGTGGCGTGATAAGATACTGCTTAATGAGCGACGGCAACTCCCGGTGGTTCTCGATCAAGCCAACCCGGCGACCGCGAAGGTTATCGCCATTGTCGATCAGCTCCGCAGCTTCCATCCCCTTCAACAGGATATCACGGAACCCGGCGGTATGCCCGGCGATAAGATTGAGGCCCAGCGGCGCGAATGGGAAGCTCAACTTGATGATGCGGTCTTTGAACTCTACGGTTTAAATGAAGAGCAAATCGATCTGATTCATGATCTCTGCGATGTGACTCTACCTTTCTATTACAATCCTCTTAACAGCTTGGGGGCAATGCCAGCCGTAAAAAATGGCGACTTATCCTGGATTGATAACTATGTGCACACGTTCTGCCGGCGCTGGAACGCCTACCTGGGAGAGGATGAAGAGATGCGGGCAGAGGTTCATCTCGGGGCGCATGGTAACATCGTGGCCGTGGAGTTCTTCCCGGCAGATCGGCATGATCCCTGGCATCTTATTCCAAAAGAGGATACCTGGTCTTATATCCTGGAAGAGATCGGCAAGGCGCTGCCCCAGCCGTTGGGGACTTCACAGATCATACTGGATGGCCTGGTACATATCGTTTCCGATCGGGGGATCATCGTCATCAAGCGAAATGAGAAGCGTTTCTGGACGCGCAGCCTGGCCCGGGAAGATGCCGATGCCGCCCTCTGTAAACGTATGACCCTCCCTCAAGAAGGTAGACCCGCTTAATGGCCAGACGCTCAATACCGTCATTTATCATTCTCTGGAAGCGGCACCGGGAACTCTACCGGGGAGTATTTTCCGATGCGCTTCTCTTATTGGCCCAAAAGGATACTGTACCCGGGGATGAGGACGCCATTTCTGAAGTGCTTTGCGTGCTTCTCCGGCAGGTCTGTTGGGAAAGAAATCAAGCCGGACAGGGTAAAAAAGAAATACGGCTACCGGTCTGGGAATCTCCCATCCAGCCGGTAAATGAGGCTGAGCTGAGAGGCGGGAAAAAGAGGAAACGCCCCGATTTTACCTGCAGTTGCATCGATCCCCTGGCCGATTCACCCGAACGATGCGAAATATCGCTTCATGTAGAATGCAAACGGTTAGGAAGAGCGGCTAGCACTTCATGGGAGCTCAACAAAAATTATGTAGATCATGGAATCAAGAGGTTTGACTGTCCAGATCATGGGTACGGCAAGCGGTCGCCCTCCGGGATGATGATCGGTTACATCACCGGCATGACGCCTGGGGAAATCGAAACAGAGGTCAACACCCAGCAAAAGAAGCAGTTACCCAATTTCCCCGGACTCAGGTTCATATTCGATGATAAAAATCTCTGTCGAACCTGCCAGGAGATCGAAAGAAGGAATGTTTTACCTGCTCGATTCGAGCTGGATCACCTCTGGGTAGACCTTCGGCATGCCTATCAGGGTGAGGAAAATCGAGTAGGGGATATTGTTGACCCGGTGTAAACCTTTGGGGGGGCGGGTTCGTTTAATCTTAGATATAAAAGATTGGAGGTTTGCGGATGACGAAATTTTTGTTGTGGTTAATCTTGTTGTTCCTGTGCTGGCCCCTGGCATTGCTGGCCATCATCCTGTATCCCCTGGTGTGGTTGCTGATGCTCCCCTTCCGTTTGTTGGGGATTGCTGTGGATGGCGTTTTCGGACTCCTGCGGGCGATCATCACCCTGCCGGTACGCATTCTTGGGGGTTCCGGTCGCTAGAGCCGCTCATTTCTATCATTTTTTAAAAAAAAGGGGAAGTAGTAACTACTTCCCCTTTTATAACTTAAATGTATCGAGTTAATTTACACCGACAGTTACTCAGAACCTGCAACCCGATCGACGAGAAGTCCGATGACCTCTATACCAGCATTCCTGATCGCATTCATCACTTCCTGGACTTTGCCATAGGGAACATCGCTATCGGCTCTTAAACCGACTTTCCGTTCCGATAACTTTTTTTCTTCCATTTTTTCTTCAATCAAGGCAGCCAGTTTGGTGATATCGGGTACTATCTTCTCATCAAAGAAGATGTTTCCGTCTTTCTCTAAGAACACGGTAAGCATTTGTGCGGCTTGAGGTTGTTCGACAGTATTGACTGCTTCAGGAAGTTTGACATTCGCGCCTTTCTGGATCATTGGCGTAACCACCATGAAGATGATCAGGAGTACCAGTAATATGTCGCACAGCGGGACAACATTGGGCTCTGAGTTTAACGATTTACTACCGCCAACCTTTACGCTCATAAAAGGCTCCTTATTATTTGCCCTTTTTGGCTTTCATCTTGATAAAGTGGTCGATCAGTTCGGAAGAGGCATTGGCCATTTCACCCGAAAAGATATCTACTTTATTTAACAAGGTATTGAAGAACCAAACGGCAATAACCGCCACGCCAATACCGGCGCCGGTTGTGATCAGCGCCTCGGCAATACCGCCGGCTACTGTACCTATACCACCGGCCCCAGTAGCAGCCATGCTCTGGAAGGCGGTGATAATTCCAAAAACGGTCCCAAACAGACCGACAAATGGTGAAGTGGAACCGATGGTGGCCAGTCCGTTTAGACCTCTCTTGAATTCGGCCACACTCTTAATGGTGGATCTCTCGATTGCTCTCTTAGCCGATTCGACTACTTCAGCATGAGGAGTCTTGCTTTCTTCCTGGAATTGCAGTTCGTTCAAACCGGCAACCAGGACTTTCGCCAGGTGACTGTTCTTGAATTGTTTATCGGTTGATAACTTTATAGATTCTTCGATCTTGCCTTCTTGCCAGAGTTTGCTGATGACTCTAAGCAGTGTATTGGACTGTTTCTTGGCCTTGTAGAAGACAATCAATCTTTCGACACCAACGGCAACAGCGTAAACCGACATTATAAGCAGGATAAAAATGACTAGCCGCGGGAGGGTTCCCATTGACTCCCACATTGAAGTTAACGTAAACTGATGCATATAAGCCTCCTATATTCTTGAAATTATTGCTGACTCAGGTTGAAATCGACGACAACGGTGAATAGAACCGCCCTCGGCACACCATTGAGGATGTAGGGTTCATATATCCATTGTTTGACAGCCTCGACAGCAGCACCATTCAGAAGCGGATGTCCACTGATGATGCGCACGGAATCGGGGATAACCCGCCCGTAAATGTCTGTGGCTGCATCGATAACGACTTTCCCCTGGATGCGGGCCCTGAGGGCCACCTCCGGGTAATCGGGCCTGATTTTCCTGATTAACTTGGGTTGCTGGATATTGGCAATACGGATGGCTTTGGCCGCTTCGGCAGCACCCGGTGTCCCGAGCACGCCGCCGACCACGCCGCCTTCGACGCCGCCTTCGACGCCGCCTTCGATGCCACCATCATCCATACCGAAATTGCCGAACTCTTCTTCTTGAATCACTTCCGGTATTTCGATCGGTGCGACCAATCTTCCAGTTGATGTTATTCTTTGTTCCGAATTTGTTTTACCTTCTTCGCTCTTTTCGCTTCTCCGCGTGCCTTTTTTCTTGGCAGCCGGCGGTGGAGGTACAGCTTTTGGTGCAGGAGCGGACATGAAAATGTCTATTACCTTAACATCAGGTAAGCTCGCCTCTGCTTGCAACAGGGGTACAACCACCAATGCGCCGATACACAAAGCATGAACGAGAAAAGAAATGGGGAAGGTTACCCACGTACTGCTGGCTCGTTTCCTGCCACCGGTAACGATCAATGATTCTTCGAACATTTTAACCTCCCTATACTCGAATTTTTAGGGGCAAGAGTTAATATATAACATTTTTTCATAGAATGCAAGTCCTATTAGCTGGTTTTTTTTACTCCGAGGAATTTTTTTTGCCAGACCTTTAACCAGGCGCATGATTGATAGATGGTTGAATAGGAACCGGAGATGACGCCCACCAGCATGGTGAAGGAAAAGCCGTACAGCACTTCTCCACCGTAGACGACCAGGGCCAGGACGGTGATCAAGACTGTGCCCGAGGTGATGATGGTTCGGCTCAAGGTCTGGTTGATGCTCTTATCGAGCAGGATATCGATTTTCTCTTTCCTCATAACCTTTATATTGTCCCTGATGCGGTCGAAGATGACGATGGTGTCGTTGATGGAGTAACCGACAATAGTCAGGATGGCGGCCACCACGGACAGGGAGACTTCGATGTTGAAGAAGAGGATAAAGGAGAGGCAGACCAGCACGTCATGGAACAGGGTCAGCACGGCAGCCACCCCGTAGATGAACTTGAAGCGGAAGGCCATGTAGACCAACATACCGATCAATGCGAAGATGGTGGCCTTGGTGGCCTGGTCCCGTAACCGCTGCCCGACCTGGGGCCCGACAAATTCCGAGCTCAACAGGTTGAAATGGGCCAGGTAAGTGCCTTCTTTGAGGGCAGACAGGACCCGTTTTTTCAGATCGGTTTTTTCCAATTCCTCGAAACCGGTGATCACGCCGGTGATATTTCCCTCGGCATCCTTCTTGGTCTTCCGGTAATCGAGGATTTGTTGGGCCGCTTCTTGCGCGTCTTCCTGGGATATTCCCCGGGAAGTGAGGGCATCGATGATGGCACTATCGCCGCTGTTATTCAAATCGACTTTTTCGGACTTAAAATGGGTCTTCTCCTCTGCGGTCATCATGGCCTCTTTGATGAGGTTGACCTTCTTCTCGTGCTCAGCAAAGTCGTTTTTTCCAGTGGTATCGGCTGTTTTCAGTACCGCCTTGATGAAGAATTTGTTCTCCTTGGCTACCCGGACGATTTCGGCATCACCCAGCCCCAGTTCGCCCAACGATTTTCTCAGCTCATCGATGGTGACTTTATCCTTAAAGCTGACCTCGACCAGTGAACCGCCGACGAAATCGATGCCCATGTTGAAGCCTTTGGTGAAAAACAGGACTAAACCGGCAGCTATGATCAGACCGGAAAGGAGAAAGGCGTAAAACGCCTTGCTCATGAATCTAAAATTCGGTTCTTTATCGAATATTTTCATCGCTCTGCTCCTGTTAGATGCTAATCTTCTTCAACTGCCGTTTGTGCCCGTAGACGATCTCAAACATGATGCGGGACACGAATACAGCCGTAAACATACTGGCCAGGATACCGATAATCAGTGTCACGGCAAATCCCTGGATGGGGCCGGTCCCGAACTGGTAGAGGAATATAGCGGCCACGACGGTGGTCAGGTTGGAGTCGAGGATCGTGCCGAAGGCTTTTTTAAAGCCCGAATCTATGGCCGATTTGGGCGACTTGCCCGATCTTAGATCCTCTTTTATCCTCTCGAACACCAGCACATTGGCATCGACCGCCATACCGATGCTCAGGATGACGCCGGCAATACCGGGCAGGGTTAAAGTGGCTTTGAAGTAACCCAGGATTCCCAGCAGGATAACCATATTGAGAATCAAGGCCAACACCGAGTTTATACCGGCCCCCTTGTAGTAAAACAACATGAAAGCTATTACCATCAAAAGACCGGCAATGCAGGCCCAAAGCCCCTTGCGGATGGAATCTGCGCCCAGGGAAGGCCCGATGGTCCTCTCTTCCAGGTATTTCATGGAAGCCGGGAGCGCACCGGAGCGAAACATGACCACCATGTCGTCCACCTGTTGGGCCGTATAATGACCGGTAATCACGCCGCCCATGTGGGCCGGGATTTCTTCATTGATGACGGGTGCAATGAGCACCCGGCTGTCCAGCACCACGGCCACTCTCTTGCCGACGTTATTACGGGTGTATTCCTGGAATTTCAACCCACCCTTGGTCTTTAAAGAGAAACCGATGATCGGGGCGCCGAATTCATTTTGTGTCGGCCGGGCATTCTTTAAATCGAGACCGGTAACCACCGATTCGGCTTTCAGTATCATGTAGCCTTTATTGTAGGTCCGGGTGTTGTTTTTCAATATGATGATATCATCCGGGAGTTGGCCATTGTACTTGGCCAGGGCTTCCTCTTCGGTATCATACGGACCATCGACCACCTCTTTCCATTCCAGCATGGCCGTGCTCTGGATCAGGTTCTTGATCCTATCGGGGTCGCTGATGCCGGGCAAGAGCACCAATAGTCGGTCGCCTTTGCCGGAAAATCCACCCAGCCGTTGCACCTGGACTTCGGCCAGGCCGATAGCATCGACCCGGTTACGAATTTTTTCCAGGGCCTGGCTGATGGTTTGATCACGCCAGCTCGCTTCCACATTGGGTTTTAAGTTCAGGGTGGCGAGACTGGCGGAAAAGGTATAGGTCCACTCGCGGAAATCATCATCGAATATATCTTTGATGTTCCTTTCGTCATCGAAATTAACGCCTGTTACTTCGATTTTTTTTGCCCCTTTTCGCGACACTTTCTCAACATTAATACTGGCATCCTTGAGCAGTTTTCTCAACTGGGCTACATATTGATCGGTCTGGGCAGCCACCCCTTCATCGGTTTGGACTTCCAGGACCAGGTGGGTTCCCCCCCGCAGGTCCAGGCCCAGGACGATCTTTTTTTCAAGGGGATAGAAAGACCATACGGATAGCCCAATGATCACCAATACCAGGACGATTTTCCAGGTCAATTGTGTTTTCATCATTGCCTCCAAAAGAACATTTATTTTGAATCAGAGTATCTTCATGTTTCATTCGGCTTCCCGGTATGCGCTTACCGGAACGGCCTTATTTTTCCGCGGCATCGCTGCCGGTGGAATCGATTACCGTTGAGATCGATGATTTCAATACCTGAAGCCGGGTATTCTTATCCACCGAGATCTCCACGCGATCATCCATGACCCTGACCACCGTTCCAAAAACACCGCCGGCGGTGATCACTCTTTCGCCGCCCTTAAGCGATTGCACCATTTCCAGGTGCTGTTTCTGCCTCTTGCGTTGGGGCCGGATTATCAAAAAATAAAAGATAACAAAAATAGCCCCCATCATGATCAGGGAGGGCCACATACTGGGGGCCTGTGCGCCGCCCGCGGTTTGTTGTCCGTATAAAAACATCTTACACTCCTTGTTGGTATTTTTCTAAGAAATCCGCCTGGAATTTCTTAAAAGATGCGTAATGGATAGCATACCTTATTTTGGACATAAAATCAAGATAAAAATGGATATTGTGCCGGGAGAGGAGAATCGCGGCATTGATTTCCCCGGTCAGGTAAAGGTGGCGCAAGTAAGCGCGAGAGTAGTTCTTGCATGTGTAACAGGCACATTCCCCATCGATTGGGGCCTGGTCGAACCGGTACCGCTGGTTCTTGATGTTCAGCTTACCCCTGGAAGTAAAGAGCTGGCCGTTCCGGCCATTGCGGGTGGGCAGCACGCAATCGAACATGTCGATTCCCTGGGCCACGGCAAACAGGATTTCTTCCGGTGTGCCCGAGCCCATCAGGTAATGCGGTTTTTCCCCAGGCAGCCGGGGAACGGTATAAGCCACCAGTCGCTCGAATTCTTCCCGCTTCTCCCCGACGCTCAATCCCCCGACCGCATAGCCTTCAAAGTCCAGGTTGCCCAAAATGGCCACCGATTCGGCCCGCAGGTCCTCATATAGTCCCCCCTGGACAATGGCGAACTGGGAATTGCCGCTGGGTTTTTCTAAGAACCTGTTCCGCGCCCGTTCAGCCCAATGGTGGGTTAGGTCTAGTGCTTTTCGATCCATTTCTCTCGGTGCCGGGTAAGAAGCAAAGTAATCCAGCACCATCTGGATGTCCGAATCGTAGACACCCTGGATATCGACCACATCCTCGGGCCGGAGAAAAAAACTGCTGCCGTCGATATGGGATTTAAACGACACCCCCTCATCGCCGACCCGGCACTGTCCTTGCAGGGAATAGATCTGGAAACCGCCGCTGTCGGTGAGTATGGGCCTGTCCCAACCGATGAAACGGTGGAGAGAGCCGAATTTCTCGATGACCGGCAGGCCCGGTCGCAAGAACAGATGGTAGGTGTTTCCCAAAATGATCTCCGCCCCCATCTCCTTTAAATCTTTTTCGGTCAAGGCTTTTACCGCGCCAACCGTACCCACCGGCATGAATACCGGCGTGTCGATAGTACCCCGCCGGGTCTCGAGCACACCGGTACGCGCCCGGGTTTCCCGTTCCTCTTTCAGCACGGTAAAAAACATGGTCCTTTATCCTTTTCTGCCGGTCCGGTCAAAATGTCGAACACCAGGCCGGCCACCCTTCCCGGATCGACTGTGCCGCCGTCCCGGCGGCTGATTGCCGCCCCCGTCAATGTACCGGGCCCAACCATCGTGAAACGGATGCCGGGAAAAGCTTCGGCCCAGGAGGCGGTAATCAATCGCAGGGCATTTTTGGCCGTTGCATAGGCGAGAATTTTCCGGTAGGCTTTGATTTCCCCGGCAAACTCAAAGCCCAGGTTGACCACCCCCATCAGCGGTGCATGGCGGATAAAGAAACCGGTAATCTCCACCGCGGTGATGACATTGCCATGAAAATCGGCAGAGAAATCTTCGGCCGTTAACTGCGCCGTATCCTTATAGGTGATCGGCCCATAATTGTTGACCAGCAGAGGGCAATCGCCCAGGGAAGCGCGGTTCTCCTGTAAGAACGAGCGGATTTTAGATAGGCTGGAAAAATCGGCCCTTACCCATTGACAGTTTTCCCTTTCCGCCGGTTTGTGCCGGTGGTACTGACCGACCACCCAAAAACCGTTCCGGCAGAATACATCTGCCAGGGCCCGGCCCAATAAGCCGGAAACCCCGGTAATAAAGACTTTTTTATTCATTGACCGGGAGCCAAACCCTTCTTGAACAACTCCACCGTGTTTTGCATGAGCATGGCCACGGTCATCGGCCCCACCCCGCCCGGGACCGGCGTGTAAAAAGAGGCTTTATCGTAAGCCGGGTAATGGATATCGCCGGCATAGGCGTAACCTTTTTTTTCAAACTTCTCCTGCTGGCTTTCATCGCAGTACTGCCGCACCTCATCCCTCTTATCCAGGTAGTTTGTGCCCACATCGATCACTATCGCCCCATCTTTAATCATATCGGCCGTAATCACCGCCGGCCGGCCCACGGCGGCGACCACCAGGTCTGCCCGCTTGACCAGCGAGCCCAAATCCCGGGTCTTCGAGTGACACAACGTCACCGTGGCATCCCGGTTGGATAACATGGTGAAGAGCGGTTTTCCCACGATAAAGCTCCGGCCCACCACCAGCGCATTCATGCCGGTGACATCGAGCTTATAGTGATCTATGAGTGCCATCACCCCGGCCGGCGTACAGGGAAACAAATGGGCCCGGTTTAAGAGCACCATGCCCAGGTTGAATGGATGGAAACAATCCACATCTTTGGCCGGATCCAGGTGATCGAGGATGTCCCAGACCGGGAATTTTTTCGGTAAAGGCAATTGCACCAATACCCCGCTGACCTCTTTGGCCCGGTTCAGTTCCTGGATACGGGCGATCAATTCCTCCCGGCCCGCATCGGTGCCCAGGCGTACCACCCGGGAAAAGATGCCCAACTCGGCCGCCGCTTTTTCCTTTGATTTTACGTAAGTCCGTGAGGCCGGGTCAGCGCCGACCAGGACCACCGCTAAACCCGGCACCCGGCCGGTCCGGGCTTTCAGATCAAGAATTTCATCCTTTAATCGCGCCTGGATCTCTTGCGCCAGCCCTTTGCCGTCTAACGGTTCCATATCGTTAAACCCCGGCCATACTCCGGCCTATTCCCACAGGGCGTGGGTGACCAGGCCGTCCTTCAATTTGGGCTCAAACCAGGTCGACTTGGGCGGCATGAACTTGCCCGAATCGGCCACCTTGAACAACTGTTCGATAGTGGTCGGGTAGAGGGAGAAGGCCACTCTGTAGCCCTCTTCATCCACCAGCCGCTCCAGCTCAGCCGCACCGCGGATACCGCCGACAAAATTGATGCGCTTGTCCGTGCGCGGGTTGTCGATGCCCAATATCGGGCCCAACAAAATATCCTGCAAGACAGAGACATCCAGGCTCCGGATCGGGTCCTGGGTATCGTAAGTACCCGCCTGTGCTTTCAACCTGTACCATTTGCCGCCGATATACATGCAGAATTCGCCGTACATTTCCGGTTTCTTTTTCCCCAATTCTTCACAAAAGAATTTCTCCGACAGCTTGAGAAAGAAATCTTGCTCGGAAAGGTTGTTTAAATCCCGCACCACCCGGTTGTAGGGCATGATATTCAATTGATCGTGCGGGAAGATCACGGCCAAAAAGAAATTGTATTCCTCGTTACCCGTATGGTGCGGGTTTTCCTGTTGCCGTTTATCCTTGATGCGGCTGGCCGCAGCCGACCGGTGATGACCATCGGCCACGTACAGGAAATCCACCTGGGCAAATTCTTTCTTAAGGGCCTCGATCAGCCCATCGTCGCTGATTACATAGAGAATATGGCGAACTCCGTCCGGGCTGGTGAAATCGTACACCGGGTCTTTGCTCCGTCCTTTTTGCAGGAGTCCCAGGATCGAATCCCGGTTTTTATAGGCAAGAAAAACCGGTCCCGACTGGGCATTAAGGGTCTCGATATGCCGCATGCGGTCCTCTTCTTTATCGGGTCTGGTTAATTCATGCTTCTTTATGATATCTTGCTGGTAATCAGCGACCGAGGCCCCGGCCACCAGCCCGATCTGGACATGGTGTCCCCATACCTGTTTATAGATATAGAAGTTTTTCCGGTCATCCTGAAATAGGATATCGAATTTTAAAAATTTTTGAAAATTCTCTTTACCTTTGAGATAAACCCGGCCCGAATAGGGATCTATCCCCGGGGACAGATCGACCTCGGGTTTACTGATGCGTAAAAAAGAGAAGGTGTTCTCTGTAGTAATGGCTCTTGCTTCTTCCGAATCCAGTACGTCATAGGGTGGGGCCGCCACTTTTTCGGCCACGTTTCGTTTGGGTCTGATACCTTTAAAGGGTTCTATTCGTGCCATGTTTCCTCCAGGACAATCATAGTTTTATTTTTAAGGATATATTATAAATAATCGCACCTTGATGTCAAGCCCATATTTGATTTCTTGCCGGATCGCCGTAAAATTCTCCGGTGTACCACCCGGTTCCCGGGTTCTTGACAAATATTTGCATTTAGGCTAAATTCAGGTTTCCTGATAACCATTTCAAAAAAGAGTAACAACCAGGAGGAGGATCATGCATCCTGTCATCGAATGGAAAAATGACCGGGTGGTCATGCTCGATCAACGGGCGCTGCCCACAGAAGAGACGTACATCGAACACACCGATTATATCCAGGTGGCCCAAAGTATCAAAGATATGGTCATCCGCGGCGCTCCGGCCATCGGCGTGGCCGCGGCCATGGGCATTGCCCTGGGGGTTTTGAAGGCCGAAGGAGACCTGGAAGAGGCATTTGACCGCATCGTGCGGACGATCTCGGCCACCCGGCCGACAGCCGTCAACCTTTTCTGGGCCGCTGAGCGGATGAAAAAGGTTTTTGCCGCCCATAAGCACGATCCCCGGCTGTTAAAGCAAAAGCTCGTCGAAGAGGCCCTGGCCATCGACCGGGAAGATGTGGAGATCAACAAGCGCATCGGGCAGAATGGCGAAAAACTGTTGACATCCGGCCAGACGGTGTTGACCCACTGCAATGCCGGGGCATTGGCCACTGCCGGTTACGGCACGGCCCTGGGCGTGATCCGGGCGGCCGTGGCCGGGGGCAAGAAGATCGCCGTGGTGGCCGATGAGACCCGTCCCTATCTCCAGGGCGCGCGCTTGACCGTGTGGGAGCTCCAGCAGGACAAGATACCGGTGCGGTTGATTACCGACAATATGGCCGGTTACCTGATGGGCCAGGGGAAGATCGATGCCGTTATCGTCGGCGCCGACCGAATCGCCCGGAACGGCGATACGGCCAATAAAATCGGCACTTACTCGGTGGCCATCCTGGCCCAGTACCACAATATCCCTTTTTACGTGGCCGCCCCCCTGTCCACCATCGATATATCGATCGCTTCCGGCGACCAAATTCCCATCGAAGAGCGGGATAAGGAAGAGGTCTTAAACTTCCGGGGCCAGCGCATCGCCAGACCGGAGACCGATGTCTCAAACCCGGCCTTCGATGTCACCCCCCAGCGCCTCATTACCGCTATTATTACCGAAAAGAGGGTTATCACCCCGGAGTTTGAGCCGGGGATTAAAAAGTTATTTTCCGCCTGAAAATGAATCAGGGCAGCCCGGAAAACCAGGCTGCCCTGTTTGGGTCGAATAAGCGGTCATCGTCGCTTAGTGGATCTGGATCGGTATCTCTTTGGGTTTGGCTTGTTCGGCTTTGGGGAGTTTCAGCTCCAGGATACCGTTCTTCATGGTAGCGGAAATCTTTTGGTTATCCACGTTCTTGGGCACATTGAAGGAACGGGAGAAGCTGCCGGAACAACGCTCACATCTATGGTATGCCTCTTTATCGATCTCTTTTTCTTCTTTTCTTTCGCCCTTGATGGTCAGCATGTTGTCATTGAACTCGACGAACACGTCCTCTTTGGCGATGCCCGGGAGCTCCACTTTGAACATGTACTCATCCTTGGTCTCCAGAATGTCGGTGGCCGGATGCCAATTCGCCATCTTCATTTCCTGGTCTTCATACTTGGCGAATAGATCGTCCTCGAAGAACCGATTTAATTGCTTCTGCATATTCGCCAGGTCCCTGTAGGGTTGCCATTTTAATAACGTCATGTTAAACCTCCTATACGTTGTTTTTTTTTACACCCATAATATACAATAATTTTTCAAATTTGTCAACACTATTATAAAATTTATCTTAGTGTGTCGTTATCAACCTTTGATTTTCTCTCATCCTTTTGTGCCACAAGATCTAAAAAGCGGCTTAGCGATCTTCGCAGGAATTCCTGCCTGGAAGCATTCTGTGTTGACCGGAGATTCGGTTTTTGTTATAATAAAAACAGAGTTCGGTAAACGACAAGGAGGTGCTAATATTTTTTAATGGTATCCGCGCTTAATAAAGACAAGGACAAAAGTGAACCAATCGGTGTGTGGTTTAGCGTCTCGGATGGGTTTTGAAAGTATAGCCCATGAAAACTTTCGGCCAATACAGAATATGAGGTAAAAATGAGAAGAATAAAAAGACTGTTTTTAGTTTTGGTAGTGATTTCAATGCTGGCTGTGCCCGGGTGGGCACAAAATGATCCGCCACCGGGATTTCCTATTGTCGAGGACTTCACCGATATGTCGGGGTGGACATTGAGCGGCCATGCCGTTCATGATGCCGGTAACGGTTGGCTGCAGTTAACCAGCAACGTCACGTGGCAGGCGGGACTGGCCGTTCTCGATACCCCTTTCTCCTCGGCCTACGGGGTCACAGTGGAATTTGACTTTTACGCCGGCGGCGGTAGCGGTGCAGACGGGATAGCTTTCTTCCTGGTAGATGGTACTACCGGCCTCGTAACCGCCGGGGCTTATGGATGCGCATTAGGATATGCCTGTTATGGTGATGAGAGCGTCCCCGGCGTCCCCAATGGTTATTTGGGTGTAGGTATAGATGAATTGGGTAATTATTTAACCCGGTGTTCCGGCCACAATGGGCTTCCGGGTGGAGTCATCAACGATACGGTTACTCTCCGCGGATCAGGAAATGGTATCGTTGGTTATAACTACCTGACTCATACGTTAACAGCCCCTTATGGCGGTATAGACGGCAATTGGCGCCGCGCCCGTATCACCGTTACCAATGGGGAACTTTCTTTAGTACAGATAAGCTGGGACGGCGGTACGACCTGGAAGTCGCTCATTGAAAATTATGATTTAAAGGCTGCGCCGGGACAGGCCGCCCTGCCCGCCACTTTAAAACTCGGTCTTTCGGCAGGGACGGGTACGCTAACAAATTATCACCGGATCGACAACCTGGATGTCAGTGTACCGGTCGATTTAGTGGTTACCGTGACCGAGCAGCCCGTCGGACCCTTTTGTACCGGCGCCCCTGTCGAGTATCGATATACGGTCGCCAACAACGGGTTCAACGGCTCCAATTCAATCAAAGTAACCGAAAATGTCCCCGCCGGGCTTGAGAACGTGGCCTGGGAATACACGACGAACCTGGGAGATAGCGCCAGCGGCACCGGTAACCTCATCGATCCAACGCTGGATCTGAACAACGGCGAGATCGCTACCTTTACGGTCTCCGGGACCGTTGCCCCCGGCGCCAGCGGCAGCCTGAACCATGATGTGTCGGCAGATCCCGGACCTGGCTTCAACGATCCCACACCCCATAATGGATCGGATACTGTCGTTATCGAGGCGGTTCAGCGATCGCTAACGGTCACTTCTCCCAATGGCGGCGAAAACTGGAAACAAACTTCTATTCAAAACATTACCTGGAATGCAGCTTGTATATCCGGACTGTTGAAGATCACGCTGTGGAAGGCCGGCTCGCAAATAGGCGTTATCGCCGATAATATCGCCCCGGCAGCCGGATTATACACCTGGACGGCAGGCAAACTAGTCGACGGCACCATGGTTGCTGTCGGCTCCGATTATAAGATCAAAATCAAAGAAACCGGTACAGCAGCAGCAGATAGCAGCAATGCCGATTTCACCCTATCTCCGGGCATTACGGTTACTGCCCCCAACGGCGGCCAAACCTGGAAAATCGGTGTTACGAAACAAATCGCCTGGAGATACGGCGGTCTGACCAATCGTATCAAGATCACCCTGTGGAAAGAAAGCGGGTGGGAAGGCGTTATTGCCTCCGGTCTCGATCAGGCCGACAAATCATTTACCTGGACGGTCGGCAGGCTAAGCGACGGCAGCATAGTTGTTCCCGGTGTCTATAAGATTAAAATCAAGGAGATCGGTACCGCTACAGCAGATACCAGCGACGGAACCATCACTCTCATCAATTAAGCGCGTTTATGGCCATGTGGCGGTGCGTGCATAGGAGCAAAAGTGACGGGAAGTCATTTTTTCCCTGTACGCACCGCTTCCCCGCCATGTGGCGGTTTTGATGACAGGCAAGAATGTCGCTCCCGGTTGATTAACAGAAATCTCCGAAAGCACTTCTTGATTGAAGATTCGGTTTTTGTTATAATAAAAACGGAGTTCGGTAAACGACAAGGAGGTATAAAGGTTACATGCGCACCACTTTTAAAGGAGGAGTGAGATATGAGTAGGCGAGCTGAGCAAACAAGCGAGAACCCTCATGAATACCGGGTCATGGACTGGGTAAAGGCTATCAGGGGCAATCGCATCCTTTCAAGAGAGGAATTATTTCTGGAATATGGGAAGCTTGCCGATGAGTACGAATCGTTACTGGTGAAACTCAACCAAAAAAACCTTCCCTGGGCCAATCCCCGAAAAAGTTCATCCAGGCCTATCGACTCAAAAAGTCCGTAGAACTGCTGAAATCCCCTTACCGGAACATCACCGACGTGGCTTTTAGAGTGGGTTTTTCCAGCGCCGCTTATTTCACCAAGTGTTTTAAAGAGACATTTAACCGGTTGCCGTCCGATTTTTAACCCTTCCGAACCGGATGCTCCGTATTGTATATTGCCCTCTCTTTTGTTATAATAGGAAAGAAACAGGCGACGCAATGAAAAGAAGATTCAATATAACAGGCGCATGCATACCGGAAGAACATTATATGGTGAATATATCCGGCAAAATCAACGAGATCTTCAAAATGGTTGAACAGGGCGATTATTTCGTCATTGACCGCCCTCGCCAATATGGGAAAACCACCACCATCTACATGTTAAACCGGCTTCTAAAAACTTCCGGCGACTATTTCCCCATCATCACAAGCTTTGAAGGCATCGGCGAAGAGGGTTTCGACAACGCGGCAGTATTTATCGACGCTTTTTTCATCTTACTAAAGGAAGAATTTTTATCCTCCGGCGATGACATACTGGTGAAATTTATCGACTCCGAACCTCTCCCGGATCGCATCGATAAACTGGGCCTGTGGATCGGTAAACTGGTTAAAAAAACCGGGAAAAAAATCGTCCTCATGATCGATGAGATCGATAAAAGCAGCAACAACCAATTATTCCTGGATTTCCTGGGCATGCTGAGAAATAAATATTTAAAGCGGCGCGAACCGGGACAACCGACTTTCCACAGCGTCATATTGGCAGGTGTCCATGATGTCAAAAGTTTAAAAATCAAATACAGGAAGGATTCCGAAGCCAAATTCAACAGCCCCTGGAATATTGCCGTGGATTTTGAAGTGAACCTTTCCTTTTCCGCCAATGAAATTCGCTCTATGCTTGAAGACTATACCAAAGAAGAACAGGTAACACTCGATATTCCCTTTTTTGCCGAACAACTGTTTTACCTGACCTCCGGCTATCCCTTCCTGGTCAGCCAATTGTGTAAAATCATCCATGAAAAAATACTTCCTGCCAAAGAGACCAGGAATGAATGGCGGCCCCAGGACCTGGAGAAAGCCCTGCAAATTTCCCTTAATACCGACAATACCAATTTCGAAAGCCTTATTCACAACCTTGAAAACAACCCGGACCTGTACGAATTGGTCTTCGATATCATGATGAACGGGGCCGAGTATTCATTTAACCGGCATACTCCCCTGGTTCATTTCGGGGTGCTGTATGGTATATTCAAAAATGAAACCGGCAAAGTGCGGATTCACAACCGGGTTTACGAGCAGATCATTTATCACTATATGGCCTCTAAATTGGAAATCACGGGGAAAGCAAAGTTCAATGGCATTAGCGCCAAATACCTCGACAAAACCGGCGGCCTGGATATCAAAAAGATTTTCCTGGAATTCCAGGGTTTTATGAAAGAAAACTACAGCCAAAAGGACCGGGATTTTCTTGAACGAAACGGCAGGCTTTTGTTCCTGGCCTTTATCAGGCCCATTATCAATGGCCGGGGGTTTGATTTCAAAGAGGTCCAGGTTTCCGAAGAAAAGCGGTTGGATATCGTGGTCACGCTTGATAATAAAAAATACATTATCGAGCTTAAAATCTGGCGGGGGGAAGCCTATCACCGGGAAGGAATCCTGCAATTATGCGGTTACCTGGACGCGCAAAAGGAAACCGCCGGTTACCTGTTGGTTTACGATTTAAGAAAGGAAAGCGGTCTTATTGGGAAAAACGAGCTAATCGAAGCGGATGGTAAAACTATTTTTGCCGCCTGGGTATGAAATAGGCAGCTTACAGCCGCCGGGTCCCGGGGGCACTTACCCCACTTTTCCCAGGTAAAGGGGTTGGTGACCGGAGAAAATCACCATCAAGCGGGTCAGCGTAGATTTTCCCAGGACTTTTTGGAACTTTTTATCCAGGCTGTATTGGATTAATTGGGTTTCCGCTTCCTTTTTTAATCGATTTAGTTTATTGCGGCTAACTTTTTTACCGGCCGGCGCGTATTTGATCTCGATGAGATAGGCATGGGTCACTTCCGGGTAGCGGGCGATAAAGGGTTCCATAAAAAGATCGGCATAACCCATATTCAGTTCTTTTTCGCCGTGAACCAGGTAGAGGTCGCTGAGGCCCAGGTAAACATTAAGAAAAGCCTGGAGGGACTTTTCGCCGGTGATGAAGTCGCGCAGTGCCATGGTCTCACCCATCAAATTTATAATATAAGTCAACAATGGTTCCCATTCGCCGCGAAAGGCCATGCCATCAATCAGCTCGCTGTAGGTGTGCATATTCATGGAAAATGCCCCGGTTTCCCGGTTGGCTTTCAGGATATAATCGTAATAGAGACGCTTTACCGATTCATTGGGAATCACCAGCCGCATTTTGTTCAAATGAGTACCATTAATGGTTAGCAATCCGAAGTAGAATAAGAGGGAATTAAAATTAGTGGTATCGGTGACTTCTTCTATGGGGAAGCCTTTGACCACGTCGGATAGAATTTCACCGGTTTCGAGAATCTGTTTTAACTTGCTGAAATTGCCATTGGTAATGGGGAGTTGGGTTTTGTCCTTATCCGCGACAATCAGGTGCCTGAGCTTCCCATAATCGATGCGGACATTGCGGTCGATTAAATCCCTGGGGATTTTCCCACCGGGCAAGTAGTTTCTCATGAAATAGAGGACCATATCGGTATTGGCCATGGTGACATGATCATCTTCGGAAAACAAGTAATTCCCATACCAAAAATCGATCAGTTCCAGAAGGTGGTCGTGGTTTGGGGGTACGAGTCCGGCAGTGCTATAATAATCCAGCATCTCCTCGACATCCTGCCGGGTAAAACCCAGCATTTGGTTAAATTGCGGGAGGAGGGAAATCTGTTCACCGATATTAAAACCACTGGTGACGTCGTCCATGGTGATGGGAGAGACGCCGGTGATAAATAACCGTTTAACCGGTGCATCGGTCCCGGTGGTACCGCCTTTTAAGACATTAAAAAAAGACCTTAAAAAGCCTTGACCGGTGGTCACTTCCAGGTAGGCGGATGAACCGGAGGTGGTAAGCAGGGTATTGGCGAAATTATCATACTCGTCCACGATCACATACAAATCGCGATGGGAATTTTTGCAAAAATGAATGACGAACGAAAGGATATCGGCAGAGGAAAGGCTTTCCTCTATCGATTTTTTGGTGAAATCCACATCCTTGAGTAATAAATCGGCATACTTTACCAGGAAAGAGAGGGCTATGGTTTTGGTATGGGCGATAAAGGAGGTTTCCAGTTTCTCTTTGGTAAGTTCCACCTGGGAAAAATTAAAGGAGAGAACCAGGTATTGGCCTTGTTCAGGGGTGGGTTGCGTGTCGATCCATGTGCCGCTGAACAATTCTTGAAATTGGTCTTTATAATAGATATCATAATAAGATTCCAGTAAAGAGAGAAAAGAGGATTTACCGAAACGCCGGGGACGGATAAAGAATAAAAAGGAACCCACATCCTCCAGCAGTGGAATATACCGGGTTTTATCCAGGTAATAATAGTTCTGCCTGCGGATACGTTTATAGTCTGTCAGCCCGTAAGGGATTTTTTTGATTTCTTCCTGGCCGGCCATGGTATTTATTCAACCTCCACTCCTAATTATACACGAACTTTCGTTTTTTTTAAATAGAAAAAGATTGAATTGGTTGAATCGGTGCCAGGCGAAATTTTTCCCACCCTAACCTCCTAACTTCGCAACTTCCATCTTTTCGCTTACTCACCTACTCTACCAAAAATGAATCAATTTTTATACTTTTGAACGATTTTTTATAGTCATGCCCTTTAACATGGATTATCGGTTATCTCCAGGAGAGGCCCCGGCGTGAATCAATTTTTATACTTTTTTATACGGAATTGATATCTTTTACTCCAGATACTCTCTATAATAGGGCAGAAAACATAGAGGTAAGGAACATGAAATTTTTACGATGTAGTGCGGCTGTGGGTCTTGAGAAAAGCGTTTTTTTTGTCCTGGCTGCGGCCATAATCCTTTACATTGCCCTGGGCGCAACCGGCGAAAAACCGGTTAAAACCCCAAAAGACACCGGCTTTACCGGTATCCCCCTGGAAAACCTCGCCGCCCAATTCAGGGATATCCGCAAGCTCAAAGGTCATTTCGACGGAGGAACATGGAATGACGACGTGGACCATTGGAAGGGCCGCAAGCATCGACTGATGATGGAATTGGGGATTCGCCTCGCTAAGGGTAAATACGATAAGAGCGATATCATTCGTTTACTTCAACCGCCGGACCAAATTGCCCGCAGCGGCGATGATTTATTCAAATGGATAACCGAACTACCGGGAAACAATACAATAACCGTGGCCCCGGTTGAATACCTGGTCTATTATTGGCGTGGGACGCATGATTTCCTGTATTTCACCTGTCGAAACGATGCCATTGTCCATTCCGGCTGGTGGTATGCCTATGAATAAATGGTGAATGGTGAATAGTGAGAGGTGAATAGTGAGAGGTGAATGGTGAGAGGTGAATGGTGAGAGGTGAATGGTGAATGGTGAGAGGTGAAAGGTGAAATACAACAAAATAATAAAAAATAAAATAATTAAAAATCAAGGAGAAAGTAATAAAACATGAAACAACTACGACGTATCATGATATTGCGGGACCAATACATCACCCCCAATGAAACCGGTTGGTCTACCGAACTATCAGCCGTAACACAAGCCCTGCCGGAAGGGGAGTCGCATCTATCGATTGAAAGGCCACCAGATATCGATGGCGCAAACGCCTGACCGGCATCGTTGATCTGGCTGCCCTATTTAACCTCAAATAATGAATGCTTACAATCTTCATCCGGGGGTTGAAAAAACTTGCGATCTTAGATATAGTTATATCTTTATATCTTTAATAAAGAGATAAATAAGATAATTGGAGGCAACTATGAAACGCAAGCAGATGATGTCATTCCCGGTGCTGGTACTGGTTATCCTGGCCAGCCTGGCAGTCTTTTCCCCAGCAGTGGTGGCAAAAGAGCCTTTTACCGCCAAAGACCTGCTCGCTATCCAGCGCTGCACCGGTGTGGATATCGCCCCGGACGGCCAATGGATCGCTTATGTGGTCAATGTGCCGCGTGCACCGGCGGACAAGGCCGGTAAGGATTACCAGGAGATTTACCTGGTAGGGGCCCGGACCGGCCGCAGCAAACCGCTCATAACCGGTAAAGTCAATGCCCATTCGGTGCGCTTCAGCCCGGACGGTAAAAAGCTGGCTTTCATCACCAAGCGGGGCGACGAAAAGGCGGAAGACCAGGTGTGGATGATTCGCCTGGATGGGGGCGAGGCCGTGCCCATCACCCAGTCGCCGACCGGGGTGAAGAATTTTAATTGGCATCCTGCCGGCGACAAGATCGCCTATATTGCCGAAGAACCTGAGAGCGAAAAAGAGAAGCGGCTCAAAGATAAAGGCTATGATTTTGTCTTTTACGAAGAAAACCTTAAGCCCAGGAACCTTTACATAGTCGCTATTTCCGGAAAGAAACAGGCCGAGCAGCTTACTCAGGATTATTCGGCCTGGAGTTTTGTCTTCAGCCCCGATGGCAACAGTATGGCGGTGGCCATGTCCCCAAATAACCTGGTCGATGAAGAGTACACCTCCCAGAAGGTCTACCGGCTCGATCTGCAGACCGGGGAAAGAACGCAAATAACCGATAACCCTGGGAAACTCGGACCTTTTTCTTTCAGTCCCGATGGCACCCGCTTGGTCTATACGGCGGCCCTCGACCAGGGAGATCATGAAGTCAGCCAGGTTTACGTGATCGACCTGGCCGGTAAAAATCAAGTAAACCTGACCATGCCCAGGTTTAAAGGGCATGTCGATTGGGCGCTCTTCGAGGATAACCACACCATTGTTTACCATGCCGATGAAGGCGTTTGGTCCAGCTTAAATACGGTGCCGGTAAAGGGCGGGCAGCACCAGGTTATCCTGCACAGCAAAGAAGTGGGTATCGTGTTCGAGACGGCCCGGTTTACCAAAGATTTTAAACATGGGGCCCTGATCGGCACCACCCCCCAGGTGCCGGCAGACATCTTTTACTGGCAACCGGCACAACCGGTGAAACGCTTGACCCACCTTAACGACTGGCTCGATGACCGGAGCCTGGGTAAACAAGAAGCGATTCGCTACCCGGCCCGCGATGAGCTCGAGATCGAGGGCATTTTAATCCTTCCCGTCGATTACCGGTCAGGCCAGCGCTATCCGTTGGCGGTGCTGGTGCATGGCGGCCCGGAGAGCCATTATTCCCAGGGCTGGATCAGCCGCTACGGTACGCCCGGCCAGGTCCTGGCCAACAAGGGCTATGCCGTCTTTTTCCCCAATTACCGGGCCAGCACCGGTTACGGCGTGGATTTTGGCCGGCAAGGTTTTGGCGACCCGGCCGGCAAAGAATTCGACGATATCGCCGACGGCATCGATTTCCTGGTTAAGACCGGCCTGGCCGATGGCGAGCGGGTCGGTCTCGGCGGCGGTTCTTACGGCGGTTATGCGGCCGCCTGGTTTGCCACCTATTACACCCGCTATGTCCGGGCCGTGTGCATGTTCGTCGGTATCAGCGACCTGATCAGCAAGCGCAACACCACCGATATTCCCTATGAAGAACTCTACGTGCATTCCGGTCAAAAGCTGGAAGAGATGTGGGAGATCAGCCTGAAACGCAGCCCCATCTACTGGGCGCAGCAGAGTAAGACCGCCACTTTGATCCTGGGTGGCAAAGATGATCCGCGCGTCCATCCGGGCCAGAGCCTGGAATTGTACCGGATCATGAAGATGAACCGCCACCCGGCTGTCCGCCTCGTCCAATACCCGGGCGAGAAACATGGCAATTCCAAACAACCGGGCATGATCGATGTGCTCTACCGCACCCTGGATTGGTTCGATTGGTACGTGCGCGATAAGAAGCCCCTGGATGGCCCCATGCCGCCCCTGGACCTCAGCGCCCTCTACGGCCTGGATCGCTAATATGCTTTAGAAAAAGCGGTCGGCGGCGGGTTTCTCCTTGATGAAGAGGAGTATCAGGATGGCGATGAGCGTCAGGCCCAGGGAAAAGTAGAATGGGGCATAGATACCGATCTTGTCCCAGAGTAGACCGGCGACATGAAAGCTTCCAGGTTATCGATGGTCTCGAATATGGGGATATTCCGGCTATCATCCATATCCAGGTAAAAGCAGGTGTAGCCCTGGCCGGAGAAGTGCTCGACGGCAAGTTTCATCAGGGAAGTTTTCCCAACCTGGCGACTGCCCAGCAAGCAAGTAATTTTACCCAGCTCCACCGATTTGATTACATCGGGCAAGATATTTCTGTCAAGTATGTTATTTTTCATGTCACTGCAATAATATCATAGGAGATTTTAGCAGTCAAGGTAAATTTAACCAAGATGGGGGCGAATCAGCGGTCGGCGGCGGGTTTCTCCTTGATGAAGAGGAGTATCAGGATGGCGATGAGCGTCAGGCTCAGGGAAAAGGTGAATGGGGCATAGATACCGATCTTGTCCCAGAGTAGACCGGCGACCAGGGAGGCCGGCAGGGCGCACAGGCCGATGACCATCTGGTAGCCGCCCAGGATACTGGCCCGGAAGCCGGTGGGCGCGAGTTCCGAGACCAGCGTCTTTTGTGCCGGTTCCAGCGCCCCCTTGTGCAGGCCATAGAGGACAAAAGCGGCGATAAGCGCCGGTTTGCTCCTTAAGAAGAGGATGGTTACGGCCACCAGCGCCCAACAAATAAAAGATATTATTAATACGGGTTTTCTCCCGATCTTATCGGCGAGCTTGCCAAAGGGCAGAGAAAAGATCGAGGCCGCCAGGGAAAAAACCAGGTAGAGAACGGGCACGAAGGCCAGCTTAAACCCGAACCTATTGGCATAGATCAACAGGAAAGAATAGCTGAAAGAACCGAGGGCAAAAATCCCGCTAACCAGGAAAAATAGTTTCAGGTTTTTATCCAGGTGTTTGAGGGATAAGGGCTTGAAGATTTTTTTATCCGGGCTCTTCCGTTCTTTGATGAACAAGAGAATGAGGCCGGCGCCGATAACCGAAGGAATGGCCGCCAAAAAGAAGAGGGTGCGGTAGCCCAATAGTTTGAAAAAAAAGATACAGATCAATACCCCACATACGGCGCCCAGGTTGTCCATGGTGCGCAACAGCCCGAAGTTTCGACCCCGGTTCTCGCCGCTGGAAATATCGGCGATAATGGCATCGCGCGGGGCGCTGCGGATTTTCCCGCCCCGGTCGATGATCCTGAACGGTATGACATGCTGCCAGGTGGTTGAGAAGGCATAGCCGATGCGGGCTAGGGCGCCGAAGAGGTAGCCCACCCAGATGAATACTCTCCTTTTACCCAGGCGGTCCGACAGGTAACCGGAGACCGCCTTGGACAGGTAAACCACGGCTTCGCTCAACCCGTCGATAAGACCGAGGACCGCCATATTGGCATGTAGGACGGTGGTGATAAACAGCGGCCAGATGGGGTAGATGATATCCGAGCCCAGGTCATTGAGGAACGAAGCCAGGGCAAAGGTTCTGAGGGTTTTTTTATTTTCTTTTTCTTCCATCGGGACCTCGATTAATGCGTTTTTATTTCATCTTCCAGGACGGAGAGGACATCCAGGGCGTACTGCACCCTGCCAAAGGGGGCGGAAACCTGTACCCCCTGTACCCGGTCCTTGACCTTGATGACCATCTCGCGGGCAATGGCAATGCCCTCTTCCAGGGATTTCCCCCGGCTCTCCGCCGCCCTCATGCGTTCTATAATTTCGGGCGGGATCGAGATGCCCGGCACCTCGTTATTCATGAACTCGGCGTTCCGCAGGCTGACCAGCGGCCAGATACCGGCAATAATGGGTATGCGCACGTGTTCCAGCCGGTCCAGGCATTTAAATAATTGCCCGATGTCGAAAACCGGTTGTGTCATGGCAAACTCGGCCCCGGCTTTGACCTTCCACTCGAAGCGATTGAGCTCGCGGTCGATTTCCGGTGCGGCCGGGTTGAGCCCCACGCCGATGCAATAGCCGGTCGGCTTACCGATGCTTTTGCCGCCGAGATCCAGCCCGTGATTCAAGCTGCACACCATGTTGGTTAAACCGATGGAATCGACATCGAATACAGCGGTGGCATCCGGTGCATCGCCCATCTTGGGCGGGTCGCCGGTAACGATCAGCAGGTTCTTAATGCCCACCGCATAGAGCCCCAGCATATCGGACATCATGCCTAAAAGATTCCGGTCCCGGCAGGTGTAATGGAGGATGGTCTCGATACCCACTTCTTTTTCGATGAGAAAGCCAAAGTGCTGGGCGCTCATCCGGGTTAAGGCCCGGGGCCCATCGGGGATATTAACGGCATCGATGCGGCTTTCCTTTAACCGGCGCACAGATTCGAGGACTTTCCCCGGATCGCAGCCGCGCGGTGGAACGATCTCCACCGAAGTGACGAACGTTTTCTCGGCGAGTTTTTTCCCCAGTTGGGATTTCTGGGCCAGGGGTATGGTCTCTACCCCGGGATTATCTTCTTTGCCGGGGATAACCACGGTCGGCCGGGTATGGGGAATAATCGATCTGATGGCGTTCCTCATGGCCTTGATGTGCTGGGGGGTGGTGCCGCAGCAGCCGCCGACCAGTTTAACCCCAGCCTGGATAAAGCGCCGGGCGTATTCGGCCATGTACTCGGGCGAGGCCAGGTAAATATTGCGCCCCTCGACCATGCGCGGGATACCGGCATTGGGCATGGCCAGGATCGGTTTGGCGGTGATTGCCAGGAGCCTCTCGACTGCCTGCAACATGTCGTGCGGCCCGGTGCTGCAATTCAGACCGATGGCGGTGGCGCCCCAGTCGTCGAGCAGCGGGGCAAATTTCTCCACACTGGGACCAAAAGAGAGGTTGCCATCGACATCGACCGTCATGGCGGCGACGATGGGCAGGTCGCACACTGCTTGCACGGCCAGGATGGCCTGGTGGATCTCCTCCAGGTTGGAAAAGGTTTCCAGGACAAATAGATCGACGCCGCCATCACGTAAAGCGGTGGCCTGCTCAAGAAAAGCTTGCCGGGCTTCTTCGCGCGAGGTTGGCCCCCAGGGCTCGATGGCAATGCCGAGCGGGCCGATGGAACCGGCCACCAGGATACCGGGACCGGCCGCTTCCCGGGCCAGCCTGGCGCCCATGTAATTGATTTCTGCGGTTTTTTCCTTAAACCCGTGACCGGTCAGCTTGAAACGGTTGGCGCCGAATGTATTGGTCTCCAGGCAGTCGGCCCCGGCTGCCAGGTATTCGGTGTGGATGCGCTTGATCAGGTCGGGCATGGACAGGTTGAGCTCGTCATAGCAGCGGTTGATGTAGATACCGTGCGTATAGAGCATGGTGCCGAATGCGCCGTCGAAAAGGAGCACGCCGTCGATTAATCTTTTCTCGAAATCTTCTTTGGTCATGGGTCTTTTCCTGGTAAAACCGGGTGTTTACCCGGCCAGGGTAGATCCCGGTTTTACAGCACCCTTGTATATACCACATTTTTCCCCGTCAATCAACTGCCTGGTGAATTAGCGGTTTATGGGGAAATGGGAACACGGGGGAGGGTGCTTTTTTTTCCTGGTTTCCAAAAAAGAAGATAGGATCGTTTGCTACCTTATCTCATAAATAAACGATCACCCCGCTGTAGAAGTAATTAATCAAAGCGAAAGTGTACACTTCCTCCACATTGGCACCGCCTTCGACGAATCGATAACCCAATTTGAATGCCACATTTTTCCCTATCTTATAAAACATGGATATCCCGACATCTTCGGCACGTCCTTGTTTAGCGGCCAGGGCATCCACCTCTGCCAGGAGCCCCAGGCGGTTCCCCCAAAACCACTCCAGGTCAACATGAAGCAGCGGAACAAAACCTACATTGGATTTTGCAGACTCCTTCGTATTGGTTTCCAGCTTGACATCCGCATCCCTGATTTTACCCGTAAAACCGATCCAAAAATTGATTTTGGGTTTATCCACCAGTAGATACCTGTAAGTCAATCGATAAGAATTGAACCGATAAAGCGCATTAACGGTCGAACCACTATCAAAGCGAACCCCTTCGAAATCCACTGATTTATTAAGGATTCCGCCGGCTTTTAATGACAACGGTGCATACAGTAGAGATAGGCCATGCCTTTTCCCTATCTGGTAACTCAAACGCAATCGGTAATAGGCTTTTTGGTTGATGTCCAGGTCATTTTTCAAAGAAAACCGGGTCCCGCTGCTGTTGTTGGGTATCTGCACGTTATTATACCCGGGGACTACGGTTCCACCTTCGATATCCAGTAACCATTTTCCTGCGGCTGCCGAAAGGTCCACCGACCCAACAACCACCAGGACTATTAATATTAACGATTTAAAATACTCTTTCATGTTTTCTCCTTCGAAATCGATTTTGTATTAAGACCACATTTACAAAACCTCCTTTGATTTTCGATTATTTGTAGTATAGGCCAGGGGCAGCGATTTGTCAACAATAAAGGTGTTCCTAAATCATCTGCCCGGTTTTGGGATTAAGAGGCTGATCCATGGGGTGATCAAATAAAGTCATGGGGTGAAAGTTCTTTTCCACGGGTAGGAGGTTCAAAGTCACCGGTAGGAAGTTCTTTTCGACCGGTAGGAACAATTTTTCGACCGGTAGGAGGTTCTTTTCCGTGGGCAATGACCCTGATCGACGGGAACATGACCCATTCCCCCGGCAATCCAGTACCCATACTTCTATAATCTGCGTAATCTGTGTAATCTGGTTAACGTTTCTTTTAAAACAGATGCATGCTCCTTTTGGTCGCATGCGCCATTGTTGTCTCCGCCTATAATTTTGCGGAGACAAGGGAATTTGAATTTTGCTGCCAGGTGTGGTATAAAGGGGGGACAGCGATTGGAGGGCTGCGGTCATGGCAGACGATAGGGCTATCATCGAGGCACTGGAAAAACAATTGGGGAAGAAATTAAAGGAGATGCCCCTGGACGAGATCATGGGGGGTATCAACGGCTATGCGTTGGCTGAAAATGGCCGGGTCGTCGGTCTATATTTATGGAGTGCCGGTATAACCGACCTGTCCCTGGCCGGCCGGTTAACCGGACTAACCCACCTGCACTTAGGCTATAACAATATTTCCGATCTCTCCCCCCTGGCCGGGCTGACCGGATTAAAAGAATTAAAATTATTTAACAACCGACTGACCGATCTCTCCCCCCTGGCCGGGCTGACCGGTTTAACATTCCTGAGCCTGGATAACAACCAACTGGCCGATCTCTCCCCCCTGACCGGGTTGACGGCTTTAACCAGGCTAGACCTGGATAAAAACCAACTGACCGATCTCTCCCCGCTGGCCGGGTTGACCGCTTTAACAAAGTTATACTTATATAGCAACCAACTGACCGATGTTTCGTGCCTGGCCGGGTTGAAAGAGCTAAAGCATCTCGATTTAAGGGATAATGCCATCACCCAGGTGCCGGAGAGCTTGATCCTTGACGGCCGGCCCATGCAATGGGAAAGAGAAGGGATTGAAGACGGCCTTTACCTGGAGGGCAACCCGCTGGAGACGCCGCCCATCGAGGTGGTTAAACAGGGCCACAAAGCGGTGGTCAATTATTTTCAAGAGCTGGCAAAGAAAGAAGCCCCGGTGCGCCTCTTGCAGAGCAAGCTGCTGCTGGTCGGCAACGGCGAGGTCGGCAAGACGACGCTGATGAAGAAGCTGATTAATAATGACTTCCAGGTAGTGCCGGGAACAGAAGCATCCACCCACGGCATCCACATCGCACCCTGGAAGCTCGAGGTGCCCTTTAAAGATACGGAGGCTGCCGAAACCCACGAGACCGTTACCCTGCATTTCTGGGATTTCGGCGGCCAGGACATCTACCATGCCACCCACCAATTCTTCTTAACCAAACGCTCCCTCTACCTGTTTGTCTGGGAGGTGCGGCGCGAAGAGGAGACGCGCAGCTTCGACTACTGGCTCAATATCGTCAAGTTGCTCAGTGCAGAGAGCCCGGTGATCGTCGTCATGAACAAGGCGGACCTGCGCACCAAGTACATCGACGAGGCCGGGTTTAAGGCCAAGTTCCCCAACATTCAAGCCTTTTGCCAGGTCAGTTGCCTGGATAACCTCGGTATCCGTGAATTGACCGCCCTTATCCGCGACCAACTGGCGCTCATGCCCCATTTGCGGGATAAATTACCGCGGGTCTGGGTAGATATCCGCCAGCGCCTGGAAAGAGAAAGAAAGAAAAAGAATTATATCGGTCGGGAGGATTACCTGGCCATATGCCGGGAGTATGATTTAGACCGCGAGCGGGCCGAGTTTCTCAGCGGCTATTTGCACGACCTGGGCGTGATCCTCCATTACCGGCATGACCCGCTGCTGGAAAACACCGTTATCTTAAACCCGGAATGGGCCACCGAGGCCGTCTATGCGCTGATCGATAGGCGCGAGATCCAGGATAACCGCGGTAGTTTTAAATTCGACGACTTAAAAAAGTACTGGGATAAGCAGAAGTACCCGCCGGAAAAACACGCGCAATTGGTGCGCCTGATGGAGACCTTCGAGCTCTGTTTTAACTTTGCCGGTACGGAGATCCACTTTGTGCCCGAATTGCTGCCGCCCCGGGGCGATTCACCGGATATATCGGCTTACCAGGAGCCCGGCACTTTGCGCTTTCAGTACCATTACGACTTTATGCCCGAGGGCATTGTCAGCCGTTTCATGGCCCGGGTCTTCTATTTGATCCATGAAAAAAAGCACTTCTGGAAGAATGGCGTGGAATTGCAGTTTGAAAATTCCCTGGCCCTGGTCCAGGGCGAGCAGTTGAACCGGCGGCTGACCATCGCCGTCACCGGCTCCTGCCGGCGTGATCTCCTGGCCATTATCCGCAGCCATTTCGACTACATCCACGCTACCTTGAATATGGAGAAAAACAAGCACTTCCAGGAAATGGTACCCTGCATTTGTCCGGCCTGCCTTCACTCGCCAACCCCCCACTTTTTCAAGTACGATAAGCTCAGGCAAGCCTGGGATCGAGACATCAAAACTACGGATTGCCAGGAGAGCTTCGAGACGGTGTCCGTCCACGATTTACTCGCCGCTATAGAACCGCCGAAAGCCACGGGTGACCTGCCGGATATCCTCTTGCGGGCTGTATCCCAATTGCAAGGCATAGCCGCTACCCTGCACGGCGATGAAGACAGCCGTAACGGCATTATCGCCATGTTGCTGCCCATATACGGTTTCCCGGTCAGGGACCAGACGCGCTGGGGCTGGTCGGCCACGGGCAAATCCCCGGGGCGGCTGGACATTTTGGTAGAAACGCCGGCCGGTCAACCCGAGGCCGTTATCGAAGCCTTGCGGTTGGATAACTGCGACTGCAAAAAAATAAGCGCACATATCTGTAAAATATTTAATTACGATGTGAATGGGTTGAAGCACAATTTTATCGTGGTCTATGCCGAGGCCGCAAATTTCGGTGAATTATGGAAGAAGTACCTGGCCTATTTGCCGGAGATCGATTATCCCCATCCATTGCGGCCTAACCCGGAGGTGCTGGAAACCGGCCGCACGGATATCCGCCTGGCCCGTGCCCGCCACGAGCGCAACGGCCAGGAGACCCTGCTCTACCACCTGTTCGTCAACATGAGAGCGAGATAGCCCGGTCAGTGACCGGGAAACATTCCCGGGCCATTGTCCGGGCCTAAATCAGCCGCCTGGTTTTGGCCGGTAGTGAAGGGGATTGCTGCGAGAGCCACGCCCACTACGGCTTGACTCGCTTGATCATGAAGCGCCTATCCCCCGGACAGTATCACTCTTATATTCTGTGTAATCTGGTTAATCTGGTGAATCTGCGGTTCAGACAATATTGCGCCATCGCCCAATCACTCTCCCCCTCGCCACACTTGGAGAGGGGGCAGGGGGGTGAGGTTAGAACGACCCCTCGCCCTGAAATGGGAGAGGGGGCAGGGGGGTGAGGAGAAAGGAGACCTGGCAGGTCTCAAAAACCTGCCAGGTCTTGCTTCCAAAACCAACCGCATGATCCGGGATATTCACTTGCCATAAATCGCCAACTTCCCTGGCAGTTGATTGCCGGGGGAATGGGTCATGTTCCCAGCGATCAGGGTCATTGCCCCACGGAAAAAAACCTCCTACCTGTGGAAAAGAACTTTGTACCCGTGGAAAAGTAAAATGTACCCGTGGAAAATAAAAATGTACCTGTGGAAAAGAACTTTGTACCCGTGGAAAATAAAAATGTACCTGTGTAAAAGAACTTTGTCCTCGTGGAAAACAAAAATGTACCCGTGTAAAAGAACTTTGTCCTCGTGGAAAACAAAAATGTACCTGTGGAAAAGAACTTTGTACCCGTGGAAAAGTAAAATGTACCCGTGTAAAAGAACTTTGTCCTCGTGGAAAACAAAAATGTACCGGTAGTGTCAAGTATCTTGTGTAAATTTCTCGAGAGATGCGATAAACGAGAGTTTCTGGCCGAAAGGTGAACATCTCCATCCTAACTCCATTCTTAGGGCAACAAAGCAAAGGATTTTATAGG
>Ga0315287_10000104_pt1 | contig 68737 bp, 73 predicted proteins | sample YL17G11_0_MG_FD_205037 | JGI IMG/M metagenome (GOLD analysis project Ga0315287, IMG submission 205037) | Sediment microbial communities from Yellowstone Lake, YNP, Wyoming, USA - YL17G11_0 | ecosystem: Environmental > Aquatic > Freshwater > Lake > Sediment | place: USA: Wyoming | collected...
TGCGCGGTCAGTCCCGCTTCCCGTGCGGTCAGCCGCAGCATCAGTTCCTCTTCCCGAGCGGCCAGCGCCTCCGCCTGCGCCTGCGCGCGAAGCTCCGCCGCGCGGGCCGCCGTCTCGGCCGTCCGCGCCCGGGCCTCCGACGCCGCCGTGACGGCGATGCGCTCGCCCTCCATCGAGGCCGCTAGGCACGCCGCGCGGGTCGTCGCCTCATCGAGCAGCGGGGAGAGCGCCTCCTTCGCGGTGCGCCGTCCACGCCAGTAACCGAGCAGCGCGACGCCCGAGGCGAACAGCGCGAGCGACAGCACCGCAGCGAGGGCGGAAGGAAGAACCAGCATGCGTCCCGGTATCGCACGAACCGCGCCAACGCGCAGTGTTCGCAACGTCATACGACTCAACCGCTTGCGCACTTTGCCGCCGCGGCGGCGACTACGTCCGCCCGGCAAGTCCTGCCGCTGATTAGGGTGGGGGCGGCGGCCAGACGCCCCGATGCCGAACGGGGCCCATTTCTTGAGGTCCGCCCGGGGACCGACCCGGATGGATCCCATCGGAGCCAACGTGGCGGACCAGCGTCCCTGGCTGATCCCTCGAAGATCAAGTCACTGCCGCGGCTGGACCCTCGCTGCCGGGTCGAAGGGCACCGTTGGCCACCGCTTGCCGAGCTCTTCCGGGGTGCTGAACAGGATGTTGATGATGTGTGGCGCGACCAGGTGCGACCCGGCGGGAATGAGCTTGGGCAGGGCCCCGTCGAAATAGAGACCGAAGGTCGAATAGCCGAACCCCTCCATGAACTGCCGGAGCGCCTGCTGCGACGAGTTCATTTTCTCCAGCCCGAATTCATGCAGTTCGGCGATGATGAAGGGTACCTTCCGATCCGTCAGCAAAGTGCGCGCACCCGCCAGCACCCGATGCTCGGCACCCTCGGTATCGATCTTGATCAGCCTGGGAATCCCGCTCCCCAGCCGCTCGATTTCCGCATCGATCGTGGTGGCCTGCATACTGATCGAGCAGATCAAGCGTGCCGAGGTCCAGTCGTGGTCGGGCAGCGGCGCGCTGACAGCCTTCGCGAAGCGTTGGTCGTGTGCGAACCGCCGTGCGAAGACGCAGGCCGTTTCGACGAGCGCCTCCGCGTCGGGGAAGGGGTAGTTGGCGAGTATCCGCATATTGCGGTAGAATGAGGGAAGCGGTGCATTCCCTGGCAACTGTGAAGCTCCCCGTTTCCACTCCTCAGGCTGCGTTCAGCGAGGTTCCGATGCTCAAGGTCAAGTTCAACGATAAGTCGGCTCTCCTTGCGTAGCGTCCGCTCGTCCAGCACCAGAAAGCGGCGTATCTCTTCTGCGCGTGCAACAAGGCTGTGAAGTATCCCCTTGGGCGTTCTCGCATCGTCTACATCGGCTCCACGAACAACGTCCTGAGCAGAATCCCGGTGAGCGTTGGAGAACGCGCCCGTTCCATCCTGGATACTCACGGCATTCGCGCCTTCGCTGTCTTCATAGTGTCCTGCCACCCTCTTCAGAAGGTAAGGAGTTGGAGTAAGCTCGAACGCGCTCTGCTGATTCGCTTTCGGGAGCGGTACGGCAAGCAGCCGTTGTGCAACACCGCAGGCAAGAGGCTGACCGAGCGCGGTGAGTTCCGAAGTACTTCAGCCGTCCCGACATCGACCGCATTCTCGACCATTTGGAGGGCGAGTCCTTTCAGACGTAGCCGCCGTGCTGTCATGTGACCGGAGATGAACGCCGCCAGCGCACGCACCGTCGTGGGCGCCCGGAGAACGAGATGCGGGCGAACGAGTGGAGCCGTAATCTGGATAGAAGAACCTTGGTGGACACCTCAAATCCGGCCATAGGGCGGGCGCTCAAGTCGAGTGTGATGTAGCGCGTCCGATGTTGGCGACGCGAGGGGGCTGAGCCATGCAGGCGACGCCAGACGCTGATACCACCGAAGCACTGATCGTCGAGTACCGTGCGCTCTGCGCGGATGCCGCCCGGCACAGCGCGGAAGGGTGGAGCGCGAGCCCGGTCGAGGCCTGGAAGGACAGCGCTCTCGTGACCCCACGCGCGCTCGCTAACTTCCGATGCAGTCCCCTGTCCGGTGGGACCCAAAACTGGCCGGACCGCCCGCAGGACAGGGCCGGCGATGCGGATGGCCTGTACGCTCCGCGCTCCGCGGGCGAAGCCGAGGCAGCCGCGCACGCCCTGGCCCTCGGGGTCCGAGAGTTCGGTGCGCGGCTTCCGTCAGAGCTGCACGAGGTCTACCAGCGGCTCGCCCTGGATGATGACCGATGCGGCGGGCGTCCGGTCGAAGTGCCGGGACTCGGACCGGTGACCGAGAGCAGCATACGTTTTGCGTACTACGGCGTGCTGCTTGGTGAACTGGTGCACGACGGGGATACGGTGCTGGAGATCGGCGCCGGATTCGGCGGGACCTGCAGCCGGTTGCTGCAGCGGCGACGGGACATCCGCTACGTCATCACCGACCTGCCCCTCAACCTGCTGCTCGCGGCACACTTCCTCGGTGGCCGGCTGGGAGCGCGAGTCCGCCGGGTGTGGACGGAAGACGCGCTCGCCGCGGCGGACGGCCGGGTGCTCCTCGTCGCGCCGTGGCTCGTCGAGCGTCTTGCGGGCCCGGTGCACCTCGCCGTCAACACGATGAGTTTCCAGCATATGACCCGGCGGAACCTGGAGTACTACGGCGCGCTGCTGGCGACGCTCGGCACCAAGATGCTGTACATGGTGAACCGCGTCGGCCGCCGCGACCCGACCGACGTTCCCCTCGCCGAGTATCCCTTCCTGCCGCAGTACCGGCCCGCGATGGACCGTCCGTTCGGGGAGCGCTCGCGGGAGCTGTTGCTCCTCGCCGCCCGCGGCTAGGCGCCGGCCGGTTCTTCCAACGATTGCGACACCGCTGCCTCGACACGCAACGGCCACCCGTGCCGGCGCTATGTCCTCACGATCGAGCAGATCGAGCGCGCCGAGGTCCAGCCGTGATCGGGCGGCGGCGAGCCGACGGCCTGCGCGAAACGCTGGTCGTGCGCGAACCGCCGTGCGAAGACGCAGGCCGTTTCGACGAGCGCCTCCGCGTCGGGGAAGGGGTCGTTCGCGCAACGGGCCGCGAGGAGAAAGCGCAGGGTCCCGAACTGGCCGGCGAGGCAGCGGTACGCGTCCATCGGGGCCGTCCGCTCAAAGGGGAACCCGACCGCTAGCATCTCGTTTAGCACGTAGTGATCGAGCAGGTGCGGCACGGCGCGGAGGGCATCCTCCAGGCGGCCGATCCCCCGCGCGTACGCGGCGACGACCGTGTCGGCGTCGGCCTGTCGGGCCTCGCTCCCGGTCAGCCCTCGCACTACCTCGCTGAAAACTCGCCGCTGCACGTCGGAAGTGGCGGGGACCGGGTGCTCGGTGATCAACGTGGCGAAGGCGAGGGCCTGCCGCCGCAGATCCGGGGTCGCGGATGCGAGGGCGGCTACCGCCCCGCCGCCCTCCACATCTGCCGCGACCGCCCCGATGAGCGCATCCGCATCGGTTGCCCGCCCGGCGTCGAACAGCCCCTGCAGTCCCTCGCACAGGGTTCCCAGAACGCCGAGACGTTGCCACAGGGCGAGGTCACGCCGCCGCATCAACCGCAGGCAGAAACGGTGGACGCGGAGCATTGCGTCGAGCGTGAGCCCGTGGACCGGCCTGGCGTGCTGCATCGTCGAGGGCCGGGCGCGGACGTCCGCAGTAACGATCTCCAGTGCGTCGGCCGTGCCAAACGCAAGGCGGGCCGCCTCGGGGCACGAGAGCGAGAGCGTCTGCGAGTACTCGCCTGCAAACTCGAGAACACGGCGTGGATAGTGGAAGCAAGTGTCACACAGCCACCCCTCTCCCATTCGCGCGTGGATCTCGCACAGTCCCTCAGCGAGAAGGGGGCAGGTCGTACAACCCGGCTCATAGACGATCCGGGCGTACCTGTGGTCCTCCGTCGGAGCGGGCAAACGCCGCAGCGCGCGCCGGAGGCGGCGGGTGAGCCCCGAAACCCGGACCCGCCGAAGCCCCTCGTAGCTCTCCCGGTCCACGGTGACGATCCAGCCATCGGCACAACAGTTGTCCCCGCACGACGCCCCGATGCAGGCGAACCTGGTTGCGTAGAGAGGAGCAACTCCAGGGTAAATCACCGAGTCGCGCACGATTCGCTCCTGCGACTCGCGGTGGTCGCGACGCGGCCTCCACGAAGTCGGCCGCCGGCGTGCGCGAGCGCGGCGCGACCTGCGGATATGGCGAGGAGCCACAGCGGCGCCAACATTATGGCCGTAAGCAAGGCAGGAACCGGGCCAGTTGGCCCGGCCGCGCTGACTCCGCGCCTGCGCACCGTCCCCGCGTGCAGCGCCGCCGGCTGCGAACCCTTCCGGCAACGGCTGCCGCACAACCGGAAGAGAGCGCCGGACTCCGCCGTGATGCCACCGCTCGCAAACACCGACCCCGACGGAACGATGGGGACGGCACAACCTCTGCGGACGACGCCGTTTCGTACCGGGCGCTCGCAGACCTCCCTTGCGCGGGGAATCCCAACCAATGGTGGGCCCGGAACTTGCCCCTTCGAGCGATTCGATCGGACGTCGCGCATATCGGATCACGCGCGACCCTTCGGCGCTCCGGGAGAGCTCGACCGGGAGCCGAGGCACAGTACCTGTTCCGCTGCGAAGGATTGGAAGCGATGGCAGGGAGGGCCGAACGGCAGCATCGCGTCCACACGACGAAAGGCCCCGCGCTCGCTCTTGAGCCCGGCGGAGCCGTGTCCAGTGCGAGCACGCCTGACACGTCGCCCCGTGGAGCCGCGGGAGCGGCGGCGTTCGCCGCAGCCTACTTCCGGAAGCTCACCACCTTGCTCTCGCAGGTGGACACCGCCGCGATTGCCGCGGTTGCCCAGGCCCTGCTCGATGCCCGGGAGCGTGGCGCCCGGGTCTTCGTCTTTGGCAACGGGGGGAGCGCCGCGACCGCGAGCCACTTCGCGAACGACATCGGGATCGGGACGCGCACCTGGGACCGCCCTTTTCGCGTCCTCAGCCTTTCGGAAAACACCGCCATCCTCACGGCCATCGCGAACGACTTCGGATACGACCAGATCTTCACGCGGCAACTCGCCACCCAGATGCTGCCCGGGGACGTGGTCATCGCCATCTCCGCGTCCGGCAACTCCGCCAACGTCATCGCGGCTGTCGAGTACGCGAACCGCGCAGGCGGCATCAGCGTGGGCCTGACCGGGTTCGACGGCGGCCGCCTGAGGCGCATTGTGCACCTCGGCGTTCACGTGCCAACGGCCAAGGGCGAGTACGGGCCCGTCGAAGACGTGCACATGGTGCTGGACCACCTCCTCGGCGGATACCTTCTGGAGGCGTGCCAGCCCCTGGCCGCCGCCCAGCCGTGAAGACGGCACTCGTGCTCGGCGCCGGCTTCGCCGGCTGCACGGCCGCCTGCCTGCTGGTGAAGCGCGGCTTCGCCGTGACCGTCCTCGAAGCGGCCGCAGACCCCGGCGGCGGGGTCTGGACCCGCTTCTACGGCGGGCACCCCTACACCTTTGGCCCCCGCGTCTTCTTCTCGCGGGATGGCGAGGTGATTGCGCACCTCACCGGACTGATCGCGATGCGCCACTTCGACACGCGGACGTGGACGTACGTCGAACCCGACGGGCGGATGTACCACTATCCCCTGCAGCGCGCCGACCTGCCGCTGATGCCCGATTGCCTTCAGATCATGGAGGAACTGGATGCGCGGGCCGACCGAGACACCTCGGCCGAGGACTTCGAGGCCTACTGGCTCAGCGCGATCGGCCCGACGCTGTACCGGAAGTTCGTGGACGGGTATTCGCGCAAGATGTGGGGAGTCTCGTCGAACCGGCAGCTCAGCGCGAGCTTCGAGTGGGTCAATCGCGGAACCCCGATCCGCGACGGAGACGACCGGCTCTACACCGACCAGTTCCAGGGCTACCCTGCCGACCCCCGCGGATTCAACAGCTACTTCGAGAAGAGCCTTGCCGACTGCACGGTGCACCTCGGGTGCCCAGTCACGGGCTTCGATCCCGAGCGCCGGGTCGCTCGGACGGCGCGCGGCGACCACACCGCCGACGTCATCGTCAACTCCGTGCACGTGGACACGCTTTTCGGCGAGACGTTCGGGAAGCTCCAGTGGTGCGGCCGCCAGTTCCTCCCCCTCTGGCTCCCGGTCGAACACGCGTTCCCCCCCGACGTGACGTGGATCCACTACGGCGGGCCGGAAGAGCACACGCGCGTGACCGAATTCAAGCAGATCACCGGCCACCAGGCGTCGAGCACGCTGCTCGGCGTCGAGATCCCCGCGCCGCGCGGGCGCTACTACCCGGTGCAGAGCGTCGCGGAACGTGCGCGATTCGAGCAGTACGGCCGTCTCTATCCCCGGGACTTCTGGTCGATCGGCCGGCTGGGAACGTTCCGCTACAAAGGCATCCCCGACGCCATTCGTGACGCCATCGACGCCGTTCGGGCAATCGTCGGATGACCACCGCCGTCGTCACCGGAGGTGCAGGCTTCATCGGGTCGCACGTCGCGGACCTGCTCGTGGCACGCGGCTGGGACGTGATCGTCCTGGACGATCTCTCCACCGGCGACCGGTCGAACGTGTCCGCGCAGGCCCGCTTCGTCGAAGGCAGCGTCACCAACCTCACCCTCCTGCGGGAGACCTTTGCCGGCGCCGACTACGTCTTCCACCTCGCGGCGCTGGCGCGCATCCAGCCGTCGTTCGACGACCCGGTCGGGCACGAGGAGGTCAACGTCGTCGGTACGATTCGGTGCCTCGAGGCGGCGCGGGATGCGGCTCGGCTGCGCAAGGTGGTGGTCTCCGCCTCCTCCGCCTGCTACGGCACGCCCGACCTCGTCCCCACGCCCGAGACGGCCGCGATCCGTTGCCTGAGCCCCTACGCGCTCCAGAAGTACGCGGCCGAGCAGCACGCCCTCATTCTCGGGGAACGGTATGGCGTGCCGGTGGTGGCGCTGCGCTACTTCAACGTGTACGGGCCGCGGTCCTTCAGCCCGCGCAACCCGTACAACGCCTACACCTCCGTGGTTGGGATCTTCGCCAACCAGAAGCTTGCCGGCACGCCGCTCACGATCACCGGCGACGGCGAACAGCAGCGCGACTTGGTCCACGCTCAGGACGTGGCGGCCGCCAACCTCGCTGCAGCGTTGGGCGAGCCCTCCGGCACCGTCTACAACGTCGGCGGCGGTAGCACAATCACCATCAACGCCCTCGCGGCGCTCTTCGACCACCCCCACACCTTCGTGGCGGAGCGGCGGGGCGAGGCACGCGTCACGTGGGCGTGCATCGACAGGATTCGAGCGGAGCTCGGCTGGGCCCCGGCGATCGACCTGCGGCGCGGCCTGGAGAACGCATGCTGAGCGCCCCGCGCGCGGTGAGCGAGCCCGTGCGGGGCTACCTGGACAACCTGCGCACCCGCTTCCGGACATGCGACCTCGTCGGCGCCGCCGACGCCCTCTCCGGCCTCCGCGTGCTCGTCGTGGGCGACCTCATCATCGACGAGTACTGCTACTGCACGGTCTCCGGCACCGTCTCCAAGTACCCGGTCATCGCCGCCATCTACGACGACCTGCACCGGATGGTGGGCGGCGGCGCCGTAATCGCGCGCCACGCCAGGCAGTACGCGCGCTCCGTTGACTACGTGTGCACCGTCGGCGACCGCGACCGTCACGCGGAGTTCGCAGCGGCGCTCCTCGTGACCGAGGACGTGGCCACCCGCTTCTTCGCGTGGCCCGACAGCTTCACCGTCACCAAGCGCCGCTACATCACCGGCGGCTACCCCAACCCCCTGACGCGGGCCGCCGACCAGCCGCACCGGCCGAACATCCGCCTCTTCGAGATCGGGTACGTCCCGCCGCGGCAGCTCCCTCCCGCCGTCGAGGACGTCGTCTGCGAGCACTTGGAACGGGTCGCCGGCAGCTACGACGCCGTCATCCTGGCCGACTTCGGCCACGGGTTGGTGACGCCGCGGGTCGCGGACGTGGTGGGGCGGCGCGCACGCTGGTGGGCCGTCAACGCGCAGACCAACTCGTCCAACTACGGCTTCAACCGCGTCACGAAGTTCCAAGGGCCGGACTTCGTCTGCATCGACGAGCTCGAGGCACGCCTCCCCTCCGGATCCCGCGATCGCCCGATCGAGGACATCGTCGCGGAGCTGAAGGCCGAGATGCGGTGCGGGACGGTGATGGTGACGCGCGGTAGCGCGGGGCTGATCCTCTTCAATGGCACCGTCGTCGGCCAGGCCCCGGCCCTCGCCACCACTATCGTGGACACCGTCGGCGCCGGCGACGCCGTGCTTGCCATGGCTTCGCTCTGCCGCGCCGCGGCGGTGGACGAGGCCCTCACCGTCTTCCTCGGTGCGTGCGTGGGCGCGATCGCCGCGTCCATCGTCGGGAACGAGGAGCCCGTCCGCAAGGAGGAGCTGCTTCGCCTCGCCGACTCCCTGCTCGTCGGCTTGCCGGGAGAGACGCGGTGAGGATTCCCTGCCTCCTGTGCGGCCGCGACCTCCCCGCGTTCCACGTCTTCCCCCGCCGGACTCTCTTCACCAAGCCCCTGTCGGCCCCGCAGCCGGAGGCGATCGCCGACATGGGCATCGCATGGTGCGACGCCTGCCGACACATCTCCTCGCGGCTGGCCTCGCCGATCCCCGTCGAGGAGCTCCACGCGCGGACGTACCGGGAACTGTACCGCAATTTCGCTCCGACCGGCCTCTCCGGCCTGCAGCTACGCTACACCGACTTCGTCGGGGAATGGCTCGCGTCGTGGCTCTCGCCGGGGAGCCGGGTCCTCGACATCGGCTGCCACGACGGCTACCTGCTGAAGCGGCTCGCCGACCACGGCCACGCCTGCGAGGGGATCGAGCCGTCCCCGTACGCGGACTACGCTCGTGAGCATTACGGCCTCGCCGTGGTGCAGGGGTTCTTCACGCCGGACAGCTATCCCCCGGCGTCGTTCGACGCCGTGATCGTCCGGCACGTGACCGAGCACGTCGCCGATCCCGTGGCGTTCCTGCGGGATGCCGTGCGCATCGTGAAGCCAGGTGGGCTGCTCTACGTCGAGGTTCCCAACAGCCAGTGGTCGCTCGAGGAGACGTACTTCCCCGAGTTCCACGCCGACCACATCTCGTACTTCACGATGGCGTCACTGTTGACGCTGCTGGAGCGCATCGGGGCGGGCGGGGTGCTCCACGCCGAGGCGTTCCGGGCGTACGTCAGGTTCCCGTTCCTGGCGGTCCTGACGCGCCGCAGTGCGGCGGCCGCAGGACGCTCGCGACCGGACGCCGAATGGCTGATGACGTTCGGTATCGACGCCGCCATCACGCGCTTCACCGAGACTTTCGGCGCCTACGTCGCCCGACTCCGCACCCTCCGCGACGGGAGTCGCCTCGCCGTCTGGGGAGCAGGCTCGATCGGCATCCAGTATGCCATCGACGCAGGATGGGAGGCCGCCGATGTGACGTACGTGGACGTGAACCCCGTCAACCAGGGCATGGTCCTGCCCGTAACCGGCCACCGCATCCAGCCACCGACAGTTCTGCGCGACGCCGCGGACCGCCTGCTGATTGCCAGTGGATGGGAGGATGACGTCCGACGGCAGGCCGCTCCCTTCCTGCGGCCAGGAACGCCCGTCCACACCTTCGCCGATCTGGTCGGGGGCCCGCAGTGAAGGCGATGGTGCTCTGCGCGGGGATGGGCACCCGCCTCGGCGGGCTGACGCGCGAGACCCCCAAGCCACTCCTCCCGGTCGGCAACGAGCCGCTGCTGGCCCACACCCTGCGCCACCTCGCCTGGCACGGCTTCACCGACGTCGTCATAAACGTGCACTACCGCGCGGAGCAGTTCTTTTCGACCATCGGCTCCGGGGAGCGCTATGGCGTCCGCGTGACCTACTCCCACGAGTCGGCGCTGCTCGGAACCGCTGGATCAGTGCGGCACGTCGCCCCGTTCTTCGCCGGAGACCCAGCTTTCCTGGTGATGCACGGCGACGTCCTCACCGACCAGGACCTCACCGCGATGCGGGACTTCCACCTGGCTCACGCCTCTCCGGCAACGATCCTGCTCCAGCGCATGCCCGACGCCAACAGCCAGGTGGCGATGGATACCGATGGACGGATCACGGGGTTCGTGGAGCGGCCGGCGCCTGGTGCACGCCGCACAAGCGGCTTCCCCTGGGTGAACACGGGCATCTACATGTTCGCGGAGCGGTTCCTGGACCACATCCCCGTCACGACGCCGTCGGACCTTGCGAGGGACATCTTCGTCCGCGCGCCGGAGGTGGAGCTGTTCGGCTTCGCGCTAACGGGCTACCGGGTCTCCATCGATTCCCCCGAGGAGTACCGCGAAGCCGACACCGCGATCAGTGAGGAGCGGTGCCGGCCTGCGCGCGGCACAGCGCAGGACCTGCGACAGTGACCGTCATCGACGACGCCCACAGATCAACGTAGCGACAAGGAGCCGGAGACCCTCGTGCAGACGCCAGGCCGTAACGCCTTGTGCTCGTGCGGCAGCGGGCGGAAGGTCAAGCGCTGCTGCGCCGAGCGCGCCGAGAACGCTTCCGCGTCGCCACAGGCTGCGCCCGCGCCCGCGCCGTTGACACTGCCGGCGTTCTTCCCCAGGGCGCTATGTGCCCTGCTCGCCGAGACCGGCCCGATGGTCTCTGGCACCCTGGCGCGGGATTCGCGGACCGGGGATCAGTTGGTGATGATCGTAGACCCGTTCCGCGCCCTCGTCCTCCACCAGTTCCTGCTCGCGTCCCTTGACATCGCTGGCGACGTCGCGGAGTGCGGGGTCTACAAGGGCGGCACGGCCTTGGTCCTCGCGGGGACGCTGCGGGACGCCACGTCCTCGAAGCCCCTGCATCTCTTCGATTCGTTCCAGGGCCTGCCCGACACGCTACCGGTTGACGGGCCGCATCGCGCCGGGCACTTCGGCGATGCGTCCCTCGCGCTCCTCCGACGGCGCCTCGAGGGGTTCCACTACGAGGTGCACCCGGGGTTCTTCTCTGACACGCTCGCGTCCGTCAGCGAGCATACGTTCTGTTTCGTGCACATTGACGTGGACATCTACTCCTCTGCGGTGGAGTGCACCGAGTGGTTCTATCCCCGAGTGCCGCCCGGCGGCGTCATCGTCTACGACGACTACGGATTCGAGTCCACACAGGGCGTGCGTCTCGCGGTTGACGAGTTCTTCGCGCGCCGGCCGGAGCACCCCATCGTGATGCCGACAGCGCAGTGCCTCGTCATCAAGCGGTGAGGATCGCGACCGGGATCGAGGTCTCCTCGCGAACAGCGGCGTTGACCGCGGCGAGCACTTCCTCTACGCTGGGGGATTCAACACGCGCTGCGACCGTATGCGTCGTGGGTATCAGCGGCCGGCCCTCGGCGTCCCACATGCGCTTGTACAGTATCGCTTTCACCTGCCGGCCGATCGGCTCCCCCGCGACGCGCGCGATCGACGCCGCCATCGTCGTGCACGTCTCGAGGGTGAGGTAGTCGGTCACGACCACGGGGGTGTCGCTCACGGCCGTCGCCAAGTGCTGGGGCCCGGAGTGACTCCCGAGGAACAGCGCGCTCTCCTGAATCTCCGCGATCTGCGCTCGGAGCGAGAGCCCCTCGTGGCTCGCGTTCCGGCATCGCTCCAAGCGGGGCATCGCCGCATCGCCCAGCCGGACGAGTTCCACGCCGGGGTAGCGCTCGGCGAGCGCGTCCACGATCGCCTGCGCCGCCGACGGCGCGACGTTGCGGACGTGCGCCTCATTCCCGTAGGCCGCATCCCGGAAGTGCAGCGTAAACTTCCGGCCCTTGGGCCTCGACGGCTCCACCAGACGGGGCAATTCGCGGCCCTCGCGCAACCAGATTTCCGCGCGGCGTTCCCAGATTCTCCAGCCCGCCCCATACGCCTGCCCGTCGAGGACCGGGAAGTAGCGGGTCTTCTCGACCACGAAGGCAAGGCCCGCGTCACGGAGCGCCCCGAGGAATGCCACGACGATGCACTCCTGCCGGCTCAGGTTGAGGAGGCCGTCGTGTTCGAGGGTCAGGGTCCGCAGACGGTCCCCCTCGAGATCCGGGAGCAGCGTCAGGTCCACCACGGCGTCGTGGGCGTCGGAGAGGGCGGCGAGTTCCCGGAGGTCGGGACGGTTCAGCGGCATCAGCAGCACGATGAACGCCTCGGGCGTCTCGCGCTTCCGCTGCCGGATGAACTGGTGCAGCACGATGGTGTCGCCGAAGGCGATCGGCCAGATCATCGGATAGACGATAAGCGGCCGACGCCCCCCGGCGCACTCACTCGCGGCAGCACGCAGAGCCTCGGCGAAGAGCGGCCGATGGTCGGGGCGCCGCAGGCGCAGATCGCGCTGCTCGCGCCGCACCCGGAGCGCCGCCTGCACGACGTTCTGATTCTTGAGCAAGTTGTAGTACGCTTGCCACGCGTCAGGTGAGGACTCCAGCGCGGGCAGGAGTTGATAGAGCCGGATGCCCTCATCCGCGGCACGGTCAGTGTAGTTGCCGCGGACGAGACTCAGAAGACCAAGTTCGTCAAGCACAACATTGACGGTGTTCGGGGGGAGCGCGGCCCGGGCGGAAGCCACGCGGTCAAGTGCGTCGTCGTAGTGCCCGTCCTGGTACGCCGAGACGGCTGCGCGATGCAATGCACCGACGTTGACGGTCATCCGCCGCTGCGCGGCGCGCCGGCCTGAGCCGCCGCGCGGGGCGCCGCCTCGATGCCCTGCGCCACCAGCCGCTCGGCGAGGCGACGCCCTGCCGGGTCCTGCGTATCCGCCAGCCCCCCGAAGTCCCGCACCGGCACGATCCCCACGCGCCGGCCGATCTTCTCGCCCCCACGGACGACCGCCGCCCGCGTGGCGCAAACCAGCCCCGTCAACTCCCGGTAGATCGGGCGCCGGCGCCCCCGCGTGGCGTCCTCCGCCTGCAGCACCGGGAGCAGCGCCCCCGCGTCGTCGAGGTACCAGAAGGCGTGCGTGTCCTCGAACGCGGCGAAGACGCTGTCGAGATCGCCATCGCCGAGGGCCTCGACCGCCGCGTCCACCAGCCCCGCCGGCCGGATCGGGTGGCTCGGCTCGAGCAGGACCACGATGTCCGGAGGGCTGCCCGCGGCGTCGAGCCACTCCACCGCGTGGCGCAGCACCGCCGCCAGCGGCACGCCGGGCGCCGCGAGTTCGGCCGGGCGGAGGAACGGCACCTCCGCACCGAGAGAGCGGGCGAGGTCCGCCACCGCGGGCGCATCGGTACTGACCAGGACGCGGCGTACCGTGCTGGCCGCGCGCGCCGCCTCCACCGTGTAGGCCAAGAGCGGCCGCGGGCCGAGCATCGCCGGGGCGCCGTCCGGCGCGAGGTCCCGCGCGCGAGCCGGAATTACCGCCACCACGTGCGACTCCGTCATTCGTTCACCCTCACTCCCCACACGCTGATCGCCTGCTCCGCCAGCCAAAAAGTGAAATCGTCGTGGATGTCGATCGCCGTCACCTCGTCGTGCACCGGCAGGAGGTCCACGCGTTCTCCGAGCCGCCGGCCCGCCCGCACCACGGCGGCGCGCGTCGCCAGCGCCAGCCCGGTGTCCTCCCGGAAGAGGTGCTCCCGCCGCTGCCTGGGGCCGTAGGTGATGTCCGGCGCGAGGCGCTCCAGGGCGCCCGCGCGGCGCCGCCAGAAGTTCTTGTGCGTGGCGTACGCCGCGAAGCAGGAGTCGAGGGCCGGGTCGTCCAGGAGCCGGCGCACGACGCCGTCCACCATCGCCCGCGTGCGGAAGACGTCGGTGGGCTGGAGGAACACCACCACGTCCACCACATACCCCTCCTCGCGCTCCAGCCAGGCCACCGCGTGCTGCAGGACGGGCTCCGTCGCGGCGAGGTCGCTCGCCAGGTCGGCGGGGCGCGTGAACGGCACCTCGGCGCCGTGCATCCGCGCCACCCGCGCTATCTCCTCGTCCTCCGTCGAGACGATGACGCGGTCGATCAGCGGGGAGCGCAGGGCCGCCTCGATGGACCACGCGATGAGCGGCTTCCCCGCGAGCAGGCGGAGGTTCTTGCGCGGGAGCCCCTTCGAGCCGCCGCGCGCCGGGATGATGGCGACGACGTGCGTTTCCTCAGACACCGGACCGCTCCCGGAAGGACCGGCTCACAACTCCCCCTTCTCCATCAGCTCGATGACGCGCGCGACTCGGAAGGCGCGCTGCTCGTCGCGTCCCTGGTGGATACCGTGGTAGTGGAATACCGTGGCGGCGGGCTCGTAGACCAGCCGGTAGCCGCGCTCGAGGACGCGCCGAGCCCACTCGCGGTCCTCGACCCCGTAGATCTCCTCGTTGAACGGAACGGTCTCCCACACGTCACGCCGGACGATCGAGTTGGCGTTGTGGAAGAAGTAGTCCCGCGTCTGAACCCGCCGGTCGAGGCCGAAGGTGGTCCAGAGGTCGCGCTTGTCGAAGTCGTTCGAGTCGGGGAGTGGCTCCTGGCGACCGTACGCTCCAGCGACGCGCGGGCCGGCCATGGCGAGCGCGAGCCGATCAAGCCAGCGCTCCGTCGCCGGGATGCAGTGTCCCGAGAGCAGGGCGAGCAGGTCGCCGCGCGAGGCGGCGATGCCGCGGTTGAGCGCGCGTCCGAAGGTGAAGTCGGCGTCGGTGATGGAGACGAGTCGAACGTCGAATTGTGCCACGATGTCCCGCGTGCCGTCGGTCGAGGTGTTGTCCACCACCACCACCTCGAAATCGGGATAGCTCTGCAGGGACACCGCCCGCAGGCACCGCTCGATCCAGGCGGCTTCGTTCCTGGTACGCACGACGACGGAGATCATGCGGAGATGAGGCCGAAGGTGATGCACTCGCCCTCGGCGATGTCGTAGAGGGCCTGCCGGCCGACCACGTGCGGGGCGAGCGACGGCGCCAATCCAAGCATCGGGGGCTTGGCCGCGAGCATCGCCGCCGAGATGACACTGCCCCGCGGGATCGGGCGCGCCGCCACGAGGGACGGCCGCACCTCCTGAAAAACGTCGAGCTCTTCGGCGCGCCGGTTGTCCACGCCCGCGCCGCGCGAGGCCTCGGCGTCGCGGATGGCTCGAACCGTCGCCGCGAACTCGTCGGGCATCAGGCTCCCGGCATGGTCGGGGCCGTCCAGGGCGCGCGAGCGCGTGAGGCCCTTCTCCACCACGCGGGCCCCGAGAAGTGCGGCGGCCTGCGCCCAGCGGCCGTCCGGCTCCCGGTCGGACCAGCCCACCGGCCTGCCGAGTTCGCGCAGCCACACGAACCGGCGGAGCGCCGCGAGCGACAGATCGCGCTCGACCGCCTGAACGTCGCAGAACAGGACGAGGTCGCTGCTGTCCAGCACCTCCAGGACAGTCCGCACTTCGGCGGTGCTGCAGCCATCGGTCGACACGAAGGTCGGCCACGCGACGCCCCGGAGGGCTTCGAGCAGCGGCCGATGCAGCGCGACGGGGGCGTCCACCTGGACGGCGTCGAGCTCGAGTCCGCGCGCCTCGCGCAGCGAGGGAATGTCGTAGGGCGCCAGGACGAACTCGATGCCGGCCGCCGCCGCGACGGCACGGAGCGCCGCCAGGTCCTGGAGCGGGAACTCGAGGCGAGCCAGTTGCTCGCCGTACGTGGCTCCGAGCGAGTGGTGGCGCGCCATCGGCTGAGAGAGCATCGAGCGGACGCCGGCCAGTTCGACCGTCCGGCGGCGCAGCTTCACGGCGTCGGCGCCGGCCGCGCCGGCCGCGTCAATCAGCCAGCGCGCCTCCGCCAGGTCCCCGTTGTGGTTGGCGTCGATCGCGGCGACCACATAGCACGGCAGGCCCGGACCGTCCTCGGCGCGCGCCACGCCCATGCGCCTCGATGTCGAACGGGTCACCACAGGCGCCCCATCACGGCACGGACGCGCCCGTGCGCTTCCGCGCTGTCCTGTCCGCGCGCCTCGAGGAGCGGACGGCAAACCCAGTGCACCAGCGCGTCCGAGGCCTGCGCCACGCTCATCGCGATCCCGTTCAGCGTCCGGTGGCCCGACAGGCGGCCCTGCTGGAGGAAGACGCTCTCCCGCGGCGCATACACGGCGTCGAAGAACGGCACGTCCACCCGGGCAGCGAGGGCGGCGCGCGCGCCGGCGTCGGCGTTGCGGAGGATGTCCGGCAGGGACGCGGCGTAGGCGGTCCGTCGCCGCGTCGCGTCGTGACCGCTGGGCCAGCCGATCGGCTCGGGTGACGCCGGTGCGAGCGCCGAATACGGTTCCAGCGTGACCTGGCGGCCGTCGTCGAGGGTCTGCCAGCCGGCCTGCCCCTTGGCGGAGCAGTTCACGATCACATCGATCTCCCGAGCGAGCTTCGGGAGATAGGGCTCGCCGACGGCCGTCGCGCGCACGCCCGCGGCGGCCAGCGTCCCGGCCAGCTCGGCGCCGCGCGGCACCGAACGATTGGCCACGTAGAGCGTGCCCGCCGCGAGCGCCGGCCCGACCGCGGACGCCACTGCGCGGGCGGCGCCACCGGCGCCGAGGACGAGCACCCGGGCGCCCGCCAGGCTCCGCATCAGAGGGGGGCTTCCGTCGGGCGCTTCGCAGGTGAGGGCCGCGAGGGCCCCGGCGCCGTCCGTGTTGCCGCCGAGGAGGCTGCCCTCGGCGGTCCGGACGATCACGTTCACGGCGCCCGCAAGCCGCGCGGCGGGGTCCACTTCGTCGAGGAGCCCCAGCACCGCCGTCTTGTACGGCGTGGCGACGCTGCCCCCCAGGAAACCCGGCGCCGCGCGGAGGACATCGAGCAGTCCCGGCAGGCGCTCGCGCGGCACGTCGAACGGCAGGTACACGGCCGGGTAGTCGAGGTCGGCGAACGCAGCGTTCCAGAGCGCTGGACTGCGCGCGCCTCCGCTGGGCCGCTCGCCGATGATGCCGCACAGGTGACGAACGTGCGGCGACGGCACGTCGAGCCGGTTGGTGAGCCAGGCCTGGATGGCATCCAGGTCCGCGCGCGCCCCACCGACGCCGAGCCGCGATGCGCCCGCGATCGCGGTCACAGCGTGCGCCCCACCACGGCTGCGATGCCGCGGAGATCGCGCATCAGGGCGCCGAAGGCATCGTAGTCCAGCGCCTGGAGCGGGTCCACAGCCGCCTCTTCCGGCCGCGGGTGCACGTCCACGATGATGCCGTCCGCGCCGATGGCCACGGCTGCGCGGGCGACCGGCGCCACGTACGCGCGCCGGAAGGTCGAGTGACTGGGATCCACGATGATCGGCAGGTGCGAGTACTCGCGCACCGCCGGAACGACCTGGAGATCCACGATGAACCGGGACTGCGGGTGGTGCGTGTGCGGCGCGACGATGCCGCGCTCGCCCAGCACGACGTTCGGGTTCCCCTCCACCAGCACGTATTCCGCCGCGCCGAGCCAGTCGCGGAGGCTCATCCCGAACCCCCGCTTGAGCAGCACCGGCTTGCGGAGGCGGCCCGCCTCGGTCAGGAGCGGGAAGTTCTGCGCGTTGCGCGCTCCGATCTGGATCATGTCGGCGTACCGCGCGACGAGGTCGAGTTGGCGAACGTCAGTGCACTCCGTCACGACCGGCAGCCCAGCCTCGTCGCCCGCCTGACGGAGAAAACGCAAGCCCACCTCGCCGAGTTCGAACGTGTGGCCGTTTCGATACGGGAACGTGAGAGGCTTGAACGCCCCGCCGCGCAGCATCGTCGCGCCGGCGGCCTTCACCGCTCGCGCGATCTCCACCGTCATGGCCTCGTCCTCGACGGCGCACGGGCCGGCCATCACGACGAGGGGTTCGCCGCCGATCGTCGCCGTGCCGACCCGCACGACCCGCTTCTCGCCGGCGAACGCCGCCGCCGCGAGCGGGATGTTCCTGGCCAGGTCCTGCTCGCTCAGGTCCTTCACGCGCTCACCTCGGCTGTCGGATGCTGCGGGTCCCGGGTTGCGGCGCCCTCGAGAGCGAGCGGTTTCGCGGCCCGCGGCGCACCGCGTTCCTCGTACTCGGGGGTGCGGTAGCGAGCGGCGAGCGCGCGGTCCGGCCGCCCCAACCGCTCCGAGACGGTCGCCGGCCCGACCGCGACCGCGCTATTCGTCTCCGCGGCGCGGTAGATCCCGTGCAACAGCTGGAGCGTCCGGAGGGCGTCGTCGCGGCCGATGGGAAATGGCACTCCGTCCCGGAGCGCGGCCGCCACGTCCCGGTAGATGGTGAAGTGCCCGCGCCCGTAGAGGTCGCCGCCGACGTCCTCGCTCGCGGCGGCGCACGCCGCGGGATCGGGGGTGAAGATCTGCAGCTCGTTGACCGCCACCCCTCCGATCTGCGCGAGCCCGCGTTCGCACACCAGCGAGACGGACGCCTCGACGTCCACCGGACGCGCGGCGGTCGTCACCTCCAGCGAGCCGAGCGCGCCGCTGGCGAACTCGAGCGTGGCCACGGCCGTATCCTCGACCTCGATCGAGACGCCGGCCGTGCGCGCCGCCGCGCTCACCCGAGTCACCGGTCCGCCCAGGTACTGCATGAGGTCGACGTGGTGAACGCCCTGGTTGGCCACGGCACCGCCATCCAGGGCGAAAGTCCCGCGCCACGGGTCCGCATCGTAGTACTCCTGGGTGCGGCACCAGCGCACGCGGACGGCGACCACACGCACGGCGCCCAACTCACCGCTCTGGAGAGCCTGGCGGACGCGCCGCACCGCCGGGTTGTGCCGGTTCTGGAAGATCGGGAACACGAGCAGGCCCCGGGACTCCGCGAGCGCGAAGGCCTGCTGGACCTGATCCGGCACGAGGAACGTGGGTTTCTCCACGACGACGTGGCGGCCGAACCGCTCCAGAACCTCCATCGCATGCTCGAAGTGGAGACCCGACGGCGTCAGGACGCTCACGACCGCCGCGTCCGGCACGGACCCGAGCATGGCGCGAAAGTTCGTGAAGTGCGGCACACCGTGTTCGGCTCCGAGAGCTTCGGCCTTCCGCTCGTCGAGGTCGCACACGGCGGCGAGGCTCACGCCGTCGGCCTGCCCGATCGAGCGGGCGTGGTGCCCGGCGACTCGCCCGCACCCGAGTAGCGCGACCTTGACAGGCTCGCCGCTCACGGCGAGTTGCCCTCGGGAACCCGGAGGGGTCGGCTGCCCGCGTCGCCCGGGGCGGAGATCAGTTCGAGGGCGCGTGCGAATGTCGGGGCGGCGCGGTACCGCTCCACCGCCTCGGGCAGCAAGCCGGCACGATGCGCCGCGAGGGCTCGGGCAAACTCCCCCGCTACGGCAAACACGGCAAGTCCTTCCGCACGTGCGCCGAAGGTGCAAGGTCCAAGCCAAGCCGAATTGGATTGCGAAAGGCCGCCGACCCGCACGACAAGTCGTTGCGGACTGGTGAGTTGGGTGGCCTCAGCCCTTGTTCGTGAGCAGGCGGCGGGCCTCGCGGATGAGCGTGGAAAGGGCGAACGGCTTCGTGAGGAACAACTCCGGCACGTCGGTCCCGGCCGGCAGGTTGTCGGGCGCGAAGCCGCTGGTCATCACCACCGCGACGTCCGGCCAGCGCCGGCGGATCTCCGCGAGCACCTGCCACCCCGACATCCGGGGCATCACCACATCCAGGATGGCGAGCCGGATGGCCCCCTCGTTGCGCTCCAGTGCCGCCAGCGCTTCCGCGCCGTCGGCGGCCTCGAGAACGGTGAGGCCCGCCTTCTCGAGCACCTCTCTGGTCAGGCAACGGATGTCCACTTCGTTGTCCACGACGAGTACCGATCCGAGGTCGCGGCGGCGCACCTGCTCGGAGGGCACGATGGCGAGCGCCGGAGCGTCCTGGTGCCGCGGCAGGAAGAGGCTGAAGGTGGATCCTTCGCCGACCGCGGACTCGACGGTGATCCCGCCTTCGTGCTGGCGGAGCACGCCATACACGGTGGCGAGACCGAGCCCCGCCCCGTGGCCGGTCTCCTTCGTGGTGAAGAATGGCTCGAAGATCCGCGGCAGGATCTCGGGGGCCACGCCGGCGCCGCGGTCCGTCATGTCGATCCGGATGAACTCGCGGCCCCCGACCACCTCCGGCGGGACGCCGGTATCCTCGTCCGAGCCGGCGCGCGCGGTGGCGATCGTGATCCGGCCACCACCCGGCATCGCGTCGCGGGCGTTGTGCCCCAGGTTGAGCAGGATGTCGGTCAACTGCTCGGCATCCGCGGAGACGCGCCAGTCGCCGTGCCCGAAGCGGGTCTCGATGTCGTAGCACACCTCGAGCTCGCGGCGCAGCGAGGCCGCCGCGGTGAGCACGACGTGGCGCGGATCCACCGGCCGGCGAACGCTCGGGGCCGGACGGGCGCACTGGAAGAGGCGCCGCACGAGACGCGCCGCGCGACGGGACGCCTCCCGGGCCACCGTGAGTTCCTGAAGCGCCGCCTCCTCGGAGGGCGGGAGGTGCATCCACGCCAATTCGACGCTGGCGCTGATGGCGGCGAGGGCGTTGTTGAAGTCGTTGGCGATGCCGGCCGCGAGATTCGCCAGCGCCTCCATCTTCACCGACTCGCGGACCTGGACCTCCCGGAAGTGCCGCGCGCGCTCGGCGCGCGCCGCCTCCTCGCCCGCGGGCGGACCTTGCCACGCCACCGGCGCCTTCACCGCCGCGCCCCTCCCCCCGTCGCGCCTACCAAGCGCAATTGCGCCGCCGCCGGGGCCCCGCACACCCGTTCGAGCACCGCCAGCAGGTCGGACAGCTCGTAGGGTTTCTCGAGGAATAGACAGCCCGCCTCCTGCACGAACTGCTGCGTCCCCCGGCGGAGCAGGTCGCCGCTGGTCAGCACGAAACGCTCCACCAGCTCCGGGCGCTCGCACCGCACCACCTCGAACAGTTCCTCGCCGGAGAGATCCGGCATCCGCAGGTCCGATACCACGGCGTCGAAGCGGTGGACGCGCAGGGCGGCGACCGCCACGCGGCCGTTGGCGCACTCCTCCACTCGATACCCGCACTTGCGCAGGAAGCGGCCGACGATGCGCCGGATCCCGGGCTCGTCGTCCACCAACAGCACGTGCGGCCCCCCCCCCGACTCCGCCTCCGCGGTGGGCACCAGGGCGCAGGCCGCGGCGGCGAGCCGCACGCGGGCGAGCGTGTCCACTCCGGGCGTCACCGCCGCGGCGATGGCCTCCGACACAGCGATCGCGGGAAGCTCGACGGAGAAGCGCGCGCCGCCCGCGGGCGATGCGCCGACGCCGATGGTCCCCCCGTGCCGCTCGACGATGCCGTGCGAGATGGACAGGCCGAGACCGGTCCCCTCCCCGGAGCCCTTCGTGGTGAAGAACGGCTCGAAGATGCGCTCGCGCGCCTCCGCCGGCACTCCTGGGCCGTCGTCCTCGACCACGAGCGCCACGCGACCGCTCTTCACCCGCTCCACGCCGACGCGCACTACACCGCCGCCGCGCGAGGACCCCACGGCCTGCTGCGCGTTCGCGATCAGATTCACGAGCACCTGCAGGAGTTCGTTCTCGTTCCCGAGTACCCACGGCGCGCCGTCGGCGGCGCCGCCGGTACCGAACTCCTCGAGCTTCACGCGTTGGGCTTCGAGCTCGTGCGCCAGGAGGGCGCGAGCCCGCCGCACCACGGCCGAGAGCGAGACCGGCGCCACGCTGCCTTCCTGACGCCGCACGAAGCTCAGCAGCGTGCTCACGATCTCGGACGCCCGTTTCGCTTCCGCCAGCACCAATTCGAGATCCTCGCGCAGCTGCTCGCTGGGAGCCGGGTCCGGCGCGTCGCCACCCGGGCCCCGTCCGAGCCCCGGAAGCGTCCAGAACGCCAGCAGCGATTGCGTGGTCGCCACGATCGTGGCGAGCGGGTTCCGGAGCTCGTGCGCGACGCTGCTCGACATCCGGCCCACGACGTGGAGCTTCTCGCGCTCCACGACGGAGAGGGCCGGCGCGCCGCCAGGCGGCCCGGTGGACGGTACGATCGCGACCACCAAGCTCATGGCCCGGGAAGGACCCCGCGGGGCGTCCTCACGCCGACACCAGCGACAGGTGGCCGCGCCGACTCGTCTCCGCCATAACCGCGTCGGCGAGCGCCTGGCGCATGTCGGCTCCGGTGGTGGACGCCGCCTGATCGTAGCTCTTGGAGCCGGCGCCCGGGTCCGGGAGCAGCAGGATCGGCATCGGCGCATCCTCCCCGACGGCCGGATCGAAGAGCAGCGCGACCGCGACGAGGCGCTGCTCGACGTCCACGAGCAGATCGTTGACGGCGTTCAGCTGTTGGGAGGTGATGTCCTGGAACTGCAGGACGTTGAACAGGCCGTTCACCTCGTCGCGGATCGCCTGGTGCGCGGTGCGGCCGTCGTCGAGCCGGAGGGCGTCCCCGTTGCCATGCTGCTCCAGCCTGTCGATGATGCCGAGGGCCCGGTCGAGCCCGTTGAGGAGTTCGGTGGTCGCCGACTCCGTGGCGGACGAGACCTCGGCGAGCTTCGCGTGGGTGCGCCGGATGCGGTCCACCGCGTGGACCTGGATGGTCTCGCGGCTCAGCCGGATCCCACCCAACGCACCGGTGATCTCTCCATATGCCTTCAGGAGCACCTGCGGCAGCGCCGTGAGGTTGGGCCGCCGCTCGAGCGCCTCGGCGATCTCGTGGATGCGGCTCAGCTCGCCGCCGTCGGACTCGATCGCGTAGATCTCGCGGACGAGCTGGTACATCAGCTTGACCGTCGACTCGAGATCGGACATATAGGACGTGAGGCGCAGGGTCTCCATCGTCTTCCCCCGTGACGCCGGGTTCATGCCGCCGCCGCCGCGGCTCCGGCCAGCATTGCGTCGATCTTCTCCTTCAGGACCTGGGGCGTGAACGGCTTGACGATGTAGTTGCTGACGCCCGCCTGGACCGCCGTCAGGATGTCCTCCCGCACACTGCGCGTCGTGACCATGAGGATCGGTGTCGTGGATGTCTCGGGCTTCGCCCGGAGGTTCTTCACCAGGTCGAGGCCGCCCATGTTCGGCATGTTCCAGTCGGTGATAATGAGCCCCACCGACCCGTCGCAACGCGCGAGCGCCTCGTGGCCGTCACCCGCCTCCAAGGTCTCGACGTAGCCGATAGACTTGAGGGCGTTGACCACGATGCGGCGCATCGTGGGGGAGTCGTCAACGACAAGGCACTTCATGGGAATGGCCTTCCTCTCAGATCCCCGTTTCCAGGGCGACGATCCGGCGCGCCGTTTCCCGGCGCACCTCGGGGGTGTCGTAGTGGTCCTCGGCGACGCGCTTGCCGACCTCGTGCAGACGCTCCGGCGAGAGCTGGACTTCGCCCTCGGGGAGCCCGCCATCAACCTGCCGGACGAGGAGCCGGGCGGCATCGGAGATGGATACGCTGTCCTGCGGTACCGGCGCGGCCGCGGGAGGGGCCGCGGGCGGATCGGTGGGACGGACAGACGGGGCGCCGGTGTCGCGAATCGCTCGCGGCGGCAGCCGCATCGGGTCGGGGGCGGGTTGGGCCCCGCTAGGCAGGATCGGGTTCTGCGTCACAAGCGCTCCTCGTCTGTCCGTCAACCCGTAGTATCGGCAAGAGGCCCACGCGACTTGAGGACGGGCCTCCGGGAACCGTGCGGCGGCTCCCGCCTCACCGGTTGTTCGAGACCATCGCCCGCAATCTGTCCGGTGACAGCTGCAATTCGCCCTCCTGGCCAGCCGCGGCCGACGCCGAGAGCATCACCACGTCCCGCCCCGGCTGCGCTGGTGTGTCCACGGCCTTCCCCTGCCCCCCGTTGGCGCTGGGGGTGACCGGCTGTACGACGTCCTGTCGAACATCCGCGCGGGGTACCAACTCAGCCCCGAGGGGTGTCGCCGGTCCGATGGCTGTCGTCTGCTGTGCCATGTCTCTCACCTCCTCAGGGAGGAGTATCGGCGGCATTCGGTGGGACTTGAGGCGGACCCTGCGGCGGGCGCCTTCCGCGCGACGAACGGGAGCTTGTAGCCCAGCGGCGTCGCCTCCGCCGCCTGCGCCAGCTTCTCGATCGCCGCGCGAGACGGCAGGTCCGGCCCGTCTCCGACCAGGCGTCCGAGTGTCTCGACGATCCGCTGCGTGCACGGCACGGCGGTCTGGAACCGAACGTCGGTGAACCCCGTCCGGCGCAGCAGCCGCCCGAGCGACCCGGTGTGGAAGAAGTACTTCTGGTACACGCCGTCGAAGAGCGGCGCCTCGGCGCCCATCACCCTGACCAGCAGGCTCTCGACGTTGGAGAGGAGCCCGCGGAAGTCGCCGCCGCCGGCGAGCAGCGCATGGACCCGGGAGACAAAAGTGACCGGTGCGAACGCGTGCTCCAGCGCCTCGAAGCTCACTACGATGTCGTACCGACGCGACGGGGCGCCCTCGTCCAGGCTCGAGTAGAACACGCGACCGGGAAACCGCGTGCGTCCCAGTTCACGCGTTGCCCGAGCGAGATCCAGGCACTCCACGTTCCACGGCGCGAACTCGGGATACGCCAGAGCGGCCCCGGCGCGCATCGAGATGCCGAGGCACAGCGACGCCGGGCCCGAGGCGTCCGGGCCGGCGTCCGCAGCCGCGTGGATGATCCGCACCGCCCGGCCGACGTCGCCGTTGTGGTTCCCCGACATCTCCGCGACCACGAGCGCCGGATGCCCGGCGCCGATGGTCCGGTCTCCGATCGTGACCGGCCGCCCCTGCGCCCCGAGCGCCCACACCGCCATCAGACGACGCGCCGCACGAGGGAGAAGGCTTCGGCGAACGCCACGCCGGCGGTCGCGCCGCGCCAGCGCGCGAGCGCCCGCACCGCCTCCGGCGAACGGGGATGCGGGAACGGCCGCCGTTCGCTCGCGTACGCCTCCATCGCCGCCACCTTCGTGGCGACGTGCCGCGCCGTCAGCACCACGAACTGCCGCGGCACAAACGGAACGTACGCGTCCGCCGTCTGCCACTCCGTGGACGAGGGGACTTCGAAGCTCAGGATCTCGCGCGCCGGCGAGTCCGGAAGCGGGCGGCACGCCGTCAGCACCGCCTGGCAGGTGAGGCGGTGGTCCACGTTGAGGTCGCCCGCGAAGCGCGTCAGGACCAGATCCGGTGCCGCCGCGTCCACGGCACGCTCGACCGCCTTTACCAAGTCGAGCATTGGGAGCGAATCGAAGTGGTTGTCGGGGAAGCCGAGCAGCTCGCTGGACTGCGCGCCCAGCCGCCGCGCCGCGTCGCGGGCGTCGCGCCGCAGGGCCGCCAGCCCGCGCCGCACCGAGCGTACGTCGCGCTTCGCCTGCCGGGACGTGATCCCTTCGCCGAGGCTGAGGATGCGGACGTCGGCGCCCTCCTCGGCCAGCCGGGCCAACGTGCCGCCGCAGCCCAGGACCTCGTCGTCGGGGTGCGTTGGCCGCCGGGCGCTCACTTCGGCCGTCCCGCTACGCAGCCTGCATCGGCCCCACCAGGTCGCGGACCTCCTCGACGGTCAGCCGATGCGGGTTGGTGTCGCTGCGATAGCTGAATCCTTCCGGCACCCCCTTCCCTCCGACGTACGTCCCGTCGTCCCACCACGAGAACTGCGGCGTGATCATGTAGAACGCGTCCAAGTCCATGGTGTGCCGGGAGTCGTCTTCGGTGATCATCAGCTCGTGCAGCTTCTCGCCGTTGCGGATGCCGACGATCTCCCTCTCGCATCCCGGCGCGACCGCTTCGGCTATGGTCATGATGTCGGCTGAGGGGATTTTCGGCACGAACAGCTCTCCGCCGCGCATCCGGTGGAGGCACTCGAGGACGAACCGCACGCCCTGCTGGATGGTGATCAGGAAGCGGGTCATGCGCGGATCGGTGATCGGGAGCCGGCCCGTCCGCGCAAGCCGGCGGAACAGCGGCACGACCGAGCCGCGGCTGCCGACGACGTTGCCGTACCGGACCACCGCCAACCGGGGACCGTGCCCGGTCGAATACGCATTGCCGGAGATGAACAGCTTGTCGGAGCACAACTTCGAGGCGCCGTAGAGGTTGACCGGGCTGGCGGCCTTGTCGGTGCTGAGCGCGATCGCGCGCTCCACGCCCGCCGAGATCGCGGCGTCGATCACGTTCTGCGCGCCCATCACGTTGGTCTTGATGCACTCGAAGGGATTGTACTCGGCCGCCGGGACCTGCTTGAGCGCGGCGGCGTGGATCACGACGTCCACGCGGTCGAAGGCCCGCTTGAGGCGCTCGCCGTCACGCACGTCGCCGAGGAAGAAGCGCATCCGCTCGTCGGGGAAGCGCTGCTGCATCTCGTACCGCTTGAGTTCATCCCGGCTGAGGATGATGACCCGGCGCGGCTTGCACGAGGCGAGCAGTTACTCCGTCATCGCCTGCCCGAAGGAACCGGTGCCGCCGGCGATCACCACCGACTTGTCCTGGACATTCATACCCCAATCCGTTGGCACGAATCGGGCCAGCGATGTCAGCCTCTAAGACTTTATGTTACAATGGCTTGCGTCACTACCGGAAGGCTTTGACACGGCCGGGAGCGGCAACTCCTGCCGAGGACAGTGCGTTCCCTTCCCTGTGTCGGCCGCACTGCGGCGCGCGTCGGCCTCAGTCGGCCCTCAGGTAGTTCTCGACGGCTTCGAGGTATGCCGGGTAGAGGCTCCGTGCCTCCCGAACCGCGGCGAGAACGATGGCGTCGTCGATCTCGTCGTACTCGTGGACGAGCCGGTGCCGCAACCCCGCTGACGGGGCGAGCACCGAGGCCAAGTCGGCCGAGATGACGCCGAGCCGGCCAATCTCGATGAAGCTCTGTCGGTAGTCGGGCGCCGACCCAGCCCCGGACGACACCAGCAGGTGCTGGTTGATGTCCACAGCCGCCTCGACGATCTCCTGCAGCACCCGCTCCGTCGCCTTACGGCACTGCCAGTCGGCGCGGTACTGCTCCAACGTCAGCGGCACGATAGCGCCCAGACGCTCCAGATTCTCCGCGATCCCGGTCAGCCGCCGCCGCACGACCTGCCGATCGAGTGGGCTCACCTTGTCGCCTCGCGGAGGGCGGCGATGCGCTGCCTCAAGGCCTGGTGCTCGAGTTCGCGAAAGTGCTGAGTATCCGCGTACCGCCGGGACGCGAGGGAGACGAAACGCGCGTACTCGAACGGCTGCGCCTGATAGAGCACCTTGGCGTCCCGGGCGATGACGGCAGCCAAGAGCGGGTCGGCGGCGCGCAGGTCCACGATGTCCACGTGCTGCGTGTGCAGCGCTTCGATGAAACGGTTCGCCGCCGCGACGGTGTCCACGAGGCCGTCGGCGAGAATGCCCAGGTCCAAATCCTCCGGGTGGGGCGTCCCCCGCGCAGCCGAGCCGAACAGCACGACGAGCCGATATCCCGCCGCTCGCGCCACGTCCGGTGCGACCAACGCGAGGCGTTCCAGGTGTTCAGGTGCCAGCGGCGGCATTGGGGCGATCACGGGAATCCTCCTTGCCTACCGGAAGAAGGTACCACGAATCCGGAAGACCGGGCAGGCGGGGGCGACCTCGAACTCAGTCACGCGAAGCGCGCAGCGCACGCCGCAGTTCGCTCAGGGGGATCGTCTTGCCGTTGCGCCGGCATTCCTTCCAGCGCCGTTCGATCTCCCGCCGCAGCGCGGCGGAGGTCTGGTTCTTGAGAGCGCGCCCCAACGGGGGCGAACTACTGCATCGCGGCGGCCGGCGAGCGAGGCGGGTGCGCCGCGCGAAGGGCGGGCGCCGTGCGTGCCGTCCGACCGCCCGAGCGCACCGCGCCCGGATCGCGAGCGCGCGGCCGCTGCGGGTTCCGCAGCGCGCCTACGCCCGCGCGCACGCCATCCCGGAAGCCTGGGGCCGCTCTACCGCGACACCCTCGCTCGCAATTCCTCGGGCGGCAGCTGGAGCTTCGGCGTCTGCTTCTGCCCTCCGGTCGCCGGGCCGGGTACCGACACCACCCGCGGCGACAGCTCGACCACGTCGCGGGACGGGGCCCGCGAGGTCTCCGACCCCGCACCGGACGCTGCCACCGGGGGCAGCGCCTCGCGCGGTGGGGGCATCGGTGCGGTCCCGCTCGCGGGCACCGCTCCAATCGCCGCGATCTCACGTGCCATGGCCCATCACCTCCTCACGGACGAGTATCGGCGGCATTCGCCGGGACTTGAGCCGACCCTCGCAGTCCCCTTCGGATTTCCCGCCGGAGGACGGCAAGGACCCGCACGGGGGCCGCCGTATCGGCCCGGGCATAGCGGGCGGCGGCGTCCGGGCCGCTGCCGCTCGGCCGCCTACGCAACGCCGCGAGCAGGTCGTCGTACGAAGTCGCCACCGGGATCTCACTGAAGCGATCGAACCACGCCGGTGTCGGCGAGGGGTGGTACACCACCACCGGCACACCCAGATGCACCGCCGCGAAGGCGGAGGTGCTCTTCGCCGAGAGGACCATCTCAGCCTTGGCGATGACCGACCAGCCGTCCGGGCCGCCGGCGACGACGGCATCCGCGCACCCGTGCTCGGCGCAGAAGCGCCGCACGGCGTCCCCGTTCTCCCGGGGATGCGTCTTCACCACTATCCGAGCCCGGGGCGCGACCTCCCGGACGGCGCGCAGCGCGTCGCGAAGGAAGACCTCCCCTCGGCCATACGGATCCCCGGAGATGTCGAACGACGGGAACGCGGTGACGATCACCCACGGCGCACGCCCCTTGCGCGCCGCGCGGCTGCCGCGCGCGGCAGCCAGGAACATCGACGCCTGCGGCCAGCCAACCACGTGGAGCCGGCGCCGGCATCCCTCCGCGCGCAGATCGGCCACGACTGGGCGACCCCAGACAAGCGACGCGCCGCCGAAGTGGTGGAGCCGGTCGTGCCGGTTCAACGCGCCGTGCTGCATGAGCACCACCGGCACGCCGAGCCGCCGGCAGGCGGCGATGCGCGCCCGCACCTCGGGCAGATTGTCACCACCCCCGAAGAGAGCCCGCACGCCGGCCGCCGGATACGCTGCGAGCGTCCACGCCGCTTCCTCGCGTACGAACGGCTGGTAGGTGACGAACATCAGCTCGGCCACCTCCCGCTCCCACGCCTCGACCGGCGTCGTCGGCGGCAGAGGCCAGGCGGGCTCCACCAACTCCGCTTCCGCCGCGCCCGGCACCGGCTCGGCGTCGATCCGGGTGGGGTGCAGGCCGCTCTTGTCGACATCCTTCCACGGCTGCCGGGCGTCCATCCCGAACGCGAGCGGGTCCACACCGGCGTTCCACATCGGGCCGACCAGGTACGACACCTCGTTCGTCAGGAGGACCGCGACGGTGGCCCCGGAGGGCGGGGACCCCGGGAGGCCGCGCCACGCGAGCCGGACGCTGGAGCGCTCGAGCGGGCAGACGAGGAGGTCTTGGGGCGCCTGCATCGCCTCGATCACCAACCGCGGCACCCCGACGACCGGGAGCCCGAGGGCTCCCGCCGTGAGCGCCGTGACGCCACCCTGCATCCAGCCCTCGGCGTCGTGAACGATGCCGCTCACGCCGGGCGCCAGACGCAGCCCCGCCTCGATGAGTCGCCGCGTCCGCGCCCCTCCCACCAGCGTCGCCTGGAGCGGCCACTCGAGCGCCCACCAAAGCAACCCCTGGACGTCCTTGAGCAGCGGCACCTCGTCGCCGGCCAGCGCGGTGACGAGGACGCGCGCGCGCGCGGCGATCGCCATCCGCTCGGGCTCCGCGATCACGTCGTCGGCGTGCACGCAGGGGAGCCCGCACGCGGCTGCCGCCTCGGCCACTTCGCGGGTGCGCGTCGCCACGGCCGCGGGGCGGTCCCCGGAGGAGATCAGCTCCTCGAGGCGTCGGCGCGAGTTGAGGACGGCGAGCAGGGGCATGAGGGGGAAGCGGGCCGTCGCGCGCGCGGCGGGGCCGCGCGGGGCGTCAGGCCGTGGCGTTCACGAGCACCAGCCCGCCGGCGCCGTCGGACGACACGTCGTAGCGGGCGGCCGCGCGCTGCTGCTGGTCGAGCCGCACCAGCTCGGCGCCGACGACGTTGCGGCGGGCGGAGAGTTGCCGGATCAGTCCGCCCGCGACCTGCTCGATGGCCGCGGCGCTCTCGGCGAGCGCCAGCAACTGGCGGCGCAGCGCCGAGGCGCACGGACCGCTTACCTCGCTGCGCTGCACGCGCCGCTGGAAGCGCAGCAGCCGCCGGCCGCCCACCTCGAGCTCGGCGATGATCAGGTCGAGCTCCCCGGCGAGCGCCTCCACGCGGTCCAGGTCGTCCGCCTCCACCGCCGAGCACTGCTCCGACACGATGGCGCCGTAGCGCCCGAGCGCCGAGTTCTGGGCGCTGAGGGCGGCGAACGCCTCGCCGTATTCCTGCACACTGAAGTCGTTCATCCTGCGACGGGGACTGGTTGCTCGACCGTGCGCGCCGCCTGCTGCCACGCCTCGTACAGCGACGCGATCAGCCCGATGAGCCGCTCCAACTGGCCGGCGTCGAGGTTGCGGTCCACCGCGACGATCTCCGTGCTGAAGAAGGCGTAGAGCCCGGCCAGGCGATCGGCGAGGTCCCCGCCGGCGTCGCGGTCGAGCGAGGCCAGCAGCTCCTGGACCCCCGCGAGAGCGCGGCACAGGTGCCGGCTCTTCGCCTCGTAGTCCCGCGCGCCGATCGCGCGGAGGGCCTGGCGGAGGTTCGAGAGCACGAACCCGTACAGGAAGACAACGCGCCGCGCGGGAGACATCCCCAGCACGTCCATCTCCTGGTACACCGCCAGCCCCCGGGGAGCGGTCACGCGGCCCGCAGGCTGCTGAGCGTTTTGCTGAGGGACGCCGACTGCGACTGCATCTTGGCTATCGACGCCTCCATCTTGGTGAACTGCTTCACGAGCGACGCGCGATGGCGGTCCAGCCGCGCCTGCTGCCGCACCACTTTGGAGTTGAGGCGCGTGACCTGGGCCGAGATGGTGCTGCTCTTCATCAGGAGCATCCCGGACGTGGTATCGAGCCACCCGTCGGTGATGCGGCCGACGATCTCGCCCAGCCCTGCCGACACTGACACCTGCCCGGCAGACCGTGCCGTTGTGCCGGCATACTTGAGGGCCAGTCCCGCAACAGGCGTGCCAGTCGCGCCGCTCAGGGTCTGGCCCACCCCCGTGGCCGCATAACCCCCCACGGTGCCAACCACATCCGTCCCGACGTAGGAGCCAGCCGTGATGCCGAGTTGGGCCGTCCCGTCAGTCCCGCCCCCGGAAAACGCGACCGAGAAACCGGCAGTGCCCCCGTAGACCCGATGACCCAGCACCAGGTTCGAGCCCAGGGCCGAGGCCGTGATCTCCATCAGGCCCTTGCCGACGACCGAGGTCGCCACGGCCCCGAAGCTCAGCGTCCCGAGCCCCTCGTTGTTGGGCGTGATCGTGAGCGCGAGCTGCGAGGTCCCCGTCGTCTTCGACTCCACGGCGATGCGGCCGCTCTCGAGCGACACTGTGGCGCCGGTGCCGATGTCCTGCTGGAGTTGCGCGATGAACTCGCCCACCGTCCCGGTGGCGGCGTCGGCGATGCTGAACGTCCCACTGTAAGTCGTGCCGTTGGCGCGGATGCCCGTGTAACCGATGGAGTCGCCCGACGCCACGCCGAGGGAGACTCCGCCGCTCGCGCGCAGCTCGGACCACTTCGACGTCGTCGTCATCGGCACCGTGCCGCCGACGTCGCCGTAGACGGTGCTCGCCGCAACGACCTTCTGTTTGGCGGTCGCCGCAAACGCCGTGTTCAGGGCCCCGACGATGTCCGAGGTCGTCATCAGGTTGGCGAGGCTGACGTTGGCGACGAACCCCGACACCGTGTCGGTCACCGTCAGGGTGTCGGCCGTGCCATCGTCGGCGTAGATGCCGCTGAACCCCGCGCCCGTGACCGACCCCGTCGTGCCCGGGCTGCTGATGACGACGTCGTACGTCCCCACCTGCGTCGTGTTGGAGATTCCCCCGACGGTCACCTCGGGGTCCGTCGCGCTGGTCAACACCGCGAACAGCTTCTCGACGTCGTTGAAGCTCGCGGTGAAGGCGGCCTCGAACTTCGTCGCGTCGAGGCTGAGCTTGCCGTCCTTGGCCAGTGAGAGCCCGGCCGAACTGGCCGTCGAGAGGTCGCTGGCGGCCCCCGAGACGGCCGATAGCAGCGTCTGCGAGAGGGACGAGCGCGCGGCGGTGAGCGCCGAATCGTCGTACAGCGGGGGCTTGGAGACCGCTGTCGTCGAGGTCTTCACGTCCACGACCGTCTGCTTCGCGACGAAGTCCGCGATGGCGTTGTAGGCCGTCACGAAACCGTTGAGGGCCGCCGTCGCGTCTTTGGGGCCGCGCGCCACGTCCACCGTGGCGATCACCCCCGCCTCGGCCTTCTGGAGGGTGAGCGTCACGCCCGTCACGGCGTCCGTGACGGTGTTCGTGTCCCGCGTCATCGTCACGCCGTCCACCCGCACCACGGCGTCGCTACCCGTGACGATGGCCCGGTCGCGCCCCGTCAAGTCGGCGCTGAAGGTGCCCACGTCCAGCCGGGCCCCGGCGCCCTCATTGTGCGTCACGATGGACAGCGCCAGCCGGCTGTCGCCGGCGACGCTGTCGGTGAGCCGGATCCTGCCGGTGGCGTCGATCGTGGCCGCCGCGGTCCGCGGGGGGACGACGACCTTACCGAAGCCGTCGGTCGTATTGTTGAGCTTGTCCAGCAGCGTCTGCAACGAGTCGCCGCCGGCCACCGTGTACGACAGGGCGACTGTCGAGCCGTCGCCGCGGGTGCCGGCGATGGTGAGGGTGTCCCCGGGCAGCACGCCGCTTGCGGCGCCACCGTTCCAGAGATTCGAGAGCAGGGTGGCCGACGTCGCCGGCGTAGAGGCATCGCCCGCCGTCAGCACGGCGCCGCGGATCTGCTGCGCCACCGACGAGCGGCCACCCTCGACGAGCCCCAGCAACTCCAGCGCGCGGCCGCTGTCCACGAAGCTCGTGGTACCGCTCACGTCGAGGTAGTACGTGGTCGTGCCGTCCTTCACCTCGCTGGCCACCGTCGCCGACACGCCAGCCGCAACCATCTTCGCCGCGATCTGGGTGAGATTCTCGGACGCCAGGTTGAGGGTGACTGGATGCCCGCCGATCGTCACCACCGTGTCGCCGAGCGCCTCGGTCGATCCGAGCAGCGTCTTCACGTTCGAGGACGTGGACGAGAATCGGTCGCCGGCCGCGCCGGAGCTGGTGGGCCGCTTGATGACCGCCGGGTTGCTGTCGAGCAGTCCGAGCGAGCGCAGAACGCCGGTGGTGCCGTCCTTGAGGCTAAGTCCGGCGGCGCCGGCGACTTCGCTGCCCAGCACGAGCCGGTTGGAGGTCGCGCTGGTCGTCAGGATGGTCGCGGTGACCTTCGTGGCGGTGGTGCCGGAGTTAGCGGCGTTGATCTTGCTCCGCAGCTCTGCGAGCGAATCAGTGGCCGCGACGGCGATCCGCGAGCCGTTGACGAAGAACTCGCCCGTCAGCCCGAGGGCGGCGGTTGTGCTCGTGAACCCCTCGCCGCCGACCTTCTCTGCCTGGGCCAGGGAGATCACCTCCACCAGGAACCGCCCGGGTGAGGTGCCGTCGGCCGCGGTGGCGGCAACGTGCTGCGCCCCCCCGCTCGCCACCGAGGGATCCGTCACGCTGGCGCTGACCTTGCTCAGCGCCGTGCCGTCCCGCAGCCCGGCGACCGCCGTCTTCAGGCCGGTCGCGAGGCCGCTGAACGTCTTCCACGCCGCGGTCCGCGAATCGGCCGTCGTGACCTGCGCCTTGGTGGCGATCATCTGCTTGGACTCGACCTGGATGATCTGATCGACCATCGTCCGCCAGTCCAGACCGCTGACCAGTCCCGAGAAGCCGCCCAACGGAGTCGTCATCCGTACCTACCCCCCGCTAAGGCGGGTTCCCCGGGCCCGGCGAACCGGACCCGGGGAATGAAGGGTGGGACCTACGATCAGCCCTTCAGCAGCGACAGGACCGACTGCGGCGCCGCGTTCGCCTGCGCGAGCATCGCGGTGCCGGCCTGCTGCAGGATCTGAGCCTTCGTGAAGGTCGTCATCTCCTGGCCCACGTCGGCGTCGCGGATGACCGACTCCGCCGCGCCCATGTTCTCCATGATGGACTGGAGGTTCTGCATCGCGTACTCGAACCGGTTCGACGCCGCGCCGATCGTCCCGATCACGGTGTTCAGATTGCCGATGGCGGTGTCGATCGCCGACAGAGCCGTCTGCGCCGTGGTGATGCTGGTCCCCAAGGCGGCGGCGATGCCCATGCCCGAGAGAGTCAGGTTGCCCAACGTCAGCGAGATCTGGCTGTCGGCGTTGGCGTCCGTGCCCACTTGGAACGTGCCGCCCGCCGCTGCGCTGGTTACGACAGTGAGGCCGGTGAGCGCGCCGGTCGTCGCGTAGCCGCTGTCCACGTCGATCTTGACGCCGAGCTTGTTGAAGTTGAACGACTGCGCGCCGGCGGCCGCGGACACCACCGTCTGGGCTACGGTGCCGCTGCCGGTGATCGCCGCGGTCAGCGTGAGGGTGCCGACCCCGGCGCCCGTTGACGTGTGTGTCAGGGTGTACGTCGTGCTCGCCTGGGCGTTGCTGAGCGTGACATCGCCCGCCGACACGCCGGCCACGCCGTAGATCGTGGACGCGGACGCCACGTTCACGCCGTAGGTGCCCTTCAGCAGAACCTGCCCCTGGTACTTGGTGTTGTCCGTGATCCGCGTGACTTCCAGTTGAAGAGCCGAGTACTCGGCGTCGATCTTGATGCGGTCGGTGTCGGTCACGCTGTCCGACGCCGACTGAGTCGCGAGTTCCTTCATCCGGTCGAGGATGTTGGAGATCGTGCCCACGGCGCCTTCCGCCACCTGCACCAGGGCGGTGGCCTGCGAGGCGTTGCGGGACGCCTGCGCAAGGGCCTTGAGGTCGGCCCGGATCTTGTTCGCGATGCCCATGCCGGCCGCGTCGTCCGACGCCTTGTTGAGCCGGTACCCGGACGACAGCTTGCCGATCGACTTCCCGAGAACGCCGTCGCTCGCCCCGAGGTTCCGCTGCGCGGCCAGTGCCGCGGTGTTCGACTGGATCTTCACGGTGTTACTCCCTCTACCAATGGTTCCGGCGCTTCCCTGCCCCGGCCTCCTGCGTGACGACCCGATTTGGCCGTCTGAAAACAGTTATCGGCGGGTTGGGCGGGAACTTGAGCCGCGAGAGAGGAACCGCTCCAGGGCGATGGGGTGGCGGGTGCCGTAGGCGTTCGTGTCGGAGACGCGCTGGCAGCCGGTGCGGGTGCGGAGGTTCACGAACAAAGGCCCCTGCAGGTTCACCGTGCTGTGCTCGCCCGGCGCGCGGGGCAGCGTGACGATCCCGAGCACGACCACGTCGCCGGGGGCGTCGCCGCCAACCGCCACGGCGTGGTCGTCGGGGAGGTCCACCGCGTACTCCGGGACGAAGACGAACGGGTCCACGAGCAGGAACGCGAGGCTCCCCTCGTCGCACGACTGCAGCCAGTACACCCCCTCCGGCGCCGCGGGCAGCAGAACGAAGCGCTCCTGGGCGGCATAGCCGAGCAGGCCGTCGGGGAGGGTGATGCAGGCGTCGGCCGGCACGCGCAGCGGACCGAACAGGGCGGAGGGGACCTCGAGCACCTCGGACGCCGGGGCGGCCATGACCGCTGCGCCGCCCACTAGAGGTACTGCGCGAGGCTGACGTTGAGCACCCGGCTGGCCGAGAGGAGCGCGGCCTGCAGCGCCGCCTGCGCGGCCAGCAGTTCGGTGGTGGAAGTGGAGAGCTCCACCCCTTCGCGCGCCGACTTGTGGATCCCGACGCTCATCGAGAGGGCGTCGAGGCTCCCGCTCACCGACTCGAGCTGGTTCATGCGCCCCCCCACGTCGCCGATGAGCGACTGCACCGCGTCGAACGACGTCCCCAAGACCGGCATCGCCGCCCCGACCGCGTCGCCGGTGCCGGCCGCCAAGCCGTCCCGCAGCGCAGTGAGGCCCGCCACCACCCCGCTGGCCACGAACACCGTCTGGCCGTTGTTGTTGGCGAGGGTGAATTGCCCGCGGCCGATCTCGAGGTTCCGCACGTCGCCGGTGCCGCTGTAGACGCCCGTCGCCGCGAAGGGCGCCGCATCCGTCTGGAACCCGCCGAAGATGTACTCGCGCCCCAACTTCGTGTTCCCCAGCTGGACCACCTGCTCGATGATCCGGACAACCTCGGCCTTCGCCACGAGGCGCGTCGCGGGGGACGCCGTGCTGCTCGCTTGGGCGGTGGCAAGTTCCTGCGCCCGTTCGATCAGGAAGGTCAGCTGGCTGAGCACCGACTCCTCAAGGTCCGCGCGCGTGCTTACCGTAGATAGGTTGCGGCGGTATTGGTCGGTGGCCCGCAACTCCTGGTTGTCCGCCATGACCTCCGAAGCGGCCACCGGATCGTCGGAAACCGTCTGGATCCGCTTCTCGGTGGCGATCTGTGCCTGGGCGCGAGCTATCCGCTGGAGGTTGCTCTGGACGGCCTGCACCACGGATCGCTGCAGCGCTGATGTCGCGATGCGCATAGTACTCCCCTGTCGGGCTCCGGAAGACACTTCCGGTTATCGGTTGCGTACAGGCAAGTCTTGAGCCACACTTGGTGTGGACATGGCGACCATCCTCTGCGTTGACGACGAGCCCTCCCTGTGCGTGGTCCTGGAGGACACCCTCACGCGACTCGGGCACGACCCGCTGATCGCCCGAAGCGCGGACGAGGCGCTGGCCGTGGTCGGCCGGACCCCGGTGGACCTGATCGTCTCGGACTACCGGATGCCGAAGGCCAGCGGGCTGGACCTGATCGCGCTTCTCAAGCGCGAGGGGCACGACATCCCGCTCATCATGCTGACCGGCTACGCGAGCATCGAGCACGCGGTCATCGCCATCAAGAGCGGCGCGATCGACTACCTCACGAAGCCGGTGACGCCCGAGACCCTCGAGATCGCCGTGAACCAGGCGCTCGAACTCGCCCGCCTGCGCGCCGAGAACGACGTCTACCGCCAGGAGCTCGAGCGCTACCACGGCAACGGGGAGATCGTGGGGGACAGCGAACCCCTCCGCGCGGTGCTGCAAACCATCGCCGCGGTCGCGCCGACGCGCGCCACAGTGCTGCTCGAGGGCGAGTCGGGCACCGGCAAGGAACTGTTCGCCCAGGCGCTGCACGAACAGAGTCCACGCCGCGACCGGCCGATGGTCACCGTCAACTGCGCGGCCATGCCCGAGGGGCTGGTCGAAAGCGCCCTCTTCGGTCACGAGAAGGGCGCGTTCACCGGAGCCACAGTCCGCACCATCGGCGCGTTCGAGCGGGCCCACCGCTCGACGCTGCTCCTGGACGAGATCTCGGAGCTGCGCCTCGACCTCCAGTCCAAGCTGCTCCGCGCCATCGAGACGAACACCTTCGACCGCGTCGGCGGCCAGGCCACCATCGCGGTGGACGTCCGGATCATCGGCACCACGAACCGCGACCTGGAGGCGGCGGTGGCGGCGGGGGCGTTCCGCGGCGATCTCTACTACCGTCTCGCCGTCATGCCAATCCACACGCCTCCGTTGCGCGAGCACCGGGAGGATATCCCGCTGCTCGTGCGGCACTTCGTGCGGCGCGCGGCACGTGAGCTGGGCGTGCCCACGCCCGCGGTGACGGCGGACGCCGTGGCCGCGCTGCAGCGCTATGCGTGGCCCGGCAACGTGCGCGAACTCGCGAACATGGTGGAGCGCGCGGTGATCCTGGCCCGGGGCAAAGCCCTCACCGCCGAGGCGTTCGACGCCCGCATCCACACGGGGCGCCCCGCCCTCCTTCCCTCCGCGCGGCTCTCCCCGCAGCCGGGCACGACCGCGGCGGAGCCGGGGAGCGAGGCCGCCGCGCCGGAGGGCGGCATCCCCGACGACCTGTTCAACCTCGACGACCTCGAGAAGATCATGATCGAGCGCGCTCTCGCGGCCACGGGCGGCAATCGCACCCGCGCCGCCGGCCTCCTCGGCATCAGCGAACGGACCCTCCGCAACAAGCTGAACGTCCCGGGCGTGGCGCGCTGACCGGCAGAAGTTGCCGGGTTGTAGCCGCCTTCCCGCTGGTCCGCTGGTCCGCCCGCCCGCTCCGAGAGTCCCTGGCAACTCCGCTGTAACCGCATGCACTACAGCACGTTGGCCTTTTCTGTCCCTCACCCCTCACCCCTAATCCCTCGCCCCTAGTCCCTAGGTACACCCCTTGCATTTGCCCCCCTACATGGGAGGCACCGACCGATGATCCGCGGACTGTTCGGCAGCGGGAGCATCTACGCCACGCTGCGTGAGGGACTCGACGAGTCGACCCGGACGCACCGCCGGATCGCGAACCGCGTGGCGAACACGACGAACGCGATCGGCAGCGAGGGCTTCGCCTCCGAACTCTCCCGGCAGCAGCAGAGCGCGTCCGCACGGAACGCCGAGGCGGACCTCGAAGGCTCGATGACACAGCTCGCCGACAATCAGATTCGCTTCGACGCCACCGCGCGACTGCTCCAGCGGGCGTATTCCCAGATCAGGACGGCGCTGAAGAATGGCTGAGATCGGTGGCATCGGGCCGCGTCCCCCGCTGATCCGGAGGCTGATGGGCCCGCTGCGCACACCCGCCAGCGGACTCGCCGCGCAGCACCGTCGGATCGACGCGATCGCGCAGAACATCGCCAACGCCGAGACGACGCGGACCCCCGACGGCGGGCCATACAAGCGCCAGGTGGTGGCGCTGTCACCCGCTCCACTCGGCGACGGAGTGCGCGTCGCCGGCATCCGGCAGGACGCCAGGGAGGGCGCCCTCGTCTACGACCCGGGCCACCCCGATGCGGACCCCAGCGGCTACGTGCGGTATCCGAACGTGGACGTGCCCGCGGAGATGGTGGACCTGATGGTCGCACGCCGCGCCTACGAAGCCAACGTCACCGTGTTCCAGGTGGCCAAGGCGATGTTGCGGCGCGCTCTCGACATCTGACGCGAGGAGCACCCCTTCCCATGGCGATCAATCCGGCATCCCGCGTGTCCGTGCCGGCGGCACCCTACGCCGCCCCACCGGCCCGACCCGCCGTCGCGCCGCGGACACAGCGCACCGCGGAGCCCGCCGCCGCCGCGCCCCCGGGCGCGGACCCGGCACTGTGGAGCATCCTCACGTCCGAAGAGCGCGCCTTCTTCGCGCGGGGCGGAACGGACGGCCCGGCGACCTACGGCGCCGCGCACCGCGCCGGCCCTTCGCCCGCGGCATCGCTCGGCCAACGCATCGACGTGAGGGTCTGACCGTGACCGGCCCCATCGTCCCAGCCGGGCAGCGCGCCCTCGCCGCCGCCCTGAGCCGCATCGAGCACGCTACGCCGCCCGCGGCCGCCCAGGACGGCTCGTTCGCCGATGCGCTGGCCGGCGCCATCGGCGACGTCTCGCGCCTGCAGGTCGAGTCGCAGGACATCATCGCCCGGTTCGTACGCGGCGAGCCGGTGGAACTCCACCAGGTCATGGCCGCCTCCGAAGAGGCGTCGCTGTCGCTCGAGATCATGGTGGAAGTGCGCAACAAACTCGCCGACGCGTACCGCGCGGTGATGAACATGCAGGCGTGAGGCAGGCGCTCACACGATGACCTCGCTCATCCCCGGTTCGTTCCTTTCGCCGGCCCGCGGCCAGCTCGGCACCCGCCGTATCATCGCCATCCTGACCGCGGTGGCGGCGGTGGGAGCGATCTGGTTCCTCGTGCGCTGGGCCGCGACGCCCGCCTACGTGACGCTGTTCTCGAACCTCCCGCTCGACGAGGTCGGCCGAGTGGCGGACAAGCTCACCGCCGACGGCGTGGCGTTCCGGCTGGCCGGCGGCGGCACCGAGGTCCAGGTCCCCTCGAACGACGCGGCGAGGGCCCGAGTCACACTGGCGAAGGACGGCCTGCCCTCCAGCGGGCGGCCCGGCTTCGAGCTGTTCGACAAGCCGGCGTGGGGGATGACGGACTTCTCGCAACAGGTGACGTACCGCCGCGCTTTGGAGGGCGAGCTCGAGCGCTCCATCCGCGGCCTGCAGGGCATCGAGGACGCGCAGGTCCACCTGGCCCTCGCGCAGACGAGTGCGCTGCGGCGGCTCGAGCGCCCGGCCGAAGCGGCGGTGGTCGTGAAGCTCCGCCCGGGCACCGCGCTCGCTTCCGAGGCGGTCCGCGGCATCGCGTACCTCGTCGCCAACTCGGTGGAGCAGCTGTCGGCCGAGCGCGTGGCGGTGCTCGATGATGCCGGGCACATCCTCTCGGCGCCGCAGGACGACAGCGCCGGCGTCGGGCTCTCCACGCGCCAGTTGGAGTTCACGCGCGCCGTGGAGCACAGCATAGTGCAGAAGATCGAGAACCTCCTGGCCGGGGTGGTCGGGCCGAACGCCTCGCGGGTGCAGGTCTCCGCGCAGCTGAACTTCTCCCGCGTGGACCGGACGGTGGAGACCTACGACCCGGACGGCCAGGTCCTGCAGAGCGAGCAGAAGTCGGAGACCACGCCGGGCTCCGCCCTCGCGGAGGGAGAACTGCCGCAGTCGTCCACCGTGAACATCTATCAGAATTCGCGGCGGATCGAGAGCACGAGCGGCGCGGTCGGCGAGATCCTGCGCCTCACCGTGGCGGTCGCCGTTGACGAGCGGGCCGGCGCGGCGGCCACGGGAGCGACGGGCGCAGCCGCCGGCCCGAGCATCACGCCCGAATCCATCGCCAGGATCGAAGCGCTCGTCCGGGACGCCGTCGGAGTGGACAGCGCCCGCGGCGACCGGCTCACCGTTACGGCGGTGCCGTTCCAGGTCAACCTCGCGGCCGCCGGCCTGGTGACGGCCGAGCCGGCCGCCGGTCTCATGACGCGCGCGCTGCCGCTCGCCGAGCGGCTGGCACGACCCATCTTCGGCCTGCTCGGCATCCTGCTCACCTTCGTGCTGGCGGGGCGGGTCCTGCGCGGGACGAACATCCGAACGGCGGCGACCGGGGCCGCGGCCGCGCTGGCGTCGGTCATGCCCTCCCTCGAGCTGCCGCCGCTCCCCTCGCCCGAGACGGACCCGTCGCTGATGCTCAAGCGCCGCGTGACCGCCGATTCCGAGCAGCGCCCTGAGACCGCCGCGCGGGTCGTCCGCGCGTGGCTGGCGGAGAGCTAGTGGCTTCGCGCCCCTCGGCGTCCACGCTCAACGAGGACCTCACGGGCCGGCGCAAGAGCGCCATCCTGGTCACGGCGATGGGGAGCGAGGCCGCGGCGAAGATCCTGCAGCGGCTGACCCCCGACGAGGTCGAGGCCCTCTCGCTCGAGATCGCCACGCTCCCCACCCAGGACCGCGGGACCACGACCGCGATCCTCCAGGAGTACTTCGACGTGGCGCGCGCCGTCGAGTCCATCGCGCAGGGCGGCGTGGAGAACGCCAAGGGCATCCTCGAGCAGGCGTTCGGCGCCCAGCGCGCCGGCGCCATCCTCAAGCGCATCCAGGAGCAGATGATCGACACGGGGCTGGGCCGTCTGCGGAAGGCCCCGGCCGAGCTGCTCCACACCGTGCTGAGCGGCGAGCATCCGCAGACGATAGCGCTCATCCTCGCCCACCTCGACCGCCGCCAGGCGGTGGCCGTCGTCGAGGCGATGGACCCCGCCATCTCGAGCGACGTCCTGTTCCGGATGGCCCGGATGGAGAAGATCGCGCCGGAGATGCTCCAGATCATCGAGGCGGGGCTGACCAGCAAGACCGATCTGTCGCTCTCGCAGGAGATGACGGCCTCGGGCGGGCCGAATGCCGTGGCGGCGGTGCTCAACCTGGCCAGCGCCTCGCTGGAGAAGGCGCTGCTGGAGACGATCCATGGCCGCGACGCGCAGCTCGCCGACGAGATCAAGAACCTGATGTTCGTCTTCGAGGATCTGCGCGTCGTTGACGACCGCTCGATGCAGCGGATCCTCCGGGACGTGGACGGCAAGGACCTGGCGCTGGCCCTCAAGGCGGCCAGCGAGGAAGTGCGCTCGCACATCAGGAAGGCGATGTCGGAGCGCGCCGCCGCCGCCTTGGCGGAGGAGATGGAGTTCATGGGGCCGGTGAAGGTCCGCGACGTGGAAGCGGCGCAAGGCCGGATCCTCGCGGCGGCACGGGCGCTCGAAGAGGCCGGAGAAGTCGTCCTCGGATCCACGCGGAGCCAAGATGCGGTCATCGGCTAGCGCGCTTCCCGCGGCGCCCCCCGCCCACTTCGCGCTCTGGCCGCTGCCGGACCTGCGGGTCGTCACGCAGGCCGCCCTCGAGTTGGACCAGGCGCGGGAGGAGCCCTCGGTGGAGGAACTCGCCTACGAACGAGGGGTCACGGAAGGGCATCGCGAGGCGAGTGGGGCGGCCGAGGCCGAGTGGCGGGCCGCCGTCCAGGTGCTCGCCACGGCCGCCGACGCCGTGCGCGCAACCAGGAGCCGGTGGCTCGACACGGCCGAGGCGAACCTGTACGCGCTCGCGACCGCGGTGGCCCATCAGGTCATCGATCGAGAGGTCTCCATCGAGCCGGAGCTGGTGCTCGAGCTGGTCCGCCGCGCCCTGGACGAGATCGACGCCGAGAGCCCCGTGACGGTGCGCGTCCACCCCCACGACCTGTCGCTCGTCCAGGCGCGTCTTGGCGCCGCGGGCAACGAGGGGGAACAGATCGAGATCGCGTTCGCCGCGGACGCCTCGCTGAGCCGCGGCGGCTGCGTCGTCGAGACGCCGCGCCGTCTCGTGGACGGGCGGATCGAGACCGCCCTCCAGGCCCTGTACGTCCGGCTGAGCGATGGCTGAGCCCGGTGGCGACGCCCGGCTCGCCACGGCGCTCTCGCGCATCGAGGCCGTGCGGCGGTTCACGGTGCACAGCCGCGTCATGCGCATCACCGGAGCCGTGATCGAGGCCTCGTCGGCGCACGTCGCCATCGGTGAGGTCTGCCGGATCGAGACCGTCACCGGCGGATCGGTGGACGCCGAGGTCGTCGGCTTCCACGAGCGCGGCATCCTGCTGATGCCGCTCGGCGAACTGGAGGGGATCCACCCCGGCGCCATCGTGCAGCCGCTGGGACGCACGATTGACATCGGTGTCGGCGACGGACTGATCGGCCGCGTGCTCGACGGGCTCGGCCGGCCGCTCGACGGCCTCGGATCCCTCGGTCCCACCGACCGCCGCCCCATCACCGCGGCACCGCCGCACCCGCTGGCGCGCACCCGCATCACGGCGCCGCTCGGCACGGGCATCCGCGCCATTGACGGCCTGCTCACGCTGGGCCGCGGCCAGCGCGCCGGCATCTTCTCCGGCAGCGGCGTGGGGAAGAGCGTGCTCCTGGGGATGATCGCCCGTGGAACGACCGCCGACGTGAACGTGATCGCGCTCCTCGGCGAGCGCGGTCGCGAAGTCCGGGACTTCATCGAGCGCGACCTCGGCCCGGAGGGACTGCGGCGCTCCGTCGTCGTCGTGGCCACCGGCGACCAGGCCGCGCTGATCCGCGCCAAGGGCGCGCTCGTCGCCACCGCCATCGCGGAGCACTTCCGCGACCAGGGGCGGGACGTCCTGCTCATGGTGGACTCGGTGACCCGCGTCGCGATGGCGTGGCGGGAGATCGGCCTCGCGGCGGGTGAGCCGCCCACCACCAAGGGGTACCCGCCCTCCGTCTTCGCCGCGCTGCCGAAGCTGCTCGAGCGCGCCGGCACCGACCGGCACGGGAGCATCACCGGCCTGTACGCCGTCCTCGTCGAGGGCGACGACTTCAACGAGCCCATCGCCGACGCCACGCGCGCCATCCTCGACGGCCACCTGGTGCTCAGCCGCCAACTCGCGAACATCGCCCAGTTCCCGGCCGTGGACACGCTCGAGAGCGTCAGCCGCCTGCGCGACCAGGTGCTCGACCCGGACCACCGGCGCGCGCTCGAGAAGGTGCTGCGTCTCGAGGCGGCGTACCGCTCCCACGCGGACCTGATCGCCGTGGGCGCCTACAAGCCCGGCGCGAACCGGGATGTCGACGCCGCCATCGCTCTGCGCGAGGAGATGCTCGCGTTCCTCACGCAGCGGCCCGACGAGTACACGACGCCGCGCGAGACGCGCGACCGCCTCCTGGCGCTCGCCGCCCTGTCCAGCCGGCCCCACGCCGAGCGGGGCGCATGAAGCGATTCGCGTTCCGCCTCGAGCGGCTGCTCGGCCTCCGGGCCGCCACGGAGCGGGAAGGGGCCCGGGTCTTCGGCGTGAAGGCGCGCGCGGCCGAGCAGGCGGGACGACGTGCCGCGGCCGGCTCGGCGCTCGAACGCGAGGCCGCGCGGCAGGCCGCCTCGGCGCGGGGCATCCCCACCCCCGCCGGCGCGATCGCGAACCTCGGCATCGCCGTGGATCTCGCCGCCACCGAGCGGGCGCGGAGCGCGACCGCACAGGTGGAGGCGGACGTCGAACGGGAGGACGCCCGGCACGACTACCAGACGGCGCGCATCGAGCGGCGCGTGCTGGAACGGCTGAAGGAAGTGCGGCACGCCGACTGGAACGTCGAGGCGTCGCGCGAGGACCGGCGAGCGATGGACGAGATCGCGCTCCGGTCGCGCCCGAACCTGGAGGGGAACCGCCCGTGAAGCCCGCGCTCCTCATCGCCGCGGTATTCGTGTTGAGCCTCGGTGGCTCCACCACGATCCTGGTGCTGCGCGCCGGACCTCCGGTTCCCGCCGACTCCGCGGCCGCGGAGGCCGCGCACCCCGACTCCGCCGCCGCGTCGCGCGCCGCACCCGACACCGCGAAAGCCGCCGGGACCGATTCCTCCGCGACCCGCGCCGCGGCGGTGCCCCCGGCGCCCGTCGTGGCCACCGCAGCCGCGCGCCCGACGCCTGCCGCCCCGCAGGTCGGCCCGCCCGCGGTGCCCGTAGCGGTGGCCGCAGCCGCGCGCCCGACGCCTGCCCCGCAGGTCGGCCCGCCCGCGGTGACCGTGGCAGCCGCCGCGGCCGCGCGCCCAACGCCTGCCCCGCCGGTCACGCAGCCTCCGGCGCCCGTCGTGGCCACCGTGGCTGCGCGTCCAACGCCTGCCCCGCCGGTCACGCAGCCTCCGGCGCCCGTCGTGGCCACCGTGGCTGCGCGTCCAACGCCTGCCCCGCCGGTCGGCCCGCCCGCGGTGACCGTGGCAGCCGCCGCGGCCGCGCGCGACGCCGTCTACCGCCAACTCTCGCGGATCTACTCGGCCATGAAACCGTCAGACGCCGTAGAAGTCCTCAGTCGTCTCGGTGAAGAGGACGTCATCGGAATCCTATCCAAGTTCGGTGTGCGCCAGGCTGCTCAAGTCCTTGGCGCCATGCCCAGGGAACGGGCGGCCGCACTCAGCCAGCGCCTGCTCCGCGCGAGCGGCGCACCGCAGGGGTCGCGATGACCACGATCATAACGCTGCCGGCGTGCGCGGCACCGTCCGCCGCTCGGCAACCCGACACGACGCTCGATCCCGCCAGCGGCGATCCGTTCGCCGCCGCCCTCGCCGCGGCGCTGACCGCCGGACTGGCCGGTGCGCAACCTGCGCCGATGGCGCTGGTGACCCTCGGCGCCCCCGCCCAGACGGGCGTCTCCTCGGACGACGGCGCCGCCGTCACCGACGTCTCCCTCGCGGCGGGCAGCCAGACCTCAGAGGCGACGGTCGCATCCTCTCCACCGAGCACCGCGCGCACACCCCTGCCCATAGCGGGCGTCGGCGCGAAGCTCGGCGAGGGTACCGTCGCGTCCCTCGCGCCGGCCGCTGCGGCGGACGGCACCCTCGCGCCGGTCGAGCGTGGCCCGCTGCCGCGCCACCAGCCCACCGCGAAGCCCGCCGAACCGGCACCAGATCCGTCCGGCTTGGCCGCGTCCCCTGTGCCGGCACCGCGGCAGCGCCCCGCGGCCGCTCCGCCGGCGCCCACCCCCGGAGCCGCCGGACAGCAGGCGCCGGCCCCCACCCCCGAACCCGCCGGCGACGGCGACATGATCGCCGCCTGGCCCGGACGCGATGCGGTGACGGTTGAGCGAGTGGTTCGCGGAGCCGCGCCCAGCGTGAGCGCGAGCCGCGTCGCGGCACCGCCGGCAGCCACGCGCGGCGCGCCGGCGCCCACCCCCGAACCCGCCGGACAGCAGGCACCGGCGCCCACCCCCGAACCCGCCGGCGACGTGATAGCCGCCTGGCCCGGACGTGATGCGGTGACGGCCGAGCGAGTGGTTCGCGGAACCGCGCCGAGCGTGAGCGCGAGCCGCATCGCGGCACCGCCGGCAACCACGCGCGACGCACCGGCGCCCACCCCCGAACCCGCCGGCGACGACGTGACGGCTGCCTGGCCCGGACGTGATGCCGTGACGGCCGAGCGCCCGATTCGCGGAGCCGCGCCGAGCGTGAACGCGAGCCGCGTCGCGGCACCGCCCGCGGCCACGCGCGACGCGCCGGCGCCCACCCCCGAACTCGCCGGCGACGGCGACGTGACGGCTGCCTGGCCCGGACGTGATGCGGTGACGGCCGAGCGCGCGATTCGCGGAGCCGCGCCGAGCGTGAGGCTGAGCGTGAACGCGAGCCGCGTCGCGGCACCGCCGGCGGCCGCGCGCGACGCGCCGGCGCCCAGCGCCGAACCCGCGGGCGACGGCGACGTGACTGCCGCCTGGCCCGGACGTGATGCGGTGACGCTTGAGCGCGCGATTCGCGGAGCCGCGCCGAGCGTGAGGCTGAGCGTGAACGCGAGCCGCGTCGCGGCGCCGCCGGCAACCACGCGCGACGCGCCGGTGATCGAGCAGCCCGCACCGTCGCCCAACGAGGGGCTGGACGCCCTCATCAGCCTAGCGGTCCGGCGTCTCGCCGCCCGCGTGGCCGGCGTGGCGCAGCCGAAGCGCGGCGGGACAGAGCGAGTCCCGGCGCTCCCCGCGAGCTGGACGCCGGCGACCGACGGGAAGACCCAGGTGCCGTCCGCGGTGCCGTCCGCAGTGCCGGCGGCCGCTGAGATGGAGCAGGGCGACACTCTCCGCGCCGGGAGCGACACCTCCGGCGAGGGAATGCAGACACCGGCCGACGATGACGGCGCACGACACCAGCTCCGCCTCATCAAGTTCCCCTCCACGAGCACACCCGCACCCAGCGCGGGCGCCGGCGCGAAGCTCGGCGAAGGCACCGTCGCGTCCCCGGTGCCCGCACCGCTGCAGCGCACCGCGGCCGCTCCGCCGGCGCCCGGCGCCGGATCCGCCGGACGCGCGCCGGCCATTGCAGGTGGGATCGAAGCGCCCCCGCTGGCCACAGCGGATCAGCCGGCGACCGCACCCAGCGCGCCACCGCCCTCGGGCGGAGCCGCGCCGAGCCTGAACGCGAGCCGCGTCGCTGCACCGCCGGCAGCCACGCGCGACGCGCCGGCGATCGAGCAGCCCGCACCGTCGCCCAACGAGGAGCGGAACACCCTCATAGACTTTGCGGTCCGGCGCCTCGCGGCCCGCGTGGCCGGCGTGGCACAGCCGAAGCGCGGCGGGGCGGAGGGAACCGCGGCGGCCGCTGAGATGGCGGAAGGTGACACTCTCCTCGCCGGGAGCGAGGCCTTCGTCGAGGGAACGCAGACATGGGTCGGCGATGTCGGCTCGCGACACCAGCTCCGCCTCATCAAGTTCCCCTCCATGCGGAGCAGGCTGGGACTCCCGACGTCGCCTGCGCCGGCCGACGCCACAGGCGCCGGCGAAGGCGGCGCGCCGGCATCGGGCCGCCCCTCTCCCATCCGTCGAACCACGCGATCCGGCGAGCTGCGCGTCGAGGCGCCCCGATCCGCGATGACGCCGGCACCATCGGCACCGTTGGCACCCGTACCTGCGTCGGCGATGAGCGTTCCGGCCGCGCCCGCCCTCGCGGGCACCGCGTCCCTGACGGAACCGGCGTCCCCTGTGGCGCTGGTAGCCTCGGAGCCCCTCGCCCCACCGCCCGTGCCCGCCGACAGGGTGACGCTGCGCATTGGCGGCGAGGACGGCGACGCCACTCGCGTGTGGGTTTCCGTCCGGGGTGACACGGTGCACACCCGCATCGCCACCGCCGACGCGCCTGCCGCCGCCGCATTGACAGCGGCGCTGGGCGAACTCCACAGCGCCCTCGAGCGCCAGGGATTCACCGACGGGAGCCTGCGCGTCCTCGTGCCCTCGCCCGGGCCGAACGACGGACGCACCGCACCTCCAGCCGCTCAGGCCGCCGCCAACGCGGCGGCCGCAACCACACCCTCACGGGGCACGGACGCTCCGTCCGATGGCAACCTGCCCGGCAAGCAGCGCGGTCAGGATACTGCGACGGATCGTCCAGGCCAGCACGGCCAGCGACCGCACCAGCGCTCCCCTCGGGAGCGGGAAAGGTAGGCCCGCGGTGACCACCCCCGTGACGGCGAGTTCGTCCACCAGCTCCGGGAGCGCGGCAACGCGCCAGCCCGGCGGCGCGCTGGGCAAGGATGAGTTCCTGAAGATCCTGGTGACCCAGCTCCGCTACCAGGATCCGATGAGCCCGCTGGACGGCTCGCAGTTCGCCGCCCAGTTGGCGCAGTTCAGCAGCCTGGAGCAGCTCATGCAGTTGAACGAAGGGCTGGCCACGCAGACCGCGGCGAGCGCGTCCTCGACTCTGGCCATCAACACCAGCCTCGGCGCTTCACTGATCGGCCGGACCGTCCTCGCCGCCGGCAGCCAGTTGGTCGTCGGCTCGAGCGAGCGACTCTCGGTGACCGCGGATATCGGCGGCGGCGGGACGGCGAGCATTACCGTGTTCGATGCCTCCGGCAGGGAAGTCGCGAGGCGCACCCTGGGATCGGTCGGCGCGGGTCGGCAGACGCTCACTTGGGACAACGACGTCGACGGCGTCCCTGAGATCCTGCCCGGCACGTACACCTACCAGCTGACCGTCACCAACTCGGACGGTGCCACCGTCCAAGTGCGGCCGTTCGTGAGGGGACGCGTCGAAGGCGTCGACTTCGAGAACGGCAGCGTCGTCCTGCGCGTAGGGGGCGTTCGAATCCCCCTCGAGCGGCTCGCGGAGATCGAGCCGGCGCTCGGCATGACGGCGCACCTCTTTTCACCCTTCCGCTCGGAGTGATCCTGCCATGATGCGCGCACTTTTCGCCGGCGTCTCGGGCCTCAGGAACCACCTGACCCGCATGGACGTGATCGGCAACAACATCGCGAACGTGAACACCGTCGCGTTCAAATCGTCACGCGTGACCTTCAAGGAGGCCTTCGCCCAGCTCCTCCAGGGCGCCTCCAAGCCGCCGGGCGACCAGGGCGGCATCAACCCGATCCAGGTCGGCCTGGGCATGAGTATCGGCAGCATCGACCAGAACTTCACCCAGGGCAACCTGGAGAGCACCGGGCAGAACACCGACCTCGCCATCCAGGGCGATGGATTCTTCGTCTGCTCCGACGGCCGCCGCCGCTACTTCACGCGCTCCGGCAACTTCCAACTGGACGCCGACGGCCGGCTGGTCGCGCCGACCAACGGCTTCATCGTGCAGGGCCGCACCGCCGACGCCACCGGAGCGCTCTCGAGCGGCGCCCGCGTCGCCGACATCGTCCTGCCGTTCGGGCAGAAGTCGCCCGCCAAGGCGTCGTCGGAGCTCACCTTCTCCGGCAACCTCGACTCGCGCGCCACCCCGCTCGGGACGATCCTGCAGACGCGGGGAATGTTCGCGATCGAGAAGAACACGAGCGACTCCGACGTCAACGGCCTCTTCGCGAAACCCGCCGTCGGCACCGGCCGCCAGATCCTCGGGCTGACCCAGGGCGCAGTTGTGACCGTCAGCGACGGGACCCACGACAAGACCTTTACGTACGTGACGGACGACACGGCGATCGGCAACACGCAGTTCAACTCGATCCAGGACCTCGTGGACGAGATCAACTACTTCTTCAGCACCGGCAGCGCCTACGCTGGCAGCTTCGACTCGATGGTGGCCGCCCTCAGCGCCACGGGGGCGATCACGGTCACCAGCCAAACCCCGGTTGCGGCTCCTCGGACGCTCACGTCCGCCGTGATGAACAATGACGTGGTTCCGGGCGTCGCCGTCGGCGGCACCCTGCTCCAGGATCTCACCGGATGCGCAATCGGGGACGTGCTCACCATAAGCGGCACCCGCGCGGACGGATCCGCCGTGACGCTTTCGCATACCGTTCTGGCGGCAGACACGGTGACGACGCTGCTCGCCAAGCTGAATAACACCACGGACGGCTTCGGGAAGACCGGCACCCAGACTGCGACCGCCACGATCGCCGCCGGCAAGATCGTAGTCACGGACGACGCCAATAGGTTCAGCGAGCTCGCGCTGTCCATCACTTCGAGCGCCGGAGGCTCGGATCTCGACCAGCACAGCCTCACCGTCTCAGTAGGAGGGTCGCCGGGCGCCATCACGGTATCCCTGGACAGTTCGAACTCTACGTTCGACACGGCGCTCAACGCCGCCAACAGCACCCTCCTCGCCGCCGCCGACTTCTCCACCACCGACGCGTTCAGTCACGTGGCGCTGGCGACTGACCTGCTCACCGACCTGAGGAACGAAGACGGCGTTAACCTCGGTCTCGCGGCTGGCAACATCACGATCACCGGCAAGGTGGGCGGCGTCCAGAGTACTCTCACGCAGGCCGTGGCTGGGACGACGTACGGCACCCTCCTGACGGCCATCAACAGCGCCTTCGACCTGAGCAATACCGATCGCGCCGCGGTGAACGCCTCCACGGGCGCCCTCGTCATCAACGGCGACGGCGGCACCGCCCGCGCACTCACCGTCGTGGACATCAGCGCCGGCGTGGCGGCCTTCGACGCGATCTTCGACAGCACGCCCGGGAACTACAGCGAGCTGCAGGTGGCGACCGACAGCACGCACACCGCCTCCATCTCGGTGTACGACGCGATGGGCAACGACCACACGATCTCGATGACCTTCACCAAGGACCCGACGGCGGTGAACCGCTGGACGTGGCGGGCGGAAGCGACGGAACCCGCCCAAGTGACCAGCGGCTACACCGGCGCCGTCACCTTCGACGCCCTGGGGCGCCTCGAGATGTTCGCGTACGATGGCGGCGCCACCAGCTTCCAGTTCAATCCGAACACGGGGGCGACATCGCCGGTGGATATCGAGCTCAATCCCGGCGCTTTGGGCGGCATTCTCGGGCTGTCGCAGTTCGCCAGCGCGTCCACGGCAGTCGCTAGCGGCCAGGACGGTTACCCGATGGGCAACCTCCAGGACGTCTCGATCGACGCCACCGGTGTCATCACGGGGTTCTTCACCAACGGCGTGAGCCAGACGCTGGCGCAGATCTCCCTGGCGAGCTTCAACAACCCCACCGGCCTGCTGCGGCGCGGCGACAACATGTACGAGATCTCCGGCAACTCGGGCAATCCGGTGCTCGGCTTCGCCGGCACCAGCAACCAGTCGAGCATCACCTCCGGCGCGCTCGAGAGTTCCAACGTGGACCTCGCCGCCGAGTTCACCAACATGATCATCGCGCAACGCGGCTTCCAGGCCAACTCGCGCGTGATCACCACCTCCGACGAGATGCTCCAGGAACTCGTCAACCTGAAGCGGTAAAAACAGTTTGCGCCCTCTGCCGGGCGGCACGTGCCGCCCGGCGGCCCGGCAACTCTCACCGGCCGCTCCCGGCAGCCCCTTCCCCACCGCCTTCGCCCCGCGGCGCCCGCGCCGCCCGCCCGCCTGAGCGCGCTCGCGGCTCGATAGCTAACCACCAGTCAGGCAAGGAGTTGCGCCGGGCAACCGAGCGCGCCGCTCGGCTCTTCGCGCCCGACGCGCCCCGGTACAGCCCTTGCTCTTTGCCGGGGCATGGTCGACTCCCCACGCGCGCCCAGCCCGCCCGGCGCGCCCGCCGAGACGCCGGCCGCCGAGGAAGGCGCGGCGCCCTCGCGCGTCCCGCGGTGGCTCCTTCCCGCGCTGCTGGCGTTCGTCGCCGCCGCGGCCGGTATCGGCGGCGGCTTCGTCGTCGCACCGCGCGTCACGGCGTACCGCCAGGCCGCGGCGTCCGACACGACGACCGAGAGCGAGCCCGCAGCCGAAGGCGGGGGCGGCGCCGAAGGCGAGGGCGCCGCTGACCGCTACTACCGGATCGAGAACCTCGTCATCAACCCCGCGGGCTCGCTCGGTTCGCACTTGCTGCTCGTGTCGGTGGTGTTCGACATCGCTCGGGCGGAGAACCGGGTCCGTCTCGAGTCGCGGGACGCCGAGGTGCGCGACCGCGTCGCGACGGTGCTGTCCGCACAGACGATCGAAATGCTGGGCGCTCCGTCCGCGCGGGACAGCCTGAAGCGCCTCATCGCCAGCTCCGTGGCCCCGTTGCTAGCAGCCCACACCCCGGTGCAGGTCTTCCTGCCGCAATTCGTCATCCAATGAGCCGCACGACCGACGCCCTCTCCCAGTCGGACATCGACTCCCTGTTCACGGGGGCGGCACCGGCCGTGCCGGAGCCGATCGCCGCGAGTTCGGATGTCTACCTCTACGACTTCCGCCGGCCGCGCCGCATCCCCAACGAGCGGCTGCGGGCCCTCGAGGCGATCTACACGCGTTTCGCGGTCTCGCTGCAGGTGCTGCTGACGTCACGGCTCCGCGAGTCGACGGACGTCACGATCGCGAGCGTCGAGCAGGCGCTGTTCTCCGAGTACGTCTTTTCCCTCGCGAATCCGTGCGCCGCGTTCGTCTTCGACCTCGGCGCCGGCCTGGACGGTCAGGGCGTGCTCGACGTGGGGAACGATTTCGCCTACCACCTGGTGGATCGCCTGTTCGGCGGACCGGGCGAGAGCGGAGAAGTGCGCCGCGCCCTGACGACGCTCGAGCGCATGGTGGTCAAGAGCGTCGTGGACCGCGCCTTCGGGCTGTTCGCCGAAGTGTGGAAGGACCACCTCCCCTTCCAGCCGGTCCAGAGCGGCTTCGAGTCGGTTCCCGAGGCGCTCCAGATCGCGCAACGCGACGACTCCGTCCTCGTGACCAACATCGAGGTGCGGACCGGCGATTTCAGCGGCCTCCTCGCGCTGTGCATCCCCCTGGTGTCGCTGGAGCGCTTCCTCGCCCAGGCGCCCTCGGGGTTCGCACCCGCCGCCGCCGCGAGCCGCCGCAAGGACAACGCCGAGGTGCGCGGCCTGCTCGAAGGCACCGTACGGGAAGCGCGCCTCGAGGTCCGGGCGCGCCTGCCGGTGTTCTCCCTCGCGATGCGCGACGTGGCCGGGCTCGCCGTGAACCAGATTCTCCACACCGGGCTGAGCGTCGACGCGCCCGTCGAGGTGCAGATCGACGGCCGGCCCCGGTTCCTCGGTGCGCCCGGCCGGTCCCGCCATTCCTTCGGCGTCCGCATCACCGAGACCTTCATCGACCCACCGCCACAGCCGCTGCACGCGGCCCCGCGAGGACGCCTGGCATGACCGCTCCCGACTCCGCCGCTCCGGCCGACGCCGTTCCCGCAACCGCCGCCTTCAGCGATCTGGGGGCCGCGGGCACCGCGACCGCCAGCGCGCCGATCGACCGGCTGCTGGACCTCTCTCTCCCCGTCGCCGTGGAATTCGGCCGCACCCACATGACGGTGCAGGAACTGCTGCAACTCGGCCGCGGCTCGGTGATCCAGCTCGACCGCCTCGCCGGCGAGCCGATCGACGTGTTCGTCAGCGACCGCAAGCTCGCCGAGGGCGAGGTGGTCGTGATCGGCGAACACTTCGGGGTCCGGATCACCCGGCTGCTGCGGCCGAACGGCGACACCGTCGTGCAGGTCTGAAGAGCGGGCATGCTCCCGGTACTCGCCTCGCTCGCGCTCACCATCGGGCTGCTGCTGCTCGGCCTGCGGCTGCTGCGCGGACTCGCGCCCGGCGCGCTGCGGGGCCACGGCAGCGTGCCGCTCGCCCTCCTGAAACGGATTCCGGTGGGCCCCCGGCAGTCGGTGGCCGTCGTCAGGGTGGCCGACCGCGTGCTGGTCGTGGCGGTTGGCGACTCCGGCGGATCGCTCCTCGCCGAACTGGACGGCCCCGACCGCGCGCTGGCCCTGCAGGACGACGCCGAGGCGCGCAGCCGGTCTCCGCGCCCCGCCTGGCGGGCGTGGCTGCCCGTGGCGGCGCTGCTCCTCGCCGCGCCCGCGACGCTCTCGGCGCAGGCCGCGCCCGCGCCGCGGCCCGCCGTCGCGCCGGCCGCCGCGACCTCCCCGGCGCCCGAACTGCCGCTCGTGCCCGGCATGCCGCAGGTAGACCTCACGGTCGGCACCGGCGCCGACCGCATCCAGCTCTCGGGCGCCGTGGGCATCGTCGTCCTGATGGGCGTGCTCACGCTGCTGCCCGCGCTGTTCCTGCTGACGACGAGCTTCACGCGGATCCTGGTGGTGCTGCACTTCCTGCGCATGGCCCTGGGGACGCAGACGGCGCCGCCGGGCCAGCTCCTCGTGGCGCTCGCCGTGCTCATCTCCGGCGTCGTCATGGGCCCCGCGCTCAACGAGGCCAACCGCACGGCGCTCCAGCCCTACCGGGCGGGCACGATCACGCAGGCCGAGGCGTACCGCGCCGCCGTGACCCCGTTCCGGCGCTTCATGCTCGCCAACACGCGCGAGAACTCGGTCGCCGTCTTCGCGGAGATCGCCGGCGCCGACTCCGTGCGCTCGCCGGACGATCTCCCGATCACCGTGATCATGACCGCCTTCGTGACCAGCGAGCTGACGACGGCGTTCCAGATCGGCTTCATGATCTTCCTCCCCTTCGTGGTCATCGATCTCCTCGTGGGCGCCGTGCTGGTCAGCATGGGGATGTTCATGCTGCCGCCCGTGATGGTCTCGCTGCCCTTCAAACTCCTCCTGTTCGTGCTCGCCGACGGCTGGACGCTGATCGTCCAGAACCTCGTGCTGAGCTTCCGGCACTGAGACCGCCGGTGTCCTTCGCCTTCGTGCTCGATGCCGTGCGCCACGCGCTGCTGGTGACACTGCTGGTGGCCGCGCCGCTGCTCCTCACGGAGCTGGTGGTGGGCCTCCTCGTCAGCGTCATCCAGGCGGTGACGCAGATCCAGGAGCAGACCCTGACGTTCGTACCGAAGACCATCGCGATAGTGGCCGTCACGATCATCGCGTTGCCGTGGATGCTCCGGGTGCTGGTCGCGTACCTCGTGGACACCCTCGGCAGCCTGCCGACGATCGTCCCGTGACGACCTCCGTGCTCGACGCGCTCGCGCCGCACGGCTGGCCGCTGTTCGCGCTGCTGACCGCGCGAGTGCTGGGCGTCGCGCTGATCGCGCCGCTGTGGTCCATGGCCACGATCTCCCCGCGCCTGCGGGCCGGCTTCGTGATCGTCTTGAGCCTGGTCCTCGCGCCCAGCGCGGCCGGCGGCGCGGCCCCGGAGGCCACGCTCCTCCTCCCCGTGGCGGTGGGCGCGGAGCTCCTCATCGGGCTCGCCATCGGCCTCACCGCCTCGCTGTTCGTGCAGGCCGTCGCGATCGCGGGAGACGTCGCCGCCGTGCAGATGGGCCTGTCCATCGCCTCCGTCTACGACCCGGCCACCGAGTCCACGGTGACCCAAATCGCCCAACTCACGACCTTTCTCACGATCGCCCTGTACACGACGCTCGGCGGCCCGCTCATCCTGGTGCGCACTCTGGCCGACACGATCGTCGCCATCCCCCTCGGCACCGTGGCCGCGTTCGACACCGGGACCCACGCCGTGCTGCTCCAGACGAGCAGCATCTTCGGTTCGGCGGTGCGGCTCGCCGCGCCGCTGATGGCGGCGATGTTCCTCGCCAACGTGGGGCTCGCGATCCTGACGAAGGCCGTCCCGCAGATCAGCGCCTTCATGGTGGCGTTCCCAGCCACGATCGGGCTCGGGCTCGTCGTGCTCGCCGCCTCCCTGCCCGGCCGCGGGACTCTCGTCCGTGAGTGGATGAGCGGGCTGCCGGCGCTCCTCGATCGGACCCTGGGGGCGTTCGTCCCCGCGGTCGTGAGATAGCCCGTGGCCGACCGCCCCGCCGGCGAACAGTCGGAAGCCCCCACCCAGCGGAGGCGGGAGGAAGCGCACCGGGAAGGGCGGGTCGCCAAGAGCCAGGAGCTGTCCAGCGCCGCCGTGATGCTCGCCGGCGTCGGGGCCCTGGCGTTCGCCGGTGGCCGCTCCTTGGCGGCGTTCGCGAGCGACCTCCTCGGCGACAGCGCCCGCTGGATCACCGCGCCGCCCCTGACGGTGGACACCGCCTCCGAGCTGGTCGCGGCGCTCGCCGGCCGCACCATGACCGCGCTGTCCCCCTTCTTCTTCGTCATGGCGGGGATCGTCCTCGTCGTTGACGTGATCCAGGCGCGCGGTGTCTTCTCCACCGAACGCATCGCGGTGAAGTGGTCGCACCTCAATCCGATCGAGGGCGTGGGGCGGCTCGTCAACGCCGAGGCGTTCTTCAACCTGCTGAAGTCGGTGGTGAAGCTCTCCGCCCTCGCCGCCGTGGCGTACCTCGCCTTCGCGCGCAACTGGACCGAACTCCTCAGCCTGAGCGACGTCTCGGCCTCGAACCTCGCCGAGGCGATGCGCCGCATGGGCGTCGGGCTCGCGATAACCACCGGCCTGGCGTTCCTCGCCATCGCCGGAGCCGACTACCTGTTCCAGTTCTGGCGCTTCGAGGGCAGCCTGAAGATGACGCGGCAGGAGGTCGTGCAGGAGTACAAGGAGACGGAGGGCGACCCCCTCATCAAGAGCCGGATCCGCGCCATGGCGCGGGCCCTCAGCCGGCGGAAGATGCTGCGCCAGGTGGCCACCGCGGACGTCGTCCTCACGAACCCGACGCGCCTCGCCGTCGCGCTCAAGTACGACGTCGCGGTCGCCGCCGCCCCGATCGTCGTCGCGATGGGCGCCCGCAAGCTCGCCGACCGGATCCGCGCCATCGCCCGCGAGTCCGGCATCCCGATCCTGGAGCAGAAGCCCCTCGCCCAGGCGCTGTTCGCCACCGGCAAGATCGGCGAACCCATTCCGTCCGCGCTGTACTTCGCGGTGGCGGAAGTGCTCGCGTTCGTCTACCGGCAGCGCGATCGCGCCCGCGGCCGGACCGCCCCGCGCGCCGGAGTCGCGGCGTGAGCGCGCCCGCCGGGATCATGCTCCGGGCCGTCCAGTCCGCCGAGGTGTGGCTGGCGATGGGCGTGATGACGATCATCGCACTGCTCGTCGTCCCGCTGCCCGCCGCGGCGCTGGACATCCTGCTCTCGCTGAGCATCGCGCTCTCGATCGTGGTGCTCCTGGTCACGCTGTCCACCACCGACCCGCTCCACTTCAACGTCTTCCCGACCCTGCTGCTCCTCCTGACGCTGTTCCGGCTCGGGCTGAACGTCGCCGCCACGCGCCTCATCTTGAGCGAGGGCGACGCCGGCCGCGTCATCGCCGCCTTCGGCGACGCCGTGATCGGCGGGAACTACGTCGTGGGGCTCGTGATCTTCCTGATCCTGGTGGTGATCAACTTCATGGTCATCACCAAGGGCGCCGGGCGCATCGCCGAAGTGGCGGCCCGCTTCACCCTCGACGCGATGCCCGGCCGCCAGATGAGCATCGACGCCGACCTCGGCGCCGGCCTCATCGACGAGACCGAGGCGCGGCGCCGGCGCGAGGAGATCAACCGCTACGCCGACTTCTACGGCTCGATGGACGGCGCCGCGAAGTTCGTGCGCGGCGACGCCGTCGCGGGCCTCGTCATCACCGCCATCAACCTGCTCGGCGGGTTCATCGTCGGCATGACGCAGCGCGGCCTCTCGCTGAGCCAGGCCCTGTCCACCTACAGCACGCTCACCGTCGGCGACGGCCTGGTCACCCAGATCCCGGCCCTCATCGTCAGCACGTCGGCGGGCATCATCGTCACCTACGGCTCCACCGGCCAGCAGGTCGCCCCCGCCATGCTGGGCCAGATGGGCCGCCACCCGCAAGCGCTGTGGATCGCCTCCGCCGTCCTCGCCATGATCGCCATAATCCCCGGCTTCCCGGCACTGCCCTTCCTGGCGATGAGCGGGGCCGTGGCCGGCGGCGCCGCGCTCTCCCGCACCAACGAGGAGCGGCGCCGCGCGGCGTCGGCCGCTCCGGCGATCGCACCGGCCGCGCCGGCCGCACCGCAGATCGGGGACCTGCTGGCCATCGATCAGCTCGAGTTGGAGGTCGGCTACGCGCTCGTGCCGCTGGTGGACGAGGCGCAGCAGGGGGACCTCCTCCAGCGGATCGCGCTGGTCCGCAAGCAGGTGGCGCTCGAACAGGGCCTGGTGGTGCCGCCGATCCGCATTCGCGACAACGTCCAGCTGCCCCCGACGGAGTACCGCATCCGGGTCCGGGGCGCCCAGGTCGCCAGCGGCGAGGTGCTGCCCCGCTACCTCCTGGCGCTCAACGCCAGCGGCGCCGCCGAGCCGATCGAAGGCATCCCCACCACCGACCCGACCTTCGGCATCCCGGCCGTCTGGATCGTGCCGGAGCGACGCGCCGAAGCGGAGGCCGGCGGCTACCGCGTGGTGGAGCCCCAGACCGTCCTGGCCACACACCTGATGGAGACCGTCAAGCGCAACGCCGGCGACCTGCTCGGCCGGCAGGAGACGAAGGAACTGCTGGACGCGCTCCGGGTGCGGAACGCGGCGCTCGTGGACGAGCTGGTCCCGGGCAAGCTCTCCCTTGGTGTGGTGCACCGCGTGCTCCAGCGCCTGCTGCGGGAGGGCGTGCCGGTGCGCGATCTCGTCTCGATCCTCGAGACCCTCTCCGACGCGGCGGACCAGACCAAGGACGTCGAGATCCTCACCGAACATGCGCGACATTCGCTCTCCAGGGTGATCGCCCGCGCGCACCAGGACGCCGACGGCACCGTGCGCGGCGTCACGATGGGCCCGCGGCTCGAGGGTGCCCTGCTCACGCTCTTCAGTCCGCGAGCACCGCGGGCCGGGGCGGAGACGATGGCCCCCGACGACCTCACGAGCGTCCTGCAGTCGCTCAACAACGTGATGCGGGTCAATCAGCGTGAGGGCGGTTTCCCTCCTCTCATCACTCCGCCGACCCTGCGCGTCGGGGTACGCCGGCTGGTCGAGCCGGTGATGCCGCAGGTGGACGTCATCTCGCTCGGCGAGCTGCCGCCCGACGTCCACATCCAGAGCATCGCCACCTGGGAGCTCCCCCGTGCCGCTTGAGCTCTTCGCCGGCCCCGAGATCGCCACGCTGCTCGGCGCGGCCCGTCGGACGTTCGGTGCCGACGCCGTGGCCGTGGCGACCCGTGCGCGCCTCGGCACCGACGGCGCCCGCGCCTTCGAGCTTCTGGCTGCGGATGCCGACGAAGCGCGGGCGTTGCACCGCACCGCGACGGCGGTCGCGGCCGCTCCCGACATCGCGCCTGTGCCGCCGCTTCCGACGACCGGGCGGCGCCGGCCGTACGTCGTGGTCCTGGTGGGACCGACGGGCGCCGGCAAGACCACCACGATCGCCAAGCTGGCCACCCATCCCCGCGTCTTCGGCTCCCAGGGGGTCGGTCTCCTCGCGCTCGATACCTACCGGATCGGCGCCGTCGAACAGCTGCGGACCTATGCCGAGATCGCCGACATCCCGTGCGAGGTCGTCTACGAGTCGAAGGACCTGGGCCCGGCCCTCGCGCGCCTGGCACGCTGCCGCGTCGTGCTGGTGGACACACCCGGAAGGGGGCCGCGCCGCACCGCCGAGGGCGACCTGCTCCAGCACTGGATCGACCGCATCCACCCCGACGAGGTGCACCTCGTGCTCCCGGCCGGGCTGCATCCCGAGCTGGCCCGCCGGCACGCCGAGCGAGCCGTGGCCACGAGCGCCACGCACCTGCTGGCCACCAAGCTCGACGAGGCGCTCGACGACACCATCGTCTTCGACATCGCCGCCGCCGCGGGGCTCCCGATGCGCTGGTACACGGACGGACAGGACGTCCCGGCCGACCTCCGCCCGGCCCGCGGACCGCTCGTGCTCGCCAAGACGATCGCGTCGGCCCGCACGCCCAGCCCCGCGATCGGCGCGCCCGATCCGGCTGCGCCGACGCTCCGCGACCACCGGGCCTCGCGTGAGCCCCCGCCCCCGCCCCCGCCCCCGGCGCCGGCGCCGGCGCCCCCAGCGCCGGCCTCCGCCGACCCGCTGGCCACCTCGCTCCGACACCTGGAGAGCACCCTCGACGGCGAGGTCCGGGTGCTGGCCGCGCTGCGCTCCGCCCTGCGGCGCGTGGACTCGCTCACGTGAAAGACCAGGCCGCGCTGCTCCGCCAGTTGATGGCCGTCGAGCGGCAGCCGGAGCCGCCCCGGCCCGGCGGCCCATCGGCCGTGGTGGTCGGCAGCGGCAAGGGAGGCGTCGGCAAATCGCTCCTGGCCCTCGGGCTCGCCCAGGTCCTGGCCGCCGAGGGATGCGAGTCGCTCCTCGTCGAGGGCAACCAGAATCTCGGCAGCCTCGCGGTCATGCTCGGCGTCCGGCCGGCCGGACGTCTTGAGGACCTCCTCGACGCCCGCGCCGACCCCGGACAGCTCCTCACGCGAGTAGGCGAGAGGCTCTGGCTCCTGCCCGGCGACTCGGGGGCCGAGGCGCTCTACGGACTCAGGCCGACCGAGCAAGCCCGGCTACACCAGCGGCTCAGCACCGTCTACGGCCGGTTCGCGGCGGTCGTCGTGGACGGCGGCGGCGGCATCGAGAGCGTCGTCCGCGTGGCGGCCATGCGGGCGGGGCGGCTCCTGGTGGTCGTCACGCCGGAGCCGGCGGCGCTGGCCGACGGTTTCGCCCTCATCAAGGTGATGACCGCCCAGATGCGCGACCTGCCGATCGACATCGTCGTCAATCGCGCGCTCGACGACCGCGAGGCGCGGCTCGCGCACGAGAAGCTCCAGGTCGCGGCCGAGCGGTTCCTGAGGCGTGGTCTGCGCCGCATCGGCACCATCCCCGAGGATGCGACGATGCGGGCGGTGAGCCGTGGACGGCTGCCCCTCTTCGGCCCGGACCCCGCGGGCCCCGCGGCGGCCGCCATCCGCGACATCGCCCTGGTGCTCCTCCGGGAAGGCCTCGCCGCTCCCGCGGTCTCAGCCATGGCGGTGATGCCGTGAGCACGCCGCGGTCGCTCGTCGTCTCCCTGTGGGAGCGCTGGCACAAGCACCACGACGTGGACGCGCGTCGCACGCTGCTCGACCAGCACCTGGGCCTGGTGCATCACGTCGCCCGGCAGATCGCACACAACTTGCCCGCCGAGGTCGAGTTCGACGACCTCACCAGTGCGGGCACCCTCGGGCTCGTGCGCGCCCTCGAAGTGTTCGACCCGAACCGCGGACTCGAGTTCAGCACCTACGCCACCCCACGGATCCGCGGCGCCATCCTCGACGAGCTGCGGGAGCAGGATTGGGTGCCGCGCTCGGTCCGCCGGAAACACCGCCGAATCCGCGACGCGGTCCGGAGGCTCGAGCAGAGCCTGAAGCACGGCCCCGATCCCTCGCAGATCGCGGAGGAACTCGCGATCGACCTGCCCACCTACTGGCACTGGCTCGGAGAGATCGAACAGTCGGTGCTCGTGCCGATGCAGGCGCCGGCACCTTCGTACTCGGGCGCGCACGGGCTCGACGAGACGCTGGCCGACCCCGACGCCCCCATCCTCGGCGCCGCCCTCGAGCGGGAGGAGGACGGCGCGAGCCTCGAGCGGGCGCTCGCGACGCTGCCGCCGAAGGAGGGCATCGTGCTCGCGCTGTACTACTACGAGGAACTCACCCTCCGGCAGATCGGCGAGGTGCTGCATCTCACCGAATCGCGTGTCTCCCAGATCCGCACCCAGGCGCTGCGCCGACTCCGCTCCCGCATGGGCGCCTCAGCAGGGGCCCTATGATCCTCCCCGCCATCGCCGCGGGCGCCGCGGCCGGCCTGCTCGTCCTCCATGCGGCGGTGCGTTACCGCCGCCCCGGCCGGCTGCGCCGACGCCGGCTGCTGCGCCTCGGTGCGCAGCAACTCACCATCGCCGAGATCGCGCGCGCGGCGGGCTTCGCCCAGGACGCCGTCCGCACGGCCTTCGCGCTCCCCCGATCTCCAACGCCGCTCGAGCGGGTGGGAAGGTTCTTCCGGCGCCGCCCCGCCAAGCGCCGCCATCCGGTATTCGATGCGGACCTCGCCAAGGCGTTGTGGCTATGACGATTGCGTGCATCAGGGACCCCCTCCAGCCGGCGGCACGGCCCTTGCGCCCTCTGCTCTCGGCACACATGTCGGCGCCTGGTCGCCGGCGCGAGGAGACACGATGACGATCCCGGGGATCCTCCAGACCGCCCGGACGCTGAGCTATTACGAGCGGATGCAGGAGCTGACCGCCAACAACCTGGCGAACGTCTCCACCGACGGCTTCAAGGCCGACCGGATGACGGCTCGCCTCGAGGCCGGGTCCTCCGCGCCGATCCCCGTCACGCAGCTCGACCTCAGCCAGGGCGCGTTCCGCGAAACGGGCCGGCCGCTCGACCTCGGGCTCGACGGCCCCGGCTTCTTCGTCGTGCGGACGCCGAACGGCGAGCGCCTCACGCGGGGCGGCGGTTTCCGCCTCGACGGCGCGGGCACGCTCATCGACCTGCACGGCGATCCGGTGCTCGGCCAGCGCGGCGCGATCGTCGTCACCGGCGGCACCGTCGAGGTGCGCGCCGACGGGACCGTCGTGGTGGACGGCCAGGCGCTGGACCGGCTGCGGCTCGAGGCGGCGGCCAACCCCGCGTCGCTCCGCAAGGAAGGCGCCGGCCGCTTCCTCTCCGACTCGCCGGCGGTACCCGCCGACTTGGCGAAGCTCCACGTGCGCCAGGGCGCGATCGAGGAAGCGAACCTCAGCGCCGTGCACGGGATGGTGGACCTCGTGACCATCCAACGGGCGTACACTGCCAACGTGAACGTGCTCCGCGCCATGGACGGCGTGCTCCAGTTGGTCGCCAACGAAATCGGCCGGCCGTGATGATCGCCACCGCCCAGGGAAAGGACTGACCCCGCGATGAATCCCGGACTACGCGCTTCGGCCAGCGGCATGCTCGCCCAGCAGCTCCGCGTGGACGCGATCGCCAACAACCTGGCGAACGTGAACACCACCGGCTTCAAGCGCAGCCGCGTGAGCTTCGAGGACGTGCTCTACCAGACGCTGCAGGGCACCCGCATCGTCAACTACCAGGGCAGCGAGACGGTCGCGCCGATGCAGATCGGGCGCGGCGTGCGTCCGGCCGCGGTGCTCCGCATCCACTCCCAGGGCGCCCCCGAACCGACGGGGCGGCCGCTCGACGTCGCCATCGAGGGCGAGGGATTCTTCCAGGTCCTGCGCCCCGACGGCACCCAGGCGTACACGCGCGACGGCACCTTCACGCTCTCCGACACGGGCACGCTCGTCACCCAGGGCGGCTACCAGGTGCAGCCGGGGTTCGTCGTGCCGCCGGAGGCCACCGACCTCTCCATCTCGCCCACCGGCGTCTTCTCCGCGACCCTCAGCGGCACCAGCGCACCGGTCGAGCTCGGCCGCATCGAGTTGGCCCGATTCGTGAACCCCACCGGCCTCCTCTCCCTCGGCGAGAACCTGTACGCCCATACCTCCGCGTCAGGCGAGCCGATGCTCGGCGCGCCGCAGGAGAACGGCTTCGGCCGGGTCATCCAGGGCGCCCTCGAGTCCAGCAACGTCGAGATCGTCCAGGAGATGGTGGACATGATCGCCTCGCAGCGTGCCTACGAGGTGAACTCCAAGGCGATCAAGGCGGCGGAAGACATGATCGACGCGGCCAATGGCCTGGTGCGCTAGAGGCGCCGCCCTGGTGGGCGTGGCGGTCGCGCTCGCCGCGACCGCCGCCGCGGCGCAGCAACCGCCGGCGGATCCGCCGGCGGTGCCCGCCGGCATCACGACGCGCGTCGCCGCGCTGCTCGCCGAGCGCTGGAGCGTGCCCGCCGGCGCGGTGCTCGTGCAGTGGGGCGCGCCGCCCGGGGGGATTACCTTCGCCGCCGACGTGCCCTTCCGTCTGGTCGGCGGCGACGACGACGGCTGGTTCGCCGCGGTGCTCGAGCCGCCGCGGCGCCCGCCGCGCGCGATCCGCTTGCGAGCCGGCGTCGCGGAGTCCGTGACGGTCGCGGCGCGGCCGCTGGCCCGCGGCTCCCGGTTGCGCGAGGGCGACCTCGCCCTCGCCGCGCGGGTGCGCTGGGGCGCGCCGGAAGGCGCGCAGCCCCGCCCCACCGAAGGATGGCTCGTGCGGCGGGCCGTCGCGGCGGGCACGACACTCGAGGCGCCCATCGTGACGCCTCCTCCCGTGGTCGCCGCGGGCACCCAGGTCAGCGTCGAGTGGGTAAGCGGAGAGATCAGCGTGCGCTTCGAAGGGACCGCCCTGCACGATGCGGCCCTGGGCGAACGCGTCCTCGTGCGACCCGCCGGCCGAGCCGGCGCGGTCCGCGGGACGGTAACCGGCCCGGCCGCCGTGCGGCTGGCACTGTGAGGTTCCCGATGCGTGCGATCCCGCTGGCGTGCCTGCTGATGGTGTGCGCGGCGCCGCTCCTCGCCCAGCGGCGGCCCCCGGCCGACACGACGCCGGCGCCGCCGCGGGTCGCCCCGCGCGCCAGTTGGCTTTCCGACCGCAGGATGTTCACCGTCGGCGACGTCCTCACCATCCTCGTGGACGAGCAGACCGCCGCGTCGGAGCGGACGGGGCGCAACGCGTCCTCGAGCCGGGGCCAGAGCGCGGGGCTGAACGCCGCCAGCGGCGCGAGCCCCGCCATCGCGGACATCGGGTTCCAGAACTCGCTGAGCCAGACGAGCGACCAAACCGGCGCGAGCGGCCGCGAGGGCCGGCTCTCCGCCACGCTCAGCGTGCGCGTCGCGCAGATCGCGCCGGATGGCGGGCTCGCGATCCTGGGCACCCGCGAGGTCACCGTGGACGGGCGCCGCCAGCAGATGACGCTGCGCGGATTCGTCCGGCCCGAGGACGTCTCGCCTCAGAACGTCGTGCTGTCCTCGCGCATCGCCGACGCCGCCATTTCCTACCGGGGCAACGGGATCGGCCCGCGGCGCGGCATCCTCGGCGGCATCGCCGCCTTCTTCTGGCCGTGAGACTGAGCGCGCTCGCCGTGCCGCTCGCGCTCGCCGCGTCGCTCGCCCACCCCGGGAGCGCGCAGACCGCCCGCGTCCGGGACCTCATCCAAACCGAACGCGTGGCTCCCCGCCGCCTCGTGGGTTACGGCCTCGTCGTCGGTCTCGAGGGCACGGGAGACCGCAGCCTCGGCACCACCACGGGCAGCGTGCAGACGGTGCGCTCGGTGGTGAACCTCCTGCGCCGCTTCGACGTCGCCGTGCCTCCCGAGCGCCTCCGCCTGCGCAACGTGGCCGCCGTGCTCGTGACCGCCGAAGTCTCCGCCTACGTGCGGCCGGGAGGACGGTTCGACGTCCAGGTGGCCTCCCTCGGCGACGCGACTTCGCTGCACGGGGGCATCCTCTGGATCACGCCCCTCGTGGAAGACCCCACCCAGCCCGCCGTCGCCACCGCCCAGGGGCCGCTCCTGCTGTCGGCGGACGCCGTGGAACGCGCGTTCAATCGCGGCGGAACCGCGGGGCGGGTCCCGGGTGGCGGCGTCATCGAGGCCGGCGTGACGCTCGCCGCCGCGAGCCCGACGGACACCGTGCGGCTCCTCCTCCGCGTGCCCGATCTCGCGACCGCCACGCGCATCGCCGGGGCGATCAATGCCGCGGTCGGACCGGGCACCGCGGTGACGGAGGATCCGGGCGCCGTCCGGCTCACGCCGCCCGCCCAGGCTGCCGATACTCTGTGGGGGTTCCTCGCGGCGTTGGACACGCTGCCGGTGGACGTGGAAGGGCCGGCGCGCCTGGTGGTGGACGCCCGCAACGGCACGGTCGTGACCGGAGGGACGCTCCGCGTGGGGGCGGCGTCGGTGAGCCACGGCGGATTGACGCTCACCATCGGCGATCCGTCGGTCGGAACCCGGGCGGGCACGGCCGCGGCGGCCGGGACCCCGGACAGTTCCCGGGCGCTGCCGCCCACAGGCGTGGTGCGGGCCTCCGCCGGCGCGAGCGTTCAGGAGATCGCCGCGGCGCTCCAGGTGAGCGGAGCCAGGCCGCGCGACGTGGCCGCGTTCTTCGAGGCGCTCAGCATCGTCGGGGCGCTCCGCGCCACCGTGGTGGTTCGATGAGTACCGTGACGCCGGTCGGAGCCGCGGCACCAGGCGCCGCGCCGAGCGCCGAGGCGGCCCGCCTGCGGCGTGCGTGCCAGGACATGGAGGGTGTCTTCATGCGCCACCTGTTCCAGGCGATGCGCGACAGCGTGCCCGACGAGGGCATCCTCGGCGTCTCCGCGTCGGAACAGATCTTCACGGAGATGTTCGACGACGCCGTCGCGGACGAGGCGGCCCGGCACCTCACGAACGGGCTGGGCGACGCGCTGTTCCGGCAGTTGGGCCGCGGACTGAACGCCGCCGCGCCGCCGGCGCGGCCCGCGGAGTGAGCGTGCCCAACCGTGCGCTCCGCTCCGGCGCCGCGGCCGAGACCGACCGCCGCGCGGCGCGCCTCGACGAACTCGAGCGCGCCCTCAAGGACGAGGCGCGACTGGTGGGCGACCTCCGCGACGTGCTGGTGCACCAGCGCGCCGGCGTCGCGTCGAGCGACTACCGGCAGGTCGAGGAGAGCGTGCTGGCGATGAGCCGCATCGTCCTCACGCTGGAGGAAGCGCGCACCCGCCGCGAAGCGATCACGGCGACGCTGGCCAACGGGGAGACGGTCCCGCTCGGCGAACTCGAGTCACATCTCGGCACGCCGCTCCCCGAACCTCTCAACGCCGTCCGGGCCGCGGTGCGCAAGGTCGCCGGCGCCGCCGCCGAGGACATCGCCATCAACCAGCGCGTCCTGCGGCGCGCCCTCGAAGCGGGCGATGCGTATCTCCAGCGGCTCTTTTCCGCCGCCGACGACCCGAGCCCGGTCTACTGCCCGGAGAAACACCCCTCCGAGGGCCCGCGCGGCGGCGTCCTCCTGAATCGGACGGCCTGACCATGTCGCTCTCCAGCCTGCTCGGCATCGCCCGCAGCGCGCTGGCCGCGCGGCAGACGCAGCTCGAGGTGACGGGGCACAACATCGCGAACGCCACCAGCGACGGGTACACCCGCCAGCGCGCGCGCCTCGTCGCCGCCACACCGCTCCGTACGGTGGTCGGGCAGATCGGGACCGGCGTCGTCGTGGACGGGATCGAGCGGGCGCGCAGCACCGGCCTCGACGCGAGCTTCCGCACCGAGTCCGGCTCGCTCGGCCGGTTCCAGACGCTGTACGACACGCTGGGCCGGGTGGAGGCCATGATCGGGGAACCCTCCGACACCGGACTCGCGGCGTCGCTCGACGCCTTCTGGTCTTCGTGGAGCGACCTGGCCGCGGATCCCTCGGGGAGCGCGACGCGCACGGTGGTGCGCCAGCGCGCGACGCAGGTCGTCTCCCAGATCGGCGCCCTCGGGCGCCGCATCGAGGGCGTGCGCACGCAGACCATCACCCAACTCACGTCCCAGGTCGGCGAAGTCAACAACGCCGCCGAGCGCATCGTCGCCCTCAACATCCAGATCCAGGCGGCGGGGGTCGCGCCCGACCTGCGCGACGCCCGCGACCTCGCCCTGGACCAGCTCTCCAAGCTGGTGCCGCTGCGCGTGGTCGAGCATCCGACCGGGGCCATCGCCGTGTACGCCGGGGACACGCTCCTCCTGGACTCCGGCACGCGCCGCGAGATGACGGTGAACTACTCCCTCGACGGCGTCTACTCCCTCGGCTTCGCCGATTCCTCCCGCCCGGTCCTGGCGACGAACAGCAGCACCGGGGCCCTGGTGGACCTGCTCACCACCGGCTTGCCGGAACTCCAGCAGCAGGTGGACCAGTTGGCCGGCGCCATCGTGGACGCGGTCAACGCGGAGCACCGCAACGGAATCCCGGCCTCCGGAGGTCTCGCAGGAACCAACTTCTTCGATCCGGACGGCACCACCGCCAACTCCATGGCGATTGAGAGCGCCATCCTGGAGTCGGTGGACGCCATCGCGGCGGGCCTCGGGCTCCCCGGCGACGGCACCGTCGCGCAGGCCATCGCGAACCTCCGCGGCACGGCTCTGCCGGGCCTCGACGGACGCACCGCCGGGGCGTTCTACGCCGATCTCGCCACGGGGCTCGGCCTGTCGGTGGCGGACGCGAACCGGCAGATCACGACGCAGGACATCCTCGTGAACCAGATCACCAACCAGCGCTCGTCGGTCAGTGACGTGTCGGTGGACGAGGAACTGGTCAACCTGATCGCCTTCCAACAGGCCTACATCGCAGCCACGCGGGTGGTCACCGCGGCGGACGAGATGATGCAGGCCGTTCTGGCGATGGTCTGACGAGGATGCCGCGATGCTCGTACTGAGTCGCCGGCGCGGTCAGGCGGTTCTGGTGGATGGCGGCATTCGGATCGTCGTGCTGGAGAGCGACCGCCGCACAGTGCGGCTCGGCATCGAGGCGCCGGCCACCACCGGCATCCAGCGCGAGGAACTCGTGTCGCTGGTGGCGGCCGAGAATCTGCGGGCGGGGGCGCGGGCCGACCGGAGCGAGTGGCTGGCGGCGCTGCCGCTCCGCGCCGGTGGCGCCGGTGGAAGTGCCGTTGGTGGTCCAGCCGCGCGGGTGCCGCCGCGGCCGATACCGCGCGAGAGCTAGACCCGCGTCACCGGAAGGCGCAGCACGAGCCGGGCGCCTCCCCCGGCGGCGGGTTCCTCCGCCGTGAGCGTGCCTCCGACCTCCCCCACCAGCAGCCGCGCCACCGTCAGTCCCAACCCCCGGCTGGGCGCCCCCGCCCCCGCCCCCGCCCCCTCGCGCATCGTCGCGAACGGCTCGAAGACCCACTCGCGCCGCTCGGCGGGGATGCCCGGCCCGGTGTCCCGGACTTCCACCACCACGCCGCCATCCTCCGCACGCGCGCTCACCGCCACCTCGCCGCGGCC
>Ga0315287_10000105_pt1 | contig 68013 bp, 72 predicted proteins | sample YL17G11_0_MG_FD_205037 | JGI IMG/M metagenome (GOLD analysis project Ga0315287, IMG submission 205037) | Sediment microbial communities from Yellowstone Lake, YNP, Wyoming, USA - YL17G11_0 | ecosystem: Environmental > Aquatic > Freshwater > Lake > Sediment | place: USA: Wyoming | collected...
CGAATTGGGTAAGGACATTATTCAGAGTTGAGATGTGGGTTCGAGCAAAGCTGATATTTTATCAAATTTGGCGAACAGAAGTAGCTCCTTCGGCAGCGTAGATGCAAAATGTTGCCTGTGCCGGGGGGTTAGCCCTGCCAATACCTTGGCAGGGTTCATCGTCGAGTTTTGAAAATTTAAATTTTGGTAATTCGATATTGTTTCCGCCGTAAGGCGTCCTGCGGAGGATTTCGATATTCGAGTTTAGGATTTTATACGTCAGAATTACTTCGTCAGCAATTCGAATTCTTCCGGACTAAGTGTTTGTCGTAATTTCTGGAGCGACTCAAGTTCAATCTGCCGGACACGTTCTTTTGTTATACCCAAATCTTCGCCAATCTGTTTTAATGTCTTGAAATCTTTTTTGACTATCGTGCCGCTCAGGCCGAAATGATAGCGAATGACGTACCGTTCCCGCTCGGTAAGATTTTCATCGATGACCTGCATAAGGCTGCTGTGTGCCGTTTCGATAGCCTCAATTCCGCTTGTTGTTTCAGCGGCCGCCTGCTGCGATTCCTCGGCGGACTGCTCGGCGCCGGCGCTCATACGCGCCTGGGCAGGCAGATAACGGGCAAAGGCGCGGGAAATAACCCATGAGGCATAAGTGCTGAATCGAAAACCTTTCATATAGTCAAATTTTTCAACGGCCCGCATCAGCGCCATATTGCCTTCGCTGACGAGGTCCTGCAGGTTTGCGCTGGTTGAATGCCTGCCGGCGATTTTGACCACGAGTTTCAGGTTGGCTTCGATGATTATGTTTTTCAACTGCTGCGATTCGTTAAGCAGTTCCTGTGCCTGATACGCGGTTCTGCCGCAGGGACTGTGAAGGCTCAATTTGCTTATCGTATCAGCGGAGAGATATTTTAAAAAATTATAGCGCCTGAATAACTGAACTTCCTGCTCGCGATTGAGCATCGGAATTTTTTTAACGGTTTCGATAAATTGCTGCCAGTCCTTCTGGTTTATTCTGCCGTCCGGCTCGGAAAGAATTCTTCGCGGCGTTCTGCGAATGTATGGCTGGTCTAAAAGGATTTGCCGTTGCGCGTCCGGCTGGAGAAATTCATCGCTGGGGATATATTCTATTTTTACCGCCAAAAGCTTTTTGATTCTTCTTTGGGTTATAATGCGATAAATGGAACTGGTGCTTCGGCCGAATTTTTCGGCAAGGTCCTGCACAGTTGCCCCGTCCTCGTACATATTGAAAATTATCGCGGCCTGACTTGTGCCTATTGCGGTATGGCGGTTTTGGAAAACAGGTTTTTTCTGATTTTTTTCACGTTCGATGAGAATGAGCCTTATCGTCTCAGCGGCTCTGCCGAACTCGGCTGCGACTTTTTTTATTACCGCGGTTCTGCTGAGAGTCTGGTCCTGGGCAAGCTGGCCGGCTCGCCTGGTAATTTCGTTTTTCAATTGCGGCTCTATAGTACTGAATTTCGAGGCGTTTTGAACAAGCCCCTGGTTTGCTTTGGCGAATTCATCGACAGCCGATTCGGTAAAGCCTGTTTTCAAACTGCGGTCGGGGAATATATATTTTCTGCCGACAAGTCCTCTTTTCTGCCAGCGTTCGAGAGTTCTGATTGAGATATTAAATTTTTTCGCCAGTTCGTCCAGCGGGTAAATTTTCTGGTCTTGCTGGTCTGCTTTTAGGTGCAGTCTTGCGCTTGCCTTGGCGATATATGCCGGCAGGCTTTCGAGGAGTTCTTTGCCGGGTATCATTTGGGTTCTGGCCTGTTCCTTCGGCCGATAGCCTGTAATCCTGAAACAGACAAATTCGAATGGATAGTCCTGCCCCGGCGAGATTATTTTGTATAACTGCTCGGCGGATTCGAGCTGTTTAAGCTGTCCGGCTTTGGATATAAATCTTGTCTCCATAAGGAGTTGTGCAAGTATGGCATTTTTAATTTTATGCATATAAGTATTTTATCTTCAATGGCTTGCGAAAGTCAAGGCTTTAGGGACAATTTTATCATTTGTCCATGTGTCTTATTGGGGGTTTGCTTCGGACAGGTCATAAAAAAACGTGACAGCATAAGCCATAGTATCAGCCTGTGTTGTTTTTATTGGTATGCGAAAAATATTGTCTACGCAAAAAATATTGTTTGTACAAAATATATTCTTTATGCGAGGAATATTATTTATTTTTCGGCCGCGATACTACAGGTTTTACCCGTAGTATTTTTATTTGCCGAGCAGCGATTTCGCCACATCAACCGCCGATGCGGCATCGGGGGCATAAGCATCCGCGCCGATTTTGTCGGCGTAAGCCTGCGTAACAGGAGCGCCGCCAATCATTGTCTTTACGGTAAGGCCGGCTTCCTTAACCGCCTTGATTGTCTTTTCCATCGAAGGCATCGTAGTAGTCAGAAGCGCACTCATGCCGATAATCTTTGCCTTTGTTTGCTTTACTGTGTCAACGAATTTCTGAGCTGTAACATCAACGCCAAGGTCAACTACCTCAAAACCTGCGCCTTTAAGCATCATAACAACAAGATTCTTGCCAATATCGTGCAAATCACCTTGTACTGTGCCTATGGCGGCTTTTGCCAAAGGCTTAACGCCTGCCTCAACGAGCTTCGGCTCAAGGACTTCCATAGCGGTCTTCATCGCGCGAGCGGCAATGAGAACTTCAGGAATGTAAACTTCATTATTCTTGAACCGTTCGCCAATGATATTCATACCCGAAATAAGACCTTTATTGAGAATATCAGCCGGCGCAATGCCTTCGCTAATGGCGGCTTTTGTGATTTCGAGAGCCTTGCTCTGGTCGCCTTTGATTATAGCTTCGCTTAACGCTTTCAAATCTGCCATTTTTTACCCTTTATTTAAAATGCAAAATTCCAATTTCCAATCCGCCGGAGGCGGACAAGCCCGACTCAGGCGGGCAAGTTCCACAGAATAGAGGATATTTAACAATTTTTGGTCAGAAGTATCAAGAAATAAGTCTGAAACTCGGTTTTTTTGACTGGATTAGGGTAAAAAACAGCCATTTTATGCAAATATCCCTTCCTGCCAGAGGCGGGAAGGCTCGTATCTCGTGAAGAAAGGCAAAAACAAAGTAAGTTTTGACAAAAAGATATGAATGGTAGAAAATAAGGGAGATAGAATTTTGCAGGCATCGAGGAATTGCAACAAAAGAGATTTAAAAATCTAAAATGTGTAAACATCCCTTATTAAATGAGGGAACAGGCGCTGAGAAAAATGTCAAAACATAAGAAAGTTGCCCAACCTTCGATTGATCTAACAGTGGGAAGAGACTACTTTCGACTCAAGGGAAAAGAAGCAGAGAGTGTCTTGCATGAACTGGCGGAAAAGACGTTCCTAACCGATTGGTGCTATCTCAATCCAGTATTACCAAATGGAAAAGAACTTTGTGATTTGCTTGTGGTGTTCGACAATACTGCGATAATATGGCAATTGAAAGATATAAAATTAGATGACAACGGAAGTTTAAAAGAATCAGATGTGCAAAAAAATCAACGCCAATTACTTGGTGCTTGCCGACAGTTGTTCAAACTCAAAACAAATATTACCCTGACAAATCCTCGAAGAGGGCCAGAGACTTTCATTCCTTCAGAAATTAAATGTGTGCATTTAATCTCTGCATTTTTTGGTGACAACCCGAGTATGATTAAATCTCGTGAAAAAACCGAAAAATATTTAATACATACATTTACTAAGAGATTCACTGAAATCATTCTGAACGAACTTGACACGATTGCAGATTTTCAAAGATATCTGCGGGACAGAGAGCAACTTTCAGTTACAGGGACTAGCCTTATAGTTCTTGGTGGAGAGGAGGAAATACTAGCCTATTACCTTAACAACAACCGCAGCTTTGATAAATTCAAAAATCGGGACGTTGTGCTTCTTGATGGAGGTATCTGGGAAGACCTAAAAAAGCATCCTAAGTATCAGGCTAAAAAGCAAGCTGATCAAGTAAGCTACTTATGGGATGGCATCATAGACAGATCTCATGAAGGCGATAATCCTCATCAATATGAACTAATTGCTCGTGAACTTGCTAGACATGACAGGCTGGACAGACGAACGCTGGGCAAAGCATTTTTAGAAGCTCATATAATAGCCCATAAGAGCGGAAAAACTTTCAGACGATTTATGTTTATGGAAGATCAAAATGTTATATATTGTTTCCTATTTCAAGACGATCCTGAGCCAAGAAATAGTCGCAAATCACACATTGCTTCGATGTGTCACGTCGCTAGAGGTAGGTATAAGGATAAAAAGGTGATCGGCATAGCAACAGAAAAATCAATGGAAGAAACATGTTCCTATGATTTTGTATTATTCAAAGTTCACGAGTGGACAGAGAAGGATCAAAAAGTGCTTGAGGAGTTACAGGCCAAAACAGACATTCTCAAAAGCCCTAATAAATCGGTTATATATGAGGATGAGTATCCGGATCAAAAATCAGAGAATTAGCTCCGATAAAGTGCCCTGATGAGATGGAGTTGTAGTCGTTTGAAGTAGTCCGGGGTTCTCCATGAAAGAAAGCCTAATATGTTCCGTGGGATTATTATCTCACAGGGTAAACTGTCGCACTTTATCAGGTAAACTATCGCATCTCATCGGATAATATGGTAAAATATTTTTATGAATAAATTTTATTATGTGTATGTTCTGCAATCGGAAAAAGACCATAAATTTTATATTGGTCTTACAAGCGATATCAGAAAAAGATTAGATGAGCATAACAGCGGTAAAGTTTCTCAAACGAAGAACAGGTGTCCATTAGAATTGATCTACTGGGAAGGATGCCTGAATCAGCGGGATGCTGCCAGAAGAGAAAAATATCTAAAAACAACGTGGGGCAAAAGATATATTAAAAGCCGACTGGAACAATATCTCATTGAGTAATCCCTGATGTCTTTCAAATCATAAACTCCCTTTTTTCGTGGAAAAGCGTTGTTTTTCCAGCTAAAAAGGGATAATCAGCAGGATAATTATAAAAAAAAGTCTCTGCAATATAGCTAATTTGATGAAATTAACGGAAAATTGAGTAAGATTTCAGCTTAAGAAATTGCAAAATAACAGGTTTGAGAAAATGAGCGATTATATAGTACTTGTAAAACAGGTTCCCGACATAACTCAGATAACGGACAATGCCTTTAATCTTGAGACCGGCACCCTAATCCGGTCAAGGCTTGAGAGCGTTATCAATGAGCTGGATACCAATGCCTTTGCGGTTGCCGAGAGGATGAATAAATTAAGCGGCAAGGCCGGCAAAATTATCGCACTGACGATGGGCCCGCCAATGGCAGAGGAAGTATTACGATATTGCCTTGCGAGATGCGCGGATACCGGCGTTCTTCTGACCGACAAGTCTCTTGGCGGAGCCGATACCTGCGCGACGGCCAATCCTCTCGCCTTTGCGATAAAAAAAATCGCGAAGGAATTGCTCGGCGGTTCCAATGATTATTATATCGTAAGCGGTATGCAGTCCGTTGACGGCGATACGGCACAAGTGCCGGCACAAATCGCTGAGGAATTAAATATTCCGTGCCTGCCTTATGTAACAAATGTGGAATATAAAAACGGGCAATTCGAATTCACAGGCATCATAAGCGGCGGCAGCCAGGTTGTAAGCTGCCGAACGGCGCCGGCGGTTATTACCGTTGCCAAATACGAATACCCGCTGTTCGCGACATTCGAAGGGACCCGCCTGGCGAGCAAATTTGAGCTTATAAAATGGGGAGCAAAAGACATCAACGCGACACATATCGGCATCGACGGCTCAAAAACCCGCGTCATATCCGTTTTCCCGCCGGGAAAAACCACGAGAAAATGTCAGCATATAACAGAAACAGCGGAACTTGCGAAAATAATAGTCGAAAATTTTGGTTCGCAGCGGCAAAGTGAAAAATCATCGGATGATGGTTATATCCTGCCGGCGAAAAGGACAAATATTTTCGACAGGAGTTTTGAAGGTACTAAAAAAGAAAGCGAAGATTACGAACTTTTTGAAAGTGTACTTGAAAAAGCCGGTGTTAAAAAATTATCCGACATCACTGAAGAAGTAAAAGAAAAGATTCTGACTGTCGCGGGCGAACATTTTCATAAAAAAGCGATGGAAGATATGCTCGCAGGACTCAAAACTACTAAGCCTTCATACGAGGGGCAGGTATGGGTGGTTGCGGAACGGGACGAACAAAAAATACATCCTGCGACATTCGAGCTTATAGGCAAGGCCAGGAGTCTTGCCGATTCGCTCGATACACAGGTCGGCGTTGCTGTCGCGGGCAGCGATATACAAAAATTGTCCAGAGAACTTATCGAGGCGGGGGCGGATTTTGTTTATATGATTGAGCATCCGCTGCTTGCCGAGTTTGACCCGGCGACTTACAGAAAAGTACTATCCGATACTATCGGCAGGTATTGGCCGCAGATTGTACTCTATGCGGCGACGCCTCGCGGCAGGGTTCTTGCGCCTATGATTGCATACAGACTCGGCTGTGGTTTGACTGCGGACTGTACAGGACTTGAAATAAAAGACAGCAGCAGAAAAAATCAGATAGCAATACTGATGCAGACAAGGCCGGCCCTTGGCGGCAATGTTATGGCGACAATATGCACAAAAGATTCCCGCTGTCAGATGGCAACGGCCCGGCCGGGCGTAATGAAAAGATTGCCGCCGGATTCAAAACGAAAAGGCAAAATAATAAAAGAACCGGCAGATATAAGCGAAAAGGATTTGAGCCTGAATATTATCAGGACAGAAAAAGGAACAGGCAAAATCAATCTTGACGCCGAGGTTGTAGTAAGCGGCGGCAAAGGAATGCAGAGCAGGGACAATTACGAAAGCCTTGTAAATGAGCTTATCGCGGCATTGAAGCAAAGACTTGGAACAAGCGTTGAAAAGGGGGCATCGAGGGCGGCGGTGGAGCAGGGATTTATCGACCGTATTCATCAGGTCGGCCAGACTGGAACGGCAATAGGGCCTAAACTTTATATCGCGCTGGGAATTTCCGGAGCGATTCAGCATATGATAGGCGTCGCCAACAGCGATATTATCGTAGCGGTCAACAGCGACCCGAACGCGCCTATTTTCAAACACTGCGATTATTATATAACAGGAACAGTTGAAAAAATCGTACCGCAGGTTGCGGAGGCATTGGCGAAAAATATATGAATAAAACTTCAGTAATTATTGTTGGAGCAGGGCCGGCAGGTTTGTCGGCTGCGATTACGTTAAAACATCAGCAGCCGGATGCGGAAATATGCGTAATCGACAAGGCGGCTGAGCCGGGCAATCACAATCTGTCCGGCGCGACTCTCGAAGCAGGCGCCCTGGAAACGCTGCTGGAGCAGGTAAATCCCCAGTGGAATCAATCCGAGGAGGCAAAGGATATCCTGTCGCATAAAGTAACGAAAGACAATACAATGTTTTTCGCAGGCGATAAATTAGCTTTCAATATTCATATAGCGATAAAACTTGCGGACAAGTTCAGAATTAACTTTGGCCAGATGAAACATCAGGGCGATTACATAATATCGATAAGCAAACTTACAAAATGGCTCTGCCGGACGGCGAAAGATATGGGCGTCGAAGTCATACACGGTTTCGCCGCCGAAGATATTATTTACGATACCTCTAAAAACATCGCCACGGGGATAAAACTTGTTGACCAGGGGCTTGGAAAAAACGGCAATAAACAGCCTAATTATGTTGCCGGCGAAATTATCAGCGCAGATGTAATTATACTCGCCGAGGGCTGCGATGGTTTAGTAACAGAAAAGTTTATCAAAAAGGCGGGGCTGGCAAGACGAGCCAAACAGCTTTACTCGGTCGGGGTAAAGGAATTGATAAAAGTAAGCGATGAACAATTCGAGAAATTTACAGCCGGCAGAGTCGTCCACGCTATGGGCTATCCTTTGTGGACTCCGGTTCTTGGGCCGGCGATGTTCGGCGGCGGGGTGATGCACCCTGTCAGCCAAAACCATATCGCGGTCGGAATGATTGTCGGATTGGACTGGAAATACTGCGATTTCAATCCGCAGGATGCGCTGACCAATTTTAAAAATCATAAATTTGTAAAAAAATTTATCGAAGGCGGCACAATTGTCGAAGCAGGGGCGAAGATGATTCCCGAAGGCGGCTTTTACGCACTGCCGAGAAATCCGCAAACAAGCGCGGTCGGAAAATCAAATGTATTAATACTCGGCGACGCGGCAGGTTTCGTCAATATGCTCAAGATTAAAGGTTTGCACAACGCGATAAAGTCCGGCATCGCAGCGGGCAAGGCAGTAGCTCAGTGCATAAATAACCTTAACTCCACAGCGTCGAAATATACTGAACTGTTAAATATGTCAGGCGTAATGGAAGAAATGAGACTGGCATCAAAATTCAGGCAGAACGTTGCAAAATTCGGTCCGCTTTTCGGAATGCTGCTGTCGGTTCTCGGCCAGAAATTTCCGCTGTTCAATGTTGAGGAAGATTACAAGGCGATTACAGGCAAAAAATATAAATATAAACCGTCAAAGAGTTACGACAAAGATACTTTTACCGCAATGGCCGATACGGAACATCGCGAAGAGCAGCCCAGCCATCTGACGATAATAAACACAAATACCTGTGCGCAAAAATGCACGCCGAAATTCGGTTCGCCGTGTATTACATTCTGCCCGGCAGGTGTGTATGAAACGATAGGCTGGCAGGTAAAGCCCGCAAATCCATCTAATTGCCTGCACTGCAAGACGTGTCAGAGGAAATGCCCCTTCGGTAATATCTGCTGGACGGCTCCTGAAGGCAACGGCGGACCAAGATACAAAAATATGTAAAGTTAGGGTATAGGGTTTAGGGTACAGGAACGGACTAAAACCTATTTACACAACTTGAAAATTTTTCTCAACGCCTTCGAATTAATGTCGCGGTTTTCGCCGATATTCCAATTTTTTTCCGCCGCACGCTGCACAATCTTCTCGCAATCAGCCGGCGTAATTTTATAATTTTTCAGCGAAGTCGGCATACCGACAGAATGGAAAAACTTAACGGTGTGTTCTATCGCGGCGGCGGCTTTCTGTTTTGTACTGCCTTTCTTTACGCCCCAGACGTTTTCAGCAAGTTTGGCAAGTTTTTCGGACTTGTTTTTAATTTCGTATTTCCACATAGCCGGCAAAACAATCGCGAGAGTCTCGGCGTGGGCAAGGCCGAAAAAGGCCGTCAGTTCGTGGCCGATGCCGTGAGTACTCCAGTCGCCTTTTATGCCGCAGTTGAGCAGGCCGCACAGTGCCTGCGTCGCACACCACATAAAATTGGCGCGGGCGTCGTAATTTTTTTTGCCGCTCATCACAGCGGGCGCGATTTCGACAAGAGTTTTAAAAATTGCCTCGGCGTATTTATCCTGCAAAGCGGTATCCAAATCAACAGTGGCGTATTGCTCGGCGACGTGAACGAATGTGTCAACAATGCCGTTACGCAGTTGTTTTTTGTCGAGCGAGTAAGTTGTCTGCGGGTCGAGTATTGAAAATTTCGGGAAACAAAGAGGAGTGCCGAACGCGAGTTTTTCTTTAGTACTCAATCGGGATATGACGCCAAAAGTGTTCATCTCCGAACCTGTCGCCGGGAGAGTAATAACTGTTCCTATAGGGATAACGGTTTTAAGAACTCCTCCGAAGCTTGTTATAATATCCCAAAGGTTTTTGCCTTTATAAGGAATTCCCGCGGCGATGAATTTCGAACCGTCAAGTACGGAACCTCCGCCGACAGCGAGAACGAAATCGATTTTTTCTTTTCTGCCAAGGGCAATAGCCTTAATACAGGTTTCATAAGTGGGGTTAGGCTCAATACCGCCGAATTCGACGACTTTTCGTTTTTTCAAAGCGGCTTTAACCTGCCGATAGACGCCGTTTTTCTTTATTGAGCCGCCGCCGTAGGTTAATAGAATCCTCGCTTTGGGGTCTATAAGCTCGTTTAATTGCGAGATTGTACCTTTGCCGAATACTATTTTGACCGGATTGCGATAGGTGAAATTTTCCATATTTTTTATCCTTTTTCTGCGGGTTACCTTTTAAGACCGATATTATTTAACTTATTTTGTCCGTTTTTGCCACTGTAAAATTTATTGTGTAATTTTAAAATTATGTCTTAAAAAATTCAACTTTTCAGTACTGATAAGACGATATTTCTATTCAGAGACATACAAAAAAAAGATGGCTCGAATGACCTGAAAAGGTTATGTTTAGCTTAGCCGGCTTATCCGTCCGGACAACATACAGCAAGGCTGATGGTAAAACAGGATACTGCGGGTGAAACGCTAAAACGCAAAAACGAAAGAGCCATAAAATAAAAGGCAGAGCTTACAAAGCTCTGCCATTTTTTTATACCGTCAAAACCAAACCCTGTTTAAAAAATAATATCTATAATATATTTCGTACTGATTAATATGTCCAGCAGGGCGGCGGAATATAATACGAACATTCTAACGCTATGCCAGGCGCGATTTGCACGGGCGATGAAAAAGATAATCATAACCGCTATAACGGCGATGCCGTACATACCGACGAATTGAGGAGAAAGCCCCGATTGGCCCGGCACAAAAACATTAAACAAGCCGAGTAAAAATAATATTACCGCCGAGGCCAGCAGCAATTTCGAGTCCGCAGCGCCTGCGAGAATGAGAGTCTCAAGGCCAGAGGCAATTATAATAGAACAAAACAAAACGGGCACAGATGCCCACATAACCGGCGGCACATGCAGAAGCGGCCTGTAAAACGCGGCGCAAATCGCCGCTGCGATTAAGACAATCGTCCATATTCTTCGTGTCCTGACCAGCAGAACAAACCCCATAATCAGACCGGCGACGGAAACATGATAAAAACCCAAAGCAAATATGTCAGGTTTTACGCCGGTAGGATTTACTATGCCAAGCAGACTTTGAATGGAAAGACGGGTATTTGCAGGTATGGGGTAAAGATACAATCGGGAGGAAAATTCATAAGCGAGCAGGATAAACAAAAACGGCAGCAGGGAAAGCAGGCCGGAAAGAATCGCGGTGTTTTTGGAATCCAAATTTGTCCACTGATAAAAGAAAACGGCCGGCACAAAAGTCCACGGCAAAATCGCGTAAACAAGTCCCGCAAAAGGATGATAGCAGAAGAAAGAGCAGGCGAATACGCCGAAGCCGAAAATCGCGCCGCCGATGAGTGAAGCGAAGAACGAAAGCACCCATCGTCTGCTTAGAACGAAAGCGCCCGCCGCGGCGATAACGGCCTCTACCGGGAAAAGACGCTTTATAGCGGAGAGCTGTTGCAGGTGGGGATAGAAAAGCCAGGCGGCAAAAATAATATAAATTATTACTGCCGGCGGAAACGAAACAGCGGACGAAAGCCTTTTTTCCATAAAAGGTTTGCCGAAATTAAAGTTATTTTATTATTATTTTTCCGCTGCCTTTGCGGATAGTACCTATTTTATAAACGGTTTCGCCGCTATGGGTAAGCTGCTCTGCAATGGAATCGGCGAAATCGGCGGCAACCATCAGCACAAAACCGATGCCCATATTGAATACACGGTACATTTCTTCTTCTTCGACCGGACCGTTTTTCTGCATAAAGTCAAAAATGGGCTGTCTCTTCCAGCTTGATTTATCCAGAACCACATCATATTTAGAAGGAACGACTCGCGGAACATTGCCCGGCAGGCCGCCGCCGGTAATATGAGCCATTCCGTGAACAACGTGCTTAACCTTATAGTGGCTGAGAAGTTTGATTATCGAACGGACATAAATTTTTGTCGGAGCAAGCAGGACTTCTCCTATAGTTCTGTTTTCCAGTTCGGGGATTTCCTGGTCAATTTTGAGTTCCAGTTTTTTAAAACAGATATTTCTTGCGAGAGCGTAGCCGTTGCTGTGCAGGCCGGTTGAGGCGAGGCCGAGCACAACATCGCCGGCTTCGATTTTCGAGCCGGTGATAATTTTGTTTCTTTCGACAATGCCGACGGCGAAACCTGCCATATCGAAATCGTCCTTTTTGTAGATGTCCGGCATCTCGGCCGTTTCTCCGCCGATGAGTGCGCAATTTGCGACTCTGCAGGCGGCGGCGATGCTTTCGACCATATCGGCCACTTTGGCCGGTTCGAGTTTGTTTACCGCCAGATAATCGAGAAAGAACAGCGGCTCTGCGCCCATAACGAGCATATCATTGACGTTCATCGCTACAAGGTCGAAGCCGAGCGTATCAAATTTTTTCATCTGTCTTGCGACGAGCACCTTTGAGCCGACGCCGTCGGTGCAGGCGACAAGAACGGGTTTTTTGAAATTTTTCTGGAATATTTTTTCGTCGTAGTCGAGACGAAACAGGCCCGCGAAACCGCCTGGCACGTTAATTACGCGAGGCCCAAGCGTGCTCTGGATAGAGGTCTGAATTCTATCTACCATCTCGTCATTTGCGTTAATGTCGACGCCTGATTTAGAGTAAGTAAGATATTCAGCCATTATAATTGTACCGGTTCATCGTTAAAAAGCTGCATCTGGTATCGTTCCATCGTAAATTTATTTACTATCGTCTGAATAGGAATCCGATAACTTCCCGTCCAGCAGGCGGTGCAGTAATGTTCCTTAGGCAAAGAGGCGCAGGACAGCATTCCTTCGAGCGAGAGATAACCGATACTGTCAACACCGAGAAATTCCTTTATCTGCTGCATATCTCTCTCATTGGCAAGCAATTCCTGTTTTGTGGGGAAATCCACGCCGTAAAAACACGGGAATCTTATCGGCGGACAACTCACCCTCATATGAACTTCCTTTACGCCTGCCTGCCTGAGAGCGTTGATCTTACCCCTTGTGGTTGTGCCGCGGACTATCGAGTCGTCGACCACTACAACACGTTTGCCTTTGACAACGTCGGCAACGACGGCAAGCTTGAGCTTGACCGCAAGGTCCCGCAGGTCCTGAGTCGGAGAAATAAAAGTTCTGCCGATATAATGGCTCCTGATAAAGCCCATATCGAATGGTATCCCGCTCTGTCGTGAATAGCCAATCGCGGCTGAAGTACCTGAGTCCGGCACGGGAATTACAACGTCCGCATCAACCGGATGCTCTTTGGCAATCTGGGCGCCGAATCTTTTGCGAAGTTCGTGAACATTTTCTCCGAAAATATTGCTGCTCTGCTTGGAGAAGTAAACATGCTCGAAGATGCAATGTGCCGGCGTAATACTTCCCTGCTTTACAAACCATCTGCTGCTGAGTCCTTTGCTGTCGAGGGTTACAATTTCGCCCGGAGCGACATCACGAATATAATCGGCTTCAAGGGTGGCCAGTGCGCAGGTTTCGCTTGCGACACAGTAAGCGCCGTTTTTTGTTTTTCCTATACACAGAGGCCTTATGCCATAAGGGTCTCTTGCCGCTTCAATTCTGTCGGGAAAAAGAAAAAGCAGAGAATAAGCACCCTGGAGATGATTAAGAACGTGACCCAAGGGGTCCGGCTTATCAACGTGCGAGGGTTTGGCCAGAAGATGAATGATAATTTCAGTATCGTTTGTGGATTTGAAAATATGACCATAAGCCTCATATTCGTCCCGCAGCAGCGAGGCGTTTATTAAATTTCCATTATGAGCGACGGCAACCTGGCCCCTGGAGTATTCGCTCAGCAGCGGCTGGGCATTTGCGAGGTTTCGCGAGCCGGTAGTCGAATATCGCACATGACCTATAGCCATCGGATTACGCAACTGGTTAAGTATGTTTGGTCCCGACCTGAAGACCCTTGTGGTGTGTCCCATGCCGGTATGGCAGGTAATTACATCTCCATTACTTGTGGCAATACCCGCCGACTCCTGGCCGCGGTGCTGAAGACTGTGCAGAGCAAAAAATGTCTTTTCAGCCGCATCAGCATCACCAAAAATACCAAAAAGACCGCAGTTTTCTTTCTTGTCCATAAGTACTATCCAGATAAAAGGTTAAAACAGCAGTGCTGTCGGGAAATCCCGTTTTTATTGCAGTTAAAGTAGTGTAGCCGAACGTACCGTTCAAGTCAAATGCTTTATGGGTTCACGCGTCAGGATTGAATAAGGATAAATTATTGCAAAACTCGCGGCTTGGCTGTATTTTATAGACCAATAGAAATCCCGACTTCGACAAGCCGGGAAGAATTTTTTAGAGGTACCAATGGCAGGGGACAAACCTAAAATTGTCGTAATCGGAAACGTATATGTCGATATGGCGATACGCTGTGTAGATTTCCCTGCTACCGGACAAATCACGGCAGGCAGCAGCTTTTCATATACGGCCGTCGGGGCAGGCTCAAACCAGGCGATTCAGGCGGCACTTTGCGGATGCGAGGTCTATCTGGTAAGCAAAGTCGGCAAAGACATTTTCGGGCAGATGATAAAAGACAACCTTGACAACTTCGGCGTCAACTGCGATTTTGTTTTCGAGGCTGAGGCGAAAAACACCGGCGTGAGCGTTTCATTTGTCAACAGTTCGGGAGCGAACAGAACAATTATCTCCGAAGGGACAAACAGGGCACTGCAGAACAGCGATATAGAAAATGAGAGATTTGAAAAACTTTTAAGGTCTGCGGATGTGTGCCTGATAAACGGCAGCCTTTCAGGCGATTTTGTCTGCAGCGCGATACGAGCGGCCAAACTGGCCCAGACAAAAGTAATTCTCGACCCGGCATTGTCAGGCGAGCAGTTTGAAAATCAAAGCGGGAAACTGCCGCTGGATTATTATACCGCTGATATACTGGTACCTAATTTTGCCGAGGCTGCCGAGTTGAGCACCGCTCAAAACCATAATATCCATACCGCAAAACTCATCGGTTCCGACCTTATCGCCCGGGGCGTAGGCTGTGTCGTTATCAAGCTCGGCAGAAGAGGCGCACTGGTTGTGGACAAAACCGGAACAGACCACATCGCACCGTTCGAGGTAAAATTTGTCGACCATGCCGGCTGCGGTGATGCGTTTGATGGAGCCCTTGCCGCAAGCTGCTCCGTCGGCTCCGCTAAGGGATGCCTTACGGCAGATGAAATCAGAAAGGCCGCCAAATTCGCCTCGGCAGCCGGAGCGCTGGCCTGTTCAAAATTCGGCTCGCAGGAATCACTGCCGAAAAAAGAGGAAATAATCGAACTCTTGCAGAGTTTGCCGTAATGAAAATAACAGTTTAACCGCTGCGGCCGCCGATTCATCAAACTTGCAAACATAACGAGGGAATATTTTAGCAGTTTGGCGGGGTGAAGGCAAAAAAATGGCTGTGCGACAAAATTTTATCACACAGCCATTATTTTGGTTTATATATTTTTACTGCTTTGCCGGTGCGTTTGCATCGGAGACTTTACATTTTGCGTCCTTTTTGGCACAGCATGGTTTTTTACAGTTTTTTGGACATGCTTTTTTGTCCTTCATCATCGGGCAGCCTTTTTTGTCTTTCATAGGACAATTTTTCATCATATTTGGGTCGGCTGCACATTTCTTCGCCATTTCAGCGCTGCATTTCTTTTCAGCCTTTGCATGGCAACCTTTTTTGTCTTTCATCGGACAATTTTTCATCATGTTTGGATCGGCCGCACATTTCTTTGCCATTTCAGCACTGCATTTCTTTTTAGCCTTACATTCTTTTTTAACAGCGGCTTTGCAGGCAGGAGCGTTTGCGTCAGCAACAGCTTTCTCTTTCTTTGCGTACCAGCCCTTCTTTTCTTTTGATTTGGCACATTTTGTGTCCGCGACTTTGTTCGCACAACCGGCCTTTGCATCACCTGCGACAGAAGCTTTCGGGGTTGTTTTTAGTTCCTGGGTGTCCGACTTGGCCTGTTTATCACAGCCGGAAAGCATTGCAAATAAAGCGGTTAACACCAAAGTAGACATAATCAATGAACTTTTAGACGATTTAAACATTAATATATCCTTTCAAAATGGGTTTCTACCTCACACAGCTTGTTAATACTGTGCAGACAGTAAATTAGTTCGCAAAAATCTTCTAATTAAATCTTTGGTTTATTGCCGAGGAATTCTGTTTTCGGCAGTCCGCCGGTCAGCGGCAGGGCGTATTCGACAAATGCCGGGGTGATGCCATTGCCATCCTTATTAATAAATTCATTCGGCAGAGATTTTGTTTTTTCGGCGACGTTTTTGAGTTCCGTCCTGAAAAGCTCAACGCCATAATTTTTACCATTGCCTGTTCGCTTCATTGCGACAGAGCCATTAAGTTCGTTCATAGCATACTGAACAGCGTGGCGGCCGCACCAGCGGGCCTCTGTTGCGTCAACCGACGACTGCAATCCCGCAAAACTTCTCTGCAGGTAGCCGAAAGTGTCGGCGCGAACACGTTTTACTTTTAGTTTGCTCTTAATTTGAGCGGCAAGATAATCTGCCAAAGCGCCTGTTCCGGAAAGCTGAACGTTGCCGTGCGAGTCGCGTTCCTGGGTCTCGGTAATCTTCTCGGCCCATGTTTTATGGTCAACATCGCTCATTCCTTCGCTGACCGCGATGACGCATCTGCCGAGTTTTTTATAAACCGCGTCAACATCGGAAAGGAATTTATCCATTGTAACCGCTCTTTCCGGCAGATAAATCAAATGCGGGCCGTCATCGTCTCTCTGTTTGCCAAGAGCTGCGGCGGCGGTAAGGAATCCTGCGTGGCGTCCCATAATAACATCGATTTTAATTCCCGGCAAAGCCCTGTTGTCCAAATCATCGCCCATAACAGCGCAGGCTACAAATTTTGCCGCAGTGCCGAAACCGGGACAGTGGTCGGTAACAAGCAGGTCGTTATCGATAGTTTTTGGAACGTGAAAAGCTCTTAATTCGTAACCTGTTTCCTGAGCCATATTGTTAATTATGAAACAGGTGTTGGCGGAATCGTTACCGCCGATATAAAAGAAATAACGGATGTCCCGCTTTTTGAAAATATCGAGAATCTTTTTACAGTATTCAGCGTCCGGTTTGTCTCTGCTTGAGCCGAGCGCCGATGACGGACTTGCCGCGACCGTTTCGAGAACATCATTTGAGATTTTTTTCAGGTCGATAAAATTTTCCGTTACGACACCGCTTACCGCGTGGATGGCGCCGTAGAGATTATTAATCTCGGGATGTTTCTTAACTTCTTCAATAACGCCGACTAATGAAGCGTTGATTACGCCGGTCGGCCCGCCCGACTGGCTGACAATTGCGTTTGCTTTCGGGGCACCTGCCATTTTTAAAAACCTTTCCAATAAATTTTTGTATTCTTAACAGCGAACGCTTATTATATTAATATATACGACAACAGCAAGAAAATTTACGGCGGAGAAGCGGTATGAAAATAGGTATAATCAGCGATACGCACGACCATCACGCCAATGTGTTGAAGGCGGTTGAAATTTTCAATAAAGAACAGGTTCAATATATTTTTCACGCCGGCGATATCGTTTCGCAATATACCGCAAGGGCTTTTGGAGATGTAAAAAACGCGAAGTTTATAGCTGTTTTCGGCAATAACGACGGCGAAAAAGTTATGCTCAAAAACATAATTGAAGGCTTCGGCGGCGAAATCCATAAGGACCCGTATCACGGCCAAGTCGCAGGCAAAAAGATTTTTATGACGCATAAGCCCGGCCTTATCGACGAAATTATTACCGGCGGGAAATACGATATTATCATTTACGGCCATACGCATTTCAGGGACATCAGAACCGCCGGCAAGACGCTGATTATAAACCCCGGCGAAGCGACCGACTGGGTGTGCGGAAAAGGTAATCTTGTAATACTCGATACGAACAGTTTAAAGATTACGGAATTTGAGTTGTAAAAATTTAAAGATTTTTTTGTTTTTCTTCCTGCGAGAGCATTTCATTAAGTGAGCCGCTTTTAAAGCCGGCAAGGTCGACAGAAACAAACTTAAAGCCAAGAGATTTTAATTTTTCGTTAATTTTTTGACCCAGCGAAACGATTTTCGGGATATCTTCATCGTGAACTTCAATTCTTGCAACCTGGCCGTGATGACGAACACGAAATTCAATAAAGCCGAGCGTCTTTAAAAATTCCTCCGCCTTTTCGACCTGGTCAAGTTTTTGTTCCGTAATTTCTGTGCCGTAACTTATTCTTGACGCCAGGCAGGGCGAGGAAGGCATATCCGCTGTCGGAAGATTCAGCTTTCGGCTTAATTGGCGAATCTCATTTTTTGTAAGCTTTGCATCGGCAAGCGGACAAATAACATTAAAAAGTTTAACCGCCCTGTTTCCCGGCCTGTAATCGTCGTAATCGTCGAGATTGCTGCCGCAAAGGATATAGCTAAACCCGCGTTCTTTGGCGATTATATTAAGGACTTTAAAGAGACTGCTTTTACAGTGGAAACATCGGTCAGCCTTGTTAGCTGAAAAAGTTTTATCTGTTATTTCATTAACATCAACTGTTTCAACGACGACGCTCATATTTTTTGCCAGTTCGAGAGCCTTATTCAATTGCTGTTTCGGCATTAAAGGACCGGTTGAAATGCAGGCCAGTACATTTTCGCTGCCGAGATTATCGACACAGACTTTTAGAAGAAACGTGCTGTCAACGCCGCCGGAGTATGCGATGAGCACTTTGTTTAATTTTTTTAAATGCTCACCCAAAAGCTTATATTTTTCATCGATTGTCATTACTTGCTGTTCGCCTCGATTTTTCTGTTCATCAGCACCGCCGTAACCGCCGCGGAAAAACCGTTGTCTATATTCACGACGCTGATACCGGCGGCGCAGCTGTTGAGCATTGTTAAAAGTGCCGCTATCCCGCCGAAATTGGCCCCATATCCAATACTGGTCGGAACCGCGATTACCGGACAATCGACCAGGCCGCCTACGACGCTGGCCAGAGCGCCTTCCATACCAGCCACTACAATAACAACATTAGCGTCCCTGATTTTTGGTAGCTGCATAAGAAGTCTGTGCAGGCCTGCTACGCCGACATCACAGATTATTTCCGCCGATTGGCCCATAATTTCAGCGGTAACCTTTGCTTCGCTTGCTACCGGCAAATCAGATGTGCCCGCGGTTAATATCGGGATAGAACTTTTCGAGAGATTCAGTTTTTTCTGCTCAAGAGTAATTGCCCTGGCCAATTTATCATATTTTACCTGCGGGAATCTGCCTGTTTTCGACAGGGCATCGAAAATATTTTCTTCAGCCCTTGTAGCAAGAACATTATTGCCTTTTGCCGCCAGCGATGAAAATATGGATATTATCTGTTCGGGCGTTTTGCCCGGGCAGTAAATCACTTCCGGCATTCCGCAGCGAATCTGCCGATGATGGTCGACGCGGGCAAAGCCAAGGTCTTCGAACGGAAGATTTCGCAGTTTTTCCCCGGCCTGTTCGACGGTAATATCGCCGGCCTTGACTTTTTCCAGTAATTCTTTTATCTGTTGAGAGTTAATAATTCACCTCTTTATAATCCGAGAAATACAATAGCCAGGCCGCACAAAAGTATCGTCGCCCCCGCTATCGGATGTGAATATCTTTGCAGCGGACTCAATTTGGCAAGACTGATGCCGCTTCGCGCCGAAAGCACCAGCACCATCATAGTAGAAATGGTCGTCAGGCCGAAAACTGCCGTTACTATCAACAGACCTGCCCAGTTGCTTTTTGCGGCAGGATACATCAATAAAGGTATCAAAGGTTCGCAGGGCCCGAAAACAAAAATTATAAACAGAACCCACGGCGTTATGTTGACTTTTTTTTCCTCCAGGTGAATATGAGCATGTTCGGTATGATGAGAATGGGTATGTGTATGCGTACCATCATCAAGATGAAAATGCCCGTGAGTGTGCGGCTTGTTTTTGTATGCCTGCCGCAAGCCCCAGACAAAATATACCAGACCGAACGCGATAAACAGCCAGGCCGCGATATCGCCCCGAAAAGATTCTATTATCTCGAGCTTTTTAACCATTACCCCGAACGCTACGCCGATAAGTCCAAGTACCACAGAACTGAGTATATGCCCGATACCGCACAAAAAAGTTATTATAGCGGTCTTTATGCCCGACCATTTCCGCGCCCACGATATCATTACAAAGGGCAGGTAATGGTCCGGACCGAACAGGGTGTGAAAAAACCCTATCGAAGCTGCCGTCAAAATAAGAGCATTTATTTCACTTGACATCTATGGCTCCTTGCGCATAAAATTTAAAAAATCGTAATACTAATTAACGCGTCAGATTACAGGATTTGTGCCGGCTAATCAAGAAATAAAATGGAAATTCGTAATTTTCAGCCGGGACAGCAACTTTTGGGAGAAAAAAGATGATTGTAGAGCCTTTTGTGAAGGAACTCGTTGACAATACCGAATATCAATCCCTGTTAAAGCCTCCTGCAACCTATGGCCTGCATTCTGGCCGGGTTTATTTAAAGCCGGGCGCCGATTGCGGCCAGCATACTACCGGCGAAAACGAAGAAATGCTTGTCTTTCTTTCAGGGCAGGGTCAGGCGATTATTGGCGAAAAAACTTTTCCAGTGGGAATCGGCAAAATAATTTATATCCCGCCTGAGACTATACACAATATAAAAAATACTTCCGACAAACCGCTGATTTACATATTCTGTGTAGCGCTGGCAGGCGGCAAAGGAGAACATAAACATGAGTGATATCGAAAGAATCGGAGTATCGCTCGAAAGCGATTTGCTCGCAACTTTTGATAAGTTCATCTCGGGGAAAAGCTATAAAAATCGTTCCGAAGCGATTCGCGACCTGATTCGCGAACATCTATCAAGAGAGAAACTGGATCATAAAAAGACCCCGGCAATCGGGGCGATTTTCCTTGTTTACGACCACCATACCGCCCATATTTCATCTGTCTTTAAAAAATTACAGCATCACAAGCCCATCAAGACAATTTCCTCTATCCACGTTTACATTGACAGTCGTAATTGTCTTGAAGTTCTTCTGGTACGAGGTTTGGCCTGCGATATTAACACACTCGGTGAAAAAATGATAAGTCTGCGGGGCGTAAAGCACGGCTATATAAATCTTGTGGCGGTTGAAAAAGAGAAAAACTGACAACCTTTAGCTGTGTATCATTAAATATGCTCTTAGCACTTCCGCAACGCTCCAGGCCTGGGCGAACGCTCCTCGCGGATTATGCGGCGGGTCGCCGTCAAATACTTCGTTTATGCTGCCTATGCAGCCATCATTCCTGAAGTGCTCGACAAGAGGCTCAATCCTCTCGGCACAGGTTTTTTTGCTTTGTTTGCTGTGATTGTTGACTTTCAGATAAGACTCTATGAAAGCCCCAATCAGCCACGGCCAGACTGTACCCTGATGATACGCGCCGTCCCGTTCTTTTGGGCCGCCCTGATATTTGCCCTTGTATTTGCCGTCGCCTGCGGCAAGTGTCCGCAGGCCGAAAGGCGTTAGAAGATTATTTTCAACGCAGCTTACAACCGCTTTTTGCTGCTGGTCGTCTAAAGGCGAGAATGGCAGAGAAACAGCGAATATCTGGTTAGGTCTTATGCTCGCGTCTTTGTAATCGTTTGTTACGCAGTCGTAGAGGTATTGACCCTGCTGATACCAGAAGCAGGAACGGAAACTGGCGACGATTTTATCCGCCATTTTGCCGAACCTTTCCGCCAGTACCGCGTCTCTGTCCCTGTAGAATTCGGCGCAGTTACATATAGCGTTATACCACAGGGCGTTTATTTCCACCGCCTTGCCATATCTTGGCGTAAAGGCGACATTGTCGAATTTGGCGTCCATCCATGTAAGCTGTGTCTCGTAAGAACCGCCGGTGATTAGGCCGTCGGTGTCCGCTTTTATGCCGAACCTGGTGCCTTGCCAGTACGAATCGACTACCCAGCGAACCACAGGCATCAGTCTTGAAGTAAAGCCCCTCGAATCGCCGCTCATCTTGTAATATTTAAAAGCCGCGTGAACGAACCAGAGCGACGTATCGATACTGTTGAAATGTGCGCCGCTCTCATCGTCGCCGAAGTAGTTTGCAATCATACCTTCATCGGCGTTATATGCGAAGTTCAGCAGGACTGAAAAAGCGTCTTCATATCTGCCGCAGCACAGCAACAGGCCTTCAAGGGAGATAAGGGCGTCTCTGCCCCAGTCGACAAACCACGGGAAACCTGCCATTATTGATTTGATCTTCAGTTTTTCAAGTTTTCTATTGATAATAAATTGCTCGGCGGAGACGGCAAGTGACTGAACGACTGGGTCTTTGCTTTTCATGTTGCCCAGCACCTGTTTTTGCTGCAGTTTAAGGTCGTCGATAATTACATCGACATCCAGTCCTGCCATTTTTTGCGGCATATCTGCGTCGCCGAAACCTGCCCACAGGACGATTCTAACCGGCCCGTCGATAGTTCTTCTGAAAATTCCCGGCGACCAGAGGTCTTCTATATAATCGTAGCCTCGAAGTTTTTCCTGGCGGTAGGAAAAATTATACCACCACTGCGTATCTTCCATAAAGGCCATTTCGTCGGTTGCCAGCAGAAGCTGGGCCTGTTCGAAATTTCTGTTTTTGACCGCAAGGAAATCGTCCTGCCATTCGAGATAAAAATTATTGCCTGCCCTTGCGAGGTTGTGGTAATTTCTCATTGCCGCCAGCGGCCTTACGGTAAAATCGAATTTCTGCTGTATATCGCTGAAGTCATAAACAATCGCTGTTATATCGGTTTCCGGCAGCAGATAAATGCTTTTGGTAAGGTTAAATTGTCCGCTTGAATAGTCGAAATGAACTCCGATATCTTTCCTGAAGCCGTTCGGCGGCGGCGGGTCATCGGATGATGGCGGCTCGAATTCGAAATGATTGAGATTGTACCGCTGATTTTCGGTAATAATTGTTTCGAGACAGTTTGCAAGTGCAACAGTTCTTTTTGCCGGTGGTACGAGCGTTCCTGTTAAAAGCCCGTGGTAGCGTCTCGTATTACAGCCGCATAATGTGCCGGCCGCGAAGCTTCCGCGATTATTGGTCAGCAGCCATTCGGTTTCAATCTGTTTTTCGAATTCTTTTTTTTGCGTCAGCTGCTGTTTTGGTTTTGAAATTTGCTGGGCGAGTTCCGCCATCCTGGCAGTTCCTTTTTCAAGTTAAATCCCTGATTCCAGTTGACTCATAACTTTTTGCCGGTTTTGCGGGGTTTTTCCGCATCTCTTTTCGAGGTTGCCCATCACATTCATAAAATTGATATATGAGTCGTAAGGCGAATCATACGGATTGAAATATTTATGTACGTCACCGTCTGAGAAGTATTTTGTACACATATAATAGAAATGGTCGGAGCTCTGGAGTTTTCGCCAGTCCGACAAAATCGTTTTATCGCCTGTCTTTTTTATCTTCTGCTCCATACGATAAAGCTCGTGCAGAGCGTTCGACTGCATAGCGTTGCCCAGCCAGGCGGAAAGGTCTCTTTCGGTATCGGCCCAGCTTATAAGTCCCGGCACATTTATCACGTCGGTTGCCGGATATGATGCAATCGCCTCGGAAGGCGTCTTGAAATTATTGTCCGGATTCTTCATAATTTCTTCAGGCAGCTGCCTCATAAAATTGAATATGCCGGTATCTTCCCACTGATGTTCGCCGAAAGTTTCATAATCCATAAAAAGATTGACCACGTAGCCGTTGCCGTTGACTTTGTTTACCCAGTCGCTGAATTTGTGCGACATAAGCGGCCATTCGCTCCAGCCTCTGTTGGAGAACCGAAACGCGATATCGTCGCTAAGGGCATAGTTTTTCAGCAGCAATTTGGCTTTTCCTTCTTTAGGCGGTTTGTAAAGAAAATTAGGGCTTCTGCCTTCGAGTATCCTGTCGGCGCCTTCGGTAATAATCCCGTCGAATACGCCCATTTCTTCAATCGCCTCGGCCAAATCGTTGCTGTAGATAAGCTCGGTATTGCGGAAAACCCTCGGCCGTTGTCCGAAGAGGTTTTCAATCGTATCCATATGTTTGAAAATCTGCTCATGGAATTCATTTCGCGAGTATAAAAAGCTCAAACTGTGATAATACGTTTCCGCCAGAAATTCCACACAGCCGGTTCTTGCCAGGGCGTCGAAGGTGCTCATCACCTCGGGAGCGTAGTCGGCCAGTTGTTCAAGCAATACGCCTGTAATGCTGTACGCCACGCGGAACCGTCCCTCGTGACGCTTTATCAAGTCGAGAATCAGCCGGTTCGTGGGAAGGTAGCATTTGTTGGCGACCTTCTGGCAGATTGATTTGTTCTTGAAAGTGTCGAAATATCTGTGGTCTTCGTCAAAAACGGTGTAGTGCCGCAGCCTGTAAGGCTGATGGACCTGAAAATAAAAGCATACAGATGGCATAATTCAATCCTTTGATAATATTCCCTTCCGGCATATTTTAGCCGGGTCGGTAACTTTAGACACAAACCGCCTGGTCGATCAATTGTTCGTATATCTGTTTGCACTTTTCAGCGGCGTCTTCCCATCTGAGCTTTCTGACTTCGAAGTTTCCATGTTCCTTCAGCGTCATCTGCAGAGGCGGATATTTCAATACCGCAACAATTTTATTGGCGATTTCGGTTGTATCCCAGAAATCCGCCTTAAGAACGTGCGTCAATACTTCCGACACGCCGCTCTGTTTGCTTATCAGCACCGGCACATCGTGATTGAGCGCCTCAAGCGGGGCTATGCCGAATGGCTCAGATACGCTGGGCATAACATAAAGGTCCGCTCTTTCATAGACTTTGCGGACGTCTTCGCCTCTTAAAAAGCCTGTGAACAGTATCTTACTGCCGATACCAAGCTCGGCGGCAAGTTCGACTGACTTTTTCATCATATCGCCGGAACCGGCCATAACAAACCTGACGTTGTCCATAACCTCAAGCACTTTCTTGGCGGCGCCGAGGAAATATTCAGGTCCCTTCTGCATAGTAATTCTGCCGAGGAACAGAACGATTTTTTCGTCTTTCTTTATTCCTGTTTTGCCTATGCTCAGACCGTTGCCGTTTCTTTCAATGCCGTTATAAACCACTTCCACCTTTTCGCCGGCTACGCCGTACCTGGCCAGGATTATATTTCTTGTAAGATAGCTTACCGCGATTACCTTGTCTGCGCCGTGCATTCCGGCCCGCTCGATATTGTAAATCATCTGGTTAACATTTTCGCCGCTGCGGTCGAATTCAGTCGAATGTACATGTACGACAAGAGGTTTGCCGGTAACGGCCGCTACGGCCATTCCCGCAGGATATGTCATCCAGTCGTGTGCGTGGATAACGTCAAAATCTTCCTGCATCGCCAGTTTAACAGCGGCGGCGGCATATCTGTGAACTTCTGTGTACATATCGCCGGCATAATGTGCCTTGTCATCGTCAAAATCATTTTCATTGCCGACCATGGTCGTACCGTGGAGTTTTTGTTTGGCTCGTATCATCTCCTCGATTTCGTGCCGGTATGTTCCGGCATCGGCATAAGGTTTCAGCGGGGAATCGATGGCCTTGAATTTTATATTTTTAAGTTCCGCACTTTCCAAATCTACGTGATGGAAGTTTGCATCTGCCGGTGTTCGCATTTTTACATGGGTCGAGGGATTGTCTGCACATATTGTCCGTGGCAGGACAAATGTTACTTCGAGTCCCAACTTGCTCATTGCTTTAGTCAAGCCATAGCATGCTGTACCCAAACCGCCGCTGATGAATGGCGGAAACTCCCAACCAAGCATAAATATCTTCAAGACCTTGTGGTCTCCCAAAAAACGAATAAAATAATATACCTCTTAGGGTTATAATCGGTTTTTTATCGAAAGGGGTTTAATAAATTGTTCCTATAAAATCATTTTCCAGTATCGCCAACCCCATTATTTGACTTATCGGACGTTAATTGTGCCAAAGGCGGGAAAAAGACTAAAATACTATGGAAAACCCTGACAGAGAAAAATGTTGTTAAGTATGGCCGTAAAAAAACCGACCTCTATTGTTTTTTCGCAGAGGTCGGTTTCGTTGTTTTGTCCTGCAAAAATTATTACAGGTCTTGCGGCTTCAGGGTGCTTCTCCTGTTGGCCTTTGTACGTTCGCAGGCATGATCGAGCATACAATACATCTTGCCGCTCAGAGCGACAAGTGCATCAGCCGATGTCATCATCTTTTTGCTCTTAACATACGCCTTAACTTTGCTTGCTACGATCAAAGACTCTTTGCCACCTTTTTTCTTTGCCATGTTAGAAATCCTCCATGCAAATTAAACAAATATTCCTTTTTTTATCGGTCCTTTACGATAATGGCCGACTTCTGAGCCGTATTTTGAATACTTATAAGACCTTTTGCAACAAAAAAATTCCCCAAAAATGCAAAATTATGCACTTATTAAGCCTTTTGCACTGGTTTTTAGATTATATGACCCCTGTTTTTTGTCGAAAGCAGCATAGGAACCCCTTGAAAGGGTCGTTTTGACTATATAGCGACGGGAGTCAGAATTATGAATATCAATGAGCATAGAAATGATGACCAGAGAACGGCTTTGGAGGATTATGTGACCGTTGCTATCGCCGAGGATGTTGACCTTGCCAATGAATACAGGGATATACTTGCAGGGCATAACATTCCCGCCATGACCGCCACGCAGAAAAGTTATTCTTCAGCGGTTATAGGCACAGCGGTAATGGTTCCGGAAAACTATCTCGAGCAGGCCCAGGAACTTATCGAATCCCAGCAGAGTTTCGATAACTTCCTCGATGACGCCTTCAACGACCATGACAGCTGGAACAAGGAACCGGACCTCGATGAGTTTGGGGATAGCGATAGTTTCGACGATGACGATGAAAATATCTAATTTGACTTAATGAGGTGATGAAAGTGGAAGAATATAAATCGCATATTGAAAATTGCTTTACAACAAGACGTCAGACAGTTGCTGAAAGACGCGTAAACGGCACAAGACCGGACGCTTCCGATAGAAGGGCCGACCTTGACAGACGGCGGGGCCCCGGCAGAAGACGCTCCGATGATAGAAAAGCCGCCGAAGAAGGCCAGATGACCGATGAGCAGTTCGAGTTTATTATGGCCATCGACCAGTATAAAAAACTCAACAACAAACCTTTCCCGAGCTGGACGGAGATTCTTGAGATAATAAAGACTCTGGGCTATAGAAAAACAGCCCAGCCGTGTTCTCTCAAGGATTTGCAGGATAAAGATGATTCAAAGTTAGAAGGCTGAAAACTCTTACCGGTTGGTGCCGCTAAGAATTGGTCAGCCTGCTTTTTTTGTCCATCAGCAGAACTGTTTTTTCATAAATGGCGGGACTTAATTTTTCCTTCAGGATTTTTTTCGCATCCAGAATATGTGTCCGCTGACTTAAGTGTGTAAGGATTATATATTCATTATCGAGTTCGGCAAGCATTTCAGCGAGGTCGTCAATATGCATATGGTCGCCGGCAAGGGCCCTGTCAATATGTTCATCGTCAACGAATGTGCACTCGGCAATCAGGATTTTACTTTTGACGACGTAGTCTAATTTCGCGAAGTTATTGGCTCGCGTATCACCCAGATATGTTACTATCGGCAGTTCAACCGGATAGTCTATGGTTATATCCTGTTGTTTAAGTTTAACGATTTCGCTGCCGGACAGGCCGAGGTATTCTTCTTTCAGTTTTTTCTTTTTTTCGATAACGGTAAACCCTAACGACCCTTTGCAGTGTTTGGTTGCGAATGTCCGGACGAGAAGATTAGGCTTAATATAGAATTCCTCACCCGCCTGCATAGGGATAAGTCTTGCGGGTATTTTATTGCCGTCCAGTTTCCCCCATGCGTTTATGATTTCCTGCAGCGGCGGTATCATATTTGCCGGCGCCAGTACGGTGCCCGGCTTTTGTCCGCAGAATTTTCTGTGTGAAAGGTAATAGGCTATTCCTGCCGCATGGTCCATATGTCCGTGCGTAAGAAGGAGATTATTTATGCTGATGAGCTGGTCCGGCGACTTGCCGATATCGAAGCAGACATCGAGCTGCGGCATACCGATAACGGTTTCTTCGCCCGCTACCGAATAGCCGAGAATATCGAGGTCGTCTATTTTTATTTTTGCCAGATTATGACTTGCCATAGGTGGGGGATTTTACCATGTATAGACCCAAATTGGTATGAATTATTTGGTTAGCGTTACGGTGCTTTCCGGCGGTTTTTGGAGTGGATATATGCCGAAAAATCAATGGGCAAGCGACCGAGGAGGTCAGTCGCTCGCCCTGAAGAAAAAAATCAAGCAAGTTATTCCCTTATAGTTATTATACGTAAAAACCAGCGTAATTGTTTGCCTGACTTTGGACAAAATTATCCGCCCCTGAAGCCAAAAACCCACTTGTCTGAATGGATATAAAATCGTTCGCTTAAGCTGTAAAATCGCCTGTTTCCATAAGCGCAAAAAAAATGGCAGGCGGCCGAGGAGAGAAACCGCCATGCCGTGTGCGCCTCCTAAAGAGGAGGAGGTACGTGTGGGTTATCTAAAATAACATTTCACCCTATTATACGTCAAGTAAAAATTTCTGTTCGAGTAATTTTTCAACGAATTTTTTTGGGTTTTAAGGGGGATCCGGTATGGATTTTAATACGATTAGGGATTGTACAGGGGTAAAATACCAATAAAATTGCAAATATGGCCTTTTATAGAACAAAAACCGATAAAATTACTAATAACGTCTGTAAGGGGATGGAATACAGCGGAAAAAATACAAGAAACATCTATAAATCATAAATTGACGCCTAAAACATAACAAACTTAATTTTTGACCGCTGGTACGATAAATTTGGGCCGAAAGTATGATTTTTTGAATTTTTAGGGGGCATAAAAGGCAGTTATGAATATGTTAGAAAAAGAACGAATTGCAACACTCAAACTGTCTCATAAAAAACGGCAAATTTGGGAAAATTGTCCCAGCCTTCGCACAAAAAGCCTGTGAAATAATCGTCGATGCTGGTTGCCTGAAATTTCAACAAAAATGTAGATTGGCCAATTCATAATTGCATCTCGTATCTTGTGAAGCGAATTTGTGAAAGTCTGCCATCCCTTAGCGGATTACGGAGAAACACGAAGAAGAAAAATAATTTCACCACCGAAGACACGAAGAAATTGGCCACAAGGCCACTAAGCCACTAAAAAGTGCTGGGAAATCCTGAATTTGACGATAAGATATAAAAAGATAAAAATAATCAAAAACCTGTTATTCATAAGGAGATAAAGCATGACGGCGAGTATTGTTTTGTTGGGAATTTTCCTGTTTGGAATGTCGGCTATCGGAGTCTGGGGGATGCGGAAAACAAAGACTCTTAACGATTTCTTTCTCGGCGGCAGAACGGTCGGGCCGTGGATTTCAGCCTTCGCTTATGGAACAACATACTTCAGCGCCGTTATATTTATAGGATTCGGCGGAAAAATCGGATGGGGATACGGTTTGAAAGGTTTGGCGATAGCGGCCGGTAATGCATTTATAGGTTCAACCGCGGCCTGGCTCATACTTGCCAGACGAGCCAGAAGAATGACACATAATCTTGACGCGATGACTATGCCTGAATTTCTGCATGAACGGTTCGGCAGCAAATATATAAAAATGTTCGCGGCCATGATTATATTTGTTTTCCTGATTCCATATTCGGCTTCGGTATTCAAAGGCCTGGGATATCTGTTCGAGGCTAATTTTCATCTTAAATATGATTATGCACTTTTAATTATGATTGCAATTACAGGTTTGTATCTGATACTCGGCGGATATTTCGCGGTGACACTTACCGACTTTGTGCAGGGCATTATTATGCTGTTCGGTTCGGTTGTTATGGTGGTTGTCCTGAGCGGCAAGGCTGCCGAAACCATAGGAGCGAGCGGCATTGGCGGGGCAATTCAGGCGGCGTCGGAAAGGTATAATCAATGGCACAGCGCACTACCGGCTGGAAAACAGCCGAGTATGCTGATGCTGGGCGCGCTTGTGTTTATGACATCGTTCGGCGTTTGGGGTATGCCGCAAATGGTACAGAAATTTTACGCTATTAAAAACGAAGCAGTCATCAATAAAGCAGCTTTAATTACGACTCTCTTTGCGGTGGTAATCTCTTTTGCGGCATATTACACCGGTGCGCTGACGCATGTATTTTATGATACACTGCCAATGGGGCCCGCCGGGCCGGACTTCGACAGGGTAATACCGGAACTTTTGACCAAATTCCTGCCGAGCGGATTGATGGCAGTTATACTGCTGCTGATATTGTCGGCATCGATGAGCACGCTTTCGTCGCTGGTGCTTGTGTCGGCGTCGTCAGTAGCAATCGACCTTTACAAGGGGCATGTAAATCCGAATGTTTCAAAGGAAAAGTCTCTGGTGATGATGAGATTTTTAAGCGCGGTGTTTGTGGTGGTATCGTATTTTGTCGCCAGGTACCGGATTTCGTTTATAGTTGAACTTATGAGCCTGTCGTGGGGAGCGGTGGCAGGGGCGTTTATGGCGCCGTTCTTCTACGGTCTTTACTGGAAGCGGGCAACGCATACCGGTGTGGTGGCGGGAATGATAACGGCACTGGTGGTAAATACGGTTCTGTATTATCAGTACGGCGCGAAAAATTCTCCGATAGCCGCCAGCGTAGCGATGATTGTGCCGTTTATTGTGATACCATTAGTCAGCTTCGTAACGAAACCGCCGTCAGCAAAAATTATCGAAAAGGCGTTTGCGTAAAACTTTCACCACGAAGGACACGAAGACCACGAAGTAAATAATTTATTTACGCAAGGCGGAGTTCGGCGCCTACTGCGGCGGCCAGGGCGGAAACTATATTTTTTTGCCAGGCGTCGACAATCTCGTGTTTCAAAGTGCCGTCATCGTCTCTGAAACATAACGAAACGGTAACACTCTTTTTGCCGGCGGGGATTGGTTTGCCCCTGTAAATGCCGACGAATTTCAATTCCTCAAGCTCGGACGGAGCTTTTGACAAAGCAATATTTTCTATCTGCGACCACTGGGTCTGCTCGTCAACTATAAGAGACAGGTCGCGGCTGATGGCGGGGAATTTCGGCAGAGGCTTAACTTTGATTTGCTCGACTTTTTGCGCCGCAATACTGTCAAAATTAATCTCGGCGGCGCAAACCATCTGCGCCTTTATATCAAGAGCCGTAAGTATCTGGTCTTTTACCGCGCCGGCGGAACCGATAACAATATCATTTACGATTATGTCGGCACCGGTCGAGGCCCAGAAGATATCGGCCGGTTTGAATACGATTTTTATCGAGGAGTCAACGGCGCGTATCGCGCCTTCAAGGGCACCGCGCAGGACTCTAAAATCATCATCGCAAAGAGCGGCCAAAGAACTGTTTTCAGTGTGCCTGCTATCCGGAAGCTTTTTGAATACATTCGCTATTTCATAAATTTTTATATTCTTATTACCGGCGTTGTAGTTTCTTGCAAGGGTTTCGAGCAAAGAGCCGACCAGAGAACTTCGTAAAAGATTCGCGGTTCTGCTGCTTTGGTCCTGTACGACAAGGTGGGCATCCGATGTTTTGCCGGTTATCAGTTTGGCGATGGTATCGCTATTGAAGCCGGGCGTTATCGTTTCGTAAAAGCCGCAACTGTTAAGAAAACCGTTTGTCTTGCCGATTGTCTGCTGTCTTTCGTCGACAGGGGTTACTTCAATACTGATTTTCTGTCGTATGGCTATTTTATCGAAGCCGTAAACGCGGGCGACTTCCTCAATCAAATCTACTTCTCTTGTGATGTCAGGCCGCCATGTCGGGATAGTGCATAGAATTTTATCATTTTCAGGTTTTTGCGGGCTGAACGAAAGGCCGCGTAGAATTTCGAAAATAGGCTGCTGCGGGATGTCTATGCCGAGCAGTTTTTTGACCCTGCTGAATCTCATTGTAACCATACGGTGATTCGGGATTTTGCCGGGATACGCGTCAACTACGCCTTCGACAATTTTTCCGCCTGCGACCTGAGCGATGAGCTGAGCGGTTCTCTGCGAGGCCCAGTCAATCTGCTCGATGTCAACGCCCCGGCCGAGTCTGTAGGCCGCTTCGCTGGGCAGGTTCAGATTCAGGGATGTTTTTCTGGTGATTACAGGATTAAACGAGGCGTCCTCAAGAAGAATATTCGTGGTAGTATTACCGACTTCGGTTTCGATACCGCCCATAACACCTGCGACGGCGACAGGGCCGACTGAATCGGCGATTATAAGCATATCCTGAGCAAGTACACAGTTTGTGCCGTCGATGCTTACGATTTTTTCGTTTTGCTTCGCGAGGCGGACGATGATTTTGGCGCCTTTGATTTTATTGTAATCGAAAGCGTGGGGCGGCTGGCCGGTTTCCATCATCGCGTAATTTGTCGCGTCAACGACATTATTTACGCTGCGAAGACCGATGGCTTCAAGTTTTTTGGTCATCCAGGAAGGGCTTGGCCCGATTTTTACGCCTTCAATAATTCTGACGGTGTATCTGCCGCAAAGAGCAGGCTCGGCAATATCGACGCTAATCAGGGATGTTATGTCTTTTTTGAGCGGTTCGAATTTTATTTTCGGCAAGCTTAGTTCCCGGCCTGTTGCGGCGGCGATTTCACGGGCTATGCCGATATGAGAGAGACAATCAGGACGATTGCTGGTAATTTCAATGTCTATAACCGCGTCGTCGGCAAGCTGCTCGATGCCTTCTGTGTTAAAGCCGAGATTGCTCAAAAGAACCGCAAGCTCCTGCACAGATTCGGTTATCTGAACGTAATCCTTAAGCCAGTTTAGAGAGATTTTCATATTTTTACCTGTAAAAAGCGCAAGTTTAACCAGTAGGGGAAGGACTGTCAATAATTTTGATTATCAACCCTGCCATAGTGATGGCAGGGCTAACCGATTTTTGCGGCGGTTACGATTCTGTCGTTATTGCTGAAATCTTTTTCGATTTTTATGGGATTAAAGATTTTTGTTTCTTCGAGCAGCTTTTGAACTGCTTGACCCTGCAGATAGCCGATTTCGAGCAAAAGAACTCCGTCTTTTTTTAAATGGCTGCTTACCTGCTCCGCTATTCTTCGATAGATATCAAGGCCGTCAGGTCCGCCGTCGAGAGCGAGTTTAGGCTCGTAGTTTTTGACCTTTGCGTCAAGGTTTTCGTATTCAGCCCTGCTGACATAAGGAGGATTGCAGACGATTAAATCAAACTCTTTAACATCAAGCCGGCTGATTATCGGCTCGAATAAATCGCCATGCAAAAGTTCGATTCGCTGATGGAGGTTATACTTTGCAATGTTTTCAGCGGCGACACTCAAAGCTTTATCGCAGATATCGGTCGCGATAACTTTCGCATCAGGAAAATTTTTTGCTATTGTAACGGCAATACAGCCGCAGCCTGTGCATAAATCGCAAACATATTGTGTGCCTGTGCGGGTGCGCAAAAATTCAATTGCTCTTTCGACGAGCAGTTCCGTTTCAGGTCTTGGTATCAGGCAGGCGGGGGCGACTTTTAGCGAAAGAGAATAAAATTCACATCTGCCGGTTAAGTACTGAACGGGTTCGTTCTGTACGCAGCGTTTGACGAGATTGCGAAGTTTGTCGAGCTGCGGTTTGTCAACTTCTTTGTCGAAGTGCATATAAAGCTGTATTCTTTCCAAGTCAAGCACGAAAGACAAAATCAGTTCAGCGGTAAGCCGCGGCGAGTCAATTTTCTTTTCAGTGAAATGACTTACCATCCAGTCGAGCAGTTTTTTAATTGTCCACTGTTCCATAAAAGTCCTATGAGATTTCTCGACTCCGTCCCGATACATCGGGACTTCGCTCCACCGGAAGGTGTCCTGTGGAGGAATGACAGGGGGCAGCAAAAGCCTTATCCCAGTCTTTCCAGACAGCTTCAAGGCCGTTAGATTTCAACATCGAAGATACCTGTTCGGGGCTTCTGTCGTCAGCAATTTCAAATTGTTCGAGCGATGCGTCTTTGTCGGCATATCCGCCGGGGTTTGTTTTACTGCCTGCGCTCATTCTCGTTACGCAAATTTGAGCCATATTATCCCTGAATCGAGGCGATTCACGGGTTGACATTACTATTTCCGCATCCGGGAAACATAACCTAAGCGAAAGCATCATCTGAACCAGTTCGGTGTCAGTTATCATATATCTGAATAGTTTTTCGTCAACATTTTCGGCGGGACGCATTCTCGGAAAAGAAAACGAAACTTTTGACTGCCAGTATTTTTTCATCAGGAAATCTGCGTGCCGGGCCATCGCAAGCGTTTGCCCCCGCCAATCGCTTAAGCCGATTAAAAAACCAAGCCCCAGACTCCTGAAGCCGGCCTGCGCCGCGCGAGAAAGAGTTTCAAGACGCCAATCATAATCTGCCTTGGGGCCGGTTGTGTGAAATTTGGCGTAATCGGTGCGGTCGTAAGTTTCCTGATATATAGCGATGTTTTCAACGCCGGCGGCGAAAAGTTTTTCGTAATCTTCTGTTGAAGCAGGATAAATCTCGATTGCAATAGAGCTGAATTTTTCACGCAATTTTTGCGAAAGCTCGACAAGATAAGGAATAGTTACGAATTTCGTATCTTCGCCGCTGACAACCAATATATGCCGAAATCCATCATCGGCAAGGATATCGGCTTCTTTACAGGCCTGCTCGATGCTAAGTCTCTTACGGGGCAGATTGCTTTTTGCGTTAAAAGCACAGTATGGACAACTGTTGACGCAAAAGTTTGAGACGTACAGCGGGGCGTAAAGCTGGACGGTATTTCCAAATCGCTGTCTTGTAATCTGCCTGGCTTTTTGCGCCATCGGTTCGAGATGATTTTGCGCTTCGGGAGAAATCAGCGCTTCTAATCTTTCAGGCTTGTAGCCATTATCATCATATATTGCTTTTTGAATATTCATCTTAGTCTCTTAAAAATCCGGTAAGAGGACTTGAAGCGTTAGCTTGTTTTTTTATGCCTGAAGAACCGGCCTGGAAGGCTTCTCTGCCGGCCTGTACGGCTTTTTTGAAAGCCTCGGCCATCTTAACCGGGTCGTTCGCTGTTGCAATTGCAGTATTAATCAGCACGGCATCGGCGCCCATTTCCATAGCTTCGGCCGCGTGAGAGGGCATACCAAGACCGGCATCGACGACTACGGGAACTGTCGCCTGTGAGATAATTATTTCAATCGCTGATTTTGTTTTCAGGCCCTGATTAGAGCCAATCGGCGAAGCGAGCGGCATTACCGTTGCGGCGCCGATGTCCTGAAGTTTTTTTGCCAGTACAGGGTCGGCATTTATATAAGGCAGGACAATGAAACCTTCCTTTACGAGAATTTCAGCGGCCTTTAATGTTTCAACCGGGTCGGGCAGCAGATAATACGGGTCGGGCGTAACTTCGAGCTTGAGCCAGTTTATTTCTGTCGCGGCCCTGGCAAGTCTTGCGAGCCGGACGGCTTCATCAGCATTTCTGGCGCCAGAAGTGTTCGGCAGAAGCAGATATTTTTTCCTGTCGATAGCAGCCAGCATATTATCCTGCGGATTTTGTATATCGACCCGCCGAAGAGCAACCGTTACCATTTCGGTTCCGGAAGCTTCTATAGCCTTGGCCATAATTTCGTTCGAGGCGTATTTACCTGTGCCGATAAACAACCTGCTGCTGAACTCTTTGCCTGCTATAATAAGTTTATTTTTCATAAAATAGATTTCTCCCCCCAAGGGGGTTTCCGCTTTGCTTCAACACTACGTCCTGCTGCGCAGGACTTCGGTCGAAATGACGAAAGGTCATCCGCCGCCTACGAATCTTATAAGTTCAATTTTGTGGCCATCCTGCAAAATAGTGTTATGAAAATTTCCACGAGGAACAACCTGTCCGTTTATTTCCGCGACAACGGTCGCTTCATCTACTTTCAGCAATTCAAGCAGGTTTTTCAATGTTGCAGGAACAGCGTTTTTAAATTTTTTGTCTTCACCATTTATTTTTAATACTGCCATATTTCAGCTTTCTAATATTAATTCGACAATAGCATTTGCCTGATGACCTGCGGCAATCGCCACGCGAGGGGCCATAAGGCTGAATCCCGATTCAATGCCGCTGGTGCTGTCGCCGACCATTATCAGTCTGTCAGAAATTTTATGTGTCTGGATTTCGTTACTTCTGCCATAGCCGCCCAGACCGCTGACCGCGACAATTTTAACATTATTCATTTTATTCAGCACGGTTTCGACGAGCATTTGTTTTTGGTCGGCCTTGTCTAAACACTCCGCGATAATGGGACAATCGCTAAAAATTGTTGGGATATTATCAGGTGTTAATCTTGCCTGATGGCCGTCAATTTTGATATACGGGTTAATCAGCTTTAAATTTTCAGTCATGGCCGCGACTTTATTAGTTCCAAGCTGGTCGATAAAATATTGCTGGCGGTTAAGGTTGCTCGGCTCTACTAAATCAAAATCCGCAATCACAATTTTACCCACGCCGATGCGGGTAAGCGAGACGGCGACATTCGAACCTAATCCTCCGAGCCCTGCGATTCCAACTGTCGCAGATTTTAATTTTTCGTGCGCAGACTTGCCGTGGCGTTCGATGAGCATTGCTTCAAATTGTTCATAGTTCAATTTAGTCATAAAAAAACGCACTGCCGTAAGGAAGCGCGTTTCTAATTTTTTCGTGCCTCCCTTGCAGGAATTACCGCTGCTAAAGGTTCGAAGGGTCGCCGAATTTCCGGCCTCTCAGCCCCATTCCTAAGGCTCCCCTGTCACTGTATTCGATATTTACTTTTGTATGATTTTATAAGTAATAGCCGAAAAAGCCAGTTAATTTTCTTTTTTCGGGAGGAACTTTTCCAAAAACACAAGCAGACGGGGTGCTTCTACCTTTGCGGCTCTCCATATTTCGTGCAGGTCAACGCCCCGATAGTGATGAATGAGCTTGTCCCGCATACGAGCCATAGCCGACCACGGGAAATCAGAGTTTGCTTTCCTGAAGTCTTCAGAAAGTAATTTGGCAACCTCGCCGATAACAATAAATTGATGAATCACGGCAGATTGTGTTTTCGGATCTTTGCTGAACTGTTCAAAATCCATCTGGCCGATGAACCGAACAATCTGGCGGCAGGCATTGGCCATATCCAAAAGTAAAGATATATTACGCTGCATAGATTACCTTTGCGCTGTTGAGAATTTCCTTGCGGCAAATCCAATTGGGGTTTTCTTCCACGGCCTGACGACTGACAAGGTCAACCTCTCTGGCGAATAAAACTACCAGCTCGTTTTCCATACGGTAATGGTCGAATATACTCCAATTCGCATCTGGAGCAAAGGCAACTAATAAATCCAGGTCACTGTCGGGGCGAAGCTGGCCTCGCACGGCAGAGCCAAAAACAGCCAATTGTATAATTTTCCATTTACGGCAAAAATCAACTATTTTTTCCTGCCCTATACCAAGATCAACGGCCGTCATTTTAATTTCTCCCAAAATTGATTTATATTGATTTTACGTAAAGATTGGCGGAAAACAAGCAAAATCCTTTTGTTTATCAGTCTTGTAATTGGAGCTGTTTATTACTATAATGCCTATCTTTATACAGGAAAGGCATTATGGCGAAATTAACCAAACTCGACGACATCGTATCGCTTTGCAAAAGGCGAGGTTTCATATTTCAATCCAGTGAAATCTACGGCGGACTGGCAAGCTGTTATGACTACGGCCCTTTAGGGTCGGAACTTAAACGCAATGTCCGCAATGCCTGGTGGAAAAGCACCGTGCAGATGAGGGACGACATCGTCGGTCTTGACTGCAGCATTTTCATGCACCCGCTTGTCTGGAAGGCATCGGGACACGCCGATAAATTCGCGGACATTGTAACCGTTTGCAAAAAATGCAACGTCCGAAGCCGAGTTGACCATTTGACCAATGCTGAAAATAAAACCGCAGAAGGTCTTGCCGGCAAAGTTTGCCCGGCTTGCGGCGCTGTCGGCAATTTCACAGAGCCGATGCCATTTCGTCTGATGTTTGAAACTCAGATGGGGGCGAATACCGACGATTCGATGACGATATTCCTGCGGCCTGAAACCGCTCAGGGAATTTTTGTAAACTTCAGAAACGTGCTGGACTCGACACGCGTGAAAATACCTTTCGGCATAGCGCAAATTGGCAAGAGTTTCCGAAATGAAGTTACGACAAAGGCGTTTATCTTCCGGACAAGAGAATTCGAGCAGGCGGAAATTGAATTTTTCTGCGCGCCAGGAACAGATGAAAAGTGGTTCGAGCATTGGAAAGAGGCGAGATTTAACTGGTATATAAATCTTGGTATGAAAAAAGAAAACCTCCGTCTTAGACCGCACGAGAAAGACGAGCTTGCCCATTACGCCAAGGGCTGCGTTGATGTCGAATATAAATTCCCATTCGGCTCGGGCGACTGGCAGGAACTGGAAGGCATCGCCAACCGTACTGATTTTGACCTGCGCCAGCACCAGAGAGGAATGAGAACTCTCAATGCCTGGTACGAGAAAAAAGGCGATTTATCGAAAATCGAACTTAACAGCGAGTCGGAAGATTACCAGAAAGGCCCGCTGTCGTATTTTGACGAAGAAGCGAAGCAGAGATTTATACCTTATGTAATCGAGCCCAGCGCCGGAATAGACAGAAGCTGTCTTGCGTTTTTAGTTGACGCTTACGACGAAGAAGAGGTCAACGGCGAGACTCGAAATCTGCTGCGGTTTCATCCTTCTATCGCACCGATAAAGGCCGCTATCTTTCCGCTTGTCAAAAAAGATGGAATGCCTGAAATCGCGACGAAAATTTATGATGACCTGAAAAAATATTTCAGCTGCTTCTATGACGAAAAATCCGCGGTCGGCCGGCGCTACCGCAGGCAGGATGAGGCCGGTACGCCTTTCTGCATCACAGTTGATGGCCAGACGAAAGAAGACCAGACAGTCACAGTCAGGGAACGCGACAGTATGAAACAGGAAAGAATAAATATTTCTCAGGTAAAACAATATCTGCGGGAAAAACTGGATATATAAACACGGATGGACACGGACTATAATACGGACTAACACTGTTAATTTGTGGTAATTAAATTTTAAAGGTTAAACAAATGAAAAAACTTTATTTGTCGAAAACGGACAGGAAAATTCTGGGAGTTTGCGGTGGAATCAGCGAAATGACAGGAGTAGATTCAACTTTGGTAAGGCTTACCCTTGTTTTTCTGTGCCTGATTACCGCCATACTGCCTCTGGTCGCAACTTATATTGTTGCGGGGATAATCACGCCGGAAAGACCGCAGGGACAATAAAAAATGATATTCGATACAATAGGGAACTATAAACTTTATAGTAAACTCTCTCCTCAAATCGCCGGTGCGCTGAAAATAGCGGCCCAAACCGATTTTGAGAAAATTTCCGACGGCAAATACGAAGTCGATTCGGACAAGTTATTTTATATTGTTCAGCGATATATAACCAAACCGCCAGTGGGGAAAATAGAAGCACATAGAAAATATATCGATATACAGCTTCTTGTAAAGGGAGCGGAACAAATCGGTTATGGGCCGACAAATCAACTAAAAATACATACGCCGTACAGTGAGGAAAAAGATGTAGAGTTTTTCTTTGCCGACGGCGATGTAACTTTTCTTAATATGACCAAAGGCAGCTTCGCGATATTCTGGCCCAGCGACGCTCATATGCCCGGCTGCCAGACAAATAAACCTCAGGACGTTATAAAAGTTGTATTTAAAATCAGGGTTTAAAGATGCTTAAAAATCTTACGAGAATTTGTGATTTAAAAAACAACGTTGATAAAACCGTTACTATCGGCGGATGGGTTTACCATTCAAGGCCGAGCGGCAAATTGATATTTATCGTTGTTCGCGACGGCAGCGGCCTTTGCCAGTGCGTAATAGAAAAAGGCAAAATCAGCGATGAGCTTTTCGAACAAATTAAACGGCTCGGCACAGAATCTTCACTTACTTTAACAGGCACAGTAAAAAAAGACGAACGCAGCGTTGGCGGATACGAACTTATCGTCAGCGATGCGAAAGTTATGTGCGAATCGACGGATTATCCGATTACGCCGAAACAACACGGCATAGATTTTCTGCTGAAAAATCGTCATTTGCATCTTCGTTCGCAAAGGCAATGGAGCATCGGCAAAATACGTCATACAGTTGTCAACGCGATAAGACAATTTTTCAATGATAACGGTTTTACGCTTGTCGATACGCCGATTCTCACCGGCATTGTCGGCGAAGAGGCGGGAAGTCTGTTTAATGTAGATTATTTCGGGATGCCTGCTTTTCTGACGCAGACGGGACAATTACATCTCGAATGCGCGGCGTTGAGTTTCGGCAGGGTTTACTGTTTCGGCCCGACATTCAGGGCCGAAAAAAGCAAGACCCGCAGGCACCTGACTGAATTCTGGATGGTCGAGCCGGAAGTGGCGTTTGCTAAATTGCCCGACCTTTTGGAAATAGCTGAAAATTTTGTGTCTTTCATAGTAAAAGAAGTTCTTGAAAAAAATGAAGCTGAGTTGAAAACATTGGGCGCCGATATCGAATCCCTGAAAAAAATCCAGCCGCCGTTTTATCATCTGACTTATACGCAGGCTTCTGAAATACTGACCAGCCAAAAAACACAGGATTTTATGGCTGCACAGTTAAACGAATTTAAACTGGCAAAGCAGGAGATTGAAAATAAAATCGCCACTCTTGAAACAGAGGCGAAGGGTCAAATCAAACAGTGGCGGCAGGATAAAATTGCGGCCGAGCTTATCGACCTGCGCAGCGACCTTGCGGAAATCGATACTAAAATTGAAAATAATCCAAAGCACGCAAAACTGGCATCTGAATTCAAATGGGGCGAGGATTTAGGCGGCAGCGATGAGACGATAATTTCGCTTATGCACGATAAGCCCATTTTTGTGACGCACTATCCGAGAGATGCGAAGGCGTTTTATATGAAGCAGGACCTTGACAATCCGAAGGTCGTGCAGAATTTCGATATGCTCGCTCCGGCAGGCTTTGGCGAAATCATCGGCGGCTCGGTCAGGGAAGATATTTACGATAAGCTGCTTGAGCGAATAAACGAAGAAGGCTACAAACTTGAAAATTATCAGTGGTATCTTGATTTGCGAAGATACGGCTCGGTTCCGCACGGCGGATTTGGTTTAGGTGTTGAAAGAACGCTTGCCTGGCTTACTGGCGAAAAACATATCCGTCAGTGCATCGCTTTTCCGAGAATGATGGATAAAATTCTGATATAAAGCCACAGAGAATATTTTTTTGCCACAGAGTTCACAGAGGACACAGAGATAATTAAATCAGATTCTTTGTATAGCGGGTTTGATTTATAGTTCTTTAAGCAGTTTTGCAAAGGCGGTTTTTGCATCCACCCCGCAGGCTTTTGACCAGACAATAAACTCAGTTATATCAACCCGTCTGTTGGCAGTTTCACAGTTATAAATATAGCTGTGTGGCTTAGTTATGATTTCCCCCAGTTCTCTTTGCGTTAATCCTGCTTTTTCTCTCATTTCCTTAAGAAACGGAGGTAAAAGCCGATACATCATATTATGTTGGGGTTTCGTTCCCATAATTTTAATCTTAAGGGAAATTTCTCTTGGCACGAGTTGTGTGCCAGAGTATAATGGAGTAAATTTGGCAGGAAATCTATTAGCGAGGTTTGGAGGAAGAGAAAATGAAACATTTCATCAATTCATCTTAACCGCTCCGCATATAGAAAATGTCATATTATTTGGTTAACCTGCACCCCTGTGGTTGAGGTGCAGACTAAAAATTCATTAACAATTTTTGGAAGGAAGAAGAAAATGAAAAGAGAATGTGTTTTAATTTTGGTTATGGCGATGTTAGTTTATGGGACAACTGCACAGGCTGCATCATTTGTTGCATCTTATAACTCTTCGTCCCCGACGATTGATGGCGTGCTCAGTGATGGCGAATGGGGTAGCAGTTACGCCGCAACGATGGACAGAGTAGATGGTGGCGGACAACATAACATCGGCATGTACTTTCAGAATGATGGAACATCTTTATTCGTTGGTGTGAATAGCCAATGGGGGTCTGGATGGGATGTTGTTTGGGACATTGGCATTGACGGAGACTATAGCCGAACTATAAATGGCAATTTATCACAACCTTACACCGATATAGATATTTGCCAGCAATCTCCATCTGGATACCCTGGCTATAAGGCTTATTATACTCTACTAGACGGGTCAAGAACAGAAGACGTCAGTGTAGGTTTCGGTAGTGGAGCCAGTTGTGCAAGTAACGGCAGTACAAATGTATTCTACGAATTCCGTATTCCTCTGGCTGACCTCAATGTTACTTTTGGAGATTCCGTTGGGATAATTGTTAGTCATGGTTATGATGGAATTTCTGAACATCTCTATTCTTTGTCTTCAGCTGGTCGTACAACACCTGAAAATTGGGCTACACTACAAATTGTTCCTGAACCCGCAACGATTCTTTTACTCACCCTCGGCGGTTTGGTTTTAAGAAAAAAACACAGATAAAAGATTTTGCAACCACAAGATAAAGGCCAGCTTATAATACTGGCCTTTTTTATTTTTCTTAAACCACCCCGATGCCCCTGCAGTTTTGTCAGCGAACAAAACTAAACGCTGGGGTCTCCGCTGCCCCCTACGGGGGTTTGCGCTGCGGCTCCAACGGCTCCGACGAAGGAAAAATTATCTTTTATTTCTTTTCTGCTTCAATTATTCCTTTCAAAAAGTTTTTGCAAACAGACGGCACATTTCCGGCAAGCTCTAAAAGCCTTTGTTTGTCGAGCATATAACCATAACCGTGGATCTGCATATGTCGGAATAGAAGAAGTTTCTTGAATGCCTCAAATTGTTCCTCGGATATAACCGAATCCTTTTTTGCAGCAATTAGTAAATCCTTATGCCAGCTTTCGGTCTTTTTAACTTTTACGCCTTTATTCTCCAGCCTGCTATGTAATATTCGCTCGATGCCGCTATATACATCCTGCAGCAATTTGCCCAGGGCGATAACCTCATATTCCGACAAATCACGCTTTGACAGCAGTGGTTTTATCATCGCCGCGGTATGTAGAATATTTTCCCGCTCAGCCTTTATATAATCAGCTTCTGCGCTCATATATACAAACCCCATCCCTGCGTATCAGGAAAGCAATAGGAAGATTCTGTGAAAGGTCAATGAGGTCAACAGGCTTTGGCAGATCAAAAAACAATCTGCCGTAGAAATCAAAAAACTTCTCTGGAGACAGTCCTTCGACCGCAAAATCAAAGTCTTTAGCGTGTTTTTCATCTTTTACCGCTGAGCCAAACAGCCATACCCTCTCGACTCCGTACTGTTCAGCACAGGATTTAACAATTTGTCTAACTTGCGAGGAAAGCATAATTTAAGTATAGATTATCGCTTATATGCTGTCAAACAAAAAACTGCCGGTTTTTACCAACAACCAGCGACTAACAACTATCAACTTTTTCTATATTTTTTGTAAATTCCAAAAGCTAATACCCCAAGTAAGATAACTGCGCTGATGTGTTCAATCGGCGTTGCGCCCATTTTGTGAAAATGGCCGTGAATTTGACTGCCTAAATCAGTAAATATAGCGTCGAGAAGCAAACCTGACACTAACGCGCAAACCGCGACGGTAATAATATAGATAATTGCGGTTCGGCTGCCTAAGATTTTCCAAATCATCACAAAACCCGCTGCGTTTGTCGCAGGACCTGTCATAAGAAATACAAGAGCTGCGCCGGGAGACAGGCCTTTTGCGATAAGAGCGGCCGCTATCGGCACAGAAGCTGTCGCGCAGACATAAAGCGGTATGCCGATAAGCATCATTAGAATCATAGCGCCAATTCCTGTTCCGATTTTTTCAGCGAAAAAGTCGTCCGGCACAGCGACCGAAATAATCGCCGCTATCGCAAGGCCTATCAGCATCGCTGCGCCGATATCACGAGGCAGAACAATAAAGGCGTGTCTGAAGCCTGCTACAAGTTTACTTTTATTTTCGGAGGAATTTTCCTCGTCATCGGTTTCGGCAATAGCGGAATCTTTGGGGTCGAATAAATCAACGGCTACTCCGCCGAATATTCCGGTAATCAAAGCGATGACAGGTCTGGCAATCATAAAAACCGGACCAAGCAGTGCCCACGTTACAAAGATACTGTCAACGCCTGTCTGCGGTGTGCTTAAAAGAAATGCGATGGTTGCGCCTTTGCTTGCGCCGCGTTTACGAAGCGACATTGCTACCGGTATCACGCCGCAACTGCATAATGGCAGCGGTACGCCGAAAAGCGAAGATTTGAATATCGGCCAAAAACCCTTTCCGCCAAGATGCTTTTGCACAAAACTTGTCGGTATCAAAACTTTTAGCAGGCCGGCGACAGCAAAGCCAAACAATAGATAGGGACTCATCTGACCTACTGTGGCCCAGAAATCAACGAGCAGCGATTGTAAAAAATTAATCATCGATTATCCTTCGACAGTTTCCCTGTTTTTCACCTGTCCGTCAAGGCTGATTGTTATGTCTTCAAAATTTAACTGTTTTCCGCTGTTTGCAATCGCCTGCTGCACAAGCCGCGTCAGGCCGAAACAGCAGGGCACTTCCATATGTACGACGGCCAGACTATTCAGGTTGCCGGAATTCAGTATTTGTGTAAGTTTTTCAATATAAGGTTCGACATCGTCCAGCTTGGGGCAGGCGATTATAATACTGTGGTCTTTCAGCAGCTTGCTGTGGAAATCGCCCATCGCAAACGGTACGCAATCTGCAGTCAGAAGCAAATCGGCGCCTTTTAAAAACGGAGCGTTTGCCGAGATGAGACTGAATTGTATCGGCCAATGGCTTAACTGCGAAGCTATATCGCCTTGTGCCTGATTTTTTTTGGTAAATTGTTTAGCCATAGTACTGGGACAGACAAAACCTTTCGGCGGCGATGGTTTTTTCTCGCTTTCGAGATGCTTTTTCACCGCCTGTTCGTCGAAGCCGGCACATTCTCTTTTTTCAATGGTAATCGCATCCTGCGGGCAATGGCCCAGACATGCGCCGAGACCGTCGCAGTATGTTTCGCTGACCAGCTTCGCCTTGCCGTTGATTAGTTTTATCGCGCCTTCGACGCAGGCTGTAACGCATTTGCCGCAGCCGTTGCATTTATCTTCGTCTATTTTCACGACATTCCTGACAGCCATTTTACGCCCTTATCATAATCAAAAGCATTTTAAATTTTTCTTTGGCCTGCACAGCGTGCGGAACATTGGCGGGCATAATAACAATTTCGCCTGCCGAAGCTTTAATTTTTTTGCCGCCGATGATAAGTATCGCCCGGCCGTCGACAATCTGAACGAGCGCATCGTAAGGGGCCTGATGTTCGCTTAAACCCTGTCCCGCGTCGAAAGCAAAAAGCGTTACAGTGCCGACCGATTTATCGATTATCGTTTTGCTGACAATCGAATCTGCGGAATATTCGACAAGTTCGGCAAGATTGACTGCTTTTGCGACGCAGGCTTTGAGAACGGCATTTTTCTTTGTCTTTTTCATATAATCGTCTTTCTTTTATCCGAGCATTTCAGCCATATCCTTTTCCGGATCGCCAATCGGTTTTATATTATATTTTTCGACAAGGAAATTCAGAATATTAGGAGATACGAACGCAGGCAGGGAAGGTCCGAGCCTTATATTCTTTACCCCCAGGTAAAGCAGCGTAAGCAGAATCGCGACAGCCTTTTGTTCATACCACGAAACGACAAAAGACAAAGGCAAATCGTTTACGCCGCATTTGAACGCCTCGGCGAGAGCTATTGCGATTTGTATTGCGGAATAGCAATCATTGCACTGGCCTGTATCGATAAGCCGCGGAATGCCGTCGATTGTTCCGAAATCGTTATAATTAAAGCGGTATTTTCCGCACGCCGCGGTAAGTATTACGCAGTCTTTCGGCACAAGCTCGGCAACGCGGGTAAAGTAATTTCTTCCGGGCTTTGCGCCGTCGCAGCCGCCGATGAAGAAGAACCGTTTGATTTTTCCGGCCTTTACCGCGGCTATAATTTTATCCGCCAGTCCGAGAACAGCGGTGTAATGGAAACCTGTGCTCAATGTGCCGGCTTTGTTTTCCGTCAGCGGCGCCGATTCCAGCGCCTTTTCGATAACTTTGCTGAAATCGCGTCCTTTAATATGCTCGACTCCCGCGACGCCTGCGATGCCGCAGGTAAACATCCTGTCCTTGTAGCTGTCTTTTGGAATCATAACGCAGTTGGTGGTGACCAGCATATCGCCTGAAAATTCATCGAATTCCTTGCGCTGATTCTGCCAGGCAGTTCCGTAATGGCCGACGAGGTGTTTGAATTTTCTTAGTTCCGGATAGCCATGCGCAGGCAGCATTTCGCCGTGCGTATAAATATTTATACCCTTTCCCTCTGTTTGTTTCAAAAGTTCAATCAAATCGAGCAAATCGTGGCCTGTAACGACGATGCCCGGACCTGCTTTTGTTCCTGCGAAAACCTGTGCCGGCCTTGGCGCACCGAATTTTTCGACGTGGGCGTTGTTCAGCATTTCCATAGTTTTCAAATTCATTTTGCCGGCCTTGAGCACAAGGTCGATATATCTTTGCAGGTCGAAATCGACATTGGTCAAAGTAGCGAAAAGCGCTTCGTGCATAAAACCATCGACTTCAGAATCGCTTTTACCGAGCTCTCTTGCGTGATAAGCGTAGGCGGCTATGCCTTTAAGGCCGAAGACAAGTATATCCTGAAGGCTTTGAATGTCCGGGTCTTTGCCGCAGACACCGATTTTCGTACAGCCCAGTCCTGCCGCTGTTTGTTCACATTGATAACAAAACATAATCTTATCCTTTCGATTCGAAAAAGTTCTTATTATTTTCTTTCCAGTAATTTATCCAGCGTTGTGTTTTTCAAAGATTCTTCGATATATTTTTGCATAGAAGTGAGCTTTTTATTTACCGCACATTTAGGTCTCCTGGGACAGCTTTTGGCATCGAGAACGCATTGGTTAAAACACACATCGCCCTGAATAGCCCGGATTACCTGGTACAGATTTATTTTTTCCGGCTCTTTGGCAAGCTCGAAGCCGCCGCTGGCGCCCATACTGCTTTTAACTAATTTCGCCGAGGAAAGTTTCTGCAGCAGTTTGCAGGCCAGGGTCTCGGAGACATCCTGATTTTTTGCAAGTTGTCTTGCCGAAATCGGCGCCCCGCCGTAGTTTTCTACAAGCCCGACAACAAGCCGCAAGGCATAGTCAGTGTTTCGTCTTATTACGTCCATTATTTATAGTCCTGAAAAATTGATAATTCATATAGGACTAATATAGTCCTACTTATGGAATATGTCAAGTGTGTTTTTAAATTTTTTTAATTTATTATTCAAAATCACATTTGGGTGATTTTGCGCCAGTTTCTGCCGTCTTTGTGGACAAGTGCGTCAGCCTCCGGAAAACCATCGCTTCCGGCGGGGTAAAGGGATGGTTCTATCTCCTGTTGTTTCCAGAGGTTAAGGATGTTGTCTATTAATCCCCAGGCGATTTTTACATCATCGATTCTTGTAAATAAAGTCTGGTCGCCGAGCATACAATCGAGCAAAAGCCGTTCATAGGCGTCCGGCGTATCTGTGCCGAAAATTTCGGCATAGTTAAAATCCATTTCGAGAGTGCCGATGCAGAGTTTCGGCCCCGGCCTTTTGGCCTCGAAGAAAAGGCTTATGCCTTCCTTCGGCTGGATTTTCAGCACGAGCGTGTTGGCGGGCAATTCTTCGCTTCCCGCCGAGGTGAACATTGAGTGCGGAACTTTTTTGAAGATTACCGCGATTTCCGTGACGCGCTTTGCCAGTCTTTTTCCAGTTTGCAGATAGAAGGGCACATCCTGCCATCTCCAGTTATCCACGAAAAGTCTCGCAGCGACGTATGTTTCAGTCGTTGAATTTTTTTCTACATTCGCTTCCTGCCGGTAGGCGGGCACGGCTTTTCCATCGATACTTCCGGCAGTGTATTGGCCTTTTACAATATCCTCATTCTGCGGCTGGAGGTTAAACGGCCGAATACATCTTAAAAGTTTTACCTTTTCGTCGCGGATATGCTCGGCCTGAAAAGAAGCCGGCGGCTCCATCGCGACAAGAGAAAGCATACTCAACATATGATTGACGAACATATCCCGAAGAGCGCCGCTTTTGTCGTAATAGCTGCCTCTCGTCTCTATGCCGATTGATTCGGCGATGGTTATCTGGACATGGTCGATATGGTCCCTGTTCCAGATTGGCTCGAAAATCGAATTGGCAAAACGGAACATCAGGATATTCTGGACGGTTTCCTTGCCGAGATAATGGTCTATTCGATAGATTTGCTCTTCTGTAAACCATTTACTCAGGCAATTGTTAAGTTCTGCGGCGCTGGCCAAATCTCTGCCGAATGGTTTTTCAACGACTAATCCCACGAAACCGTTGTTTTTGTTAAGTCCTGATTGTCCAAGCTGTTGAACAACTTCAGGATACAATTCCGGCGGAAGCGAAAGGTAAAAAACTCTTCCGAAATTTTTGCTTTGCTTTTTGTCAAATTCGGAAAGCGTTTGTTTGATGTTTTCGTAGAAGTTTTTGTCGCTGTAATCGCCGCTTACATAGAAGAACTTATTTAGAAATTCTTCAGGAGAGGGGAGAATATTTCTCACAGCCTCGGCGGCTATCTTTCTGAAGTCATCGTTAGTGAGATTTTTTCTTCCGCAGCCGAGAAAGAAAAATCCTTTGTCGAGCAATCCTCTTTTAAAAAGATTGGCAATTGCGGGAATAAGTTTTCTTTTTGTCAAATCGCCGGAAGCGCCAAAGACGACAAAGCCGCACTGCGGCGCCGGATATTCGACACAAAGCATTTGTTCTTTCGCGACTGATGGACAGATTTTTTCCATCTTTAAATGTTTTCAGCCGTTATAAGGCTCGAATTCATCCTTTCCTGCGCCGCATTCAGGGCAGACCCAGCTATCCGGGACATCTTCAAATGCGGTTCCCGGCTCTACGTTGTTGTCAGGGTCTCCTTTAACGGGGTCATAAATATATCCGCACATAGTACATTTGTATTTTTTCATAAGTTTGCCTCCTTTTGAAATTGCTGATTTTTGCTGCTGCGATTCCGAACTTTTTTTCTGATAGGTTGCCGCTGTTCTTGGTGTTCTGCCGCCTTTTACATCGCGATAGTAGTTATATGTCATCGCGATTTTACCGTTATCGAACTGCTCGCAGGCGACGACCTTGCCTATAAACAGCGTATGAGTTTCCACGTCGATGGAATTTATCACCTGCGCTTCGACGTAGCCGGTGGTGTTTTCGAGGATAACCGGGCAGCCTGTTATGCCTTTTTTGGATGCCGTATCCTTAAATTTATCGAAGGTTTTGCCTGAGCGAAAGCCGAACATTCCTACAAATTTTATCGGCGTATCTTCAGCAAGAACAGAGACGGCAAAAAAACCGCTGCTTTTTATATACTCGTGCGTAACGTTTTCCCTGCTGATGCTTACCGCGATTATCGGCGGTTCCGGAGTAATCTGGAAAACAGTATTTGCAATACAGCCGTTGACAGCGTGAGCCTTGGCAGAGCTTACTATATACATTCCATAGTTAAGCTGGAACAAAGCCTCTAAATCAATTTTGCCGGCTTCCATAATAATTATCCAAATTATTCGAGATGTTTCTGCAGAGTTACAACGTGTCCCATTTCTTCTCTTATTATTTCGTCGATTTTGTTTTTGCCGGCCTGCGACTGCACAAGTTCCCTGATGCCGATGTAGTAATCTATCGAAGCTCTTTCGGCGGCAATAGCGATTTTTATCACCTGTGCCGGTGTTTCATTGCCGGAAAATTCCACTTTCGGAGCGGCTTTTCCTTCCCAGCCGGCATTTTTGGCCATTACCTGCAGGTAATAAATCACCTCGTTATCAGGGTCGAAGACGTTTGCATCGTCGTTTTGCGTCTGGAGATTTTTTCGCATATCAGCGAAAATCTTTTCATGCTTGTCTTCCATCTCCGCAAGCTGCGAAAAGAACTTTCTGTCAGATTTGTCTTTCGCTTTTTCAGCCGCCAAGCGATAAAACTTTGCGCCATTGCGTTCAATCTGTTCGGCGATTTCAAATATTTCAGCGATTGTGAAACTTGCCGTCATAGTTTTGCTCCGCTAAAGTTAATCTTTGTTTTATGCTTTGAATTCCCTTTTTTCAAGCTGATGGTCCAGCATCAGCAGGCCGCCGGCGGAATCCTTGATAAGTTTTAATTTCTCGACGATTTTAAGCGTGCTGGCCTCCTCTTCCACCTGTTCATCGACGAACCATTTAAGGAAACTCGTGGTCGCGTGGTCTTTTTCGCTTTGCGCCAGTTCCATAAGTTTGTTTATCCTGTCGGTAATGAACTGTTCGTGCTTATAGGCGGCCTCGAAAGCGGCCAACGGACTTGCCCAGCTGCTCTGCGGTTTTTCCAGTGCTTCAAGCTCGATTCTGCCGTTTCGGTCGTTAATAAATTTGTAAATCTTCTCGGCATGAGTCATTTCTTCTTTTGTCTGAACGCTCATCCAGTTGGCGAACCCTTCGAGATTGCTGAATAGAAAATACGCTTCCATCGCGTGATACAAATATGCCGAATGCAGCTCGGCGTTTATCTGGTCATTCAGCGCCTCAACCATTTTTTCGTTTATCATAAACTTTCTCCTTTAACTGTCAAAATTTGCTTAGGATTTCCACAAGCCGTGAATATTGCAGTATTCTCTTGCGGTTACTTTTACAGCGTCCATTTTAAACACAGCCTCCGGTTTTTGTCCCGGCGCGAGATACTGTTTATAAACTTTTCCGTCAGCCTGCAGTTCAATCCATTCGATATAATGTTTTTCTTCCATTGGATGGGCGACTGAGCCGACACTGACTTTGTATCCGCCGTCGATTTTTTCTATTACCGGCACGTGTTTTTCCTTCGCGCCTTCGGTGGTATTTTCAACAAACAGCTTCATCGGCTGGCCGCAGCAGACGAGCTCTCCGTCGCCGCCGTGCGTAACCTCGACAATATTTCCGCACAGCATACATTTGTAAATCTCAAGTTTTTTTGCCATAGCTTACCCCTTTCATATATTATCTATTATTCGTCAGCCGGCGTTTTTTGTTCGGTATATTTTTTCAGCCTGACACTTTATTGTCGGTTTTTGAAAAATTATCCAGTTCCTCCAGCAGCAGCCAGGTTTTCTTGGCCTCTTCCTCGTCGAGAACTGTTATGGCAAAGCCGGCGTGAATAAGAACGATATCGCCCAGTTTTACATTTGGAACAAGTGAGGTCTTTGCCTGTATGTGATTGCCTATCGCGTCAGCGATTGCATCGTCGCCTTTAAGTTCGATTATCCTTGCGGGTACAGCAAGACACATAATTTATTTATCCTTTTTGTATGGCTCTGGCCGCGATGGCCGCCTGTCCCAGTGAAATGCACCCATCATTGGCCGGTACTGACTGATTAAATAATACCCGTAATCCGGCTTTTTGCAACAAATCAATTAACCTTTCCAGGAGAAATCTGTTGCAGAATACCCCGCCGCTTACAGCAGCGGTGTTTATGCCGGTTTTCCCCCTTGCCTTTTTTGCCAGGGCGAGGAAAAATTCAGCTATTGTATCGTGAAATTTTGCCGCGATAACATTTTTGTCGGTATTGTTTAGCCTGTCGGCTATGATGCCTTTGAGCATATCCCCGATTTCCACTGTGGTAACTCCATTTTCCTGCAAAGCGAACGGATAACTTTCATTAATCCTTTTATCCGCTATCGCCTCAAGGGCCATCGGAAGCTGTGCCTCGAAGTGATTATAGTTTCCAAGTCCGCAAAGAGCCGCTGCCGCGTCAAACAATCTGCCCAGGCTCGATGTTGATACGGTATTGATATTTTTTTCAATCTGTTTCTCGATAGCCTGTCTTTTCTTTTCGTCCGGCTCAATTTCATTAAGAATGGTTTGGGGGATGGAAAAATTATATTTTTTCATCAGGCCGATTATCGGCCGGATTGCTTCTTTCGCCGCAAGGTCACCGCCGGCAAGCGGGTAATACGCCAAATGCCCGAACCTCTGGAAATTATCGAGCGAGGCTATAAGACATTCGCAGCCCCAAATCGCACCGTCATCGCCGTAGCCTGTGCCGTCCGCGACAAGACCAATGACTTTTTCGCCTATATTATGCTCGGCGAGAACCGAAGCGATATGCGCCCAGTGGTGCTGAACCTCAAGAAGTTTGTCTGTTTTAAGTTTTCTTGAGTATTGACTCGAAAAATAACTCGGATGCATATCGCAGGCGATAATCGAAGGATTGACTTCAATAAGTTTCTTAAGATGTTCAATCGAACCGAGCCAGTGTTTGTAAACGCTCGCCTCGGCCATATCGCCTATATGCTCGCTGACGATAAACCGGTTCTTTTTTACAAAACAGAAGGTATTTTTCAAATCCGCTCCCGCTGCGAATATATCTGCGCAGGCGGATTTCTTCGAAATAAAAGCCTGCGGCACAAATCCCCTCGCTCGCCGAAGCAAAACAGGCTCGTTTTTTATAATATGAACGATAGAATCATCGACCTGCCGGTAAATCTCCCTGTCGTGCGTCAAAAATACATCGGCTATGCCGCCCAGTTTTTCGAGAGCTTCTCTGTCTTTGCAAATCAAAGGCTCATCGGCGATGTTTCCGCTGGTCATTACAAGGGCGTTTAATGCGCTGCCTGCGAAGATGAGATGATGCAGGGGGGTGTAAGGCAGCATAAAGCCGAAGGTATTGACTCCTGCCGCGACGGACGGCGCGATTGTGTTCGGCTCTTTTTTGCCGAGCAGCACAATCGGCGCCTGAATACTTTTCAAAGTCTCTTCGGAAATTTTATCGACCTCGGCGAACTGCCTGATTTTTTCTATATCGGCCGCCATCATCGCGAAAGGCTTATCGTCCCGCATCTTGCGAAGCCTGAGCTGTTTTACGGCGCTATCGTTTTCAGCGTTGCAGGCAAGATGAAAACCGCCAAGCCCTTTAATCGCGATAATCTTTCCTTCAAGCAATAAATGGACTGTTTCCGCGCTAACTTTATCAGAATCGGTTTCAATTTCTTTTCCCTTGCTGTCGCAAAGTTTTATTTTCGGCCCGCATACAGGGCAGGCGACAGGCTGGGCGTGAAATCGTCTGTCGGACGGATTTTCATATTGCTCCCTGCATTTATCGCACATCGCGAAATCCGACATTGTCGTATTCGGCCTGTCGTAAGGTATTGTTTTTATAATTGAATATCGCGGCCCGCAGTTGGTGCAGTTAATGAAGGGGTAACGGTATCGAAAATCATTTTTATCAAATAGCTCTCTCAGGCAGTCTTTGCAGGTTGCGATATCGGCGGTTATCTCAGCACTGATTGTGCCGTCCGATTTGCTTTGCTTTATTTCGAAGGATTTTTCGTTGGGCAACGACTCAATATTTAATGAATCAAGCGAAGTGATTTTTATAAGTGGATTTTCATTGCGAGCGTTTTTTAAATCTTCGATGAAACTTTCGATATTGTTTTCTTTGCCTTGTATTTCAATTATTACACCTTCTGTATAATTATAAACAAATCCTGTTAAATTAAACTTATAAGCCAGTCTGAATACAAGAGGTCTAAAACCGATTCCTTGTACTTGTCCCTGTACCGCTATTTTTTTTCTAACATTTGTCATATCGTATCGGTTTCAATTGTGTGCGGCAGTTTTTCGAGCGGACAATCCGCGCATCTTGCCTTCGGTTTGCAGAATTCCTTACCTGTACGTACAAGCAGGGCGTGATATTCATTGAAAAGTTTCACATTACTTTCGAGATTATCCTCGAACAGGCTTTTAAGCTGCTCGTAATCACATTCGGGTTCGATTAGCTGATGTCTCGTAGCGATTCTGTATGTATAAGCGTCAACGACAAACACCAGTCTGTCAAAAGCGTAAAGCAGGATTGAATCCGCTGTTTCTCTGCCGATGCCGTTTATCTGCAGAAGTTCTTCCCGCAGGTTTTCGGTATGGATGGGCTCAATTTCGGCAAGCGAGCCGTTATGGTTCTCGAAGAGCCATTTCAGAAAGTTTTTAAGTCTCTTTGCCTTAATGTTGTAATAGCCGGCAGGCCTGATAAGTTCGGCAAGCTGTTCTTGTGGGATGGCATAAAGTTTTTCAAGGCTCATTACAGATGCTTTTTTCAGGTTGCCGATGGCCTTTTCGACATTTTGCCAGTTGGTGTTCTGGGTCAGGATTGCCCCGACGATAATTTCATCTTTGGTTTCGCCCGGCCACCAGTGCTGCGGCCCGAACCGTTCAAACAGCAATTCATAAATTTGTTGTATCTTTTGTCCTGTCATATTTCCTACGGCATTATCAGGCACTTTTTTGCAGACGTCAAATGATATGTTTTGCTTTTTTTGTCCGGTTAGATTAGACTTTTCAAGCTATGGCTCGAAAGGAATCGAACAAAAACGGTAATCAGGTTTCCATTGCCGCCAAGGCTGCAAAGACAGGATATTTTGCCCGGACATCACGGCCGGTTTACGCCCTTATGTTTCTCCTGCCGTTTATCATTCTTTATGAAATTCTCGTTCTTGTGGTCAATCCTCAGCTTCTCAGCGAGCCGGCAAACAATGTCCGCGGCGGGGTAGTGGCGTTTGTCTGGATACAAAACTTTTTGCAGTATGTCGGCCTGGACGGGAAGAACTCCTGGCTCTGTGCGCCGCTTGTCATAATTATAACACTGCTGATTTTGCAGGTTACTTCCAGGCAGCAGTGGAAGATTATGTGGTCCGACTTTGCAGTAATGGCCGTTGAATGTGTTGTAATATCGCTGCCTCTTATTGTTCTTGCCATGGTTTTGAATCGTCCTGTTCAGCAGCAGGCGGCCGGTATGCTTGCCGCCGTCTCGAAATTCAGTCATCACAGTTTTATGATGGACATTATTACCGGCATTGGTGCCGGCATTTATGAAGAGCTTATTTTCAGGCTGGTTCTTATCGGTTTGCTTATGCTGTTTTTTGAGACTATCCTCGGCGTGAACAGAACGAAAGCGATTATTATATCCGTTGCTGTTTCAGCGATTTTATTTAGTCTGCACCATCATTTTGTTTTTTTGAACGGTAAGTTCGCAAGGGCGGAGGTTCTGACGCTTGCTCCGTTTATTTTCAGGACTTTGGCAGGGGTCTATTTTGCCGCGATTTTCGCTGTTCGGGGCTATGGTATTGTAGCGGGGGCCCATATCTTTTATGACATTATCGCAACAGTTCTCAATGTTTTTCTGTTCGGCCAGAGCTGAAAAGCAGCAGAAAATACGAAAATTTTCACTATTTCAATATTTCTTTTAAAAAAAACCATTTTTTTTGCACTCTTTATCCCTTCTCTTCGCTGAATTTGCGTAATAATCGTCCGATAAGGCCTTAAAACAGCGTTATCAGTACTGTAAACAGCCTTGAATTTTAGAGCCGTTTCTGGTAGAATAGCACCATCAGAACAAGCTAAACATTTACTTCTGAGAGCTGGGATTAATGATGGATACACCTAATACAAATGTCGTTGTCAGTGAATTGACCTTTACGCTTTACCAAAGGCCGCTTCATCCGGAACTTTTCAACATCTATGAAAAACGCACTATAAAAACGGATAAATACGAAGCGATCATTTGGGCTACAGGCGGTTCGCATGTGGTAAGCGTTTTCGCCAGCGACCTTTGTCTGTCGGAACTCATCAGCACGCCAACTCAGCTTTTGCCTCGGCGCGGCCTGATTGAAAGATTCAGATTCGCCGGCCAGAGAAATCATAAATGCACACTCGCCAAGGGCCTTAGTTATATGACGGATTTTCAGGTCGAAAAAATGAGTCCGAACCTGTATCGTCAAAGCCATACAGACCTTGAAAAGTTTGCTCGTAATCGCGGCATATTTGTAAAATTCCCCAAGCTTGCCATCGGCGGCCTTGAGCCGTTCAGCTATATCGACTTCGAGGCAAGACGGGACGAACTGCACATTCACGCGTTCCACGCATATCCCGACCAGGTGACAATCATCAAGACGCAATCCCTGTTCGATATGCACTAAAACTAAAGTCATCCCCTAAGTATTTGACGCATAGATAAAGTCTGTCTATACTGATACCATCTTAATTGATTTTCGGAGATTCGGCAGATTGTCTTTACAGAGAGAGCAAAACAGGTTATTCTCCGGCAAATATTTTTAAAAGGAACAGCCTAATGGCGCAGGAAGAACAGGTATTGGTAATCGAACGGAAAGTTCTTGAACAGGCGGGAATGTTTCAGGGGCTTGTGTTTGATGTTGCGCATTACCTGGACAAGATTTTCGTCAGGGGCGTTCCGCGTTTTATGAACAGGTCGCAGGCTGAAAAGGACCCGTCTTTTAAGCAGCTCATTCCTTATGTGATTATGTGTCATAACGGCAAATATCTCAGCTATGTTCGCGGCAAACGCGCCGGCGAAACAAGGCTTGTCGCAAAGCGTTCCATCGGAATTGGCGGCCATATAAATCCGATTGACTGGACATTGTTCAGTCTGGACACTTACAAAACTTATCTTGAAGCGGTTAAAAGAGAGGTAGCTGAAGAAGTTTCAGTAGATACCACCTATACCGATAAAATTGCCGCTCTTCTTAATGACGAATCCAATGAAGTCGGAAGCGTACACCTCGGCGTAGTCCACTATTGGACCCTGGATACGCCAAATGTCAGCAGGCGGGAACAGATGATTACCCAAATGGACTTTATGAGTCCTGCCGAACTGCAGGAAGTCAGGGGCACTATGGAAACATGGTCGCAACTGTGCCTGGATGGTCTTGCTAAAATGGCTGAAAATCCCTAAAAAACAGCAGCAATAAAATTATTTAATCAATCCCGGCAGAAACGTCGCTATCTTGGGAAACAGCATTAACAACAGGATGCAAATAATATAAGCGGGAGTGAAAATGCTGACGCCCTTATAAACTTCTTTCATCGGTACATCTTTAGCCATCGAAGCGACAACAAAAGTTACAGCGCCAACAGGGGGACTTATCGCACCAAACGTTGTTATGACTGTGATTGTTACGCCGAACCATAATGGGTCGTAGCCAAGGCTTATTGCAACCGGGAAAAATATCGGTATAGTTATTATAAGCAGCGCCAGGGCATCCATAATCATTCCGCCGATAATGTAAATCATAAAAATAATCAGCATAATTACGGTTTTGGAAACGGCCAGTGTTACTACCCAATCAGCGAGGTTGTACGGCATTCGGGTAACGGCAAGGAATTTCCCAAAAATCATAGCGCCTGCCACAATCATCATTACCATACAGGAACTTCTTAGCGTATCTTTCAAAGCGCCGATAAATTGTTTTATCGACATCTGTTTTCGCACCGCTGCTATAATTAAAGCTATAAAAGCGCCCGCACCGCCAGCCTCGGCAGGGGTAAAGAAACCCGTATAAAGGCCGATTAATATGAGCAGGAAAAGCAAAATTACTTCGCCTGTGCCGGATAGTGATTTTATTTTAGTTTTGAAATCGACTTTCTCGCCGACCGGACCCCATTGCGGTTTTATACTGCAAATCACTGCTACGTTGGCTATAAGCAGCAATGTAAGAACAATACCTGCGCCGAAGCCGCCGTAAAAAAGTTTTGTTATCGACTGTTCTGTTGACAGACCTATCAATATAAACACAACACTCGGCGGTATCACAACGCCCAGCGTTGAACCGGCCGCGACAGAACCGGTGCTTAACTGCGGATGGTAATGGTACTTTTTCATCTGCGGCAAAGCGACCGTAGCCATCGTGGCGGCAGTTGCCGTGTTTGAGCCGCAAATTGCCGCAAAGGCCGAGCAGGCAAGCACAGTCGCCATTGCTATTCCGCCGCGAATATGACCGACCCAGTTAAAAGCGGTACGATACAGCTTTTCGTTTATGCCGGAATAAAAAACAATCTGCCCCATAAGGACAAACATCGGTATGACGGTAAGGTCGTATTTGGAAAAAGTTGACCATAAAACAGAACCGACCATATTTACCGCCGCATCAAACGACACAACGCAGCAAAAACCGATAAAGCCGACAATCGCCATAGCGAAACTAACGGGCGTCGCGGTCAAAAACAACACAACCATGAGCGCGACAATGCCCAATAAACCTATCATTGTCAGACTCATTTTTGAACTCCTTTTTGGGTTGTGAAGTTTTTGAGCAAATCAAGAACAAAAACAAATCCCAGTGCCGCAAATCCCGCTGCGGCCAAAAAGATAAAAGGATAAGAAACTATCCTGAGCGTTTCGGTAACTTCGCCGCTTTTCATATGGGTCAGGCCGATTTTTATAATCTGCCAGGCAGCCAGCCCTGAAAACGCCGCGCAAACAAGGTCGTTTATTATAGATACAGTTTTCCGCAGCGGCTTTGGAAAATGATTTACGAGGATATCAACGGCGATATTTTCTTTTCTTTTTTGCGTGTACCCAAGCACAGCAGTTCCGACAATGGCGCCAAACAAGCCGGTAAGTTCAAACGTGCCCTGTATCGGCAATCCAAATCTTCGCATTACAATATTGGCGCAAGTCAGTAAAAGCATCGCCAGAAGAAATATCGCCGCCGTCGATACGAGAATCTTGCGCAGTATCGTGTCTGTTTTTTCGAGATATTTAATCATTTATTTCTGCCCAATCATTTGTTTCAGGTCGGCTACAATTTGTTCAGCTGGAACTTTTGCTTTATTGTCTTCTATCCATTTTGCGACAATCGGCTCAAGAGGCTTGTTCCACAGGGCTTTTTGCTCGGCATTGAGTTCGATAAATTCAACCTGATATTTTTCCTTTGAGAAAGCAATTGACTCGATGACGTGATTGTCCATATAATCGCCGGTCCATTGCATCTGCTCGGCGGCGAGGTCGTCAAAAACCTTTTTTACGTCGTCCGGCAGTGAATCGAATTTTTGTTTGTTCATTACCACGGCAAACGGATAAATGGACGTGTCGGTCATTGTTACATATTTGCAATGCTCGGCGAATTTGAAGTCCTTCATAACTTCCAGCGAAGAGAACAATCCCTGTACGACGCCTTTCTGCAGTGCCTCCGGAGTTGCACTCATCGGCATACCTACCATATTTGCTCCCCAGGCCTGGAGAATTTCACCTGCTCCGCCCGATGCACGCAGCGACATACCTTTTATATCCTCAAGAGTCTTAACCGGTTTCCTGCTCATAATATTTGACGGGGCGGTAGCGAACATCGTAAGAACCTTTACCTGTGAAAATTCTTCCGGGTTATACTTTTTGTAAAGTTCCCACAAAACCCTGCTGCCTATCTTCGCGTCTGGTATGCCCAGCGGCAAAGAGGTCGCATTGGTAACGACAAATCTGCCCGGCTGATATGCCATACAAAGACAGCCTATATCGGCTTGTCCCGCTATGACGCCGTCCATCATATCCTTGGCTTCAAGCAGAGAACCGCCGGGAAAAGTTTTGATTTCTACTTTATTGCCTGTGCGTTTTTCAACTTCGGTTTTCCATCTTTCCATCTGCACGCACGGGAAAGTCGAAGCCGGCGGGAAATTGGCATAGGTCAGCGTAATTATTTGTTTGGCCGGCGGCTGAGCGGCAGGTTTTTCTGTTTTCCCGCAGCCATTTAAAATTGCGCACGTCAGAACAACACAAATCACCAGATACACGTACTTTTTCATTTTTGTCTCCTTGAAAAAATTAGTTTTACTGTTCCTGTTTGTTTTTATAAAAGACTCTTTTGGCCTTTCCTTCCTGTCTCGGCAGTTCACCGATTGCATAAACATCGCCTTTAGGACTGAAGCCCAGCGCTTCCTTGAGAACTTTTTCAACCATATAGCCGGTTACATTCGATTCGGCTTCGACGTTAATTCTAACATCCTGCACGCCGTCTGCCTCTTCAATTATTATCTGATAATTTGAGCCGACGCCGGGTATCTGCATAAGGGCCTGTTCGACCTGTCGCGGGAAGAAATTAACTCCCTTGACAATCAGCATATCGTCAACCCTTCCCGTTATCGGGGCGATACGAATATGTGTTCTGCCGCAGGAGCATTTATCGCGCGAAACAATCCGCGTCAAATCTCCAGTCCTGAACCTTATAACCGGCAGCGCCTGACGCGTCAGCGATGTGATTGTCAGTTCGCCGAATTTCCCGTCCTCAACCGTTTTGCCGCTGTCTTTATCGAGAACCTCGACAAGATAATGGTCTTCCCAGACGTGTATGCCGTTATGAGCGGAGCAATCCATTCCTAAAGTTCCTACTCCGCCTGTTTCGGTCATACCATAAATATCGAACGCCTCTATTCCGAGACCAGATTCGATTTTCTTCTTCATTGATTCTGTAAAAATCTCCGCGCCGAATATGCCGATTTTCAGGTCGGGCAGTTCTTCCTTCTGCTCGACAAGAACTTCCATAATTCTTATGCCGTAGCTGACGACTCCCATTAATATCTTTGTTTTAAAATCTTTTGCGAGTTTTATCTGCCGATGAGTATTGCCCGCGCCTGTAGGCAGAACAAAAAGCCCCGCGGCTCTTGCGCCGTGATACATTCCGAATCCGCCGTTGAACAGGCCGAACGAAGGCGTTATTTGTACGGTGTCTCCTTTTACCCCTCCGGCCATATAATAGCATCTTGCCATACAATCGCCCCATTGCTGGATATCGGCGAGGGTATAAGGCATTACAATCGGCGTACCCGTCGAACCGCTGGACATATGCATTTCGACAAGCTGTTTTGTGTCGACGCAGCATAGTTTCAGCGGGTAATTATCGCGGAATGTTTCTTTGTTTGTAAGAGGCAGCTTTTCAATATCGTCAATTGTCTTAATGTCTTCCGGATTTACGCCGGCGGAGTCGAACAGTTTTTTATAAACCTGGTTGGCGGAATAAACATGTTTTGTGATTTGTTTTAGTCTTTCTGTCTGGAGCCTGCGAATCGACTCGCCGGAGGCTGTTTCCGTCTCCTTCTGAAAAAAAACTTCGCTCATTTATAATCTCTCCCGGCATAAAAAGCTTTTTTGTTAAGTTCGGCGTACTTGTCTTTTACGGCAGATTCAATTGCTTTCAGCCAGCAATCAATCGGCAAATCAAGGTGGTTGGACATGGTGCCGAGCAGTACAACATTTGCCGCTCTTATATTGCCGACTTCTATCGCGATTTTCGCGGCGTCTATAAAAACAAGCCTCTCGAAAACATCTTCGAGCATCTGTTTGACATTCTGCGGATATTTCGCGGCCCCCGATGAGACCGTAACCGGAATAATTGCCTGCGAATTTACTACGGCAACGCCATCCGGCGCAAGATAATCGCTGTATCGCAAGGCTTCAATCTGCTCAAGAGCGACCAGAACTTTTGCAGTGCCTTTGGCGACAAGCGGACTGTAAACTTTTTTGCCGAACCGAATCTGGCCGATTACCGACCCGCCGCGCTGGGCCATTCCGTGAACTTCATTCGTCTTTACATCGAAACCGGCCAGCATCGCCGTGTTTGCGGTTATCTCGCTTGCCAGAAGAATACCCTGACCGCCGACACCTGTCAGAACAACACTTGTTATCATAGCTGCTCCTCCTCAACAGGACTTATTGCGTCAAAGGGACAAATCTGCTGACAAAGTCCGCAGCCGCTGCACATAAGATTGTCTATAACGGGTTTTTCGCCCGCCCCGTTAATGGCAGGACAGCCGAGTTTGAGGCACATTTTGCAGTTCCTGCAGATTTTCTCGTCTATCCGGCGGACTTGGCCGACTCTTTTTCTTTCTCTCAGGGGACACGGTGCGTAAGAAACAATTAACGAAGGTTCATCCGCGCCAAGCTCATCGTCGATAGCCTTCTGAGTTTTTTCTATGTCGTAAGGGTAAACAGTAACGACTCTTTCTACGCCGCAGGCCTTGCCGATGTCCTGTATGGAAATCGCCTTTGTCTTTTCACCCATAAGAGTTCTGCCGGTTCCGGGATGGTCCTGGTGGCCTGTCATTGCTGTCGTTCTGTTATCGACGACAATTATTGTTGATTTGCCCTTATTGTAAACGATATCGAGCAGGCCCGTTATGCCCGAATGGAAAAACGTCGAATCGCCGACAATGCCGACAACTTTCTTTTTTTCACCGGCCTTGTCGAGTCCGTGCGCCATCGAAATTCCGCCGCCCATACAGAGAATAATATCAAGCCTGTTTAACGGCTTGAATGTTCCAAGGCTGTAACAGCCGATATCGCCGGTTACAATCACATCGTGTTTTGCAAGTGCGAAAAAGATTCCCCTGTGCGGACAGCCCGGACAAAGCACAGGCGGTCTTGCCGGGAGCTGGTCGGAGTATTTCAGGATTTTTTCCTGCGGAAGTTCTTTACCCTCCATTTTCGCGCGGGATTTTTGCAATGTTGAGATTGAAAGTTCGCCGATGCCCGGCACAAATTCACGACCGGCACATTTTATATCCAGCGAGCGTATATGTTCTTCGAGAATATCGTCAAGCTCTTCAACGACTAAAACTTTTTTAACGCCTGCTGCGAATTCTTTTATAAGTTTATCCGGGAAAGGATATGAAAAGCCCAGTTTCAAAATCGAAGCGTCCGGCCAAACTTCGCGGACGTACTGATATGAGATTGAACTTGTTATGATGCCAAGCGATTTATCCTGCCATTCAATTTTGTTAAGCTTGCTTTCGCAGGCCTCGTCTGCCAGACCTTTCAGCCGCTGCTCAACATTTTTCCGCATTTCTCTGCCGTAAATCGGCACAGGTACGAAACGCTGAGGATTTTTTTCGAAGGCTATTTTCTTTGGATTTTCTTTTCTCTCGGCGATTTCCACGATGCTGCATGAATGACTTACTCTTGTAGTTGAACGGAGCATTACCGGCGTTTTGTATTTTTCGGATATTTCCATTGCCCTGATGAGAAATTCCTTTGCCTCGCTGCTGTCTGAAGGTTCAAGCAATGGAATTTTGGCAAAGCGTGCGTACTGGCGGCTGTCCTGCTCGTTTTGCGATGAGTGCATTCCGGGGTCGTCTGCGACGCAAATTACAAAGCCGCCCTCGACGCCGAGATAGCTTAATGTCATCAGCGGGTCTGCGGCGACATTTAAGCCGACATGTTTCATTGTAACTATTGACCTTGCCCCCGCACAGGATGCGGCCGCTGCCGCTTCAAACGCGACTTTTTCGTTCGGCGACCATTCGCAGTAAATATCATTTTTATATTTAACGATATTTTCGAGTATCTCTGTGGAAGGCGTTCCCGGGTAGCCCGACGCGAATGTAACGCCTGACTCGTAAGAGCCGCGTGCAATAGCCTCGTTGCCTGACATTAATTGTTTTTGCGCCTTGGCGGCCATTCTGTCTCCTGGGTCGGAGTCTTCATAATCGGGAAGAACAACCGAAATGATTAAACAACCCGTAAAGGGTTAAAACATTTTTACCTGGATACCTTTCTCACTGGTTTTATCGAGAAGCTTTTTCATCTTTTCAATCGCTGCGCCAAGCTCTTCGCTACTGTTAACCAGATTTTCATATAATCTATCGTCGTTGATAAGTTTTCCTATAGTGCCCTGACCGCTATTGATTTTATTAAGCACTCTTTGCACTTCGATAAGCGTTTCGCCCAGTTCTTCGCTGGTTTTAGTAACGGAATCGGAAACAGCAGTCAATTTTTCCTTGCCTGTCTGGGAGAACTCTTTTATCTGCTGCAGAGTGGCGATTGATTCTTCAGTTGCCTTCGACAGGTTCGCAAGCGTATTTTTCAAATTATTTTTATTTTGCGGGTCGCCTATAATTGCGTTTGTATTGTCAACAAGCGTCGTAACCTTCGTAAAAAACTCTTCGATTTTGTTTTGCAGGCCTTCCGGCAGCAATTCGCTCGCTCCGCCGGTTTCTCCCTGCAGAATCATTCCGCCTCGCAGATATTTTGGTTCGAGAGTATTAAAATCTTCCGGCGACATCGGCGCACTGCTAAGCTCAATAAAACTGCTTCCCATCCCGCGTCTGGAAAGTCTGACTTTGACATTTGCGGGAATGCTCGAATAATCTTTGGATATAGCCATTTCTACCGCAACCTGATGGATGAATCTGCCGTCGTTGTCCCTGGAAGGCGTCGGCGGCGAAACATTTGTTACTCTGCCTATCTGGTAGCCGCAGTATTGAACAGGGGTGTTTTCCTGAACTCCCGGCGCGGTGGGAAATCTTACATTTATAGAAAAAGATGTGAGTTTAGCCATTGCCACGGGAAGTTCGCCGAAAAGAAAAACCATATAAATAAAAACGCATACCCCGACAATTACGAACGCCCCGACAATCATATTTCGTTTTTGCTGTATATAATCATAATCACTCATAACCGTTCCTTCAATTTATATCTTTCCCTCAAGAAAAAGTTCGCGTATCGCGCGAAGCGGATAACCGGACTTATTGACTTTTTTTATAAGTTTTATTCTTTCAATATTTTTTTCGTCGAACATTCTTCTATTTGTTTCGCTTACCGATGCCGGCTTTATCAGGCCGACCATTATATAGTATTGCAGCGACTGTGTCGAGACGCCGGCCAGTTTAGCCGCTTTGCCGATAGATATTAATTTTTCTTTTGCCTTCATTATTTTGGACTTGCCTCAGGCGGGTCGAAACCCTTTGAGCCAAAAGGATGACATCTTAAAATACGTTTCACTGCCATATATATCCCTTTTAGCGATCCGAATTGCCTGACCGCTTCAATAGCATATTCGCTGCAGCTCGGTACGAATCGGCATTGGCCGCCTAAAAATCGTCCTATACTCGATTGATAGAGTCTTATTACAAAGACAATGGTTTCTTTTGTAAGGCCGCTTATCTTATTTGTTCTGTTTTTTCTCAAAACGTTTGTATCCCTGCCGGGCAAGTTCGGAAAAACTTTGCCTGACTTCATTTAAGGTTATTTTCTTTATCCCGTTAGAGGTAGGTTGCCTTGGGCAGCCGTCAGGCATCTTTGATGTCTTACCTCTAACGGGATTTATATCAGAATTGCCTCTTTTCGACAACATTCGAGAATAAATTATAAGATAATCGAAATCGGGTGAAATCTCATTTTGACTTAGGCGGAACGCCTCTCTAGCCAGCCGTTTTAGCCTGTTTCTGCAGGCGGCAGGGGCGATTTTTGAGCTTATAGAAGCGGCAAATCTCGGTTTTTTTAGGCTGTTTGGAGCCATATACAATGTCATTAAGTCGTTTTTTACAAAGAGCTTATATTCCAGAGTCGCTTTGAAATCAGACTTTGAGGTCAGCCTTGCGGATTTTGGAAACTTGTATTTTGACATTCAAATAAAGGCCTCAATATCATTGCGGATATTTAAAGACCCGAACCCTTTCTATTATATAGGATTATATCGGCACAATAAGAAGTTTGAAAGAAAGATGCGTTTTCTGGGCTATTTGACGGTTTTTAGTATCAAAAACCGCGTTTTTATAGGTCTTTTTGCGGTTTGCACCAAGGCCCGGCAAAAATTTTTAAAAAAATCTAAAAATTTCCCTTGACAGTTTGTTAGTACATATATAGTTTATATGTTAACAATCAGTTGTTAGTTGATAGCGGTTAGTTGTTAGTGGTTGAGAATAATTATGTCATTAAAAGAAGAATTAAAATTTAAAAAAGGTTTTGAAATGGCCGAGCACGAAGCCCTGCTGAATATCTATTATACTACAACAAGTCTCAAGAAACGTGCCGATGTGTTTTTCAAAACCTTTGGCCTGACGGATGTTCAGTTCAATGTTTTGATGCTGCTTACTTACCAGGGACTCTCCGATGGCCTCAGCCAGGCTCAGCTTAGCGATATGATGCTGGTTAATCGCGCAAATATCACAACGCTTATAGACAGAATGGAAAAGGCTTCTCTTGTTGAGCGAACAAGTGATTCAGCCGACAGGCGGACAAACATAATCAGGCTGACCGCCAAAGGTAAAAAGGTGTTTGAAAAGGCCGAACCTTTTTATTTGGAGCAGGTAAAGCAGGCGATGGCCGGCTTTAATCCGGCCGAGCAGAAAAAACTGATAACAGTTCTTGAAAAGGTAAGAGCGAACATAAATAAATCGGCGTAAAAATCGAACTTATATTTTTTTGACAGAATAGTTAATATATTAACAATATATATTTAAACAGTAAAGGAGAAAAAAATGGAAACTAAAGCACTTCGAATAAGAAACATTATTTTCTGGGCGATGGTTGCAGTTTTTGCCGTACTGGTCGCCCACCCTGGCTTGGGGAGCCAGTGGGAGTATAAGAGGCTTCTTTTAGTTGTTATCGCAGTTGTCTTTTTCGCTCTTGCGATAGCACTATTAGTGCTGACTTTGAAGCTCAAAGAGCATGGCTTGCGAAAGGTATTTTTCTTATTGACCGGCGCCTCGGCCGTAGGAATTCTAATCTGTGTGATTCTGCATAATCTGGTTTACGTCCTGTTCTTTGGCGGAACACAGGGCGACGAGGCCGTCTTTTTCATTTTGGCTGTTATGGTCTGCCCCGCATTGTTTGCTGTCGGTATGCTCGGAAGCATCGTACTTCTCATATCTGACAGATTAAGAAAAAAGGAAATTAGTGGTTCAATTTAAAACAGGTTTTCAAATCAATTTTTAAGGAGATATGTTATGAAAACGAAAATTAAGATTATCGCGTTTTATCTACTGGCTGTTGTTTTGGGCGGCTGTGTGCAGCCGTCTTTGCATCCGCTTTTTACGAAAGACCAGGTATTTTTCGACCCGAATCTTGTGGGAGTTTGGAAGGCAGCGGATTCCAATGAAACCTGGCATTTCAGCCGGTTCGAAGACGCAAACGGTTACAAACTTGTTATAATGCAGAAGGACGGCAAGCAGGGGACTTTCGTGACAGGCCTGGGAAAACTGGAAAACAATCTTTTCCTTGATGTCTATCCGGTCGAATCCGGCGAGAAGGGAATTGATTTGTATCAGGAGCATCTTCTCGGCACGCATTCGTTTATGATAGTTCAGCAAATTGCCCCGACGCTGAAAATTGCCATAGTGGATTCCGGGAAAGTTGATAAAATCATCAAGGCAGACCCTAATATCGTCAGGCATGAAAAAGTGGATGAAAAAATTATTCTGACGGCCGAAACCGAAGAGCTTCAGAAATTTATTATTGAATACGGCATAAACGCAGCAGATGACGCGAACTCAATTTTCGATAAACCGAAGGAATTTATCTGGCTCGCCGAAGATGTAAATGATAATACAACCGCTGAAAATAAGTCTCTGAAATGAAAAGCAAGGCCAAAAATGTTTAACTGCTTTGGTTCAATCGAAAGCTATCTCGAATTTTACGGGCTGAAGATGTCTGCTGCCAGGCATGAATTTGTACCATTTAAATCTAATGATTTTGAATTGGCAGGTCATATATTCATCCCGTTAGAGACAGGCTGCTTGCAGCGACCATCCCCCTTAGGGGCGTCTCTAACGGGATTCAGACCACAAAATTACAAGGCGACTGTTTTCATTCTTCACGGCTATCTGGGTCATTGTGGTTTATTAAGTAAACTTATCAAATATCTGGTCGAGTCGGGTTTTGCTGTCGCTGTTTTCGATTTGCCCGGCCACGGCCTATCCAGTGGCGAGCGGACGGCAATTGACGATTTCACACAATACAGCCAATCTCTGAATGATTTTATGGGGATAATCAAACCGCGATTACATGGGCCGTATCATATCATCGGCCACAGCACCGGCGCGGCGGTTGTAGTGGATTATCTGCTTGGCGGCGGGGACGATTGTTTTGATAAAGTGATTTTAACTGCTCCATTGGAGCGAAGCGATTGGTGGTTATTGTCGAAAATAGGCTTTTCTATAAGTCGCCGTTTCAGCAGGTTTTTGCCGAGGGTTTTTCGCAGGGTTTCTTCCGACAGGGATTTTTTGAGATTTGTAAAATACAAAGACCCGCTGCAGGCAAAAAAGATTTCTCTGAAATGGGTCGGGGCAATGTTTAAATGGGACGAAAAAATTGCCGGCGCAAAAAATTCCCAGCGTCCGATGCTGGTTATACAGGGTACAAAAGACAATATAATATCGTGGAAATATAATCTGAAATTCATTCAATCTAAATTTAGTAATACCCAAATAAAATTAGTTGAAAAAGGCGGACATGAATTGTTTAATGAATCCGAAGAAATACGGACGATGGTTTTTTCACAAATAAAGGATTA
>Ga0315287_10000106_pt1 | contig 67446 bp, 68 predicted proteins | sample YL17G11_0_MG_FD_205037 | JGI IMG/M metagenome (GOLD analysis project Ga0315287, IMG submission 205037) | Sediment microbial communities from Yellowstone Lake, YNP, Wyoming, USA - YL17G11_0 | ecosystem: Environmental > Aquatic > Freshwater > Lake > Sediment | place: USA: Wyoming | collected...
CTGATGTAAATAAAGACTGTGTGATTTTAGATAATTGTTGCGGTACTGGTGGTTTTTTAATCAGTGCTATGAGTAAAATGGTAAAAGACGCAAAAGATGACAAGAAAAAAGTAGTATTAATAAAAAATAAACAGTTAATTGGAATAGAGTGGCAAGATGATATATTTGCTTTGGCATGCTCGAATATGTTTATCCATCAAGATGGAAAAACTAATATAATACAAGGTAACTGTTTTGATGAAAAAGTTATCCAGCAAGTTAAAGAATTTCGACCAAACACAGGTTTTTTAAATCCGCCTTATCCCAATATAGACACAGATCCGTTAGAATTAGAGTTTGTACTAAATAATTTAGAAATATTACAACCTAATAGTCCTTGTATTGCAATTATTCCGATTAGTTGTGTCTTGGCATCTAAAGGTAAGGAATACGAGCTAAAGCGAAGAATATTAGAATCGCATACTTTAGAGGCTGCTATGTCTATGCCCAACCAATTATTTTATAACAATGATGTAGGAGTTGTTACCTCTGTTTTAGTGATTACTGCACATAAGCCACATCCTCGTGGTAAAAAAACATGGTTTGGATATTTTAAGAATGATGGATTCACAGTACAAAAGCATAAAGGTAGAGGAGATTTCAGTAGAGAGTGGAGTACTATCGAAGAACAATGGATAGATATATTTAAAAATAGAAAAGAAATAAAAGGATTGAGTTTATTAAGAGAAGTAACACCTGAAGATGAATGGTGTGCAGAAGCATACATGAAAACTAATTATTCTGAATTAACAGAACAAAATTTTATTAACGAATTAAAAAAATACGCAGCTTTTACAATTGTCACGAGCGACTAAAAAATGAAATTAGTTCCACTAAATAGCATATTTGATGTTGAATACGGGAATAAACTCGATTTCGTTAAAATGGTTAAGGCCGATGATGAAAAAGACGGCATTAATTTCATATCGAGAGCAAGCAAGAATTTTGGTATTATAGGTAAAGTCAAAAAAGATGTCTTGCATGAGCCATATGAGGCCGGTTTAATTACTGTTACATTAGGAGGCTCTTATTTATTGGCTTCATTTATACAACCTAATAAATTTTATACAGCACAAAATATTAAAGTTCTAAAACCCAGACATTCGTTAACATTCAATGAAAAACTTTTTTATTGTTTATGTATTCAGCAAAATAGATTCAGATACAGTTCGCATGGTAGAGAAGCAAATGTTTCATTAAATAGCTTATTGGTTCCCAGTGAAATGCCAGAAGAACTTGAAAAAGTTTCCTTAAATAATATTATAAAAAATTCGAATGCCTCCGTAGAAAAAACCAAGATAAAATTAGATACTTCCAAATGGCAATATTTTAAGTTACACGATTTGTTTGAAATTAAAGGAAGTAAAACAACACCACTAAAGAAATTAGAAGGATATGGCGAAGGTAAATATCCTTACGTAACAACACAAGCTACAAATAATGGTATTTCGGGATTCTACAATTTTAAAACAGAAGAAGGAAATATATTAACAGTTGATTCGGCAGTATTAGGATATTGCAGTTATCAGCCCATAGATTTTTCTGCTAGCGATCATGTAGAAAAGCTAATACCTAAATTTGAGCTGAATAAATATTTAGCAATGTTTTTTACTACTATATTGAATCTGGAACAATATAGATATAATTATGGCAGAAAATCATGTCAAGAAAGAATGAAAAAATCAAAAATTAAACTCCCAGTTGATGAAAAAGGGAATCCAGACTGGCAATTTATGGAAGATTTTATAAAATCATTGCCGTATAGTATAAATTTATAAGTAATTTAAAGATAGTTTCATTTGACCTTGAAGTTAAAAGAATTTTTATGAGCGAAACAATAGTCATCATTGATTTCGGCAGCCAATACGGCCAGCTAATCGCCCGGCGGGTTCGTGAGCATAATGTATATTCGATAATTTACCAGCCCGGCATTTCAGCCAAAGAGCTTTCACAGATAAAAAACCTCAAAGGCATAATCCTTTCCGGCGGGCCGGCAAGCGTTTATGCTGCCAATGCCCCAACCTGTGATGAGAAAATCTTCGACCTTGACGTTCCAATCCTCGGCATCTGCTATGGTATGCAATTGGGCTGCAAGGTGCTCGGCGCAAAAATAAAACCTGCCAAAAGCAGAGAATACGGCAGAGCAATAATATCTATAACCGATTCAAAAGATTTATTCGCCAATGTCGGAGACACTGCAACTGTATGGATGAGTCACGGCGACCAGGCTGAAAATCTCGGCAAGGATTTCGACGTTCTTGCGAAGACAAAAACCTGTCCCTTTGCTGCTGTTCGGAATAAAAATAAAAAATTCTATGGGTTACAGTTCCATCCGGAAGTCAGTCATACGCCCAAAGGCGATGTGATGATGCGAAATTTCCTGTACAACATCTGCAACTGCAGCGGCGACTGGCAAATAAAGGATTTTGCACAGCAGATGATTGAAAAAATCCGCATACAGGCAAAGACCGGCACTGTAATTTGCGGTCTTAGCGGAGGAGTCGATTCGGCTGTTACAGCGGCGATGGTCCATAAAGCCGTCGGCGACAGGCTTAAATGTATATTTGTCGATAACGGCCTTTTGAGAAAAAATGAAAGACAGCAGGTCGAAAGCACTTTCAGGGACCATTTCCATATTGACCTGCACGTTGTTGACTGGAGCAGGCAGTTCCTGACTAAGCTTAAGGGCGTAACCGACCCGCAGAAAAAAAGAATAATTATCGGCCATGAATTCATCGAGGCGTTTAAGTCGGAAGCGAAGAAGATTCCTGACGCGAGATTTCTTGCTCAGGGCACGCTTTATCCCGATGTAATCGAATCCGGCAATAAGGACGGCAATCTTGCGTCCAACATAAAATTGCATCACAATGTCGGCGGTTTGCCAAAAGAATTGGGTTTTGAATTGATTGAGCCTTTGCGGGACTTATTTAAGGATGAAGTTCGGCTTGTAGGCGAATATTTGGGCCTGCCTGAGAATATCGTCTGGCGGCATCCGTTCCCGGGGCCGGGACTGGCCGTGCGGATTATCGGCGAAATTACCGAAGAAAGACTTAAGGTGCTAAGAGAAGCTGACGAAATACTTATAGATGAAATTAAGGCTGCCGGTCTTTACAGGCAGGTTTCGCAGACTCTTGCGGTTCTTGTGCCGGTTGCGACCGTCGGCGTTATGGGTGATGAAAGAAGCTATGATAATGTTATCGCGATTCGTTCGGTCGATACGACCGATTTTATGACGGCCGATTTTTCGAGAATACCTTATGATGTGCTCGGCCTTATTGCCAACAGGATAATAAACGAAGTTCGTGGAATCAACCGTGTAGTTTACGATATAAGTTCGAAACCGCCTGCAACAATTGAATGGGAATAAAAATGAAGTCTAAATTCGTTTTTTTCTTATTATTTGTTTTTAGTTGTTCCGCTTTTGCGGTTGAAGTAAATGATGTAAATGCGTTGACTCCTGCGACAGGTATTTTCAGGCAGGACGCCAAAGTTTATTTAAAAGTTTCTTTCGATGATGCAAAAAAAACTTATTTCAACGGCGATAATTTAATTCTTTTGCTTATGGCCGGCGGCGGAAGTATCGCGCTGCACGACAAAGCCGATGATAAGATTGCCGGACATTTCGATAGACACAGGTCTATCCCGCAGGATTTGGACGAATTTACTGATATTGCCGGCAATCCCGGTATTCACTTTGCGGCAACAGGCATTTGGTACCTGATGGCCGCAAACAAAAAAGACAATATAAATATTCAGCGAAGCTGGATAATGCTGAGAGCCTTGGGCGTTACAAACGCCACGACATTGCTGCTCAAAGGCATAGTCAATAATCATACTCCCAACGGCAAATCATTGGCCTGGCCGAGCGGCCATACCGCAAGTTCATTCACAGTTGCCGCGGTGCTGGACGAATTTTACGGTCACAAAATCGGTATTCCCGCCTATCTTGCGGCAGGTTTTGTCGGCTATCGGATGATGGATTCAGGCGACCATTGGGCCAGTGATGTTTTATTCGGCGGCATTTTGGGTTATGTTGTCGGTCATGCGATCGCCGGTGAAAATAAAGAGTTTGAGTTGGCAGGATTCACGATTCAGCCGCTTATTACAACTCTGCACGAAAGTCCTGCGGCGGGAATCGCTCTGGCAAAAGAATTTTAGGCTTGATTAACTTTATGAAAACCAGTCAACAAAACTCTGATACAAATCTTGAAGCTGAATTGAAGCATATTCAGGTCCTTCGGGGTCTTGGAATTCAGGGCCGTGCAAGGCTTACTTTTGAACTTAGTGATAATATGCATCAAATTCTTCTCGATGGCATAAAACATCGTCATCCGGATTATAATGAAGATAATCTTATGCTTGCATTGCTTAAACTCATTCTGCCGAATGAACTTTTCGTTCAATTTCTTGGTGAACGCAGGCCTGCAATATGAAAACTTTAGCAGCCGCTTTCAAAGAATTAATTGAATTTCTCGAAAGAGCGGACATTGACTATATGGTTACCGGTTCGATAGGCAGCGGCTTTTATGGCAAACCAAGAGCAACTAATGATATTGATATTGTCATTGATTCTACCGAAAACCAATTGGAAACTTTTTTGAAATTCATCGAAAATAGATTTTATGTCAATCCTCAAACCGCAAGAGATGCGTTAAAGAATTCTTCTATGTTCAATATTATTGATACTCAAAGCGGCTATAAGATCGATTTAGTTTTTCTCAAAAAAAGGAATTTCAGCAAAGAAGAATTTAATAGAAAAAATAAAGTTCGACTTATGAATGAAAATGTCTGGGTGGTCTCGGTTGAAGATTCCATTCTTAGCAAACTTGAATGGTCAAAAGGCAGGCAATCAGATTTACAATTTAATGATGCTCTCGGTATAGTTGTCCTGCAGTGGAAAATTCTGGATTTGGAATATATGAAAAAATGGGCGAAAATTTTAGGTATCGATGAAACTTTAAAATTCCTCCTTGATAAAGCTTCCGAGTTTGTCAATGAAGACCATGCCTGATGCTTATTTATCCGGCCTTCGATAGCTTACAAGCCTTGATAAATTAGCAAATGTTATTAAAATTTACATCAGCATTTTTGCTAAAACCGACCGTCTTTCTTTTTGCCCATTGTTTTTTGCGATATCAGATTTGTTGCGCGGATTCCTGGATATGTAAACAAATGCCGGGGGAATATTAAGCAATACAAATTTCATCTTTACATCGCGAAAATACTGTTTCAGTTTCGGCCGCAGGAATGGATTGTATTGAAACTGAATATAGGTTTGGGATTTACTTGTTAAAGCGAAAATCTTTTCCTTTTCCAAGTCATTAAAGTTGGCAAGAGGAAGGCCGGACAAAATACAATCAGGCTGCTCTACATATCGGTGGCAGTTTTGGACATCGTCGTTAACAATTTTCAGCCGGGAATCCTTTATTTTTTTCAGGCGTTCGCAAAAATTCGGATTTATCTCAAGGCAGGTCAGTCGGCTGTTTTTAGGCATATGCCGCAGGATTTCCGTTGTTACAGAACCGGTTCCAGGCCCGAATTCAACGATATTGGTTGCCTGGCCGATATGCTGTGCCATCTTCCTGGCCAGAAAAGGAGAGCTTGCCGCCACTGCTCCGACTTGTTTGGGATTCTTTAAAAACTCTCTGACAAATTTTATGAATTTCATATACGGCATTATATCTAATCCGGTTTACATTGCACGTTTTATTTGCTGCAGGATATCCCAGTATGCTCCGCGGGCGCCGTTTTTGATTGCCTCGAATAACTGGGCGTTATCATTATAGTTGTGGTCTTTTATGTCGGTGGCCGCTTCGGGCGTGGGCGGGAAAAATATTTTGTCGTCGCCGATTAAATCGCAGATAAGTTCTACAGGTCTTTCGCCGAGTAAATGACTTATATAAAAAGTCGGCCAGAAAAAATCGACCTTCCCATCATATTTTCTTTTGATATTTGGATTTTCTTCCGGCGTGCCTTCTGACAGAACTGCTTTTTCCATTTCAGTACCGGGATAAATTTTAATGCCGAGGGAAGCGCCCGCGCAATCCGGATTGACGGATTTGATAAAGTCGACGGTCTCTTTGGCGGTCTCAACTGTTTCTCCGGGTCCGCCGAGCAGGAGGTCTATCATCACTTTAATATTGTTTTGCTTGCAATATTTTATCGCCAGAGCGATATCGCTTTTCAGATGCATCTGCCGATACGCCTTCAGCATTTTCGTACTGGCCGAATCGCCCGTAAAGTTTATGCCGACGCAGCCCGCCCTTTGCATAATTTCAGCAAGGGCCTCGCTGAACGGCACTGTCGAAAGATATACATACCATTTTATTTTCCTGTTCAATCCTGTGCGTATGAATTCCTCGCATACCGCAAAGGCGTGTTCCGGCGGAATGTTGAATTCGCTGTCGCAGATATGAAGCACGTTTATACCCTGTTGCACAAGTGCAGCCGCTTCAAGAGCGATTTCTTTCGGGTCCCTGACCCTTACGGTTCTTCCCTTTGCAAGAGGGTCTGCGCAATAAAGACAATTTCTATTGCAGCCTCGTTTTGTCTCAATGCCGATTTGTCCGCCAAGTTTAAAATAAGTTGTGTTATCGATTGCATCTCGTTTTGTTTTTATCGAAATCTGCTCAGGCCAGGCAGGCGGATTAACGATGATTTCTTTGCCGCTGCGCCATAATAAACCAGGCACCTGGTCAAATTTTTTGCCGCCAGTTACCTGCTGATAAAGAGCGGCTGCCGCATATTCGCCATCGCCGCGAATACCGAAATCTGCGCCGCAATATTGCAGAATTCTTTCGGCCAGTATCGAAAAACCTACACCACCGACAACAATCGGCGAATCAGTAACGGCTTTTATTTTTTCTATACAGTTTTTCAGTTCCGGCAGAAAAGTTTTTGCGCTCGGCCAGAAGCAGTCGTCAATATTGCGGAATGAAAGTCCTGCGAGCGAAGGACTTTTATCTCTGAAAAATTTTTCGATGCCGGCCTGTTTGTTCTCCTGGAGACACAAATCAAGAACTTCCGTTTCAATGCCAAAAGATTTTGCTGCAGAGGCTATGTAATCGAGTCCTATAGGAGCTATCGGCGGTGTCATCATATTAGTATTTATAAGTGCCAGCATAGTCCGAGATTATACCGTAATAATAGGGATATGGCACTTCATTTTAATCCTGAAAATATGTTTTCTGCCCTTTTTTGGCTTAAAACAGGCATAATTGTGTCATAAATTTCATCTTGTATATCTACAAATTTAAGCCGTTGGTAAGCACGAATTGTTTTGACAGAGCGGGCATATTATGATACAATCTTATCTTTCGTATATATATGACAAGAGCAGGAAGAATATGGGTTCCACCTGTTAAGTATTATATACAATTCAATTCATGTCATTTCGTGACCGGCCGGCTGGCTGGAGGAAGTTTCTTTTATGTTTGATGTTAAGAAGATTTTGCAGGGTTACGGTACAGTTACAGATTCGATGGGCAGGCTTGCCATTTATTCGCCGCGGTTTGGCGGAGCATATCGCAGCAGTTTTACTCTGCCGATGACAACGGATTTTCCGGCGAAGATGTGTATTCTGCTGATAACGGCGATGATTTTATACAGCGGCTTTCAGACCATCGCGGATTTCAGGTATATGCTCGAAGAGTTGCGTTTGAGCCGGACAGGCTGGGTGCTTTTCTATGCCTTTCGCGCGCTTGTCGTATCAAATATCATAGTATTCCTCTGGCGCGTCCTGCTCGTATTGGGCTATAGGCCTGTGCGAAGCTGTTCTGATGAGCAGCTGCCAAAATGCACGATAATAGTGCCGGCCTACAATGAAGGCAAACACGTGCTGAAAACACTGCGAAGCGTATTAAAAAGTAATTATCCATTCGATAAGCTTCAAATTATAGCTGTCAATGACGGCAGCGCAGACGATACTCTCACCTGGATGGAAAAGGCCTGCAGTGAATCTGACGGCAGGATTGAAATGATAAACTTTAAAAAGAATCGCGGCAAACGCGAAGCTTTGTACCAGGGCATAGTCCGCAGCAGGGGAGAAATTATCGTAACAATAGACAGCGATTCGCTTATTGAACGCCAGACTATTCGAAGGCTCGTCAGTCCATTTGCTGATTCTCAGGTTGGGGCTGTGGCCGGCAGTGTTCGTGTACTGAACCGCAAAGATGGGCTCATACCGAGAATGCTCGATATATCTTTTGCCTATAGTTTTGATTTTATTCGGGCAAGCCAGAGCATGGTCAATACGGTTTTCTGCACGCCGGGGGCGTTAAGCGCTTATCGGAAGAAGGTTATAGTTAAAGACCTTAAACAGTGGCTTCATCAGACATTTCTCGGTCAGCCTGCCACTATCGGCGAGGACAGGGCCATAACTAATATTGTCCTGAAAAACGGCTACGATGTAAGATTCCAGTCGGACGCGATAGTTTATACTATGGTGCCTGCCGAATACGGCCAACTTTGCAAGATGTTCCTTCGCTGGGCGAGAAGCAACGTGCGTGAAACATGGGTAATGGTTAAATTTATATTTAAAAAATTCCGCACCGGCTCAACAAGCGGAGCCAGAGTTAATTTTGTAATATCTTTTATTAATCCTCTTTTGTCGCGGATACTGGTTTTCTCGGTTGCCGGCTGGATGCTGGTGCAGCCGCACGTTTATCTGTCGCAGATTTTATTTGGCGGCGCGATTGCTGCAACAGCGCCGGCAGTTTTCTATTTGCTGCGCCGCAGAAGCTCGGAAGCGATTTGGGCTTATGCTTACGGATTGTTCTGGCTGGCAGGATTGTGGTGGATAAGTATATGGGCGGTTTTGACAATGCGTAATGGAAAATGGCTGACCCGTGATTTGCCAAACGGCAGGCCGGCCATCAGCAGATTGCTGCAGATATTCCGCCTCCGCGCTGCGTAATAAAAAATTCAACATTCTGCAATCTACAATCTGTAATCTTTTTTATCATTTCTCATCTCGCATAGATCGCTCTTCAGCAGAAAACTTTTAAAAGGTTCTTTACTGAATATCGGGAAATTAAGCGGTGCGTATTCTTCATCTCCGTTTTCAATAATGAATTTATCTCTTGCCATAGCCGCCAGTATCAGTCCGTTAGGCGTAAAGCTGCTATTGAAGTAATGCCGTCTTTTTTCAGAGATATATACCGCGCAGTAAATCGTTTTATTTTTCTTATGTTTTCTTTTATGCACTTCGTGCACTCCGATAAACCCCGTCGAATTTTTCAGAATCCGGTTGAGCATATTTTGCCGGTGCGTAACGATTCTTAAATTGCACCTGCGGTTATCAAACGGGTCTCTGTTTTTGTGATCTACTATCTGTCTCTTCTTTGCTTTTAGAATTATCCTCGCAAGTGCGGTTGTCTTTCTGGTTTTTCGATTACGGACATATACCTCTCCTGCCTTACTGGTTATCAGCGTAGAGTTTAGTATTTTCCGATTTAAGAAATCTTCCGCGTCGAGTTTAACGTCTCGACCCGCCACTTTCCTTATCACATAATCAAATCGTTTTTTATTCATTCTTATCTACTCATACACCCATTCACATCCGCAACCATTCGTCATTGGAAGTTGGATGTTCAGCGTTCAATGTTGGAAGTTAATTATTTCTTTGTGTCGGAGCCTGTCCGCCACAGCTTGGCGACGGCGGATGCCTTCGTGGCTATATATAAGTCCCTCCGTATATAGGGAAAACTTGCGCGCTTTTGACGAACTTTTTGCAGAATTTTTTTGAGTGAAATTTATAAGTGTTTATAGGATTTGGAGATAAAAATTTTGGAAAAATCTTATTTTTCACATTTGCGCAATTTTTTTCTTGCGCATTTATTGCTATCTGGATAAAATTGACCGGAATTACGTTGAATATGAGAAAAATAGAGATATAATTCAGATATTCACCGAGGAAATCACAACAAAGGCAAAAACTTTTCTGGAATGAATGTTTAAGATGAACGGCGACGAACTTTTGCACCACGAAGAAAAGAAGAAGCACGAAGAAAAAATAGGATAAATAAAAATAAATATATTATAATTCTTCGTGTCCTTCGTGAACTTTGTGGTTAAAGTTGTGGTAAAAGGAAATATGAAATGGAATTCGATATAGTAAAATTAGGCCAATTAAAAAGGCAAATTAATTTCGATATTATACAACAATGGAAATCCGAAATTTTCAAGATTAATTCCATACGTGAAATTCATAATATACCGAATTTCCAAAATGCAATCGATTGGCAACATTTACATGATGATATTATTCGCAGTACAATTACACACAACAGCGACAGAATCACAATGGCTATTACTGAATACTCATTAGAAGATAATTTTTATATGCGAAGAGTCGATAAGGGACTGGTAATTATTTCCTTTTTTGAGATTGGTGATATTTTACAATATTCTAATATTCCCATTGAAAATTTCATAATTAAAAATATCTATGAAATGGCCGCTTTGACCAATGCTTACCCAGATTTGTCTAATACAAGCGATGAAATACCTGATATAATTCACGATGAAACACGTGGCTGTTTATTTGACATGAATGGGAAAAAAGCAGATATAATATATTCAACCAGCAAACTAATTTTATGCCCACAATGCGCAGCTTTTCTCCAGCAAAGGGAACTGCCTCGAAATTTTGTAGAAAATTTAACAACTGAAATTAGAAAAATTCGGAAACAACTTTTTTATCGAATTTCCGATTTTGTTAAAAAGCATCCCTTATGGTCGATTGTAATCGGGATAACTACTCAACTCTTTATAGGAATAATAGCAGGATTGCTTGCCAATTATTTTTTTAAATGGATACCACAAGATTTTCGTTTTTTTGGAATGAATGTTTAAGGTGAACGGCGGCGTTCTTTTGCACCGCGAAGAAAAAATTTATATAATAAAGAAATAAAATATTATAATACTTCGTGCTCTTCGTGAACTTCGTGGTTAAAGGATAGATGAGATGGAATTCGATGAACTATCAAAAAAAGTGATAGGATGCGCTCTTGAGGTTCATAAAAAATTAGGACCGGGGTTGCTTGAATCGGCTTACGAAAGATGCCTGTCGTTTGAGCTTATAAGTGCCGGAATTCGGCATATCGCTCAAAAGGAATTGCCGATTGAATATAAAGGAGTAAAACTGGATTGTGGCTACCGGATAGATATGATTATCGAGAACGATATAATTTTAGAGCTTAAAAGTGTTGATAAAACTCTGCCAATTCACGAGGCACAGCTTCTAACTTATATGAAACTTTCCGGCATTAAAATAGGCCTACTTATAAACTTTAATGTCTGCCGATTAAAAGATGGCATAAAAAGATTTGTTTTATAAACCACAAAGAAATAAATAATAATATATTTTAGTTACTTCGTGAACTTCGTGTCCTTCGTGGTGAAGATTTTATTTTGAGCTTAATATCAAAAACACCCCGGCCAATACTCCGCACAGAGCAAAAGCCTTGTGTGTTATTCGCATTTCTTTAAACAGTATCGCCCCGCCTAAAAATGATACTACTATACAACTGTGCCTCAGTGTAGATAATATCGCAACTAATGAGCCTTGATAGGTCAGTGCCTTAAAATATGTGAAGTCGGCCCCTATCAGGAAAAGGCCGATTAGTGGAACGCTCCACCGCCAGACAAACGGTGCATAATTTTTCCCCTGCTTCAGCCGAGAGATAAGTATTGCCGGTATAAGCAGTACAACCAGATATATAAAGAACCAGGCCTGTACCAAAAGGGGCGAAAAACCGCGTGTTTGAATTAAATATTTATCGTAAAGCGAACTGCAGGTTCCAATTAAAGTCGCCAGTATAATGAACCATACCCATTTATCTCTGGTAAACCGAATGCCTTCTTTGCTGCCTATTATGGAAAACAGATAATACGAAGCGAGCATTGTCCCCAGCCCTATAAACTGCATCGTAGTAGGATGTTCATGAAAAATGAACATCGCGCCGAGCAGTGTCCATAAAGGTCCCGAAGTGCCTATCGGCGTGGCAATCGATATCGGAAGATTTTTTAACGCCGAAAAACTAAGCATCCAGGCACTAAAAGCAATCGCTGATTTGATAAAAAGGTATAAATGGTCTTTCAGCGGTGCCGATGGAATATACAAACCTATCCGTGTCATATATTCAGGCGACAGTTTGGAGAGGATAATTGCCAATACAATTAAAACCGTTGCGCAAATCGAAGAGTAAAACAAAACCGGCAGAACGGCGTTTTTTTGCAGCGAATGTTTTTTACTTATGTCGTACAGCCCGAGAAACAAGGCTGAGAAAACACCAAGGTATAGCCACATATATTTTTATCGATTCCGAAAAACCAAATGCATTTTCATAATAATTGTCGGGGTAAATACTAAAACCCTATATTATATAATCGGAAGATGAAATAATCAAGAAGTAATTTGTGGAGCTATATATCTTTTATATCTTCAATATTTCGCAAGGTTTTTTGGCAATATTTATGAAAATAGGCTAATTTGATGTAAATATAGATAAATATATATAATTTACCTATATTGTCTATTAAAATAATTTTAAAAAATATTTTTTTTTAAGTTTCTTAATTGCAATTCCTAAGGGCATGCGTATACTTGCGTATTCGTTTTTGACCAGAGTGTTGCAGGGAATCCCTTTACATTTTTTGGTAAGGGGTATTAAATACTGTCGTTTCAGCACTGATAACAGTGTTAATATACAGTTGAGAAAAACAGCGGAATGGTTTTTTAATCTGTTCTGGCTGAAAAGTGTTTCGGCGTGGAACAGAAAAAGTATTTCGTTGAGTTTGCTGGTGTGTAGCATCCGCTGCTGTAGCTCAGTTGGTAGAGCGCGTCCTTGGTAAGGACGAGGTCACGGGTTCAAATCCCATCAGCAGCTGATTTGAAAACAGGGCTTGTATCGGCAGGCTGAGCAGTTAAAAGCCGATGAAGGCTTAAAATATAAAACGATAAAAGTATTTTACAATTAGCATAAAAACATAAAACATAGTTGGAGGTTAACAAAAAATGGCTAAGGCAGTATTTGAACGGAAAAAACCGCACGTTAACGTCGGAACAATCGGACACGTTGACCACGGCAAAACCACTCTTACCGCAGCGATGACAAAAGTTATGGAGCTCAAGGGTTTTAGCAAATACAAATCCTACGACGACATCGCCAAGGCATCTGAGTCGCAGGGCAGACGTGATCCGACGAAGATTCTTACGATTTCGACCGCTCACGTTGAGTACGAAAGCGAAAATCGTCATTATGCTCACGTTGACTGTCCGGGACACGCCGACTATGTAAAGAATATGATTACCGGCGCCGCTCAAATGGACGGTGCTATCCTTGTTGTAAGCGCTTATGACGGTCCTATGCCCCAGACAAGAGAGCACATCCTGCTCGCTCGTCAGGTAAACGTGCCGAAAATCGTTGTGTTCCTCAATAAGGTTGACCTTGTTGACGACCCGGAGCTTATAGAGCTTGTGGAAATGGAAATCAGAGACCTGCTCAACAAATATGACTTCCCGGGCGATAAAACCCCGATTATCCGTGGCACTGCTATTACAGCAATGAAAGCCACCAAGCTTGACGACCCGGCCTGTGCACCGATACTTGAGCTGATCAAGGCTATGGATGAGTATATTCCGATTCCGCAGCGTGAAGTTGACAAGCCTTTCCTGATGCCTATTGAAGACGTATTCAGTATTAAGGGTCGTGGCACAGTAGGAACCGGCCGTATCGAGCGCGGTATGGTAAAGGTCGGCGGCGAAATTGAAATCATCGGCTTGAACAAGGAAACCAGAAAAGCAATTGTTACCGGCGTTGAGATGTTCAACAAGACGCTTGACCAGGGTCAGGCGGGCGATAACGTCGGATTGCTGCTGCGAGGCGTCGAGAAAAATGAGCTTGAACGCGGCCAGGTTGTTGCCGCTCCGGGTTCGATTACTCCTCACACTCATTTTGATGCAGAAGTGTATGTTCTGACTAAAGATGAAGGCGGACGTCATTCACCTTTCTTCCCGGGATACAAGCCTCAGTTTTATTTCAGAACCACAGATGTTACCGGCAGCGTCAAAGCGATAAAGAGCCGTGAAGGCAAACCTGCTGAGATGTGTATGCCAGGCGATAACATCGCGATGGAAGTTGAGATTATTTCTCCTATTGCTATGGAAGATGGGTTGCGTTTCGCGATTCGTGAAGGCGGCAGGACTGTAGGTGCTGGCGTTGTGATAAAGGTTATTAAGTAACTATTTTGAAATAAAACGGCAGTTTCGATACATAGGGACTGCCGTTTAATAAATGTTTAGACAGGGCAAAAATGGCCAAAGCGAAAAAAAGAGAAGATGTCTGGCTTGAGTGCAAGGAATGCGGCAGCAGGAATTACCGGACTCAGATAAATGTTGCGCAGGGAACCCCGAAACTTGAGTTGAAGAAGTTCTGCAAAAACGAGCGGAAGCGGACGATTCACAAGTTAAGACGTAAATAGCCGCTGTCTAATCTATAGTGAAGCGATGGGAGACGCTTGTAAAGTATATAAAATAGGCCAGTAGCTCAATTGGCAGAGCGTCGGTCTCCAAAACCGAAGGTTGGGGGTTCGATTCCTCCCTGGCCTGCTTTCTTAAGCCGGCAGGGCTAAGGAAAGATAATTAAGGGCTGAGGAAGGATAATTAGGAGATAACAGGGAAGTAATTAGGATATGGCAGGGAATAATTGGGAGATAACAGGAAATGACAGGAAAAAAACAGGCAAGTATAGGATAGGAAAGTAACAGGGAAATAACGAGACTGGAAATTTGAAGAATACGATATTTAAAGAATAGGATAAACGATAGCGGATTTATCTGTTTAAAGTTTGAGGGTTTTGATGCTGATAGAAAAATATAAATGGGGTCAGGGTAAAGATACCCGACTCTACAGTGCGGTGGCAATGGCAGTTCTGGCGGCTATCGGATGCTGGAGGCTTTATGAAAAGCTTCAGGGTACGCTGGATGTAACCCAGACAATGGGGCTGTGGATAAGCGCTACGGTTCCACTCGGACTTTTTGCTGTAATCGCAGCGGTTCTGTATTGGCTGGTGAACCGGCCGACAGTGGCGGACTTTTTGATAGCAGCCGAAGGCGAACTTAAAAAGGTAAGCTTTAGTTCAAGACGTGAGATTGCAGTATCGACATTTGTAGTGATTATCGTTGTGGTAGTAATGACGCTGATGCTCGGTATAGCTGATTTCTGTTTTGATTTGTTTTTCACGAATATTGTAGGGATTTAGAATCTTTTTACCCCTAAAGGGGAGGACACCGATTTATCGGGGTTCGGGATAAGTGATATTTTATGCGATGGTATGTATTAAGAGTAGCCTCCAACAGGGAGGAACAGGTTAAAGAGACGCTTGTGCGTAAAGTTACGCTCGAAGGACTTGAAAGCGTGATCGGCAGAGTAGTTGTACCTGTCGAGCAGGTCAAACGGATTCGCAGCGGAAAACAAAAAGTACATAAGCGCAAACTGTATCCCGGTTATGTCTTTATGGAAATTGAGCCAGGTACAGACGGCAAAATAAGCGAAAAAGCCTGGTTCCTGATAAAAGAGACAGTCGGAGTGGGCGATTTCGTTGGCACCGAGGGCCTGCCTGTGCCGATGAGCGATATGGATGTCGCCAAAATATTGACCGAAGTAGAAAAAGTCGGCGAACAGGCTACCGCGAATATCAAAGTCGATTTCGCTAAAGGCGATGTCGTTAAAATACGCGAAGGAGCGTTCGAAAACTTCGAAGGCGCCGTTGATTCAATTGATTCTGAACGCGGCGTAGTAAGAGTTATAGTTACGATATTCGGCAGAAGCACTCCGCTGGATATAGAATATTGGCAAATAGAAAAGGTATAAGATGGCAAAACAAATAACTGGAAAGGTAAAATTGCAGGCGCCTGGCGGTCAGGCAACCCCCGCTCCGCCAATAGGACCTGCACTGGGCCAGCACGGCGTTAACATCGGTCAGTTTGTTCAGCAGTTTAATGAAAGAACAAAAGACCTTAACGGTTTGACGGTTCCTGTGGAAATAACTATTTATGCCGACAGGACGTTTGAATTCATTGTGAAAAGCCCGCCTGCCGCTGTACTGCTTAAGCAGGAAGCACAGGTAGCAAAGGGAAGCGGCACTCCGAACAAGGAAAAAATCGGCAAGGTAACCAAGGAACAGGTAAAAAAAATCGCCGAAAGAAAAATGAAAGACCTTAATGCCTTTGATGTAGACCGTGCATGCAAAATTATTGAAGGCACGGCAAGAAGTATGGGCATTGAGATAGAGAAATAAAAAGAAAACCGCTCATTTAATTCGCGGCTCTGTTGAGTTGCGGATGATTAGGGCGGATTTAAAATAATGCTTACCACGGCGAAATAACAGTGGGAGCGAAAGGTTATGAAACTTTTTTTCGCGGAGAATAAAAAATGAAAATAAGAAGAAGTAAACGGTACAAAGCGGCGGCAAAGGATTTGCCCCAAACACCGCTCAGCCTGGCCGAGGCGATTAAAAAGGTTAAATCTTTTAATCCGACCAAGTTCGACCAGAGCATCGAATGTGTAGTTCATCTGGGTGTAGACTCCAAGCAGGCAGACCAGCTTATTCGCGGGGCTATTTCGCTTCCTCACGGTATAGGAAAGAGCAAGAAAGTAATAGCGTTCTGCGAAGACTCTGATATCGAAGCAGCCAAACAGGCCGGTGCTATTGAAGCAGGCTGCGATGACCTGATAAAGAAGATTACCGGCGGCTGGATGGATTTCGATGTGGCGATAGCTTCGCCAAAGGTGATGGGCAAGGCCGGAAAGCTCGGCAAAGTGCTGGGTCCACAGGGTAAAATGCCTTCTCCTAAAAATGGTACGGTTACGCAGGATGTTATTACGGCCGTAAGGGAATTCGTAGCCGGTAAATCAGAATTCAAAAACGATACCGGCGGAAACGTTCATACGGTTGTCGGCAGGTTCAGCTTTGACGAAGGCAAACTGAACGATAATATTCGGGCGTTTATGGAAGTAATAAAAAAGATGAAACCCGCGTCGGCCAAAGGCACTTATATCAAGAAGGTGGCAATTTCTGCGACGATGAGCCCGTCGGTTATGGTAGATGTATCGGAACTTTAAGAATTAACCACGTCCGCCAGAGGCGGATAAGTTTTTTACAGGTGCAAATATGAGTAAAAGCGTAAAACAACTTCTAACAGACGAGCTTCAGAATAAATTTAACGGCGTTAATGAATTTCTGGTTCTCGATATTACCGGCATCGACGGGATTGCCAATAATGCATTACGAGGCAAGCTCCGCGACAAGGGTATAAAGCTTACGATGGTAAGAAATGCGGTAATGCGTCAGGCGATGAAATCGCTTGAGCAAACAGCGGCGATGGACCTGTTCACAACCGGTTCGTGCACAGTTGCCTACGGCGGCGACAGCATCGTCGATTTGGCAAAGGAAATCGAAACGATTTCCAAGAAGGTCAAAGTACAGTTCAAGAGCGCGTATGTCGAAGGCACGGCATTAAATGCCGATGGCGCAAAAGGCCTTGCGAAGATGAAAAACAGGGTCGAGCTTCAGGGCGAGATTATTATGCTTGCAAACTCGCCGGGCAAGAGGCTCGCGTCAGCGATTACTTCGCCTGCCGGAATTATCGCAGGCTGCATAAAGACGCTGGCAGACAAAGAAGAAGAAAAAGCGGCAGCGTAACGAATTTAAAATTTAATATTTAAAATTTAATATTTAATATTTTGCATTTGCGAGTGTACCGAAAGGATTAAATGGGATGCGTAGTTCCAGCAGGCGCGAAGCGATAGAAAACAGGAGTAATTAAAATGGCAGATGAAACAACAAAAGAATTTAGTCCGGAAACCAAACAGCTTGGCGACGCAATTGTTAAGTTGACACTGATGCAGGCAAAAGAACTGGGCGATTATCTTAAAGAAGTTTACGGTATCGAACCCGCTGCAGGCGGAGCAGTTATGATGGCAGGTCCTGCTGGCGGCGGCGAAGCGGTTAAAGCAGAGGAAAAAACAGCCTTTGATGTTATCCTCAAAGCAGCCGGAGAAAAGAAAATCCAGGTTATCAAGGAAGTACGTGCACTTACAGGACTTGGCCTTAAAGAGGCAAAAGACCTTGTCGAGGGAGCACCGAAGGCGGTTAAAGAAGGTATCAGCAAGGACGAGGCAGAGGCTGCAAGAAAGCAGCTCGAATCGGCCGGAGCTGTTGTCGAAATTAAATAGTAATGCAGTTATCAGTTATCAGAAACTCGGTTATCAGTAAAAATTTAGCAGATAAACGATAACTGATAACTAATTTTGACACATTTTTTATGGAGTGTCTAATGGGCGCAAAAACAATTCGCAATTTCGGCAGGATTTCGGATGCAATGGAAATTCCGAATCTTATCGAGGTTCAGCGATCGAGTTATGAAAGATTTCTTCAGGCGGATGTTGCACTCCCGAAAAGGAAGCGCATCGGCCTGGAAGCTCTTTTTCAGGAAATTTTTCCGATAGAGAGCTATGACAAGACGATGAGCCTGGAATTTTTGGGTTATGAGATGGATAAGCCCCGCTATACGCCCAACGAGTGCAGGGAATTGCGCCTTACTTATGGCTATCCAATGAAGATACGCTGCCGGATGAAACGCAAGGATGCCAATGATATTCCCGAACAGGTTGTTTACCTGGCGGAAATACCGGTAATGATTGGCGGCGGAGAGTTCATTATCAATGGCGCCGAAAGGGTTATTGTAAATCAGCTCCACCGTTCTCCAGGCGTTGATTTTCTTATCGAAAGCAAAGAGGGCGACAGAGTTCTGCATGGCGGCAGGATTATTCCTGAACGCGGAAGCTGGATTGAAATTTCCGTTACGCGAAAAGACGTGCTGATTGTCCGGATAGACCAGTCGAGCAAGATTCCCGCGACGCTGTTTCTGCGGGCAATGAGCGAGCAGTACGGCACGATTGAAGCCATTATACGATTGTTCCATGAGACAAAGACGGTTTCTGTGGACAAACTCGACCCGCTGATGTGGTCTGTTGGGCCGGTAGTAGATACTGAATCGGGCGAAATTATTGTCGAAGCAGGCACGCAGATTGGCGACAGGATAGGACAAATCGAGAGAAGCTCGATAAAGAAACTGGAAGTAATAACCAAGCTGGCAGACCCTCTGGTACTCAATACACTGGCTGAAGATGATTGCAAAAGCCATGATGAGGCACTGCTGAAGCTTTATTCAAGATTGCGTCCGGGAAATCCGCCAAATATAGAAAAGGCGAAAACGCTGTTTAATGAGAAATTCTACGACTGCGACCGTTATCGGCTCGGCAGAGTAGGCAGATTCAGGCTTAACCGCAAGTTCAAACAGAATGTTGACGAAAATGAAATGACGCTTCGGCCTGAAGATTTTATCAATACGATGCGTTATATTTTCGGCCTGCGGAATAGTCAGGGTGTTATTGACGATATCGACCATCTGGGCAACAGAAGGCTTCGGACGATAGACGAGCTTGCAGCGGATGAAATACGCAAAGGTCTTTTAAAACTTCGCAGAACCGTACAAGAGCGAATGAGTATGAAAGACCCGAACCAGATAGAGAGGATTGCCGACCTTGTTAACTCCAAGAGTGTGTCGAGCAGTATCGAATACTTTTTCGGCAGGGGTGAATTGAGCCAGGTCGTCGACCAGACGAATTCTCTAAGTCAGCTTACGCATGAACGAAGGCTGTCGGCATTAGGTCCGGGCGGACTTAACCGCAAACGTGCAGGTTTCGAGGTTCGTGACGTTCATATAAGCCATTACGGCAGAATATGCCCGATTGAAACGCCTGAAGGCACAAACATCGGATTGATTGCTTCACTTGCGATTTTCTCAAAGGTTGACGAATACGGATTTCTTTTGACGCCTTATCGAAAGGCGGACAAAGGCAAAATTACCGGAGAAGTTGTTTATCTCAGGGCTGATGAGGAAATGGAAGTAACCTTTGCTCCGCCGGGTGCGGTGCAGAGAGGGACTGAAAAACTGTATGAAGGAGTTGTGCTTGCACGGCGGCATGGCGAACTTTCACAGGTTGACAGCAAAGAAGTGGATTATGTCGATATATCCAGTAAGCAGATTGTCGGCGTATCTGCCGCATTGATACCGTTCCTTGAACATGACGACGCCAACAGAGCACTGATGGGCTCAAACATGATGCGTCAGGCAGTTCCGCTGTTAAAGACGGAGTCGCCTTTGGTTATGACAGGTATGGAAGAGCATGTCGCGCAGAATTCGAGCATGGTAGTGCGGTCGTACAGTGCCGGCACTGTAACTGCCGTTGACGCGAAAAAGGTTGTTATTAACGACACGGATATTTATGAGCTTGAGAAATTTGTCGGGCTTAACGAAAGAACGTGTCTCAATCAGATACCGATAGTTTCCATAGGCCAGAAGGTAAAGAAAAACGAGATAATCGCAGACGGCGGCGGAACCGGAAACGGCGTACTGTCACTCGGAAAGAATGTGCTTGTGGCATTTATGATATTCGATGGATTTAACTTCGAGGACGCGATTCTTATAAGTGAAAGACTTGTACGAGAAGATGCTTTTACAAGTATACATATCGACGAGTTCAGTGTTGAAGTTCGCGAAACAAAGCTCGGACGTGAGGAATTTACCCGTGATATACCTAACGTCGGCGAAAAAGCACTTAGGAATCTCGATGAAAGCGGCATAGTACGCGAAGGTACACGTGTGGATGCCGGCGATATTCTTGTAGGCAAGGTTTCGCCGAAGAGCAAAACAGAGCTTACGCCGGAAGAAAAACTGCTTCATGCGATTTTCGGCAGGGCAGGCGAAGATGTCAAAAACGATTCACTTGAAATTCCGAGTGGATATAACGGCATTGTTATCAAGACGAGCCGCTTCACCCGCAAGGGCGCCGGCAGCGAAGACCTGAAAAAGCTGCAGAAGCAGAAAATGAAGGAATATGAAGCTGAAATGAAACATCGTCAGATTACGGTTTTCAAGCAGATGATCGCCGAGATTACCGCCAAAGTTGACGATGTTAATATGGTTGACCCGACAACGCGGCAAAAAGTCGGTGCAAGCGAAGATATGGATGTTATTTGTGAGCAGATTCTGAATTTTGATATTTCATGGGTCAAGCCCGCCAACGTTCGGCCGCAGGTTCAGCAGTTCATCGATAAATATATGCCGAAGATCACAGAACTTGCTGATGATGCAAAAGCGAAACTTGAACGGATGAAGCACGGCGATGAACTGCCCAGCGGTGTGCTTGAGATGGTGAAGATTTATGTCGCCACCAAGAGAACGTTGAGCATCGGCGATAAAATGGCCGGCAGACACGGAAACAAGGGCGTTATCGCAAGAATTATGCCTGAGGAAGATATGCCTTTCCTTGAGGATGGTACTCCTATTGATATATGTCTTAATCCTCTGGGCGTGCCGAGCAGAATGAACGTCGGACAGATTCTTGAAACACATTTGGGCTGGACTGCAAAAGTATTGGGCTTTGATGCCATAACGCCGGTCTTTGCAGGTGCTAACGAAGATGAAATCAGAAAGCTTCTGGCTGAGTCAAATGAGCATATACTTAAACGCGGCAAGGAACTGAAGGAAAGTAAAAAAGCACCGTCAGCAGATGAAATTTTCGCTCAAATAGGCGATGATATGAAAGTCACACTTTACGACGGCAGAACAGGCCAGCCTTTCGAGCAGACGGTAACGGTTGGATATATATATATGATGAAACTTCATCACCTTGTTGATGATAAGATTCACGCTCGTTCGACGGGTCCGTACAGTTTGATTACGCAGCAGCCATTGGGCGGCAAGGCCAGAACTGGCGGCCAGAGATTCGGCGAAATGGAAGTCTGGGCTCTTGAGGCCTACGGCGCCGCTTATACACTGCAGGAACTGCTTACGGTCAAGAGCGACGATATCGAAGGCAGAACAAAAATTTATGAGTCTATGGTCAAAGGTAAAAATACGCTCGAGGCAGGCACTCCCATATCGTTTGATGTGCTGTGCAGCGAAATTCGCGGCCTTGGCTTGAACATTCAGCTTGAAAAGAAACAAGTAGGCATAAAACGCCTTTAAAAATCAGGAGTAAGCTTAAATGGCTGAAAGTATTTATGACAAAATAAACGATTATGGTTCGGTAAAGATAAGTCTTGCCAGCCCCAATGATATCCGGAGCTGGTCGTTTGGCGAAGTTCGCAAGCCGGAGACTATCAATTATCGAACTTATCGGCCGGAAAAGGACGGGCTTTTCTGTGAGAGAATTTTTGGTCCGGAACGGGACTGGGAATGCTCATGCGGAAAGTACAAAGGCACAAAGTTCAAAGGCATTATCTGCGACCGATGCGGCGTGAAAGTAACGCACAGCAGAGTTCGCCGAAAACGCATGGGACATATTAATCTTGCGGCGCCGGTCGTTCATATATGGTTCTTCAAGGCAATGCCGTCAAGACTCGGTTCACTTCTTGCGATGAAAACGGTTGATCTTGAGAAGGTTATATATTTCCAGGATTATCTGGTTACTGACCCGGGACAAAGCCCGTTGAAGTTCAGACAGCTTCTGAACGAAGAAGAATACCGTGAAGCCATGGCCAAGTACGGCAATTCCTTCAAGGCGACAATGGGAGCAGAAGCTATAAGGGAGCTTTTGTCGAATCTGAATCTTGAGCAGTTGGGCGGCGACCTCAAAGCCGGTATGAGCAAAACCAACAGCAAACAGAAAATAAAGGACCTTACCAAACGGCTGAAAACAGTAAATGCCGTCAAGGGCAGTCCGAACAAGCCGGAATGGATGGTACTGGATGTAGTGCCGGTCATACCGCCTGATTTGCGGCCGCTTGTTATGCTGGAGAGCGGAAACTTTGCGACCAGCGACCTTAACGACCTTTATAGAAGAATCATCAATAGGAATAACAGACTTAAAAAACTAATGGACCTTAATGCTCCTGAAGTTATTATCCGCAACGAAAAAAGGATGCTTCAGCAGGCAGTTGACGCGCTGTTTGATAACGGCAGATGCAGAAGACCGGTTCTCGGCAGCAACAACAGACCTCTCAAGAGTCTGACGGATATGATAAAAGGCAAACAGGGCAGGTTCCGTGAAAATCTGCTCGGCAAAAGAGTCGATTACTCGGCACGTTCAGTTATCGTTGTCGGACCTCATCTTAAACTGCATCAGTGCGGTCTGCCCAAGAAAATAGCTCTTGAGCTTTTCCAGCCGTTTATTATTCGTGAGCTGAAAGACAGAGGTTTCGCAGATACGATAAAAAGCGCAAAACGAATGCTCGAAAGACGTGACGAGCAGGTATGGGATATTCTCGAAAAGGTTATTCATCAGCATCCGGTTATGCTCAACCGTGCTCCTACACTGCATAGAATGGGCATCCAGGCTTTCGAGCCTGTACTGGTTGAAGGCAACGCTATAATGCTCCATCCGCTTGTATGCAAAGGCTTCAATGCCGACTTCGACGGCGACCAAATGGCGGTACACCTGCCGCTAAGTATAGAAGCGCAGGTTGAGACGCATACGCTGATAATGGCGACCAACAACGTTTTCTCACCGGCGAGCGGTGCGCCAATGGTAGGGCCTTCACAGGATATTGTTCTTGGTAATTATTATGTAACCGCTGAAAAAGGGGACGAAAAAGGCGAGGGCATGCTTTTCGCCTCTCCGTCTGAAGCGATAACGGCATACGAGCTTGGCAAGGCGACCATTCATGCAAGAGTTAAAGTAGGCATTGCAAAAGGCAGAAGGATTGTTGCTGACAGCGGCACTACTAAAAGCACAGGAGTAGTTCTGACCACGCCCGGCAGATGCATTTTCAATGAAATACTGCCGAAAGAACTGCCGTTCTATAATATTCTCATGGCACAGAAAACGCTCAAACTTGTAATCAATGACTGTTTTGCGATGGCCGACGGCAGGAAAAGCCTTAAACTTCTGGATGATTTGAAGGAGCTTGGTTTTAAGTATGCGACACTGGCGGGATTGAGCTTTGGTATTATGGATTTAAGAGTGCCGCCTGAAAAGCAGGGCATTATCGATCGTACACAGAAGATAATTGACCGTATTCATAAAAGCTACAATGACGGCGTTCTTACCGAAGGCGAAAGATACAACCAGGTAATCGATGCCTGGACACACGCCCGTGTAGCCGTAACCAGCGCGATGATGCAGGGTCTGAAAAATGATACGCGCAACGGCAAGCCTTATTTGAACCCGATTTTCCTGATGAGCGATTCCGGCGCAAGAGGCAGCGTTGACCAGATACAGCAGCTTGCAGGTATGCGAGCCCTTATGGCAAAGCCCAGCGGCGAAATTATTGAAACGCCGATTAAGTCTAACTTCCGCGAAGGTCTTAACGTTCTTGAATATTTCAGTTCGACGCACGGAGCAAGAAAAGGTCTTGCCGATACGGCATTAAAGACGGCAGATTCAGGTTACCTGACAAGAAAACTTGCCGATGTCGCGCAGAACGTAATCGTAAATGAAATCGATTGCGGCACGCTTCAGGGCATAACGAAAACCGCGCTGTATAAAGGCGAGCAGGTTGAAGTGCCTTTGAGAGAACTGATTATCGGCAGAACCGCACGCGATAATATCCGTAACCCGATAACCGATGAAATGATTGTTCGTGAAAATGAGGTTATAACACACCAGGCGGCTGAAAAAATTGAATCACTTGGTCTTGAATCGATTCGCGTAAGAAGCTCGCTGACGTGCGATAGCGCTCTGGGTGTTTGTGCAAAGTGCTACGGCTGGGATTTGGGCACCTCCAGACTCGTTGAAGAAGGTATGGCTGTCGGAATAATCGCGGCACAGTCAATCGGCGAGCCTGGTACGCAGCTTACAATGCGTACGTTCCATACCGGCGGTATCGCATCGCGTGCGATTCTCGAAAGCGATCAGAAATCGCCGAGGGACGGCGTTATCCAGTATCGCGACCTTAACGTTGTGCCTATAAAAATGGAAGACGGAACAGAACAATTAATCGCTCTTAAACGCAACGGCGAAATGGCGCTGGTCGATGATAAGGGCAGAGAATACGATAAATTCAAAGTGCCTTATGGCGCTACGATTAATGTAAAAGACGGCGAACAGGTCAAGGCCAGAGCTAAATTGTTCGGCTGGGACCCGCACAGAGTTCCGATTCTTGCTGAAATCGGCGGCGTGATTCGCTTTGTCGATGTTGTCGACGGCGAAACAATGCAGGTCGAAGAAGAACGCAAGGGCCAAAAAGGCAAACCTGTAGTTATAGAGCATAAAGGCGATAAACATCCGCAGGTTATTATAGAAGATGAAAGCGGCAAGATACTCGACGTTCATTATCTGCCGGCAAAGGCAAGAATTGAAGTTATCGAAGGCCAGAAGGTTCAGGCCGGTCAGCTTCTCGCCCGACAGCCTCGCGGTCAGGCAGGTACGCAGGATATTACCGGCGGTCTGCCGCGTGTAACTGAAATTTTCGAGGCACGCAAACCGAAAGAACCGGCAGCAATGGCGGAAATCAGCGGTCGTGTCGAGCTTAAGAGCGATAAACGCCGCGGGAAAATGACCATTATTATCCGCAGCGAAAAAATGGAAAAGGAACATCACGTTCCTCGTGATAGGCACTTGAATGTTCATACCGGCGATATTGTTGAGGCCGGAGACCCGCTGACAGACGGTCCTCTTGTTCCGCATGATATTCTTAGAATAAAGGGCGAAGAGGCTCTGCAGAAATATCTGCTGGCCGAAGTTCAAAATGTTTATCGTTCGCAGAATGTAGGTATCAACGATAAACATATTGAAGTTATCCTTTCGCATATGCTGCAGAAAGTGGAAATTGAGACAATAGGCGACAGCAATTTCCTGCCTGGCGATATTGTGCAAAAACATACATTCCGCAAGACCAATGAAGAAATTGCCCAGGGACTGAAGATTGCCGATGCCGGCGAGACGGACCTTGTAGTCGGTCAGGTTTATACTAAAGCCCAGATAGAGCAGGCCAACGAGAAAGTGGAAAAACTCGGCGGCTCCCCCGCAAAGGGCAAAAAACCGAGACCGGCGACAGCGAAAACGCTGCTTATGGGTATAACCAAGGCTTCTCTGCAGTCGGAAAGCTTTATTTCAGCAGCCAGCTTCCAGGAAACGACCAAAGTCTTGACTGAAGCGGCTCTTGGTGGTAAAGTAGATCAATTGCTCGGTCTGAAGGAAAACGTGATATTAGGTCACCTGATACCGGCAGGCACAGCGTTCAGGCCGCACCTTGAAATGAAGGTAAAACACCTTGTCAAAGCTCCGTTGCCGAAAGAACTGGCAGAGTTGAAGGAATCCCACGATGCCGAAGCACAGGCTGAGGCAGCTGTAAGAGCGGCACTGGGTCTTGAATAAATATGAGTTTTTAAATGTTATTGGAAAGAATTTATGCCAACAATAAATCAGTTAGTGAAACAAGGCAGAGGCCGAAAAGGCAAAAAGCGCGTATCTGATATATCCGGTTCGCCGCAGAAACGCGGTGTGTGCCTGATAGTCAGGACGCAAACGCCCAAGAAGCCAAACTCTGCTCTGCGAAAAATCGCCCGTGTCAGACTTACCAACGGCAAGGAAGTTACCGCTTATATTCCAGGTATAGACCATAATCTGCAGGAACACAGCACGGTTCTTATCAGAGGCGGCAGGGTCAGGGATTTGCCCGGCGTACGTTATCATATAGTTCGAGGCACACTTGATTCGGCAGGCGTAGCAAACAGAAAACGCAGCCGCAGTAAATATGGAGCAAAGAAAGGTTAATATATGGCAAAAAAGTTTACAGCTTCCGCCAAGCAATTAAAGCCGGATGCGAAATTTAACAGCAAGCTGGCTTCGAAGTTTATCAACTCTATGATGTGGCAGGGCAAAAAAAGCGTTGCTCAGCAGATTTTCTATGATGCGATGGAAGCGGTCAGCAAGAAGGTAAAAGACGTCAGTCCGCTCGAAATATTCGAAACGGCGATAAACAACGTCAAACCGCACCTTGAAGTTCGTTCAAAACGTGTCGGCGGTGCAAGTTATCAGGTTCCTATGCCTGTTAATCCAAGAAGACAACAGTCCCTTGCTTTTCGCTGGATATTAGCAGCTTCACGCGGCAAAAAAGGAAGAGGCATGAGTGAAAGACTCGCCGCGGAACTGTTTGATGCCTACAATAAACAAGGCGGCGCTATGACAACTCGTGAAAATATCCACAAAATGGCAGAGGCCAATAAAGCCTTCGCCCATTTCGCCTGGTAGTAAACATAAAATAATAAATGCCACGGTTGGATTTGAATATTTAACCGTGGCATTTTTACATTCAGAAAATTTTTAAACCCGATTTTATCGAAAAAATGACAGTTGAACAGTTGACAGTAGACCGCAGGTGAACCTGATATTGCCGTGACCTTATTGTAAGGGTATCGGCTTAAATCAGTATCGTATCGCCTGCTCACCTGTTCGCCTGTTCACCTGCTCCATTTTTTGCTGGAGCAAAAAATATATGCCTGAGTCACTAAAAAACATTCGTAACATCGGAGTAATGGCGCACATTGACGCCGGCAAAACCACATTCTCCGAACGCGTTCTCTTCTATACCGGCAAAACATACAAAATGGGCGAGGTTCACGATGGCACAGCCGTTATGGATTACCTTGAAGAAGAACAGCAGCGCGGCATTACAATTACCAGCGCTGCCACTACCTGCCCCTGGAAAAATTGGGTCTTTAACCTTATCGATACGCCCGGCCACGTAGATTTTACCGCTGAAGTCGAACGTTCACTCCGAGTCCTTGATGGCGCAATTGCTGTCTTTGACGCATCCGAAGGCGTTCAGGCTCAGAGCGAAACTGTCTGGCGGCAGGGTCAGAAATATCATCTGCCCACACTTTGTTTCATTAACAAAATGGACAAGCTCGGCGCAGATTTTGAAATGTCCGTTACCAGTATAAGAGACAAACTCGCCGCTCATCCGGTCTGTTTGCAGATACCCATCGGGGCCGAATCGATATTTGAAGGTCTTATCGACCTTATCACTATGAAGGCCGTTTACTACAAAGCCGAAAAACTCGGCGCAAGCTTTGAAGAGCGCACGATACCGGACGAGTTAAAAGGCAATGCCGAAAAATGGCGCCACGACATGCTCGAACATCTTGCCGAATTCGACGAGCATCTTATGGAGAAATACGTTCACAATGAGCCTATTGACGAAGAACTGATACATAAAGCGATTAGAAAGGGTACGCTGACAGGAAAGCTTAATCCTGTTTTTTGCGGCTCCGCTCTAAAATATATCGGCGTGCAAAGACTTCTTGACGGCGTTGGTAAATATTTTCCTTCGCCCCTCGACAGGCCTGAGATAATTGGACAAAAGCCCGGCGACAAGGAGCATAAGATAAAGATTAAATGCGACCCGCACAAAAGTTTTGTCGCGCTGGCGTTTAAAATAATAAATGACAAGCATGGCGACCTTTATTTTCTCAGAATTTATCAGGGCACGCTAAAGAGCGGCACAAGGGTTCTGAATACAAATCGCAACTGTAAGGAAAACATAACCCGGCTTTTCAAAATGCACGCCGGCAGCAGGGAGATTGTGGATTCTGTCCGGGCGGGCGATATCGTAGCCTGTGTCGGACTTAGGGAGACTATTACCGGCGATACTGTCTGTGATACGAAAAGCCCCGTAATGCTTGAGAGTATTAAGTTTCCTGATGCGGTTATAAGTATGTCGATTGAGCCGCAGAGCGGCGGTGACAGGGACAAACTCTCTATCGGACTTGCCGCGTTGAGAAAGGAAGATCCTACGTTCCAGTGTAAATATGATGCTGAAACGGGACAGACAATAATCAGCGGAATGGGCGAGCTTCATCTTGAAATTTTGCAGCATCGTCTCACAAGGGATATGAAAATTAATGTTAAGGTCGGAAGACCAAAGGTTGCTTATAGAGAGGCGATAACAAAGAAGGTTGAGCAGGAGGGTAAATTTGTTCGTCAAACGGGCGGACACGGTCAGTATGGCCATGTGGTTATTACGGCAGAGCCATTGCTGGACGAGACTGGAAACTACCTAAAACAGGTCGAATTTGTAAACAAAATAATTGGCGGTTCGATTCCAAGGGAATATATACCAGCTATTGAAAGCGGCGTAAAAGAAGCGTTTACCAGCGGCGAACTTGCGGGCTATCCTGTTGTTGGAGCGAGAGTTACGTTAATAGACGGCTCTTTCCATACCGTTGATTCTTCAGAGCTTGCCTTTGAGCAGGCTGCGGTGATTGCCGTTCGTGAGGCCTTTAGGACCGCAGGAAGTATTCTGCTTGAGCCCATTATGAAACTGGAGGTTATAATACCTGATTCTGATTTTGGCGCTATACAGGGCAATATTATAAGTAAGCGTGGGATGATAACGGACTCCCGTACGCACGGCAAGATGAGGACAATTGATGCGAAAGTTCCGCTGGCCGAGATGTTTGGTTATTCGAGCGAATTGCGGGGTATGACCAGCGGAAGAGGCAATTTTGTGATGGAGCCGCTGACATACGAAAAAGTGCCCGAACAAATTTCAGAAAAAATATTAGCAGGCTATTGACCTTATTAAAAATATCTGGTATAAGTCTTAATTCCTCAGCCGTAGCGAGCGTCTCGGTTTATCGGGATGCGTTCCGAGTTGGGCTGATAAACATATCAGAAGTGAAACTACTGTCGATTGAACGGCCCCATAGCGGTTTAGTCGCAAAAACAGCAGACGATATTGTTTGTCTCCTTTTGGATAATTATAGCTGAAAATGCATATTTTTATAGAAAATGCGCATTTTCAGTCCTGAAAATCTGAATTATAGTTGATTTTTTAATTTTCCAAGAGTATTCTCTTATGTTTTCGCCTCTGGCAGAGCCGGCGGCGATGAGTTTTGTTAAGTTCCGATGAATCGGAATTGTTGCTTTAAGCTTTTCTTTAGAGAGCTGATATGGCAGTTGAAACAGAAAGAATTCGAATAAGAATGGAAGCGTACGACCCGCGTGCACTTGATACCTCCGCTAAAGAAATAGTGGAGCAGGCTCGCAGGACGAATGCTCGTGTAAGCGGTCCGATTCCGCTTCCGACGCGGATAGAGAGATATACTGTTCTGCGAAGTCCGCACGTTGACAAGAAAAGCCGGGAGCAGTTTGAGATGCGCACACATAAGCGGTTGATAGACATCTACGAAGCCAACGCAAGGACCGTAGAGGCTCTGAATCGTCTTGTTGTGCCGGCCGGTGTTTTTGTGAAGATTAAGGCATAAATAGATAACAGAAACGTAAAGTGCATAGTGTACTTTACGTTTTTCTTTTTAAGCGACAGCAAAGAGGTCTTTTTGAACTATGATGCTTGTTGGAAAAAAAGTTGGAATAACGCAGGTTTATAACGAAGCCGGCAAAATGTGGCCTGTAACCGTTATACAGGCTGGACCCTGTACGGTGATGCAGGTAAAGGCTGTCGAGAGTGACGGCTATAATGCTGTACAGTTGGGTTTCGATGATGTCAAAACCAGCCGTCTTAAAAAACCTGCCGTAGGTCATGCGAAAAAAGCCAATGCTGTTTCGAAAAGATTTGTCAGGGAGTCAAGGCTTGGCCAGACGCCATCTACATACAAGGCAGGTGACCTTGTAACAGTTGAGGCGTTTGCGGAAGTGAAATATGTTGATGTTACCGGCACAAGCAAGGGCAAGGGATTTGCAGGCGTTATGAAGCGGCACGGCTTCGGCGGTTTCCCGGCAAGTCACGGTACCGAGCGAAAACATCGTGCCCCCGGCTCTATCGCAGGTCATACAGCAAACAGAGGCTGGGGCGGACATCCGGCAAAAGGCAAACGCATGGGCGGGCATATGGGAGACGTCAGAATAACAAACAAAAATCTCACGCTCGTAAGCGTTGACGTCGAGCAGAATTTAATTGTTGTCAAAGGTTCCATTCCGGGACCTTGCGGCGGATATGTAATAGTAAAACAGAGCAAGGGCAAGAAATAAGCTATATATATGATTACAGTTCCTATACATAATAAAAAAGGCCAGGAAATCGAAAACCTGCAGGTTGATGAGGCGATTTTCGGCGAACGTGTCAGGTACACACTGCTCAAGCAGGCGATTGTAATGTACCAAGACAATAAACGAGTCGGAACCGCAGCGACAAAAAGCAGGGGTATGATTGAAGGTTCCACAAGGAAAATTTACCGCCAGAAAGGCACCGGCAATGCCCGTGCAGGCGCTGTCAGAACAGGTGTTCGCAGAGGCGGCGGTGTGATATTTGCCAAGGTTGCCAGAGATTTCGGGAAAGATATGCCGAAGAAACAGAAAAAACTGGCAATGAATTCCGCGATACTTTCCAAACTCCAGGATGGAAGTGTGGTTATTATCGACGAGCTGAAGTTCGAACAGCCGAAAACAAAGGATTTTGTGAAAATACTCGGAAATCTGAAAATTGAAAGAAGCTGCCTGGTGACGATAGGCCAGCTTGATGTAAATATTTATAAGTCGGCAAGAAATTTGCCGGGAATCGCAGTTATAAAAGTGGCCGACCTTAATGCCGGCGATATATGCAACAGACAGAAAATGCTTTTTACGAAAGAAGCTTTTCTGACGTTGATTGATAAAGATAAGCAGAGCAATTAAAGCTTTTAGCGGATAGTAAAATGGATGACCATGAAATAGTAGTAAAGCCGATAATAACCGAGCAGAGTACGCATTTTGCAAATGTAAAAAATGCATACTCTTTCGAGGTGAATGTAGCCGCTAATAAGCCTCAAATAAAGGCTGCCATAGAGCGGCTGTACAGCGTAAAAGTGAAAGATGTTCGCACTGCCAACCGCAAAGGCAAGAAACGCCGGAGAGGCAGATTTATTGGTCAGAAATCCGACTGGAAAAAAGCGATTGTTGTGCTGGATGAGCAGTATCATATAGATTTGTTCTGATAGGATTCAGGCAGGTAATTAATTATGGGCATTAGAATATATAAACCTACGTCAAACGGACGACGAAACGCGTCGGTGAATGACTACGCCGAACTGACAGCCGAGCACCCGCAGAAAAGTCTCTGCGTAAGGATAAAAAAGGCCGGCGGCAAGAACAATCAGGGCGTAACGACCTGTCGTTTCCGCGGCGGCGGCGCAAGAAAACTTTACAGGATTATAGATTTCAAACGCAACAAAGACAATATGTCGGCGATAGTGGAGACGGTGGAATACGATCCTAACAGGAATTGTTTTATTTGTCTTGTGCGTTACGACGACGGTGAAAAACGATATATTCTTGCTCCGCAGGGGTTGACAGTTGGCCAGAAGATAGAAAGCGGTCAAGTAGTTGAACCACAGGTCGGCAATACTATGCCGCTTGGTTCGATACCTGTTGGAGTTGAAATTCATAACATAGAGATGATAGCCGGCCAGGGCGGCAAACTCGTAAGAGGCGCCGGCCTTTCAGCCAGGCTGATGGCCAGAGAAGGCGACTGGGCTACCGTGATTCTGCCCAGCGGCGAAATGAGAATGTTACGGGTTGAGTGCCGAGCGACAATAGGCACTTTGAGCAATCCCGATTATCAGAATATAAAGATTGGTAAAGCCGGCAGATGGCGTCATACAGGCCGTCGGCCGCACGTTCGCGGCAAAGCTCAGAACCCAGTCGCTCATCCGATGGGCGGCGGCGAAGGCAGAGCCAACGGCGGAAGACATCCGTGTTCTCCGACAGGCGTTCTTGCCAAGGGCGGCAAGACGAGAAATCCGCGAAAAGTAAGCAATAGAAGAATTGTCCGCAGAAGGAAAACCAATCGCGGCGTACAATTAGTGATATAAGTAAATTAAAGTAAATTTGAGGCAATAGGCAATAATGGGACGATCGCTTAAAAAAGGGCCGTATGTTGACGCGAAGCTTTTGCAGAAGGTTGTAAAACAGATTCAGATGGGAAATAAAGAACCCATTAAAACCTGGTCGCGGCGAAGCACAGTTGTTCCGGAGTTTGTTGGCTATACCTTTATGGTACATAACGGCAAGATGTTCCATAAAGTTTTTATTACAGAAGAAATGGTCGGGCATAAGCTTGGCGAATTTTCTCTGACCCGTACGTTCAGAGGACATTCGGGCAATAAAGCAGCAGCAGCAGCCAAAGAATAGGACGAAGCGATGTTAAGCGCAAAGAAGCTTGATAATATTATTAAATCGACGGGCATAAGCGTAGCGGAGCTGGCCGAGAAGATGGTACGGCCCGGACTGGATAAGGCACGGGCAATAAGCGCTTTGAGAAATTGGCGCAAAGGATTGCTTAGGCCGATTCCGAGAACAGCGGATATAGAAGCCATAGCAAAATCGCTCGGCGTCGAAGCTGCGAAGATATCTGAATGGCATTGCTCGGTAAAATATGCTCCTACTTCACCGCGGAAAGCCGGACTTGTTACGCAGTTGATTGCAGGCAGAGGCGCGCAGGAAGCGCTCGATTTGCTCAAGTTCACGCATAAGCGGGCAGCGTCAATGATTGAAAAGGCGCTGAAAAGCGCGGTAGCGAGTGCCGATGAAAATTCGGCAGATGTCGAGAGTCTTTATATTTGTCAGGCTCGTGTTGACGGAGCAGGACTGAGACTCGGGACAAAAAGATGGATAGCCAAGGACAGAGGCAGGGCTCATCGAATCAGGAAAATGGCCAGCCACATTCATGTTACTGTGACTGAGAAGTAGATATAAAACTCGTTAAACGGTTGCGGTTAACGTGACCAATAAACGAAACACGAAAGGAATATATGGGTCAAAAAGTACAGCCAATAGGTTTCAGGACCGGCATAAGATTGCCGTGGCAGAGTACCTGGTTCGCACCTAAGGCTAACTATGGCCAGATGCTGGTTGAAGATCAGCATATTCGCAGCTACGTTGATAAAAAATTCAACAAACAGCCGCCTTTTGCAGCGGTATCAAAAGTTGAGATAGCAAGAACTCGAAATGAAGTGAAGGTTACTCTTCATACGGCCAGACCTGGAATGGTGATAGGACCTCGCGGCGCTGAAGTTGACAAACTCAGGCACGACCTTGAGGAATTGATTGACAGACAGGTTACGGTCAATGTTATGGAAATAAAAGAACCCTCGCTTGATGCGAAACTGGCCGGCGACGCGGTAGCCGAACAGATGAAGAAAAGGGTTTCTTTCCGTAAAGCGATGAAACAGCAGTGCGAACTTGCGATGCAGGCCGGCGCAAAGGGAGTAAAAATTATCTGTTCCGGACGACTCGGCGGCGCTGAAATGGCCCGCAAGGAAACTCAAATGGAAGGCAGTATTCCGCTGCATACAATTGATGCTGATGTTGATTACGCTTCAGTTGGTGCGGTAACGACTTATGGAGTTATCGGAATTAAGGTATGGATTTATAAAGGTAAATACGGCAGCAGCCATGAAGAACAGGACCAGGGCGTTAAAAAGACGCTCCATCGGCCGCGGTCAACGAGAAGGATGTCGAGACATTCAGGAGCTTCATCAGGCGGTGAAGGCGGCTCGAATCCGCCGCAGGGGCAGGTAACTGATAAGGCCCCGGCACCAGAGAATAAAAAAACTGAAGCATAACAAAAGATAAAGTAAGGAAATATACATGGCACTCATGCCAAAAAGAGTTAAGTATCGTAAAAGCCAGCGCGGCCGAATGAAGGGCAATGCAACAAGGATGAATTATGTGGCTTTTGGCGAATACGGTCTGCAGGCTCTGGAAATGAGTTGGGTAACCGCAAGGCAGATTGAGGCAGGCAGAGTTGCCGCGTCGCACTTTTTGCACAGGTCCGGCAAAGTTTATATAAGAATATTCCCGAGCAAATCCATAACTAAAAAACCTCTGGAAACAAGAATGGGAAAAGGCAAAGCGGAAGTTGAGCAATGGGTTGCTTGTGTAAAACCGGGAATGGTAATGTTTGAAATCGGCGGTATCGGCGAAGATATTGCAAAACGTGCCCTGGCCCGAGTCGCATACAAAATGCCGATTAGGTGCAGATTAGTTACCAGAAGGCATTCAGTTTAAGGTGTAATGATGAAGGCAACAGAGATAAGAGAAATGAGACCGGACGAAAGACAGAGCGAGCTTGAAAAGCTCGAAAAAGAGCTGTTCAATCTCCGCACAAGGGCTGAAACGGAAAAGCTTGAAAATACGCAGTTGCTGCGAAATATGAGGCGGGATATCGCCAGGTTCAAAACAATTATGAAACAAAGCCAGTTGAAGGGCTGATGTAAATGGAAGGCCAAAGAAAACAAAGAAGAACAGTTCGCGGAGTTGTTATTAGCCGCAGCGGCGATAAGAGCATCAGGATTGAACTGAAATACAGGGTAAAACACCCTGTGTATGGAAAGTTTATCAGGAAGAGTACCAAGCTTGGTGTTCATGATGAAAAGAATCAGGCAGGCGTTGGTGATCTGGTTGAGGTTACCGAGTGCAGGCCGATGAGCAAGACCAAGACCTGGCGTCTGGTACAGATAGTGCAAAAGGCACAAGAGCAAGTTTAACTTTTTAGGTATTAAAGGACAGAGCGTTGATTCAACAGGAAACAATAATTGATATTGCCGATAATTCCGGCGCCAAACGGGCACAGTGTATACTGATGCCCGGCCGCAGCGCTTCTCGGCTTGGTAAATTCACACGTTGTACCGCGTCAATAGGCGACATTATTTGTGTAGCGTTAAAAAAGTCTCTGCCGACTTGTCAGCTTGACAGGAAGAAAGTTTACAGATGTGTGGTGATTCGCACAAAAAGGCAGATTCGCAGGCCTGACGGCAGTTATGTGAGATTCGATAACAATGCAGCTGTGATTATAGACGCCGATGGCAATCCGGTAGGAACAAGAATATTCGGCGCCGTAGCGAGAGAATTGAGAGAAAAGAATTTTATGAAAATTGTTTCTCTCGCCAGTGAGGTTGTCTAAATGGCAAGACATATTAAAAAAGGCGATATGGTGGAAGTTGTTGCCGGAGCTCACAAGGGAACGACCGGCAAAATTATGCGGGTTATGCCTTCGAGAGGCAGAGTTATCGTTGAAGGCGTCAACAGGCGGTATAAACATGTAAAGCCTTCGAGGAAATATCCGCAGGGAGGCAGGATTCAGGTTGAACAGTCTTTGCATATAAGCAATATTCTTCCGCTGAATCCGAAGACTTCGAAGGGTACAAGAGTGAAATTTACAACTGACAGCAAAGGCGTCAAGAAAAGAGTCGCTATAGATGGTTCTGAAATTGGTGTTTTGAGAAAGGCTTGACCGGACAGGGTGCCGGCCAATTAGAAAGTTTTGTATATGGCAAGGTTGAGAGACTTATATAAATCGAAAGTGATTCCGACACTGCGGGAAAAGTACAACTACAAAAGTTCCATGGCAGTGCCGAGAATGACAAAGGTTATTATCGCGATGGGCGTAGGCAAGGCAACGCAGGATAAGAAATTTCTTGAAAGCGCTTTGCAGGATTTGACGCTGATAGCCGGCCAGAAGCCTCTCGTTTGCAAGGCCAAGAAGAGCGTTTCAAATTTCAAGGTAAGAGAAGGCGAGTCAACAGGACTTAAGGTTACGCTTCGCGGTCAGCGGATGTATGAATTTATGGACAGGCTGATTAACCTTGCGATACCGAGAGTGAAAGACTTTCGCGGGCTCAATCCGAATAGTTTTGACGGTCGCGGTAATTATTCGATGGGTATGAGCGAGCAGACCGTGTTCCCGGAAATTGATTCGGCGAAAGTGGAAAATGTTCAGGGAATGCATATAACGTTTGTAACGACAGCCAAAACGAACGACGAATCAAAAGAAATGCTAAAACTGTTTGGCATGCCATTCAGGGAGTAGTTAATGACGACAAAAGCTCTTGTAAATAAATGTAATAAGAAGCCGAAGTTCAGCGTAAGGGCTTATACCCGATGCCAACTATGCGGCAGAGCCAGAGCAGTTTATAAAAAATTTAAAATTTGCAGATTGTGTCTTAGGAAATTAGCGTCTGAAGGCAAAATACCGGGCCTTAAAAAAGCAAGCTGGTAAATAAATAAACAGGTTAATAAACGAAATTCAGGTTTGATACAGGAATTGTCAAATGCACAGTGATCCGATAGCGGATATGCTTACGAGAATACGAAACGCCGGGAAGGCGGGACATAAAGATGTTATGATCAAGATGTCCAAGATAGCCCGCGGCCTCGCTCAGGTTCTGCAGAACGAAGGGTATATAATGGGTTTTGACAAGATTGACGACGCCTGCAAGCAGGGCCTTTTACGGGTAGAGCTTAAATACTCGATGGATGGATCGCCTGCGATAACTGAAATCAAAAGGGTAAGTAAGACCGGAAGAAGAGTTTATCTTCCAGTTGACGAGCTGCCTTGCGTTATGAATGGTATGGGTATAGTAATTATGTCAACGAATAAGGGCATTATGACTGACGGACAATGCCGCAAGGAAAACGTCAGCGGCGAAATACTTTGTACGGTGTGCTAATGAGTAGAATCGGAAAAAAACCAATTGTTATACCGTCCGGCGTGAAAATTGAAATGGCCGGCCAAACCGTCAAGGTTAGCGGTCCCAAGGGCAGTCTTGAGATAAAGTGTTATCCGCAAATCAGTGTGAAGCTCGATGGCGACGGCAAAAAGATTGTAGTGGGAAATTCCCGTCCTGACGGCCGGCTGGAAAAAGCGATGTACGGTACGACCAGGGCGCTGCTGAACAATATGGTAATTGGTGTCAGCAAGGGTTTTGAAAAGAAAATGGAAATATACGGGACAGGCTATAATGTGAAAGAGCAGGCCGGCAATCTGATTTTAACGGTTGGCTTTGCGAATCCTGCCCAGGTAAAAATACCCAAGACCGTAAAAGTTATAATAGATATACCCGCGACAAAGGGCAATGATACGCCGGCGAAGTTTACTCTTACAAGTTACGACAAGCATGATATTGGACAGTTTGCGGCCGAGGTCAGAAAAGTACGGCCTCCCGAGCCTTATCAGGGCAAAGGGATACGTTATGGCGGCGAGCATGTTCGCAGGAAGGCCGGCAAGGCATTTGCCAGCGGCGCAGCATAATCTGGTTCTGTTTTTTATAATGAGATTTGTTTATGCAGATTGATAGAATACAAAAGTCAAGAATTAGAAGGAAACTTCGAGTCCATAAGAAAGTGCTCGGCACGCAGGAAAGGCCTCGGCTGAGTGTTTTTCGTTCGAATCGGCACATCTATGCACAGATTATAGATGATGTGGCATCTGTTACGCTCGCATCAGCCGGTACCAGAAGCGGAACGGTTCGGGACAGCCTGAAAAAGACAGGCAATATCGCGGCAGCAAAGATTGTCGGCTCTGAGATTGCAAAACAGGCAATACAGGTTGGAATCAAATGTGTAAAATTTGATAGAAATCGGTATCGTTATCATGGCAGAATCAAGGCGCTTGCTGATGCGGCCAGAGAAGCAGGGCTCGTTTTTTAGTAAGCAAAATTTGGAGATATCGAATTGGCAGAAGAGTTTAAAATAACAAACGGTCCGGACAGCCCTCTTGAGGATACGGTAATAAAGGTTTTCCGTTGTGCCAAGGTGGTTAAGGGCGGCAGACGGTTCAGTTTCGCAGCGATGGTAGCTGTGGGCGACCGTACCGGAAGGGTTGGAATCGGTTACGGCAAGGCAAAAGAAGTGCCTATGGCCGTTGATAAAGCTGTAAAGGACGCTCGCAAGAGTATATACAGAGTTTCGCTGAACGGTCAGACCATACCTCATCAGATTATGGGCAAGTTCGGCGCAACAAAAATAACATTAATACCTGCAAGCCCCGGAACAGGAGTTATTGCCGGTGCCGGTGCCAGAGCGGTGCTGGAACTTGCCGGCGTTCACGATGTGCTGACGAAAGTCTACGGCAGTACGACTACAAAGAATGTTGTTAAAGCTACATTAGACGGTTTATTGAAGCTTCGCGATCCACAGTCGGTAGGGCTTGTTCGCGGAGTTGCTGTCGAACCGGTGAAAAGGTGGTGATGAAGTTATGCTAAGTCATGAAATAACTTCAATAGCAGGCGGTAAAAAACGGCGAAAGAGAATTGCTCGAGGCATCGGCTCAGGTCATGGTAAGACCAGCGGCAGAGGCCATAAAGGCAGTCTAAGCAGAGCAGGTGCCAAACGCAAGCTCGGCTATGAAGGCGGTTCGATGCCTCTATTCAGAAGGCTTCCGAAGCGCGGCTTCAGCAATTTTAACTTTGCCTGCAGATATGAAATAGTAAACGTATCGCAGCTTGACAGATTTGATGATGGTTCTGTGATTGATGCCAAAATGCTTTTCGACGCGGGACTTGTCAACAGTATCACAAGCAGGATTAAAGTCCTCGGAGACGGCGAGCTTACGAAAAAACTGCAGGTAAGCGCTCATAAATACAGCAAGGCCGCCCATGACAAGATATTAAGCTGCGGCGGAGAAGCCAAAATTGTGGCGTAATAAATTGACAAGGAAGACAAATGTTTAGTGCTGCTGCAAGTATATTTAAGATTCCTGATTTGCGGAACAAGGTGCTGTTTACGATAGCGCTGCTGATAATTTACCGTGTCGGGTTTCATATTTCCATACCCGGCATAGATACGCAGCGAATGTTAGGCGTTTCTAAGCAGCAGGACCAGGATAGTCCAATCAGCAGAGCTATGGAACATCTGCAGATGCTCAGCGGCGGTGAATTCAGAAAAAGCAGCCTGTTTGGTCTGGGCATTATGCCTTACATAACAGGTTCGATTATCCTTATGCTGCTGGGCGAAGTTATGCCTTCGCTTAAAAAGCTCAAGGAGGAAGGACAAACCGGATATAAGAAGATACAGGAGTATACTCGGTATCTTACAGTGCCGATATGCCTGGTTCAATCGATGATGATGGTAAAGATGATGCGGCCTTATGCGTATCCTGAACTTGGAGGCGCGACGATCATTCTGGGCGTTGTTGGTATGACTACCGGAACGATATTTCTTATGTGGCTCGGTGAACAGATTGATGAATACGGCATCGGAAACGGAATAAGCCTTCTGATTATGGCAGGTATCGTTGCGAGAATGCCCGGCACAATAGCCAGAATATGGCAGAATACCTCGTTAACAGTAGGCGCCGGCACGGCAGCCGGAACTTATGGCCCCGGGAAAATTGTGTTTCTGATAGTAGCGTTCGTGTTTGTTGTCGCAGGAGCGATATTGATAACGCAGGGACAAAGGCGAATACCGGTACAGCAGGCCAAGCAGATGCGTGGTATGAAGATGTATGGCGGTCAAAGGCATTATCTGCCGTTAAGGATAAATCACGGCGGCGTTATGCCGATAATTTTTGCTTCGAGCTTGATGCAGTTTCCGCCGATAGTTTTCGGCCAGCTTTTGAGTATTCCGAAATTCGCCAACTCAGTGGTTCTGGGAAATATAGCTATGTCGCTTAATCCCGGTGCGTATGTATATAATGTTTTGTATATTGTTCTCATAGTTCTGTTTTCGTATTTCTGGACAACGGTGCAGTTTCAGCCCAAGGAAATGGCTAAAAACCTCCGCAACTCCGGCAGTTTTATTCCCGGCCTTCGTCCCGGACACAGGACAGCCGAGTATCTTGAAACAGTAATGGCGAGAATTACATTTTACGGAGCGGCTTTTTTGGCGATTATAGCGGTTGTACCAACTGTCATCGCTCAACTGCCGGGACTTGATATTGACTGGCAGGTAGCGTCTTTCTTTGGCGGTACAGGCCTGCTGATTGTTGTGAGCGTATCACTTGATGTGGTACAAAGAATAGAAGCTAACCTGATAATGCGAAATTATGAAGGTTTCAGTTCAGGCGGCAGGATAAAGGGAGCTCGCGGATGGTAATAATCCTGCTTGGTCCGCCCGGAGCTGGAAAAGGCACACAGTGCAAGCGGATTGTTGGAAAATATAAGCTGGTTCATTTATCCAGCGGTGATATTTTAAGAAGCCAGCGAGCCTCTGGAACTGAGTTGGGTAAAAAGGCCGCGGATTTTATGGATTCGGGCCGGCTTGTTCCTGACAAGTTAATAATAGAGATGATGGTTGTCGCGATAGAGTCGGCAAAAGGCAATTGTGTTCTGGACGGTTTTCCACGCACAGTTGTGCAGGCAGTTGAACTTGATGAAGAGCTGACGCGAAAAGATAAAAAAATAGATGCTGTTGTGAATCTGGTTATTGATGACAGTATTTTGGAAAAACGCATAACCGGCAGACGAAGCTGTCCTGCCTGTGGTGCGGTTTATCATATAGATACGTTAAAGCCCAAAGTTGAGGGCGTTTGTGACAAGTGCAGCGGGCAAAAACTTGTTCAGCGAACTGATGATAAGCCGGAAGTTGTAAAAAAAAGATTGGAAACCTATCATCATCAGACTGCTGCAGTGGTAGGTTATTATGCCGACAAAGGCTGGGAAGTTTTTGATATTGATGCCGGCATGTCGATTGACGAGGTAACAGCATTGATATTTGCCGAGCTCGACAGTCTCGCATCGGTTTGACAGAAAAAATGGCTATAACGCTACGAAGTCGTAGAGAAATAGAGCTTATAAGAAAAGCCGGCGCGGTTGTCGCCGATGTTCTTTTAAAATTAAAGCAGTCCGCGGTTGTGGGAATGAGTACTGCCGAATTGAATCGTATGGCTGAAGATATGACCGCAAGTGCCGGTGCCATAGCTCTTTTTAAGGGTGTGAAAAATCCTTATGGCTATAAGGCCTTTCCGGCTGCAGTTTGTACTTCAATCAACGAACAGGTAGTTCATGGAATACCGTCGGACAAAGTAAAACTGCGGGAAGGTGATATTCTCAGTGTCGATTTCGGCGCAAAACTGGCAGGCTATTGCGGTGATGCCGCAATTACATTTGCGATAGGAACCATTGACCGGCAAAAGCAGCGACTTATGGGTGTTACTGCTGAAATGCTTGATACGGCAATTAAGTACAGCAGGCCGGGCGAAAAATGGAGCCAAATAGCAAGGCGGATGCAGAATATCGCTAAATCGGCCGGTTTTGCAGTGGTTACCGATTACGTCGGCCATGGAATAGGTACTCAGATGCATGAAGACCCGAAAGTTCCTAATTTTGTGAATAGAGAACTTTTGAATCATGACATTGTTCTGCAGGAAGGAATGATTCTTGCCGTTGAGCCTATGGTTAATATGGGCACGAGCGAAGTGGTAACTTTAAACGATGGCTGGACGGTTGCCACACTGGACGGCAGACCGTCGGCCCATTTTGAGCATACGATAGCTATAACGGAAAACGGCTGTGATGTGCTGACATCAAAATAAACGGCCATATAAGTATATGCCAAAAAAGGATGCGATAATAGTTGAGGGCAAAATTCTTGAGGCCCTGCCGAATGCAATGTTCAGGGTTGAACTGCAGAATGGACATGCGATTATAGCGCATGTTTCCGGCAAAATGAGAATGCATTTTATAAGAATACTTGCAGGCGATACGGTTACGATTGAAATGTCGCCTTATGATTTAACAAAAGGAAGAATAATTCTGCGACATTAGCAGAAAGGTGAGTTATGAAAGTAAGAAGTTCTGTAAAACGAATATGCGAGAATTGCAAAGTCATTCGTCGCAAGGGCGTTGTGCGGGTAATCTGCTCTGTAGACCCGCGCCACAAACAGAGACAAGGCTAAGGCCGATTTTTTTATTGGAGTACTGAATATGCCGCGTATAGTTGGTGTTGATATACCAAATGACAAAGCGATATTGATTTCGCTGACGTACATCCATGGTATTGGGAAATACTTAGCTGGAAAGATACTTAATGAAGTCGGCGTAAAGCCGGAGCTTCATGCGAACAAGCTTACCGAGGATGAGGTTAGCAAAATCGCCCAGATAATCGACCGTGATTATCCAGTCGAAGGTCAACTCAGAAGACAGGTTTCTCAGGATATTGCCAGGCTCAAGGATATCGGCTGCTATCGCGGTATCAGGCATCGCAAAGGACTGCCTGTCAGAGGTCAGCAGACGCAGAGTAATGCCCGTACAAGAAAAGGCAAGAGAAAGACTGTTGCCGGCAAAAAGGGTGTAAAAGAAATACGCACATAATAATATTTGAGGTATTTTTGTTAAATGGCTAAAGGAAAAATAAGAAGAAACGTTGCAAAGGCGATTGTTCATATTCAATCGACCTTTAATAACACGTTAATAACAATAACCGATACCGAGGGCGATACTATCTGCCGGGATTCAGCCGGCACGGTAGGTTTCAAAGGTTCGCGTAAAAGCACGCCTTTTGCGGCGCAAAGGGCCGCGGAGAAGTGTGCCAATGCCGCCAAGCGGTCCGGTGTTCGTGAGGTCGAAGTAAGAGTCAAAGGGCCTGGTTCAGGTCGTGAATCGGCGGTATCGGCGCTGCAGGCGGCCGGTTTGAGAATATCGTCAATTGAAGATGTTACTCCTATACCGCACAATGGCTGTCGTCCGCCGAAAAGAAGAAGAGTTTAATGCTGAATAGATTTTGGAGCAGATAAAAATATGGGTCGTTATCTTGATTCATCCTGTAAGTTGTGCCGTCGCGAAGGTATGAAGCTGATGCTTAAGGGTATTCGCTGTGAAACCAGTAAATGCCCGATTGAAAAACGTCAGCGTAACGTCGCGCCTGGTATGCACGGCTGGCGCCGCGGCAGAGGCAGCGATTATGGCATTCGTCTTCGCGAAAAACAGAAAGTTAAACGGTATTATGGACTTGGCGAAACGCAGTTTATGCGGTACATCGAACAAGCTGAACATACCATAGGCAATACCGGCGAAGTTCTGCTTGGTATGCTTGAAAGACGGCTCGATAATGTTGTTTATAAACTGAATTTTGCGCCTTCGAGAAAGACCGCAAGACAGTTAATCGCACACGGACATATCCGTATTAATGGAAGAAAAGTCGATATCTCCGATTTTGTGGTAAGTATCGGCGATAAGATAACCGTCAAGCAAAGTGAAAAAAGCAAAAAGAGAATAAAGATACAGCTGGATACGAATCCTAACTTTACTGCACAAGGCTGGCTTCAGCTTGACCCAAAAGAGCCTTCAGCCACAGTTGTCGCACTGCCGACAAGGCAGGATGTGCAGTTGCCGATAGAAGAGCAGCTCGTTATAGAGTTCTGTTCAAGATAATATTTTTAAATGAAATGATAACCGGGCAGGTTACAGATAGCGGTTTTTAAAGGCAGAGGCCTCTGCCGAAATCGCTGAGAACATTTGCCCATTTTTAGGAGGCCGAAAATGAGAATAACCTGGAGAGGAATGGAACTTCCGACACGTGTTGAGCTGGACAAGCAGATTTCAACAGACAATTATGGTCTTTTCCGCGTTGAGCCTTTTGAGCATGGATTTGGCACGACAATCGGCAACAGTCTCAGGCGGGTTCTGCTTTCTTCGCTTGAAGGCGCGGCGGTAACCAATGTAAAGGTAGCGGGCGCAGACCATGAGTTTGCTTCACTGACCGGCATTAAGGAGGATGCGACTGAAATCATCCTTAATGTTAAAAACCTTATTATCAGAAAAACCTGTCCTGAGCCGAGAGTTATTAAATTAGTCGCAGAAAAAGCAGGCATTGTAACCGCAGGACAGATTCAGTGCGATTCTGCCGTTGAGATTATAAATAAAGACCTTGTCATTGTGACATTGACCGAGAATGTAAAATTCTCGATGGAAATGAAAGTGGAAACCGGTCGAGGTTATTCGCCTGCCGGCGAAAGACTTGCCGAGTCGGACAGATTCGAACAGGAAGTCGGCAGAATTGAAATCGATGCTGTTTATTCACCTGTTGTACGAGTGCGGTATAAAACTGAAGATACGAGAGTAGGGCAAAAGACCAACTTCGACAGGCTGATTCTTGAAATATGGACTGACGGCTCAATTACGCCTGAGATGGCTCTTGTCGAAGCAGGTAAAATACTCCGCAAGCACGTCAATCCGTTCGTGCAGTATTTTGAAATCGGCGCTGAAACAGTTGAAGAGACGCAGAGCAGCGAAGTAGAGGAAGAAAATAAAGTCGATGAACAGCTTACCGAAAAGCTGAAGATGCCGATACAGGAGCTTGACTTAAGTGTTCGTGCAGGCAATTGCCTTGAGGCAAGCCATATTGATACAGTAGAGCAGTTGGTCAGGATGACCGAGGCGGATTTGCTGAAACTTCGCAGTTTCGGCAAGACAAGCCTTCGTGAGATTGTCCGTAAACTTGCGGATATCGGGCTGTCACTCGGAATGACCGATATTGATTAAAATTAATTGATTTTTGAGGTATGAACGAATATGCGTCATAGAATTGCAGGCGGACAACTTAATCGAACCAGTGCACATAGAGTGGCGTTGCGCAGGAATCTTGCCGCGGCCCTTTTTGAGCATGAAACCATAAGCACAACAATGCCCAAGGCAAAGCACGTCAGAAGTTTCGTTGAGAAGCTTATAACTCTTGCCAAGAAAGGCGACCTGATTGCCAGACGCCGTGCGATAGCACAGCTTGGCAATCGTGCTATTGTCGAAGAAGTTGACGGCGAGATAAAGAAAAAAGGCACTATTATTGGTAAACTATTCAGCGAAATCGGCCCGAGATACCTTGACAGGGCGGGCGGATATACAAGAATTATAAAACTGGCAAAAACCCGGCTGGGAGACAACAGCCCGCTCGTTCTGCTGCAGCTGGTAGGTCAGGAAAGCCAGCCTGAAACATCGGAAAAGAGCGGTAAAAAGAAAGCCGCAAAAAAGAAAGCCGCGAAAAACGCCAAGGCTGAAAAACCAAAAGATAAAAAGCAATAAAACAAGCAGCCCAAGCATAGACTAAGGCCGAAAGGCTGAATTTCTGATATGGATTGTATATTCTGCAAAATTGCCGCCGGTCAAATACCTTGTTCTAAAATATATGAGGATGAAAAGGTTCTGGCGTTTCTCGATATTGGGCCTGTCAGTGACGGCCATACCCTTGTAATACCAAAACAGCATTATACAAAGATACATGAATGTCCGCCGGAAGTTCTGGCTTGTATTTCATCGGTTTTGCCAAAGGTTGCCGCTGCGGTTTTTGCCGCTTCGGCAGCGGATGGCTATAATGTTTTGTGTAATAACGGCAGAGCGGCAGGACAGCTTGTTGAACATTTGCATTTTCATATAATACCGAGAAAAACTGGCGATGGTGTTTTTAATCATTGGCCGGCGTTTAAATATCCGCAAGGCAAAGCCGAAGAACTTGCTGAAAAGATTCGTGCCAAACTGTAATTGATTTATTTAACGCAGTCTGGTAGATTATAAAATGAAATTGATCGCGGGGTAGAGCAGTCTGGTAGCTCGTCGGGCTCATAACCCGGAGGTCGTAGGTTCGAATCCTGCCCCCGCTATTCTTTTGCCAAGAGATAACTTCTTGTTAGATAAGAAGTTATCTCTTTTTGTTTAAGTACCTTTTCACTGAAATTTTTAGGAGTATATAATATATATTCCGCAAAATGGTTAAAAACTAACGCAAAATAATATAATAAATACTGCCGTAAGCAGTATAATGCCATTTGTTATGTCTTTTTAGTAAGAAAAATAATTTCATCAAAAACAATACAAGGAGCAACTACATTGAAAACTTGTAGACGTTATGAAAGTTGGATGATGCCGTATAGAGTTCGCACTATATTTGTCGCTTTAATTTTTTTGGCTGGTGTACATCTCTTTGCGAAAGATTCCAGCGTGACTGATATGAATATAGCAAACAGCGGATACGCTGTTTCAATGAGACCGGCCGATCGTTCTGCTTATGTGGATACAAATGGAGTTTGGCGATGGCAGGATACCAAAGACGAAGTCGCATTATTCGGCGTCAATTACTGCATAAGTTCGGGGTATAGTTTTAGGGCCTTTGAGTACATAGGAGTTTCGCGCGAAAAAACGATAGAACAAGACTGTGCTCATTTTGCACGTATGGGACTTGATTTTTTCCGCATTTCATACTGGGGCGATTGGGAGAGCAGCGACAAGGAAGGCAATCTCATCAATAACGCCCATCTCAAAACGCTTGATTATCTAATTAGCCAGGCCAAGAAACGCGGTATATACGTCGTTCTAACTCCTATCTCTGTGTATAATCCCGCCTTTCCCGAACCGCCTGGAAAATTAAAATATGACGGGTTCTCAAAGTTTTATCCGAAATCTCGATTGTGCATAGACCCGGCTGCAATCAAAGCACAGGAGAATTACTGGAAACAGATTGCTTCACATATTAATCCTTATACTAATCTTGCATATAAGGATGAACCAGCCATTCTTGGCTTTGAGTTAATCAATGAACCTGCAAATCCTTTAGACACCAAAGTTATCGAAAAATATGTGAATACCCTCGTAAAAGCCATCAGGTCTACAGGTTGTGAAAAACCGATTTTCTATAGCGCAAGTCAGGAGATGTCGAAACAACTTATTGACGCTTTGGCAAAGGCTCAAATTCAGGGCACTACCTGGGCGTGGTATCCAACGGGGTTAATGAACGGTCGGTCGCTGCCGGACAATTGCCTGCCAAAGGTAGACGATTATCCGCAAATGCGTGAACCAAAATTAGCCAAGAAAACTAAAATGGTCTATGAATTTGACGCCCCTGATGTCGCGGATTCTTATATGTACCCTGCTATGGCTCGTACTTTCCGGCGCGGAGGTATGCAGGCTGCGGCAATGTTTTCCTATGACCCGTCCGCACTTGCCGCCGGGAATACGGAGTATCAGACTCACTACCTTAACCTGCTTTACGCGCCAAACAAGGCGATTAGCTTTATGATTGCAGGCGAAGTGTTCAGGAATATCCCCCGAAACCAAAACTACGGCGAATACCCCCAAAATACACGTTTTGGCCCGTTTCGTGTAAGTTACGAGGAAAATTTAAGCGAAATGATTACCGAGCAGAAAATGCTTTACTCAAACGATACCAATACACTGCCGCCGAAGCCTGAAATGCTCACTCAGATTGCAGGTTGTGGTTCATCCGCCGTTATTCGTTATGACGGCACCGGCTGCTATTTTCTTGATAAACTTGAGCCGGGATTGTGGCGTCTGGAAGTGTATCCCGATGCCGTATGGCTGAACGACCCGTTTAGTCATACGAGCCTTGGCAGGGAAGTCAGCCGCCTGATTTGGCAGGAACATGCGATGAGCATAGTCTTACCGGATTTGGGGCCAAAATTTATCGTGGAACCTGTCGGTGATTCTCAATCATTTCAAGGCAAAGCAAAAGACGGAGCATTTAAAATTCGCCCCGGTATTTATTTTGTAAAACGGGAAGGTACTAAAACGGCCGATTGGAAAAAGGCGGCAATAGGTCATATTCGTGTTGATGAATTTTTCGTACCGCTCAAGAAGGAGATGGCTGCTGCCGTTTCTCATAAACCGCCAAGGGAAATTCTTGAGAATAGGCCGTTTGTCATCAATGTACGGATTGCCGCAGCCGAACAACCCGATAAGGTAACGCTTTATGCCCGCAGCGCAGGTGAAACCGCGTTCAAAAAATATTTGATGAAACCGAATAAAGCTTATCAATACTCCGTCGAATTACCTGCCGAAGATGTCAAAGTCGGTACATTGCAGTATTGTGCAGCGGTGGATGCCGGCGCTGATACTTATACATTCCCTGTAAATGCCAAAGGAAAGCCGGACAACTTGAGCCTTGCAGATGCCGGGCCGATAAAGCTTTTTGATGTGCAGGCAAACCAATCTTTACCGCAGGCAAAAAAGCACCGGAATATTCAGACGACTTCCTTAAGGCTTATCAGGAGTGAAGAGTTGAATGATAATGTGCTGCAGTTTACTGCATCAGGTTTTGGTACTGTTGACCCTGCTTTAGGTAGTTTTGCGAGCGGCCCTGCCTTATTTGAGATTCCACAGTCTTCAATAAATATTAGTCAGTGCAAGACGCTGACAAGGTATGAGGACATTGTAATAAGCGTGCAAGCTCGCGCTCTTCATCCGGAAACAACGAGGGTAAATATAGGCTTCATAGATAAATACGGCATACTGTATCCTGTCAAAATACCTTTGGGGACATCGTGGAAAACACAGCAATCGCGTTTGAGCAATTTTTGTATTGCCAACATTGAGTCGATTTGCTTTCTGTCAGACCCAAAGCTATTCGCGAAATCCGCTGATAACGGATATGGTTTTGAAATCAAGAGCATATCTATCGAGCCTCCTTCGCCATTGTGGCAGGTAAATGTCGCAGAGGAAAATTCTCCCGTGGTTTTGTTTGATACAGACCTGGATAATTCAAAGCTGATTTTTCCTAATAGCGAGCACGGCGTTAAATTTGATAAAGATTTGGTAAATGGTACGTCAGAGAATCAAAAAGCTCTGCAAATTTCCGTTCCGAGTTTCAAGGCTTATCCGCACGATGTTTCCTGTCGCCTTATACTTGGTAAAGAATTAAGAAGCCGAAACGACGATTTGAATCGTTATAAGTACTTAAGGCTGCGAATCAGAGGTGTGGAAAAAACAACAGACAAACTTGAGGTAGCTTTAATTGAGCAGGACAGGTCCGCCTGGGGCACAATCTTGCCGCTTACAACCGAATGGAACGAAGTTATAGTGCCGCTGGCGGAAATGCATCCGCTTACGGTTACAGATTTGCCTCGGCCATACCCCACAATATTTGAATATTGGCAAAAGAATCCTTCTAACCGCCCAGGCAAAGGAGACCGGCTTGATTTGAACAGGCTGGAGGCAATTCAGATTTCTTTTGGCGGCAGACTTTTCCCCAAATCCGTTGACAAGCCTCATACCGTAGAGGTGGAGACAATAGCTTTGGAATCCGGAAAATAATGGATAAGTCATTTTAAATGTACACTAACGACCAAACCGGCAGTAATGAGCAGCCGTCGCCGGAACACCGCAGACGACCCAGATACAGCGGAACGCATCCAAAGAGCTTTCAGCAAAAATATAAGGAGCATAACATCGCGGCCCATCCGGATTTAAAAGCTCATTTACGTGCAAAAGGAAAAACGCCTGCCGGTACTCATATTCCCGTCCTGATAGAAGAAGTTTTAGGCTGCCTTAAACCCAGACCCGGCCAGGTTGTTGCAGATTGCACTGTCGGCTATGGCGGCCATTCATTGAAATTTATCAAATGTATAGGCCCGACTGGAAAGTTGATTGCCTTCGATGTCGATGGCGCCGAACTCGAACGCACCCGCCAACGATTTAGTAAAGAGAAAGTGTCTGTCAGCTTCCATCACAGCAACTTTGCCGGCATTGCCAATGTTCTGAATAAAGAAAAACTTGACGGCTATGACGTTATTTTTGCCGACCTCGGCGTTTCGAGTATGCAGATAGATAATCCCGACCGCGGCATAAGCTATAAAAATGAAGGCCCGCTCGATATGCGGATGGACGATCGGCTAAAGCGCAGCGGCGCGGATTTGCTTAAAACTCTTTCCGAAGAAGAATTGGCTAAAGCACTTTGGGAACTGTCCGATGAGCCGGATTATCAGGAGATTGCCCGAATGATTGTTGCCCAGCGAGGTGTGCAGCCGATTACGCAGGTATCGCAGCTCGTTCGGCTGGTTTTCGCAGTCAAGGGTTTGACGGTCAATAGCTGGAAAAAAAAGCAGCGAAGTTCGAAATTCGGTTCGCTGCATCCTGCTGCCCGCACATTTCAGGCTCTGCGAATATTAGTCAATGACGAACTTGGTTCTCTTAAAGAACTTTTAAGACTTGCTCCGTACTGCCTGCGGCCGGGCGGCAGAATTGGTATAATAAGTTTTCACAGCGGCGAAGACCGCCTTGTCAAACAGTCGTTTCGTGACGGTGTAGAGAACGGCATATACCAGTCAGCGTCCCAAAATGCGATTGTGCCGCGAATCAGGGAGATAGCCTCGAATCCTCGCTGCTCATCGGCCAAATTCCGCTGGGCGATGAGGGGAGTTTGAATCCGCTTGCAATAATCACGATTTAATTGTATATTATTAAACGACTTAAATCTGGAAGGGTGACCGAGTGGCTTAAGGTGGCGGTCTTGAAAACCGCAGAGCGGCAACGCTCCAGGGGTTCGAATCCTCTCCCTTCCGTTTTTTGCTTTATGCGAAAAACAAAGCCCCGATTTATCGGGGCGGTCTACTGCTCAACTATCAACTGCTCAGATACGGCAGGGCACGGTCAAGCACCTGCTCGACCGTGTCATTCTCCCCAGCGTCCAGCCAGTTGACAAATCTGAAGGTTTTAAACCACGTTCTTTGTGCTTTTGCGAATCGGCGGGTATTTATCTTTATCTGCTCTATTGATTTATCAAGCGTCTCTTTGCCTTCGAGATAATTTATAATTTCCGCGTATCCTATCGCGCAGCGAGCCTGCATACTTAATGGTTTTTCCTCGGCAATCAATGCTTTTACCTCATCGACAAAACCAATCTCTATCATTTTCTTTACTCGTTCATTTATTCGATGAGATGCATCGGCCTTATCTCTTTGCAAACCTAAAACGAGCCAGTCGTCTTTTGGCTCAGCAGAAAACTGCTGCTGAAAACTGGAAATAGGTTTTCCTGTAAGCTCATAAACCTCCAGCGCCCTTATAATTCTTTTTTCATCATTTTGATGGATTCTTTCGGCGGCTTCATGGTCAATAACCGCAAGTTTTTTATGAAGCTCGGCAAGGCCGAGTTGTGTGATTTGGTCTTTCAATTGTCGGCGGATATTTTCGTCCGTACCCGGGCCGTCAAAAATGCCGTGCAGAAGCGCTTTGATATACATCGCTGTACCGCCGACCGCGACAATGGGTTTGCCTTTCGACTCGATGTCTTTTAAGGCTTGCTCCGTCAGGGATAGAAAAGAGTCCACGCTGAAGGATTCACTCGGTTCGACGATATCTATTAAGTGGTGTTTTATCTGGTTTCGGACTTCTTTGGACGGTTTTGCTGTGCCGATGTCCATCCTGCGATAGACCTTCATTGAGTCGATACTGATAATTTCAGCATCAATCTTTTTAGCCAGCTCAAAGGCCAGTCTTCCCTTGCCGCCGGCCGTTACACCCAGAATTAATATCCTGTTTTTGCCCATATATTTTGGCTGTATCCAAACCTTAAAGGATTGTATAATAACAGGTTCGCGGAAAAACGCTATAATAAGACGGTTTATATTGATTTAAGATGCAAAAGGTCGACATAAAAAAGGCTTTGGCTGAAAAAGCTGAGGTTGTAAACGGCAGGATTAAAGCCTTGCTTGAGCAATGGTCGGGCATTCCGGAAAGGCTTGCCGATGCGATTAGCTATGTGCTTGCCGCGCCGGGCAAAAGGGTAAGGGCTGCTGTTGTACTGTGGTGCTGCGAACTTACGGCCGGCAGTGAAAATGACGATGCTTTAAACGCCGCGGCAGCGATAGAAATGGTGCATACTTATTCGCTGGTACACGATGATTTGCCGGCGATGGATGACGATGATTTTCGCAGGGGCCGGCCGAGTTGTCATAAGGCATTTGACGAAGCGACGGCTATCCTGACAGGCGATTCGCTTTTAACAATGGCGTTTGAAGTTATTGCGGCAAATATCAGTAATGCCGGTAGAGCTAACCAGATGATAAAAATATTAGCGCAGGCCGCAGGACCCTGCGGAATGATTGCCGGACAAATGGCCGACATTATCGCTGAAAATTTAAAGCCTGATGAAAAAACTCTTGAGTATATTCATATAAATAAAACCGCAAAGATGTTTCAGGCATCAGCTTGTTTGGGAGCGATTGCCGGCGGGGCAGATGAAAAACAGAAACAGCTTCTGTCGCAATTTGGGTTGAACCTTGGTCTTGCGTTTCAGATTTCAGATGATATTCTCGATGTGGTTTCCGACAGCAGGACACTTGGCAAAACTGCCGGCAAGGACGCCAAACAGGGCAAGCTGACTTATCCTGCGGTTTTAGGTCTGGCTGAATCGCAAAAAAATGCACGGGAAATCGCCCATAAGGCCGCAAAGATACTTGAACCATTCGGCGACAAAGCTGTGATGTTAAAAGAACTTGCTTTGACGCTTGTTGACAGGACGAAATAAAAATATGCAATACGAATTGCTTGATAAAGTAAATTATCCAAAAGACATCAGAACTCTTTCGATGCCGCAGTTGAACAAACTTGCGGCAGAGATTCGGGATTTTATTACGCAGTCTGTAAGCTGTACAGGCGGACATCTGGCCAGCAATCTTGGCGCAGTTGAGCTTACTATTGCGATGCATTATGTATTTGATTTTAGCAAAGATAAACTTCTTTGGGATGTCGGCCATCAGTGTTATGCCCACAAAATTCTGACAGGCAGGAGAGAACTTTTCAAAAAATTAAGACAGAAAGACGGGATAAGCGGTTTTCCATCGCCTGCGGAGAGTGAATACGACCAATTCTCTGTCGGCCATGCCGGCACATCAATACCAACGGCGATTGGGCTTGCTCTTGCCGCTGAGAAACTCAAAACTACAGAGAAAATAGTTGCGTTTGTCGGCGATGCGAGCATTGTCAACGGCCTGAACTTCGAGGCGATGAACAATCTCGGTCTTGTCAAAAGACAGTTCCTGGTTATTCTTAATGATAACTCGATGGCGATTGATGTTTCACAGGGCGCTATCGCCAGATTTTTGGCAAAAGTCAGGCTCAGTCATACTTATGAGGATTTGCGGAATACAACTAACAGGATACTTGAGCATCTGCCCGGCGGAAAAAAGATGGAAGATGCTTTGGAAAAGTTTAAACGAACCCTTCGTATGGCGATTACGCCGAGCAGGCTTTTTGAAAGTCTCAATATTCCCTATTTTGGTCCGGTTGACGGGCACGATATAGCATCGCTTATAGAACTTTTCAAAGCGATGTCACATCTTGAAAGGCCGGCTGTTCTGCACGTTTATACTAAAAAAGGCAAAGGCTTCAGTCCTGCCGATGATGACCCGACCAGATTTCATTCCACAGGGCCTTTCAAAATCAATGGCGAACTTGAATTTGAAAAATCTGCCGGTAAAAGTTTTACATCTGTTTTTTCTGACGCGATTGTAAAACTTGCCAGACAAAACGATAAGGTAATAGCAATCACCGCGGCAATGTCTGACGGTACAGGGCTGGCAAAATTCAGGCAGGAATTTCAGACCCGCTATTATGATGTTGGTATAGCAGAATCGGTGGCGGTGGATATAGCGGCGGGCCAGGCGAAAATGGGCTTAAAGCCTTTCGTGTGTATTTATTCGACATTTCTCCAGAGAGGTTTCGACCAGATATTTCAGGAAGTTGCATTGCAGAATTTGCCGGTTGTCTTCTGCATAGACAGAGCCGGGCTGGTTGGTGCCGATGGCCCCACTCATCATGGACTTATGGATATTGGTTTTTTAAGGATAATGCCGAATATGGTGCTTATCGCGCCGGCCAATGGCGTGGAACTTGAGCTTGCGATGCGTTTTGCCGCTGAAGCAAAACATCCGATAGCGATAAGATATCCCAAAGAGGAAGTTAATGACGTACTTTATCCTGAAGTTTTTTCACAGCCATTTGAGTTTGGCAAAAGTGTGACGGTAAAACATGGGAAAGACGATATAACTGTTGTGGCCTATGGCAGTATGATATTTGAAGCTATAAAAGCGGCAGAAATCCTTAAGACCGATAATATCGATATAACAGTTATAAATGCCAGGTTTGCCAAGCCGCTTGATGAAAAAATTATTGCGTTGCTCAAGGCCGGGGGCAGTATAATAACTGTCGAAGACCATTTTGCGGCTTGCGGTTTTGGTTCAGCGGTTCTTGAAGCTGCATCTGCGGTTGGAGCGGATACAGCGAAAATAAGAGTGCTTGGCATAAGCGATGAATTCGTACAGATTAACAAAAGAGAATCGCAAATTGCCGATTCCGGTATTGGCGCAGAAGGTATAGTTGAGGCGGTAAAAAAGTTAGTTAGAATACATTAAATTCCGGGGAAAAATTATGGTCAAAACAAGCCGAAAACCAAAGCTGATAATTTTTGGCGATACCCGGCGTGAATTTGTCGCCGAGGCGATTGACAATTTTACAAAATTTGCTGTCGGCAAAGCTAAGATACTTGCGAACTGTTTCAGGGGAGATTGTATCGGCGATGTCGCCGGCAAGGCGGATTTCGCGATTGTTTTTGGCGGAGACGGCACAATTCTTTCAGCGGCCAGAGACCTCAGCGAAACTAATATACCGGTTATCGGAGTCAATGTCGGCAGACTTGGATTCCTGGCCGAGTTCAGTCTTGAGCAGATTAAACAGCTTTTCAGCAGAGTTGCAACAGAGAAGAAGCTGGTAGAAAAACGAATGATGCTTAAATGTACTGTTGCCGGTCGCGGCAAAAAGAAACTTGTTTCGACTGCCATAAATGATGTCGTTATAACTGCCGGCGCCAACTATAATATGATTGGTTTAAAGATGACGGTTCGCGGCCAAAGCCTTACGGACTGTGTAAGCGATGGACTTATCATTTCGACGCCGACAGGTTCAACTGCTTATAATCTTTCTGCGGGCGGACCGATATTGTCGGCTAATCTTTCAGCGATAGTGATTACTCCGATATGTCCGCATACCCTGAGTTTCAGGCCGATTGTAATAGATGCCGGCAACAAGATTGAGATACGTCCGCAAAAAGTTAATAAAGACACAGCCATAATACTGGACGGACAGATACTAAGTTCACTTGCATGTGAAGATGTTATTACAGTTGAAAGGCATAAGGGGTCTTTCCTTGTGGTAAATAATCCTCTGCGAACGCAATGGGATACACTTGCCGGCAAACTAAGCTGGGCGCAGAAACCGAAGTACAAAAGGAAATGATTCCTGGAGGGACAAAAAATGGAAAAGAATATTGCGATAAGGACGTTTTTTGTTATTCAGGTTTTTTGTGCGGCTTGTTTGGCAATTAATAGTCCGATAGGCGATCCGACTGTGCCGCCGAGCAGTGTTCAAAGCGGGCTTAGGAGGTCTCCGAACCCGGTCAACACCAGCGGTAATCTTACGGTTACGGGCAATGTCAGCGGCGGGACGGAGTTTCGTGGTCTTGTACCATATCGTTCTACTACTGATTTTGGCGCCCATGCGGGCAGCAGCGATATAAGTTCATTTTTAAGACGGTCGGCGCCGATAAATATCGGTAACAGTCAGGCTTCGCCTCAACCTTATTATTTGCCGTCCCAAACGGTAAGTTCCATAAGTCGCGGCGGGGCGTCTGGTCTTGTTACTTATCCGTCTATAAGAGAAAACAGTGGAACTGGCTATTATGCTATTCCAAAGTATGTCAATGCGCAGGCTGCTACCGGTGTGCCGGTGGTTCCACTGCCTTACGCGTATACTCAGACAAGACCTCTGTCTTACAATAGTCCTCTTGACCTTGAAAGGCTTGTTGGCTATGGCCTGATGAGCCGCAAAGAGCAGAAAGATTTTACTGCCGCTTTGCGGAAAACCGGCAAAAGCGATAAGAATAATTTAAAAACAAATCAACAGGTTCTGCCGGAAGATAAAAGTATTCCTTCAGCACTTGAGCCTGTCAAACCGATGGAGCGTTCTAAGCCTGTTGAACCATTAAAGAGAGGTCAGGTACTCGAAGATTCTTCGAAAATTTCAGCGGTTAAAAGTGTTTATGAGCAAATGCTTGAAGAGACCGGCCAGAGCAAAACCGAAGAAAAAAATCTGGAAAATGAACAAACGCAAAGTACAAAAAAATCCCAACCCGATATAACGGAGATTAAAGACTCAAATGCCGGAGGAATGCGAAGCGATCTTTCCAATATAGACAAGGAAACCACGGAAGCGGTTGTAGGGGTGCACAAGACATTTGCTGCGCAGACGGATGATAAATTTAATTATTATATGAGATCGGCAGAGGAATTCTTAAAACAGGGCCAGTACTATCGTGCCGCCGATGCTTATACGCTTGCGAGTATATATAAACCCGATGATCCGCTTGCTTATGCCGGCAAGGCGCACGCACTATTTGCCAGCGGCGAATATATGAGCAGCGCATATTATCTTGTAACGGCGATAAATATTTTCCCACAGTATGTAAAATTTAAAGTAGATCTAAATGCCATGATACCCGACAAAGACCGGCTCGAAAGCAGAATAGCCGATATAACCAAATGGATTGATAAAAATAATTCTCCTGAACTTAGTTTTTTGCTTGCCTATATTTATTATCAGCTTGAAAAACCTGATATGGCGATAAAGGCTATTAACGTTTCAGCCGAAAAAATGCCCGACAATCAGGCCGTAAAAGTCCTAAAGCAGGCGATTGAGAAAAAATGAAAATTTAAGATTGAAGATTGAAGATTTCAACATAGAAGAGATTTTTAGCGGGAGCGGTCGATTCGCTCGCTGTTTCGCCGATTTTGAAGACAGGCCTCAGCAGTTGCAGATGGCACAGGCGATTCGAGATGCGTTAAAAAACCATAATCATCTTGCGGTTGAGGCCGGCACCGGCATTGGTAAAAGCTTTGCGTATCTTGTTTCTGCAATTGAAGCGGCCAAACAGCAGAAGTGCAAAGTGCTTATCAGTACTTACACAATCACACTTCAGGAACAGCTCATTAATAAGGACATTCCATTTCTTGCCAGGGCGCTTGGCGGATGTTTCGAGGCTGCTCTTGCGCGGGGACGCAACAATTTTGTATGTTTAAGAAGACTCGAATTTGCCAGAAGAAAACAGCAGGGACTTTTTGATGCTTCTGCGGACGAACTTGTACGTTTAGGTGCATGGGCATCTCAAAGCAAAGAAGGATTATTTAGCGAACTTGATTTTGTCCCTTCGATACAGATACTAAATGCCGTCAAAAGCGAGCATGGCAACTGCCGAAACAGAAAATGCGAGCATTTCAATAAGTGCTTCTATTGGAAAAACCGCCGAAGACTTCAGACAGCCGATATTATTATAGCGAATCATGCCCTTTTGTTTAGCGACCTTGTGCTGCGTCGGGAAAACGTATCGATTTTGCCTGATTACAAATTCGTGATAATAGACGAGGCGCATAATATTGAAAATGTCGCACAGGAACATTTCGGAATTGATATAAGCCAGTGGCGGGTATTTTCCCTGCTGCAGGGTCTTTTTAATCCCAGGACGAAAAAGGGACTTCTTGCCAATACCGGTTATACACTGGCGATTGAGCTTGTAAAATCCTGTGATGAAGCGGCAAAAAAGTTTTTCGACCTTGTGCAGAACTGGTTCGAAAAAAACAGAGGCAACGGCAGGGTCAGGGGAAAGTTTGTAGCTGATGTTATAACAGAGCCGTTAAAGAAACTAAGGCTCGCTCTTACATCGCTTACAAAAGAAAATAAAGATACGGATGAGGAGTTTGAACTTTTGCGTTTTGCCGGTTTACTCGGAGCTTTGCAGGCCGATTTCCAGAATTTTCTCGCCTGCTCAGACGAGACAAATGTGTATTGGGTCGAGGTGTCGGATAAATCGAGGAGAAAAGCGGTTTCACTGCGAAGCGCCCCGATAAATCCTGCCGTGGATATAAAGAAATGCCTGTTTGACAAGTTTGAGTCGGTGATACTTACAAGCGCGACATTGTGCTGTGATAATGAAGGTGACAAAAGCGGCTTTGAGTTCTTTGCCCAGCGAATCGGACTGGAAAAATTTAAACCGTTAAAGCTTGGCTCTCCTTTCGATTACCAGAGACAGGTTACAATGTATATTGAGTCTGATATGCCTGAGCCGGATGATGCCGCCTTTATGCAGGCAGCGGCTGAGAAAATAAAAAAATATGTGAAGCAGACCGGCGGCAGGGCATTTGTTCTTTTTACCAGTTACCAGATGCTCGAAAAAATTGCCGGTATGCTTTCGGATTGGTTTGTCGAAAATAATATCGAGCTGCTTGTGCATGGCGGTTCGGTTGACAGGTCGGAACTTTTGAGACAGTTTAAAATGGACAGAGGCAGTGTGCTATTCGGAGCCGATAGTTTCTGGCAGGGCGTAGATGTTCCCGGCCAGGCCCTGAGCAATGTCATAATAGTAAGGCTGCCTTTTGCGGTACCCAGTCATCCGCTTATCGAAGGAAGGATTGAGCATATAAAGGCCCAGGGGCACAATCCTTTTTTCAAATACCAGCTTCCGCAGGCGATTATAAAATTCAAGCAGGGTTTCGGCAGACTGATACGCAGCAAAACCGATACAGGTATAATAGTGGTACTCGACAGCAGGATTGTTCGGAAAAACTATGGCAGAGAATTTCTCTCTGCCGTAGAAAAATGCAGAGTGGAAATCGCAGAGGACTGAAAATAAATTTACTTCAGCCTGGCTTTTATTACGTTCAGCAGCCGCTCGTTTTTAATCGGTTTTTGGAATACGCCGGCAAAACCGAGTTGAGAGTAATCAGCGCTATCGGTCATTCCGTCGCCTGCTGCGCTTAAGAGATACACAGGGGACTTATTGCCCATCACTTTCATCTCTTTGGCGAAATTAGCGCCGGAATCGACCTCTTCCATCATTAAGTCCACGAGTATAAGATCTGGATTTGTTTTTTTGTAAAGCTTAAGGCCTTCTTCGGCGTTTTTCGCTTCAACCATAATATAACCATTGGCTTCGAGAACCATACGGGTCGCAGCCAGAAAATCAGAGTCGTCGTCGATTGCCATTATTACATATTTATCATCCTGCATATCGGTCTCCTTTAAGAACAGGCAATAATTTTCTTTAGGTTATTAAATTTCTTTGTTTTCAGCAGGTTTTCCAGAAAAACCAGAGCTTTACTTAGATTTTGTTTTGCTTTTTCTGTCAGCGGCGAATCGAACTTGTCGAATTCATAGCCGCGGATAGCGAGCATAAAGCCTTTCGCCTTAGACTTAAAAAGATTCTCGGCCAGGGCCATCACCTCGGCCGGTTCGACGCTGTGGCTCGAAAAACTCCCGCCTTCCTTTGCCGTCAAAGGCTCAAAGCTGAAAGGTTCACTGCAGTTTACCGAAGCATCGGCGAAAATAGCCACATCGTGCTCGGCAACCTGGGCGGAATCTTCAATTGTCAATTGATAATCGGCTTCGACTGTAACGCCGGGCAGATTCTTAAGCTCTATACTTTCGGCAACAGCAGGCCCTAAACCGTCGTCGGCCCTTGCCGGATTGCCGTATCCAATCAGCAGAATTTTCTTAACTTCCGCCGTCATTATTATTCTTTTGTTTTACTTGCTATCTCGTTACCCTGATAATCTAAAAGCGTAACCTTCAGAGGCATCTTTCCCATCGCATGTGTCGCACAGGAAAGACACGGGTCGTAAGCTCTTATGGCAACTTCAATACGATTCAAAAGACCTTCGGTAATTTTCGGCGCGCCGTCGATAAAGTCCGCGGCAACTTTCTGAACCGCAAGATTCATCGGCTCGTTGTTGTGCGTTGTCGATACTATAAGGTTAGCCATCACAATCTGGTCGTCGTCATTGACTTTGTAATGATGGAACAATGTGCCTCGCGGAGCTTCAATAAGGCCTACACCTTCATTTCTTCGCTGACCTTTTACGACAAGGTCAGTTCCCTGCAGGTCTTTATCGTGCAGAAGCTCGTCTATTTTCTCTATCGAGTGCAGAAGCTCAATCATTCTTGCCCAGTGATAGGCCATTGTGATATTGTTCGGCCTGCCGCCGGTAACGGCCATAAATTCTTTTCTTGCGGCTTCGGCCAGCGGGGTGTCGATAAAATCACAGGTGTTTATTCTCGCCAGCGGTCCTACGCGATACCAGCCTTTTTTCGGGCCGAGCGATTTGATGAACGGGAACTTCATATATGTCCAGGACTTTACTTCCTCTGTGATATAGTCACAATAGTTAGAATAATCTACCTGGTCGAATATTTTTTTGCCGTCGGCTGTAATCGCCCGCAAATTACCGTGATATAAATCCATTGCGCCGTCTTTGCGAATAAGGCTTAAATGATTCGAGTCGAACGAGCCGAACGGTTTAAGCGTATCGAGATTCGCAACGGTATAATCCTTCGCGATTTTAAGGGCGCCTTTCGACCAGTCGAGCATTTGCTTGAGGTCTTTGAGGAAAATATCCCTCTCGGCGATTGAAAGATTTTTGTTTATGCCGCCGGGGATTGCTCCTGTGCCATGAATTTTCTTGCCCGCTGTCGCCTTGATAATTTCCTGTCCGTATTTTCTCATCATAACGCCCTGCACGGCCAGGTCAGGATATTTAATAGCAACGCCGATGACGTTCCTGATTTTCGGGTCGGCGTCAAAGCCGAACAGCAAATCAGGCGAGACAAGGTGGAAAAAATGCAGAGCGTGCGACTGGAACATCTGTCCATAGTGCATAAGCCGGCGCATTTTTTCCGCGGTTGGAGTCAGTTTATCAACGCCGACGATTTTATCCATTGCTTTCGCTGCCGCCAGATGATGGCTTACCGGGCAGATGCCGCACAGTCTTTGCACGAGCACGGGTATTTCCCAGTATGGTCTGCCCTGAACGAACCGTTCAAAGCCGCGGAACTCAACAATATGAAATCTTGCCTGGGTAACTTTGTTATTTTCGTCGAGCAGAATAGATACTTTACCGTGGCCTTCGACTCTTGTTACCGGTTCTATTATAACTCTTTTGCTATTGCTCACTTTTTAATACTCCAAATAGTTCGACAAGCTCACTATAAAACAGATTAATCGTATTTTATCAGTTCGTAAGGCAGTTCGAGCGGTTTATTAGTCAAAAGCGCTACAAGCGACTGCCAGATAGTATCCGCACTTGGCGGACAGCCGGGCATGTGATAGTCAATCTTGACGACCTCATGGCACGGATAAACCCTGTCAAGGCACAGCGGGATTTCCTTATCGTTGGGGATAATCTTTTCCGGGTTGTGCACCGTCGGGCCGTTCAGATACGCCTCTTCGAGACATTCTTTAAGAGGGATATTGTTTCTTAATGCCGGTATTCCGCCCATAATGGCGCAATCGCCGACGGAAATAAGGATATCGCAGTGTTTGCGGAAATCCTGCAGAACGTGGACATTTTCCTCGTTCGCACAGCCGCCTTCAATCAGGCCGATAGCGCATCTTCCGGTGAATTCCTTTATGTCGTCAATCGGCGATTTGTCGAAATCGACAAGCTCGATGAGCTTTAAAATCCGCTCGTCAATATCGAGCACCGACATATGACAGCCGAAGCAGCCAGCCAGCGATGTTGTTGCGACTTTTGGTTTTGACATTTTTATATCCTTACAAACTTTTTATTTTTTGTTTTCTATTTCCGAGCCGATTGGTTTGCTGTCGTATTTTCTCTGTCCGACCGGAACAGCGAAACCGACACGTTTTTTAACTATTGAGCCTACAGGACAGACGTCGGCGGCTTTATCGGCGACGTTAAGATTGCTGTCTTTGAGGTTCGCTTCGGCGTTGACGGCGATTTTCTTTTCAATACTTCTGCCGACAAATTCAAAAACGCCTTTATGGTCGATATCTCTTGAAGCCTCGACGCATCTGCCGCACAGAATGCACCTGTTGCGGTCGATAAATACATCCGGATGCGTGGCGTCAATGTCTTTTTCCGGGAAAAGATAAGGATATTTGGGAGCGGGGATGCCGAGCCTGTAAGCCATTGCCTGCAGCTCGCAGTTGCCGCTCTTTTCGCAGAACATACAGTAGTGATTTCCTTCGACAAAGAGCATATCAATAATATTGCGCCTGTGCTCTTTAAGCTCCGGCGTTTCGTTTTCTACGGTCATTCCCTCTGTGATTGGCTGAGTACAGGCGGACTGAGGTTTGCCGTTGACAATAACGGTACATACCCGACAGCTTCCATGCGGAACAAGCTCCGGATGATAGCACAGCCTCGGTATATAAATGCCGGCCTCATCGGCGGCCTGCAGGATAGTTTGGTCGGCTTTTCCTTTTACTTCAACGCCATCAATTGTAAAGGTTCTCTGCTCGCTCATTTTTTATCCTCCGTCAGGAGTCCATAGGACTTTATTTTGTAAAGATTACAGATTGACGATTCGCAACACTCTCTGCATCGGCAAGAGCTTTTCTAATATCAAATGTCGGCTGCATACCGTCAGAAACTTTTTTGACTTTCGCTTCGTAGATTTTACGGAAATTTTTCAGTGTGGTCAGTACCGGATTCGGCGAAGTCTGCCCCATGCCGCATCGGCTGGTTGTCTTTACGCTTTCACCGAGTTTTTGCAGGATGTCGAGGTCTTCCGGTTCGCCATTGCCGGCAAGGATTTTATCAAGATATTTTTTCAGCAGCACATTGCCCACTCTGCACGGGGTGCAATAGCCGCAGCTTTCCTCAACGAAAAATTCCATATACTCAGCGGCAATCTCTACCAGGTTTCTTTCCGGCCCGAATACGACAATTGCGCCGCCGGTCGCCAAATCGTCGTAGCAAATGGTTCGATTATAATCATTCGGACCTATTATCTGGCCGCTTGGTCCGCCGATTAGTACAGCCTGTGCATCGTCGGCGCCGGCTTCCTTCAGCAGGTCCTTTACTTTTATACCGAATGGAAATTCGTAAACGCCCGGCAGTTTGCAATCGCCGGAAACACTTAGTAATTTTGTGCTTGGGCTGCCTTTCGAGCCTATCTCGGCAAACCACGCGGCGCCCATTTCCAGTATACGGGCCGCACAGCACAGTGTTTCGACGTTATTCACCGATGTCGGAAACCCGAGGTAGCCTTTTTGTGCCGGGAACGGCGGCCTTGTTTTCGGGTCGCCTCGCAGGCCTTCGCAGGAACTTATCAATGCCGTTTCTTCACCGCAGATATATGCGCCTGCTCCCATCTGAATTGTAATATCGAAATTGAAACCCTGTTTGCCAAGAATATTGTTTCCGAGGAGATTTTTGTCTCTTCTGTCTTTTAAAACCTTTTCGAGCAGTTTTCTCAGGTAGGCGTATTCACTGCGAAGATAAAGAATACCGGCTTCTGCGCCTATCGCGTAGCCGCCGATGGTCATACCTTCGAAGAGCATATCTGCCCGTTCCGTCAGAATGACTCTGTCCTTAAATGTGCCCGGTTCGCCTTCATCGGCATTACATAGGATAAACTTTTTATCGCCTGATGCCGCTCGTGTGAACTGCCATTTCATTCCCGTCGGGAATCCCGCGCCGCCTCTGCCCCGAAGACGGGCTGTTTTTACTTCGTTGATTACTTCGACAGGGCTTATTGCCAGAGCGTTTTTCAAACCGGCTTCCTGTTTATATTCAGAAAAAATAACTCTGCCTTTTTTTCTCACGCCGTTGTGTACGCAGGAGTGAACAAGCTCATTGGCGTTGTTGCCGTCGCCGAGACGATGTTTGAGTTTTGACGGGTCGTAATGTTTTTTAATATCATCGACAAGCTCTTTTACCTTGTCGGTGGAAAGATATGTTATGACTTCATCATTTACAAGTGCCGCAGGCGCCTGGTCGCACATTCCAATGCAGGGCGTATATTCGAGTGTTATTTTTCCGTCAGGCGTTGTCTGGCCGAAACCAATGCCGAGCTCTTTTTTAAACGCTTCGGCGACTTTATCAACACCAGCCATCTTATCGACGACATCGTTGCACAGACGAATGACAACTTTGCCTTTGGATTTTTTTGACAGAAATGCGTAAAAGGAAACGACGCTTTCCACTTCAACCCTGTGGCAGTTGACGGATTTAGCGACAAGATTCATCGCTTCGCTGCTGACCTGGCCGAATTGCTGTTGTACCGCTCGGACAATATCCATCATTTTTGTTCGGTCATTGCCGCAGGTTTGGCAAATCTTTTTAACTTCTGTTTGAAGATTTTCGCTCATATTTTACCTCACAATAGTTCTCACTGTCCCCCTTGATGTTTTCGCACCTAAGGTTAAAACGGGCAGTATATTATTTTTGTTCACTTTTGTCTATGAAAAAAGCTGAAAAGAGCCTGATAAGGACCATTTTCAGCAGTTTAATTTATTGTGGAATAACAAAAAAACCCTGTATATAATCTATATGTTGTAAATAACGCGATTTTCACAACAATTTTGTTTGTTGTGAAAATAGGGCAGATAGGGATTAAACTGAAGCGAAGACTACACTATGGCGGAAAAGCAGACAAGTTCAGTTGGTATAGTTGAGACCAAAACTATAAGGGTTGTCGACATTGATAAGCCTTTAAAGCTGGTCAGCGGAAAAACTCTGGGCCCTATAGACACGGCCTATGAGACTTATGGAAAGTTGAATTCTGCCGGCGATAATGTTGTATTTATTTGTCATGCCCTTAGCGGAAGCGCGCATGCGGCCGGTTTTAACAGTGCCGACGATAAAAAGCCCGGCTGGTGGGACATAATGATAGGTCCCGGCAAAGCGATTGATACGAACAAATATTATGTTATATGCTCCAATTTTTTGGGAAGCTGCAGCGGCACAACCGGACCATCGAGTATCAATCCGCAGACCGGAAAACCTTACAATCTTGACTTTCCGATGATAACCATCGCGGATATGGTTAAAGTTCAGAAATTACTGCTGGACAAGCTCGGCATAAAACGGCTTTTAAGTGTTATCGGCGGCTCAATGGGCGGAATGCAGGTGCTCCAGTGGGCGATAGAATATCCTGAGTTTGTCAAATCGGCGATAGTAATCGCCGCTACGTCAAGGCTCGGTGCGCAGGCAATTGCCTTTGACGCGGTTGGCAGAAACGCCATTCTTTCGGATATTGAGGCAGGCAGGGTTCCCAAGAAAGGTCTTGCCACCGCCAGGATGATAGGACATATAACTTATCTTTCAAAAGAAAGTATGAGGGAAAAATTCGGCAGGGGACTCAAAAGCTCCGACAAATACAGTTATGATTTCAGTTCCGAGTTTTCCATCGAAACTTATCTTGACTATCAGGGACAGAGTTTTATCGAACGATTCGATGCTAATAGTTATCTTTATATAACAAAAGCGATGGACTATTTTGACCTTGAAAGAGATTACGGTTCGCTCCGGCAGGCGTTTGTGAAGACAAAAGCACAATTTTTGATAGTCAGTTTTACGAGTGATTGGCTTTTCACGCCTGCTCAATCGGAAGAAATAGTAAATGCCCTTGTTACTGGGAGAAAACCTGTCAGCTATTGCAATATCTTTTCTCCTTACGGCCATGATGCGTTTTTGCTCGAACCGGAAACACTGGGCAGTCTAATTGGCGGTTTTCTTTCGACAACTATTGAAAAACCAAAGTTTGAAAGACTTTCTGTGATTTCGAGCGCAAAAGGCATTGAGCGTGTAAAAAGGCTTCGTGTAGATTACGAACTGATAGAATCGCTTATAGAGCCGAACAGCAGGGTTCTTGATGTCGGCTGCGGAGACGGACAACTGCTCCTGCATCTCCAGCACGATAAAAATATCGACGCTGAAGGCATCGAGGTTGACCAGAAGCTGATTTTGCAGTGTGTAAACAGCGGTCTTAATATTATCCAAAGGGATATTGAGCAAGGCCTTGAACTTTATCCGGATAATAGTTTTGATTATGCTATTTTATCACAGACGCTGCAGACTCTCAAAAATCCGCATCAGGTTTTTGCCGAGCTTTTACGAGTAGCCAAAAAAGTTATCGTCAGTTTCCCGAATTTTGCATACTGGAGGTGCCGGATAAACCTGTTCTTCAGCGGCCAGGCTCCTCGTACTAAACAATTGCCTTTCGAATGGTACGACACGCCGAATATACACGTTATATCGCTTAAGGATTTTGAGAAGTTCTGCGATAAAATCGGCGCAAAGGTCGAGACAAAAATCCCGCTCATCGGCAACCGCCGAAGTCCTGTAAAGTTTGCTCCTAATCTCTTTGCCGAGCAGGCTATTTATCTGACAAGTCGAAAATGACAAAAATCATATTTTTGTCATTGCGAGTCTTCTCCGCTTTTTGCGGAGAAGCGAAGCAATCTTAAGTTTTTCAATATATTCTTAACCGCCGAGGTATTCGTTGCCGACTTTTCTTGCCCGCTGAGGCTTATCGAGATTAATGCCAAGACTTACGCCTGTCTCGACAAGTATATTCCATCCGGCGGCAAGATACACGTAATTGGTCAGTTCTCCGATGTCAGGTATTTTAATTGTTGGGAATATTGTTTCTTCATCGCAGACAGCGAAAACCTTTAAGCCTACGCCATCGACGAGAGTCTGTTTTATCTTTTCCAGTTCGCTCTTGAACGGGTCAATCAGAATAACAACATCGTTTTTATTCATTACCTCTTCTACACCGTGGACGGCATAAGTGCCTTCGAGGAAGTCGCTTTTCTTACGGGTAATTTCATTTGTCTTTAATGTTAATTCCTCTGCGACGCCGTCGTTTTTGCCGGCGAAATAAATTGTTCCTGCTGACGCTATCGCATCCGTGATTTTTTTGTCTACCGGCATTGTCAGTGCTTGTTGAAAAGCATCAGCCAGTTGAGATAGTTTTTTGCCAAGCGATATGCCCTGGAAGGCCGACAGTAGTTCCTGATAGAAGAGGGCCTGTTCGGCGACGCTTTTTGTGGCGGCCACAGCCAGCTCTTTTTCGCAGCTCAAAATAAATGTCTGCTGTGCGAGGGAT